>Ga0073934_10000272_pt1 | contig 155315 bp, 128 predicted proteins | sample LarsenN4metaG_FD_76834 | JGI IMG/M metagenome (GOLD analysis project Ga0073934, IMG submission 76834) | Hot spring sediment bacterial and archeal communities from British Columbia, Canada, to study Microbial Dark Matter (Phase II) - Larsen... ... | reverse complement strand
CCAACTGCCGCGCGATCGCCTTCTTCGATTGGCCCTGGCGGGCCAGCACCCTTATCTCCACAGCCTGCTCCTGAGTCATCATTTCGGCGGCCCAAAAAGCCGCCATCATCACCCAGGGGGATCAGTTTTACTTCGGCGAGGGGGATCAGTTTTACATCGGCGGTGACACGTGGCTACACACCGCCACTTCCCGACAAACAGGGATGGTGGAAGCACGGTCATACACAAGCGTGCTGGGCGCGAAGTCCGGTGGGCTATATCACCAAGTACGCGAGTAAGGGGTGCAATGGGCACGCGCTACCCAAGGGCGCGAGGGTGTGGGATAGCGGCGGCCTAGGCAAGGACTTGGCAGCGATTCGCTCTTGGCTAATGGCGCCCAGTTGGTTGAAACGATTCGTGCCTTTTGGTCATCGGGTCAGGCAGAGGGCAGAGAGCTGGTGGGAGGATATGCGAACGGGCAGTAGATTCCGCTCGCCGTGGTTGTTTCTCGGTCTGCGGGACGGGTGGGTTGAGTTACGGTATTTGGGATTTACGGCTGAGGATGTTGCTCTTTATGGGGCCGCCTCTGTGTGAGCCGTGGCCATAGTGCAGCTTGAGTCGCAATGGGGCTAGGAACGCCCTAAAAATGGAATCTGTGAGGCGGAAACGGGTATTGGAAGTCCATACCGAGAAAGGAGACGCTCGACGGCATGCTTTCGTTTGTCCTTTTCTGGGTGTGGACCGACGATTATTCGCGTAATCGGCAACGGCTTGTCAGGAAGGTGGGTAATGCCCTCAAATAAATTGATGAAAGGCACAGGGGTGCCTGCACGAGGAAAATACCCAAGCGGTCGTTCGTGTGTCGCTCTCCATTCTGGTTTCGTAAACTGTAACACCTGCTTGCTATGTGGAATTACGACAATCCGCACCTCCTTTTCCTCATGAAAGCCCCAATGTTTATAGCGGGATGCGCATTTGACTAAGGCATAATAGATAGGCTCTAACGCGTCCGCAGACCCGTCAGAAAGCAAGAATCTGGAAATGCTATTTGCGATTGCGTCAAAGTCATCGCCAAGCTCGCCACGGATCTTGTCGTCACTATCGGACGAGTAGATCGCGTCCGCCTGCAAGATAAAGTCCCTCCAGTGCTTGTGGTCTTCCTCCAATAAGGTAGCGAGGCGCTTTGTGTCGAAGACGATGGCGTACCCGCCATCCATACCATATCCGCGCCATTGGCTCAGGAGGCCATGAGTGGCAATCTCTTGATTGTGAGTTGTACAGAAGGAAATGATGTATGGTTCTGCGAAGGGTTGGCCGTACTTGGTCGTCTGGAAGGTGCTGGTGTAAAGTGCGTTAGAGATCTGGGACGTTAAAGTCTGGCTTGCGATTTCGATTCCGCCCATGTCGTCAATAAGTGATCGGTTTGCGGGGATCTCTGCCAAATGAGTTAGTACTGTCTCGATCGGGGGGGCGCAAAATTGTGGGCAGCCGTGACGCGAACTGAAGGATCTCACTGCTATCGTTTTGATAGGCATAGTGTGTCGCCCATAAAGTCTGAGAGCGAAGTATTCCATCGAGACCGGCCAATCCGGTGTAATGGAATAGCTCTTGATATGCTTCGGCAACCGATTGTGCCATGTGACGTTCTGGAGCCCTCAGGATGCAGCTAATGCGAATGGCGCTCGTCAGGGTCTAATAATGGTTGCTGTGGCTGTGAACATTTAAGGATATGCAAAGCGATCGGTTCTTCCCTAAATCGCCGATTGTCGATGATCGGCTTGGTAATGAACTCTATCCCATCGGTATCAGCATACTGTTGAATCTGTTTTCGGAGATGGTCATCCCAAGAGACCGGATACCGTCCGCCTGGTGTAATCAGCTGGCCGCGACGGCTGTCGAATGCAACCACGTTAAGTCTGCCGAGCACCGTGATCGTCTGTGGCAATTCTTCTCTGAGCGGGCCAGTTAGTCGTTGATCGTCGTGTGTAATGACTGCGGAGGTGCGTTCGGCTGTAAGGGAAAGTCGACTTACCTGCTCGCCATCAATGGCATTGATGGTATCGTCAAGCGCCGATCGTGTTGCATCAGCGGCGATAATTACGACCGGACTAACTACGATTGGGGCGCCTCCAGTATCGTTATTCTGGATGTTGATTGGGATGGATATGCGATTATCCGACGCCAATTGAATGGTTGGCTTCTCGCCCTTGGACAGCAGGTCTTCGTATCGACGCCGAAAGCTCAGCACAGCGTCAATCAATTTGGCAATGCGTCCTGCTAATGAATGGAGTCCGCCGTCGGTCGCTGCAATCGCCGCAAGAGCTTCCCGGTGTTCCCAGACAAACTCCAATATGGTTATCCACGACCCTGCGGAGAATGAAACTTCATATCGAACTTGGCTACGGAGGCGGGCCGTCAGAGTTTTTTGCCCTATGACCAACGGAAGGGTCTGATCAACTAGTCGTCGGTAATCGGTTAGGAGGCGCTCAACGGTTCGAAGGTCATACTTGTGCGTTTTGAACGCAAGTCCTTCAGCCGAAAATTTGAGTCCCTGATAGTTCCCTGGTCGCACGGTCCTTGGCCCTTGGCGTTGTTGGCTGCTGGGTAAGGCTTCAATGGATCCCCCCTAGGGAATTTAGTACAAGAGGTGCTCGATCGCGACGTCGTCCGTAAGAGTGTGGAAGAGATTTCGGCGGGGCCAAGGAACGGCAAACGTCTACGTGGCGTCTACTTCGAAATGTAATGACGCATCGAGCCGAGCTAAGTGACTGAAAAATGGTGGGGCGTCAAGGATTCGAACCTTGGACCTACTGATTAAGAGTCAGCTGCTCTACCAACTGAGCTAACGCCCCGGTGCCGCGGATCTGCTGCCTTCACTGCTACAACAACTACAACGACATCTGTTGTCGAATGGGGTGGACGATGGGACTCGAACCCACGACAACCGGAATCACAATCCGGGGCTCTACCAACTGAGCTACGCCCACCATTGAACCTTGCAATGGCGCATGCCGCGCAATCTGGCGCGCCTGGCAGGATTCGAACCTGCGACCACCGGCTTAGAAGGCCGATGCTCTATCCCCTGAGCTACAGGCGCGTTTTTTACCTGCCTGCGCGAAACTGTAACCCATAACGTTTGGTCGGGGCAGAGGGATTCGAACCCCCGACACCCTGCTCCCAAAGCAGGTGCGCTACCAGACTGCGCTATGCCCCGATTCCGCTCCGAGAGCGGGGGTACCGCACAGAGGGCCGGCATGATACGCATCGGCCCCCGATATCGTCAATTGGTTTTCAGGAATAGTGACTTAGGGTGGGGTGGTGGGCAGAGGTTCCCCCCTTACCCTGGCCCTCTCCCCCGCTGGGGTAGAGGGAAAAGACGCTCGAGGGGAGGGAGAAAAGTCGCTCAGGCGCGGCGCCACTCGGTCACGCCGCCCGGCTTGTCTTCCAGCACGACGCCCGATTCCTGCAGTTCCTTGCGGATGCGGTCGGCCTCGGCGAAGTTCTTGGCCTTCTTGGCCGCGATGCGCTCGGCGATCCGGGCCTCGATGACGTTGTCCGGCAGGGCGGACCCGGCAGCGGGACCGCCGTGCAGGAAGGCGTTCGGCTCCCGCTGCAGCAGGCCCAGCACCCCGGCCAGGCCCTTGAGCTGGCTGGCGGCGTTCTTGTCACCGCTGTTGGCGGCGGTCACCAGGTCGAACAGCACGGAAATGGCAATCGGGGTGTTGAAGTCGTCGTCCATGGCGGCGCGGAATTTCTGTGCATGGGGCTCGTTCCAGTCCACCGGCGCGTCCGTGGCGGGATTGTTCTTCAGCGCCGTGTACAGCCGGGTCAGCCCGCTCTTGGCGTCGTCCAGGTGCTGGTCGGAGTAGTTCAGCGGGCTGCGGTAGTGGGCGCGCAGGATGAAGAAGCGCACCACCTCCGGGTCGTACCGCTTCAGCACGTCACGAATGGTGAAGAAGTTGCCGAGGGACTTCGACATCTTCTCGTCGTCCACGCGCACGAAGCCGTTGTGCATCCATAGGTTCACGAACTTCTTGCCGGTGGCGCCCTCGCTCTGGGCGATCTCGTTCTCGTGGTGCGGGAACTGCAGGTCGAGACCCCCGCCGTGGATGTCGAACTGCTCCCCGAGCAGGGTGGCGGACATGGCCGAGCACTCGATGTGCCAGCCCGGCCGGCCGCAGCCCCAGGGAGAGTCCCACTTGCAGTCCGCGGCCTCCTCCGGCTTGGCGGCCTTCCACAGCACGAAGTCCAGCGGGTCCTGCTTGGCGGAGTCCACCGCCACGCGCTCGCCGGCGCGCAGCTCGTCGAGCGACTTGCCGGAGAGCTTGCCGTAGCCGGGGAACTTGCGCACGGCGTAGTTCACGTCGCCGTCCTCGGCCTTGTAGGCGAGCCCGTTCTGCTCCAGCTTGCGGATGATCTCCAGCATCTGCGGCACGTACTCGGTGGCCCGAGGAGTGTAGTCCGGCTGAACGATGCCGAGGGCCGCCTCGTCCTCGTGCATGTAGGCGATGAAGCGGTCGGTCAGCTGCTTGATGGTCTCGCCGTTCTCGGCGGCGCGCTTGATGATCTTGTCGTCGATGTCGGTGATGTTGCGGACGTAGGTCACCTCGTAGCCCCGGGCGCGCAGGTAGCGCACCACCATGTCGAACACCACCATCACCCGGGCATGCCCGAGGTGGCAGTAGTCGTAGACGGTCATGCCGCAGACGTACATGCGGACCTTGCCGGGAACGAGGGGCTTGAACTCCTCCTTCTGACCGGTGAGGGTGTTGTAGATGACGAGTTTCGAGTCCTGATTCAGCACGGTGGTTTCTCCAGGCGACGTCTTATTCGGTCTGCTCCCAGCAGCGCGAACAGGGAAGCAAGCTCCGGTCCATCCAGCCGCCCGGTCAGGGCCGCCCGCAGCGGCTGGAACAACTCCTTGCCCTTGGCGGGGGTGAGCGTTTTCAGCCGTGCGACAAATGCGGCGTAATCGCCCCCGGCCTCGCTGGCGGCGGTGACGGCGGCCACAAAAAGCCCCTTGTCAGCGGCCCGCAGTACTGCCATGGCCTCCCCGGTGACCGGCATATCGTCTGTATAGACGATCCGCGCCCAGGTGTCCGCGTCAGCGGGGTAGAGCACGTTGCCGCGCACGGCGTGGACGAATTGCCGGCGCGCCCTGTCGTCGAGGTGCGACGGCAGCGCGCCCTGCAGCCAGTTGACCAGGATGTGCTCGTCGGCGTTCAGCACCGCCTCGCGCTGCCAGTGCTCGAGCTGCCGCTCGTCGAAGTGCGCCGGGGCGGCGCCGAGGTGCCGGGTCTCGAAGGACTGCGCCAGTGCCTCCAGCGGCATGTAGTGGCCGGACTCGTAGTAGTGGCCGAGGCGCGCGAGCATGTTGACCACCGCGCCGGGGAGCACCCCCCGCGCGCGCAGGTCCTCCACCGAGGCGCTGCCGTGGCGCTTGGACAGCGGCGCGCCGTCGCTGCCGACGATGAGGCTCACGTGGCCGTACTCCGGCGGCCGATAGCCCAGCGACTCCAGCAGCAGCAGCTGCCGCGGCGTGTTGGCAAGGTGGTCCTCGCCGCGGATGACGTGCGTCACGGCCATCAGCGCGTCGTCCACCGCGTTGGAGAAGAAGAACGAGGCGGTGCCGTCGGCGCGGCGAATGATGAAGTCGCCGATGTCATCGGAGCTGTAGCGCTGCGGGCCGTGCACGATGTCGTTGAAGAGGATCTGCCGGCCGGGCGGCACGCGGAAGCGCATCGTGGGGGTGAGTCCCTGATTGAGCTTCTCCTCGACCTGCGCCTCGCTGAGCTTCGCGCAGGTGCCGGCGTAGCGCGGCGGGTTGCCGGCGGCGAGCTGGGTCTTGCGCTGCACGGCCAGGGCCTCCGGCGAGCAGAAGCAGGGGTAGGTGAGGCCGGCCTCGGCCAGCCGCCCGTAAAGGGCCACATAAATATGACTGCGCTCGGACTGCCGGTAGGGGCCGGCGAGGCCCTGCATGTCCGGGCCCTCGTCCCAGCTCAGGCCGAGCCAGCGCAGGTCCTCGATGAAGGCCACCTCGGCCTCGGGCTGGTGGCGTTCGCGATCGGTGTCCTCGATGCGCAGCAGGAAGGTTCCGCCGTAGCGGCGCGCGAGCAGCCACGAGAACAGCGCCGTGCGCGCGTTGCCCAGGTGCATGGCGCCCGTCGGACTGGGAGCGAATCGTGTCTTGACAGCCTCCCCCGGCATAGGGGCGGCATGTTAGCAGGATCGCCGCCGGCCCCTCAAAAGCCCCGTCAGCGGCCATCACGGTCGAACTCGAGCGGCGCGCGGAGGCGCCTCGACGGGCCACGGCGCAGCAGGTCGGGGCACGAGGCCCCGGCTGCGCATCGAATCGCTGGTTCCAGGACTCCAGCCGGATCCGCCAGCTGCCGTCCTGCGGTTTGTCGAGCACCCGCAGCAGATCGCCGCTGTCCCGCATGACCTCGCGGCCGCCATTTCTCGTCTCGACGCCCCAGAGTCCCGACTGTATCGCCTTCGATCCCTCCACCTCCGCCGGGTTGATCGCCACGGACACCTTGCCGTCGGTCTTGCGAACGCGGCTCCGGTAATCCGCGATGCCCGCCCGCCCTCAAGACGGGTGCTGGCCGGGGCAAGCACGGGCGCATCGATCGTGTGCCGACCGGCGAGCCCCGCGAGATCTCCGCGGTCGCACCTCCGGAACCGCCCCACGCTGCGGGCCTGTGCCTCGCTGAGCGTGTCCACAAGCGTCGCGGGTGGCAGCGCGGCGCAACGCACTGCCGGGGGAGATATCAGCCGCCGCCTCTTGAGTCTCATGAAAGGTCCTTCCATTGTCGAGCGTATTTGCCGCGGCACACGCGCCTCTCGCGCCGTCGCGGCCCTTCGCCTGGGTAAGAAAGCGGAACAACCGGCGGCGCGCATCTGCGCCGCTTCCGTGCACGGACTGTTTACTGTTCCTGCCCGCCGCGTGCGTCCCCGGTCGCGAGCCATCTCCCACCGCCGGAGCGGCCCTGGAGGACATCGCGCGTGCCCTTCGATCCGATGCGGGAGGCGACCGCGCCCAGACACTGATCCCGATCAAATCTGCGGGTGCGTCGGGAAAATGGCGCGAACATGTGCGCGCATTTCGACAAGGGCCCGATCGCCGCCTCGGTATTTTCTGCGCAGACACGGAGCAAAGTCGTCCGTGGCACGGAAGGCCGAAACGTATGTCGATGCGATGAAGGAGGATGCGATGCGCAAGAGAACAGCACTCGATCGCGTGATGAGAACAGGGGTTGCCGCGGCGCTGACTCTCGCGGTGCCGGTGACGCACGGCGCCCAGGTGGTGGCGTACGAGACTGATTTCACGCCGGTGAGCACCCGCAAGCGCGAGGCCGACAAGATCCTCTCCGGTATGACGGCCGCCGGTGTCTCGTACAAGTGGATGATTGCCGACGAGACCGATGATGAACCGATCGGGGTCGACCGCACGCCGAGTGGAAACTTCTTCCTGGGCCACCACCAGAACCGGGGCGATCGAATGGATGAATTGGGCATGGACAACCACATCGTCAGCTTCGATCTGGCGGGGCTGGAGGCGCACCAGGGAGTGACGCTGCAGTTCGACCTGTATGCCATCCATGAGTGGGACGGCGACGATGGCGGTGTCCGGGGCATGCCGGACTATTTCGGAGTCTCGGTCGACGACGGCGGCGTGGGCCGGACGCTGGCGCTGTCGACCTTCTCGAACGTGGCGGGCAAGCCTCAGTCTTACCCGGGGGGACTGTTCGCGCAGTTCCCGGGCGGTTTCGATGCCGGCAGCGGGGCGTTTGCCGTCGACACGCTGGGCTACGATCGCAATGGCGGCAGTTACGATGGCTTTGCGGATGCGATCTATCGCTTCGAGTTCACGTTCGACCATACCGCCAGCGATCTGGCATTGAGCTTCTTCGCCTCGGTCAACGACGTCATGAAAGAGAGCTGGGGATTGGACAACGTCATGGTGACGTTGAACGGAGTGGGTGCCGCGAACGCCGCCCCCGTGCCCGCACCGGCTCCGCTGTTGCTCCTGTTCTCCGGAGTGGGCGTCAGCCTGCTTGGCGCCCGGCGGAGGAGGGCCGGCGGTCAGCCGTAACTCCGGCTTTGGTCGGCGGGAGCGAGCCGGGAGCGGCGCCCGCGAGCGCGCCGGTCGGCGGCTGCACCCGGCTGCAGAAGTGAGAGAAGCGCAAGGAAAAAAAGGAGGCTGTGGACGAGAGGGTACACAGCCTCGATGTCTCAGCACTCTTCTGCTTGGGGCGAGGAGTGCGGTCACTCTGGAAAGCAACCGTGCGGGAATGTAGTGCATGAGTGGGCCGCCGTGAATGCGACCGATTGCCGCACGCGGCGCGATCCATGCCGGCGCGGCTGCGACAAAAAGCCGCACCTTCCGGCCGGAAAGGGCTGATACGGATCAAGGTTGGATCCCTGTAATCGGACTGCAATGCGAACCGCCTCGCGTGGACCCCGCGCGAAGGCGGTTCTTTGTCTTGTTTGCACCGATCATTGCTTGGTTACGAGGACACCAGAATCATGAGAACGCGATACCTCCTGCCGTTGGCATCGCTCTGCATCGTCACGGCGCCCTCGGCGCAGGAGACCGCCGAGGAACTGGCTTCGATCACGGTGACCGGAAGGCCGCTCACGCCGTTTCAGTTGCAGCCCGAATGGACGCCGCTCTCGGAGACCAACACTGCGTTGCTCCTGCGCCGCGTCCCCGGCGCCAACGTCAACTTCAACGGCACGCTCGCCGGCATCGCGCAGTACCGCGGCCTGTTCGGCTCGCGCGTGAACGTGCTGGTCGACGGCATGGCGATCGGCAATGCCTGCTCCAACAACATGGACGCGCCGCTGCACTACCTGCCGCGCACCTCGCTGGAGAGCATCGAGGTGATCCGCGGCATCGCGCCGGTGAGCTCCGGCATCGAGACCATCGGCGGCACTGTCGTGGCGGATTCGATCACGCCGGCGTTCGGCCGGTCGGACGTGGCGGAGCTGCACGGCAGCGTCAGCCTCGGCGGACAGTCGGTGGACGAGGGGTATGCGGCGGGCGGCCTGCTCTCGGCGGCCAACCAGCGCCATCGACTGTACGCGGGCGCCAGCCGCGAGCGCGGCGACGACCGCAGCTTCGGCGACGGCACCATCCACCCGAGCGAGTACAACCGCACGGCGGCGGAGGTCGGCTATGGACTCAAGCTCGGCGCGCACGAGCTGAGCGCCGACTACCGCCGCAACGACACCGGCAAGACCGGCACGCCCGCCCTGCCGATGGACGACATTTACTCCGACGCCAACATTGGCCGCCTGGACTATGTCGGCCGTGTTGGCGGCATCGACTGGACGGCGAAGTTCTACGGCACCGGCATAGACCACCGCATGAGCAACTACGAGATGCGGCAGGTGTTGCCGGGCCGTTCGCGCTTCACCGATGCCGAGGCCGAGAGTTACGGCTACGCGATTTCCGGCTCCTCGGCGCTGTTCGGCGGGACGATGACGGCCGGTGTCGACGGTCACCTGGCGGAGAACACCTCGACCGTCTACAACCCCCTCGCGCCGATGTTCTACATGGACGGCTTCAACGACGCCGAGCGCGACCGCTACGGATTCTTCGCGGAGTGGGACCTCTTGTTCGCGCAGCGCTGGTCGGCGCAGATCGGGGCGCGCTACAACCGCGTGGCGATGGACAGCGGCGCGGTGGACTCCTCCATGGCTGCCGCCCCGGGTGGGCTGCAGATCCTGCGCGATCGCTTCAACGCGGCCGATCGGGAACAGGCCGACGACAACGTCGACCTCGTCGCCAAGCTGGGCTACGACGTGACCGAGGAGCTGGGAGTGGAGGTCGGCTTTGGGCGAAAGACGCGCTCGCCGAGCTATCAGGAGCGTTACCTCTGGTCGCCGATGGAGGCGACCGCGGGCCTCGCCGACGGCAACCTTTACGTCGGCGACGTGGATCTGGACCCCGAGATCGCCTACCAGCTCGAGCTCGGCGTGGAGTGGACGACAGCGCGCTACTACTTCTCCCCGCGCGCCTTCTATCACTACGTGACCGACTACATCCAGGGCACGCCCACCACCGATCCGGTGGTGATCGGCGTGGCCACCGCCAACGGTGACCCGACGCCGCTCAAGTTCAGCAATGTCGATGCGCGGCTCTATGGCGTGGACGCGGCCTTCGGCGTGGACCTTACCGAGCGCTGGGCCGTGGACGGCATCGTCAGCTACGTGCGCGGCGAGCGCGCGAACATCGACGACGATCTCTTCCGCATCGCGCCGCTGAACGCCGTTCTGGACCTGAGCTACCGTCGCGAGCGCTGGTCGGCGGCGGTGGAGGGCGTGTTCTACGCCGCGCAGGAGGAGGTCTCGAGCACCAACGGCGAGGAGGAGAGCCCCGGCTATGCGCTGCTCAATATCTACGGACAGTACACCTTCCCGAAGCAGGGGTTGACGCTCAGCGCCGGCGTGGAGAACGTGTTCGACAAGACCTACCGCCCGCACCTGAACGGCATAAACCGCGTGCTGAACAGCGACGTCGCGGTCGGCGAGCGCATCCCCGGCGACGGCATCAACGGCTTCGTGCAGGCGCGATTCAGCTGGTGATCCTGCCCCGGTAGTGGCGCGAGGCCAGGAGCATCAGGTCTCGCGCGCTCCTGTCCTGCGACAATCTGACGCATCCTCTGCCTGGCGTCGAGTCCCTATATTTCACCTCCGCGTCGCGCCGCGTGTGGTGCAGACACGCGCGCCACTCGGCGCCGTCTGGCGAGGCGCGCATGCCGGCACCGATGCCGGGCACACGGATCGAAGAGAAGAATCAATCAGAAGCTCGACGAGCGAAGGAGAGGGACATGAAGCGGAGTTGCGAAGGTGCGCGGGGATTCTGGCTACTGGCCGCGTGCGTGACCGCTCTCGCGCCGGGACAGCGGGCGGGAGCGGACTCGACGTCTGAGAGGCTTCCCGCCGTCACCGTGACCGAGACAGCGTCGGATTACCACGAGCCGGTCACGACGCTGGGAGCCAAATTCGAGGCCGAGATCATGCGGATCCCGCAGGGCGTGCAGGTCGTGAACGAGAGGCTCATCCGCGACCAGGGCGTGGTGGACGTCGGCGACGTGCTCAAGAACGTGCCATCCGCCAACGTCGGTAACACCCGCCTGGCGCCGTTTTCCAGCTTCAGCTGGACGATCCGCGGCTTCGACGCCGGTGTCAATCGCAACGGCTTCCGCCAACTCTATTTCGAGGACGTCGATCAGTCCGCCCTGTGGAATGTCGAGCGCGTCGAGGTGATCAAGGGGCCCTCCAGCTCGCTGTTCGGGCAGGAGGGCCTGGGCGGCACGATCAACCTCGTAACCAAGATGCCGCGCAAGACCTTCGCCGCCGAGGGTCGCGGCGCCTATGGCGAGGACGATTACGCCGTCGGCCAAGTCGACGTCACCGGGCCGTTGGCGGCGGGCGGCGCACTCAGTGGCCGGTTCACCGGCGAAATCGAGCGCTCCGGCACGTTCGTCGACTTCCAGGACATCGATCGCTCCAATTTCTCCATGGCCGGACTCTGGGATGCGGGCGGCGGGATGCGCCACTTCGTCAACCTCGAGTACATGGAGCGGCGGTCCCTGCCGCACCCCGGCCTGCCGGTGGTGGGGACCGTCGTCAGCAACGGCACTGCGGACGTGTCTCGCGAGACCTATCTCGGGGAGCCGGGGTCTGATTTCCTGGATACCTCGGCACCCCTGCTGCAGGCATGGACGGAGATCGATCTGACGCCGAACTGGACATTGTCGCCTCGCTTCCAGTACTACCACTTCAACGTGCACCAGCAGCAGATGCGATTGCGCGGCCCCGATCCGCTGGATCCCACGGTCATTACGCGCCGGGGCCGCTACGACTTTCACGAGAACGACCACGAGCACACGCTACAGTTGGAACTGAGAGGCAGGTTCGCAACCGGGTCGCTGCGGCACCAGGTGCTGCTCGGTGGCCAGTTCGCCAAATTCGACGACGAGGGCGACTGGTTCGACTTCGACTCCCCGCCCGCGATCGACGCGCTGAACCCCACGTACCAGGCCGGACCCCTTGCCGTGGATCCGTTCAAGATCACGTTTTCGAACCTGGTGAGGAACCGCGAGATCTATCTTCACGATCTGATCGCGGTGACGCCGGAGCTCGACATCATGGGGGGCGTCCGCGGCACGAATATCGATGCCGACAGCGAGTTCCTCGGGGATCACGTCAGGCACGAGAGCGACCACGTCGGATACCAGATCGGAGCCGTCTACCACGTCATGCAGCCGGTAAGCCTGTTCGCAGGCTACGCGACCTCGCTTGATATCGAGAACGTGCTGGGCTCCATTTCGCGCGACGGCACCCCCTTCGAACCGGAGGAGTCCGCGCAGTTCGAGGCCGGCGTGAAATGGGAGCATGCCTCGGGGCTGAGCGGGACGGCATCCTTCTTCCACATCGTGCGTGAGAACGTCGGCACCACCGATCCGGTGGATCCGAACTTCACCGTCCAGGTCGGCGAGCAGCGCACCCAGGGCGCGGAGATCGAGTTCGCCTGGAGGTTCGACGAGAACTGGTACCTGCAGGGCGGCTACGCGTACATCGACGGGGAGATCACCGAGAGCAACGATGGCGACGAGGGCAATCGCATCGAGGATGTCGCCGAGCACCAGGCCAACGTCTGGGGCCAGTATCTGTTCACGCGCGGTGCGCTCGACGGATTGTCGCTGGGCGTCGGCGCGAACTTCGTCGGCGCGCGCGTCGGCGACAATGCCAACAGCTTCGAGCTGCCGTCGTACACGACGGTCGACCTGCGGGCGGCCTACGACTGGCGCAATGTCACCGCGGAGATCGTCGCCTCGAACCTGCTGGACGAGGAGTACTTCACCCAGCTCAACTCTTTCGCCGTGTATCCCGGTGACCCGCGATCGATATTCGGCCGTGTCAGCGTGCGTTTCTAGTCCTCGCGTGAGGCGATGAGCGCTGTCCGCTATGCCGTGATGGTGCTGCTCGTCCATTGTGCGGGCTGCGCGGAAAGGCATGAGGCGGCGCCGTTGCCGATACAGCCGCTCGGGCTGGACGCGCGCCCCGGCAGCGCGCTGCCCAATCTCGTTGCCGACGACCGCGGACGCGTGTACCTGAGCTGGGTGGAGCCGAGCGGCGGGGGAACCCACGCGATGAAGTTCAGCGTGCTTGGTGAAAGCGGATGGGGATCGCCGCGGACCATCGCTTACGGCGCCGACTGGTTCGTGAACTGGGCGGACTTTCCGTCCATGGCGGCATTGCGCGACGGGACGCTGGCGGCGCACTGGTTGCGCAAGAGCGGTCCGGCCACCTACGCCTACGACGTCCAGATCGCCTTCTCGCCGGACCAAGGGACGACCTGGAGCGAGGCCGTCGTCCCGCACACCGATGCCACCGCCACCGAGCACGGATTCGTCTCCCTGGCGCCGTGGGGCGAGGATCGGCTCTTCGCCGTGTGGCTGGACGGGCGCCATTTCGAGGGATTGAAAGGGGAGGCCGAACGGCACGCCGCCATGACGCTGCACTATGGCATCCTGAGAACGAATGGAGCTCTGGAGGAGGAAGGCGAGATCGATGCGCGAACCTGCTCTTGCTGCCAGACGGCAGCGGCGGCGCTGCGCGAGGAGGTGCTCGTGGCCTATCGAGATCGATCCGAGGCGGAGATCCGGGATGTCAGCACGCAACGCTACGCCGGGGGCGGGTGGAGCGGCCCGGCGAGCATCCGCGAGGACGGCTGGCGCATCGACGCCTGCCCGGTCAATGGACCCTCGATCGATGTCTTCAATGAGCAGGTCGGGATTGCCTGGTATACCGGCGCGCGGGACGAGCCGCGTGTGTATCTTCGGTTTTCCGGCAACGGCGGCCGCAATTATGGGTCCGAGATCCGCGTCGACGACGGTCGGCCAATCGGGCGTGTCGATGTCGAGCTGATGCCTGATGGTTCCGGGCTGGTGCTCTGGATGGAACAGGCGAAGGCGGGTTCCGAGATCCGGCTTCGGCGCGTTCTCCCCGACGGTCGCAGCGCAGGGCACTGGACAGTGACTGCAACGAGGGGCGATCGCGCAACCGGTTTCCCGCGCATGGTGCTTATTGCTGATCTGCTCGTACTTGCCTGGACGGACGTGGATTCGAAGGGCAACAAGAGTGTGAAGACGGCCCGTGTGCCGGTCGCATCGCTGCAGGCCGCGCCCTGACGCGGCGCAGTTCTCGGCGCCCTTTGCCGCTGCACTTCCAGTGCCACCTCGGTGCAGGTGCCCTGGGAATGCCGGCCGCGGGCAAAAATGTCGACCGGCGCCTTCCCTGGCGCCGGTCGTCTATCGTGTCGCTGTCCGCGGGCGACAGCGGGCAATCCCCTTTCCCGAGCCTTACTCCGGGTAACCGCCCGAGGCCTTCACCATGTAGTCGACCGCGGCCTTGACCTGGTCGTCGGTGAGGCTGGCACCGCCGCCGCGCGGAGGCATGCCGCGCAGTCCGTTGATCGCGTTCGCGTAGAGCTTGTCCTTGCCCTGGGCGACGCGCGGTGCCCAGGCGACCTTGTTACCGAACTTCGGGGCGCCGTTCATGCCGGACTGGTGGCAGGCGAAGCACAGGCCCTGCGCGATCTGGGCGCCGTCGTCGCCGGCGGCGGCCGCGAAGCTGGTCAGGAACAGGGGCGCGGCGATCAATGCGATCGCGGTACGTCGAATCGACATCTTGGTACTCTCCTTATAGTAATGTGACCGGTTGACAGACTGATACCGGGTGGCCTAACGAACGCTGAATATCAATGATCCGAAAGTGCGGCGCGATGTGGCATTTTGTCGCATCGGGCGCTGCCGGCATCGGCATGGCGACATCAGACGGGGCGACCACGGAAAAGTTGATCGGAGAACTTGATCTGGAGCAGGTCGGCACGGCTGCGCTGCGGGTATCTATTCGTCCGTGTGCCGATCCCGCCTTGCACGGGTCCTCTTGGCAGCCGCAATGATCGGAAATGGCAGCGCCTGACCGTGTCCATCCTCATAGCCGCAGTCCTTGGTCTTTTCAGTTCCGTGCACTGCATAGGCATGTGCGGCGGCATAGCCAGCGCATTGACCTTCGGGGTGCCGGAGTCCGATCGCGCCAGTCCCTCGCGCCTGCTTTCGCGCGTGGTCGCCTACAATATCGGCCGGATCATGAGCTACACGCTCGCCGGGGCCCTTGCGGCCACCATGTTCTCGGCGCTGCCGGCCGTGATGCCGCAGGCGGGGCACCAGCTGCTCGCCGTGGTCGCGGGTACGGTGCTGGTCCTGGTCGGCCTGCACCTCGCCGGCTGGTTTCCCGGACTGCGTCGCATCGAGGGGCTGGGTGCCGGCCTGTGGCGGCGATTGCAGCCCTACACCCGTACGCTCTTGCCGGTGCGCTCCGCGCCCCGTGCCCTGGTGCTCGGCACGCTCTGGGGCTGGCTGCCCTGCGGGCTGGTGTACTCGACGCTGGTGTGGGCCGCGGCGAGCGCCGATCCGCTGCGCGGCGCGCTCTACATGCTGCTCTTCGGGCTGGGCACGGTTCCGGCGATCGCCTCGGCGGGCATGCTGGCCGGAGGCGCAGCCGGCCTGACACGCAGGGCGGCCGTGCGCCGCGGCGCGGGACTGCTGCTGGTGGCCGTCGGTTCGATCAGCATAGGTGCCAACCTGCAGCATCTCGTCGTGCAGTACTGCCTTGCGTAGCCCAGGCGGCGGGTGCGGGGTGGCGCGTGCGGCATTTTGCCGCATCCCCATGTTGCTGCCCTTGCCGATAGACTCGCGCGGCCCGTTCGGCGCGACATCGCCGCGGCTCACGCGGTATCGACCTCAGTGGAGGCCTCTCATGCAGACGTGGCTGAAAACGATCCCGGTGGCGACGTTGATCACGCTCGCCGGCTGCGGCGGCCCCTCCGCCCCCTCGAGCATCGAGGTCTCGGAGGCCTGGTCGCCGGAGACGCCGCCCGGCGTCTCCGTGGCCGCCGGCTACATGACCATACGCAACGGCACCGCCGCCGACGACGCCATCATCGCCATGGAGAGCCCCGTGGCGGCCGGGGTGGAAACCCACGCCATGACGATGGAAGACGGCATGATGCGCATGCGCAAGATCGGGAATCTCGAGGTGCCGGCGGGCGAGACCGTCGAGCTGAAGCCGGGGGAGACGCACCTGATGCTGATCGGCCTCCAGGATCCCCTGGTGGCGGGTGCGCGCTATCCGCTGACGCTGACGTTCAAGGTGGCCGGCAAGGTGCAGGCCGAGGTCGAGGTGCGCGGCAGCGGCGCCGCCAAGGACGATCACCCGGATCATCAACACTGACCCGTCGCGGCGACACTGCCTGTCGCCGGCGCCTTCCGGCGCGGGGTCGGGATCGAATCGCCCGTCTCCGCTGCCGCCTCGATCCTAGGCGACGCTGCGCGCCGGTGGATGGTCGCCCCTCGTCAGGCGCTCGATCTGGCGCAGAAGGTGGGCGTCATTGAAGGGCTTGCCCAGGAAAATCGTCACCCCGAGGTCGCGCGCGTGCATGCGGTGCTTCTCCGCGGTGCGCGAGCTGATCATGATGATCGGCAGCTTCTCCGTTGGCGCGTCGGCGCGCAGGTGCTTGGTCAGCTCGAAGCCGTCCATGCGCGGCATCTCGATGTCCAGCAGGAGCGCGGCCGGCAGCTCCTCGCGTATCCGCTCCAGTGCCTCCACACCATCCTTCGCGGTCGCCACACGGTAGCCGGAGCGTTCCAGCAGGCGGCTGGTGACCTTGCGGACCGTCACCGAGTCGTCGACCACCAGAACCAGCGGCGCGTGAGCCGGCTTGCTGTCGATGATCGGCGCCCGGGCCCTGGTCGTGGCGTGCCGCACCGCTATCTGCAGCGGGTTGATGATGAGCAGCGCGCGGCCGTTCTCGCCGATGGAGGCGCCCGAGACGCCGAGCGCGCCGGCGAGCTGCGGACCCATCTCCTTCAGCGCGAGTTCCTGGTTCAGCAGGATGTCGTCAACGTGCACGGCCACCCGCTCGCTGGCGGCGCGCAGGAAGATGACGATGTTGTTGCGCCGCTGCACGGCGCCCCGCGGCGCGGTGCCCAGCAGGTCGCCCATGTAGCGGAAGTCGTAGCGCTCCTCGCCCCGGTCGACATACCGGTGCTTGTACATGCCCTCCAGCTCCGCGGCGTCGCAGCGGTGGATCTGCGCTACGAGGTTCGAGGGGATGCCGTAGAGCCGATCGGCGTTGCGGATCATGATCGCCTGCACCACTACCAGCGTCAGCGGAACGCTTAGCGTGAAGGTGGTGCCGGAGCCGGGCTGGGAATCGACGCTGATGTCGCCGCCCAAGGCGAGGACGGTGCTTTTCACCACGTCCAAGCCCACACCGCGGCCGGCGACCTCGGTCAGCTTCTCGGCGGTGCTGAACCCGGGCCGGAATACGAGCTGGCGCAGGGCATCGTCGCTCACCGGCTCGTTGGCGGCGATGAGGCTGCCGGTCTCGGCCTTGGCGCGGATGCGGCGCAGATCGAGGCCGGCGCCGTCGTCGCTGCAGACGATCATGACGTTGTTGGCCTCCTGGTGCACCGCGATCGTGATGCTGCCTGTTGCCGGCTTGCCGCGGCGCCGGCGCTCCCCGGCATCCTCGATACCGTGGGCGATCGCGTTGCGAACCATGTGCTCGATGGGCGAGATCAGCCGCTCCAGCACCGTGCGATCGAGCTCGACGTGGCCGCCCCTGATGCTGAGACGCACGCTGCGTCCGAGTTCGAAGGCCGTCTGGCGCGCGATGCGCTGCAGGCGCTCGGCGACGCTGGCGAAGGGCACGGTACGGATGTGCATCAGATCGGCGTGCAGGTTGCGTTGCAGGCGGGCCTGCTGTCCGAGCACGCCCTCGGCCTCGTCGAAGTGGCGGCTGAGGTTGTACTGCACCGTGGTCAGGTCGTGCAGCGACTCGGCCATGAATCGGGTGAGCTCCTGCAGGCGCGTATAGCGATCGAACTCCAGCGGGTCGAACGCGGCGTCGGACTGATCGAGGCCGTCGAAGCGCGCCCGCATCTGGCTCTCGGCCTGGATCTCGATCTCGCGCAGCTGGGCTCGCAGGTGCGTCACGCGCTCTTCCATGTCGGCGGCGGCGCGGCGCGCCGCAGAAAGCTCGGCGTTGACGCGCGCCCGCGTGAGTGCGAGCTCCGCGGAGCCGTCGAGCAGGCGCTCCAGAATGTCGACGTGCACGCGCAGCTGCGCGGCGGACCCCGACCGTGCTGCGTCGGCCTTCAGTTCCTCGGCGCGCTGTTCCTCGGCCTGGTCGGCGATCGACGCGGCGTTGACGACCGCGGCGGAGATCGACGGCTGCGTCGCGTGGCGGGCGCCCTCGAACGCCTCGCACCACTGGTCGAAGATCGCCTGCAGGCCGTCGAGGAAGGCGGGCCCGGCCTCCTTCGTGTGCATTGCGTCGAGCACGCGCGATTCCGTGGCGTGCACGATCTCGCCGATCGACATGGCGCCGGCGCTGCGGGCGCTGCCTTTCAGCGTGTGCAGGTGGCGGGCGATCTCCTCCGCGTGCGCCGGATCCTCGGGTGTGCCGCGCCACGCCTGCATGCTGCGCGCCAGAGCGGTGGCGAGCTCGAGCCCCTCCTCGGCGAACGTGCCGCGCAGGTCCGCGTCGACGGCGGAGATGTCCGCGGCCGAGATCGCGGCCCGCGCGGCGGACGCCGACGCAGGGCCCGCGGCCGGCAGCGGGTCCGGATCCTCCGGCGCTGCCTGCACCCCTTCGCGTTCCGCAGCGGTGTCGGTTCCCGCGGGCTGCGCGGTCAAGGTATCGAACCTCGGTACGGTGGCGCGCTCGTCGTTCGACTGCATGGCGGCGGCATCCGTTGGCGCTGCGGGATCCTCGATTGATGGCTGCCGGTCGCGTTCCGTCTCGAGCTGTTGGATGAGCTCGGCCTCCGGCGGCGGCAGCTTGCGCCCGCGCACGGCGCCGACCATGGCCTGCAGACGGCCCAGGGTCGCTTCGGCGAGACGGCGATCGGCGTCGCCCATCGGCAGCGCCGACTCGTGCCGCGTCTGCAGCAGCTTCTCGAGTGCGTGGCTGAGCTCGGCAAGCGAGCCGACGCCGACCGTGCGGGCGATGCCCGCCAGGGTGTGCGCGGCGCGCACGAGTTCGTGCGGCACGGCCCCCTGCCCGGCGCATTCGGCCAGCTCCTCGTGCAGGGTGCGCAGGTGCGCTGCAGCCTCCTGCAGGAAGATCTCGAACAGCGTCTTCGAGACGGTCAGTGCATCCCCGAGCGTGACGGTCTCGCGCAGCGTTTGCGGCTCCGACATCGTTGCCGGCGGCTCCGGATCCGGCGCCGTCGCCGCCGTAGGCGCGGCCCGCGCGGCGCTGAGGGGTTCGGTCGCGCACGCGGGCATGCCGCCGGTGACGGCGGGCTCCCCGGCACGCATCCTTTCGATGGTGCTCAGGAGGTCCTCGGCCGTCACCGTCGCGGCGGCGGCGGTCTTCAGTGCGCCGATCCAGCCCTCGAACCGATGACCGCCCGCGGCGAGCAGCTCGATCAGTGCCGGGGTGACGGGGAGTTCCTGGCTGAGCCAGCCGTTCAGCAGCTCTTCGAACTTCCAGGCGACGTCGCCCATGCGGACCAGACCCGCCACGCGGCTGCTCCCCTTCAGGGTGTGGAAGGCGCGGCGGACCGTGGCGAACGCATCGCGATCCGAGGGATTCCCGCGCAGTACCTCGAGCGTGGCGCCGATTGCCCGCAGCACCTCCGTGGCCTCCTCGAGGAACACCTCGAGGATCTCCGAATCGTTGCCGACATCGACCTGGGCTGCGCCGGAGGCCGCCACGGGCCCGGCCTCCTGGCCGATGGCGGCGCTGATCCCGGCGAGCGCGGTGGTCGGTTCTGCGTCGGGCTGACTGACGACAGCGAGCGCGGCGGCCGGGTTCTGCGCGATCCGTCGGTCGGCGATCGGATGGACGTCATCGCGCACGCCTTGCAGGTCGCGCTGTAGCTTGTCGAGCGCGCCCTGGTGGAGATCGCGCCACTCGTTGTAGATGGTCTGGGTCTCGCGGCGCTCGCCCGAGCGCCCGGTCTCCACCGTCGGGGCGGCGGGCGCCTCCAACTGCGGCGGGTGTGCGCGCTCTAGTCCCAGGCGCGGGAGGATGGGATCCAGGATGCCGGCCCCGTTGGACTGCCGGCCCTTCACGGCGTGCATGTACAGTTCCATCGCCGCCAGGGCATCGGCGACGGTCTCCAGGTCGGTGCCGATCCGCTCCTCGCCGCTTTCCCTCCATGCGTCGACGAGCTCACGGCAGCGTCGGCAGACGTTGGCCGCGTCCTCCAGCTGCGCGACCTGCAGGGCCCCGCAGATCTGCCCGAGCGTCGCGACCGCGGATTGAGCCTCGGTGATCAGGGAGGGTTGGCCGACGTAGTTGGTCAAGGCGTGCTCGACTCGCTTCAGGCCGCCGATCACCTCGTCGCAGACGAGCGCCAGGGCCTCGCGGCCAAGGGGGGTGTCGGGCGTTTCCGGCCGCCCCGCGCACTCGGTGGCTTCGCCGCCGGCGAGCGTGGCCCTGACGTTGGCGATTGCCCAGTGCAGGCGCGCGTCGAGCTCGGCGCGCTGCGCGCCGGCGGGGCCGGCCAGCTCCTCGACCACCAATATCAGCTTGGCCACGGTGAGACCGACGGACTCGGGCAGCGCGCGGGAGGGCACCGTCCCGAAGGCGTTCGCCACGTCCCGCAACGCCTTCAGGGCCGGCTCGGCGCCGCCGGCGAGCGTGCCGGAGAGGCGGTCGAGGAGTTCGGCCATGGCGGCGCAGTCCGGGCGGCCGGTCGCCACGCCGGTCTCCCAGGCGGCTTTCAGCTGCTCGACAATCGTGGTGGCAGCCGGCGATACGCCTCCGGCCTGCGATTCACGCAGGTAGGCCTCCAGCGCATAGTGTTCGCGCAGCGCGGTGATCGTGTCGCCCCCGCTCGCGCAGCAGGCGACCTGGTAGAGCACCTCGCGCAGCAGCGCGTCGGCGACGCTGGTGGAGCCGTCCGCCAGGCGCGCGAGCTGGATGTCGATGCGAGCGCACAGCCGCTTCACCCGCGCGTCGGCGGCGATACCGCCGTCGCTGATGCCTTCGATGAGCCCGGTGCAGGCCCAGAACAGCGGCGTGACCGTGCCGTAGAGTCGATCCATCGACTCCACGGCGAGCTTCATCTGCAGAAGCCCGCGCGCGTCGCCGCGCAGCCACTGCAGCATGGCGCGCTGGTAGCGGCCTCGCGCCGCGCGTGCGATCTCCGCGGGGTCTGCGCGCGGGTCCTCCGTCGGCGGCAGGCTGCGCGCTGGTCGCGGCACGCGCGTGTCAGGGTAGAACAGATCGGCGGCCGTGACCTTGTCTTCACCGAGAGCGCGGCGCAGCGCCGTATAGGCCGGCAGCAGCCGCAAGGGCCGATCCGGGCTTCCGGCAACGAGATCTTTCAGATAGGCGCCGAGCGCGGGGATGCCCTCGCGCAGGGCGGTGACCGCCTCCTGCTTCCTGCCCTCGGATACCTGGTCGCTCTTCAATGACGCCGCCAGCGCCTCCAGCGATTCGCAGTAGCGCACCGCGCCATGCAGCTCCGCCATGCCGAGGGCGCCGCCGATGCGGTGCAGTTCCTCGACGATCGGCGCGACCTTCGCGGGCTCCGGCATGCCGGCCAATTGTCCGGCGACCACGTTCAGGCCCCGGTCGATCTCCCGGTGTACCCAGCCAAGCAGGCCGCGGTGAGCACCCGTCGAAGTGGTCATGGTTTCGCTTCCCTAGATCTTGAATCCGGATACTGAAGTCTTCAGCTCCTCTGCGACCTGCGTCAGCTGCGCTACCGACTCGGTGGCGCGCCTGGTGCCATCCGTGGTCTGCAGGGTGATCTTCATGATGCTCTCCATCCGCTTGGACACGTCGGCCGCCGCGGCCGCCTGCTCCCTCGCCACGCCGTAGATCTGCTCGATGAGACCGGCGAGGTCCTTGGATACCTCGCGGATCTCGGTGAGCGCCTCGCCGGCGGCGTCGGAGAGCTTGGCCCCTTCCACTACCCCGACCGTGCTGCGCTCCATGGCCGCCACCGCCTCCTGCGTGTCGCGCTGAATAGTGCGGATGAGCGCGCCAATCTGCTTGGTCGCGTCGCCGGAGCGTTCCGCGAGACGCTGCACCTCTTCGGCGACCACCGCGAATCCGCGGCCCGCCTCGCCGGCGGCCGCGGCCTGGATCGCCGCGTTCAGCGCGAGCACGTTGGTCTGCTCGGTGATGTCGGAGATCATTTCGATGATCTCGCCGACCTCCTGCGAACTCTCGCCGAGACGCTTGATGCGCTTGGCCGTCTCCTGGATCTGGTCACGGATCTCGTTCATGCCCTTGATGGAATTCTCCACGGCCGCGGCGCCCTTGGCGGCGGCCTGCAGCGAGCGCTGCGCGACGCTGGCGGACTCCGTGGCCGTCTCCGACACTCTCTTGGCGCCGCTCGCCACCTGGACCACTCGCTTGCCGGCGTCCTGGATTTCCTGTGTCTGGACCTTGGCGGCATTCAGCAGACGCGCGGAGATCGCGCCGGCCTGCTCGGTCTTGCTCGTCACCTCCGCGGTCGCGGCGTTCACGCGCTCGACCAGGTTGCGCAGCTCGCCGATGGTGAAGTTGACGGAATCGGCGATGGCGCCGGTGAAGTCCTCGGTCACCTTCGCCTTCACGGTGAGGTCGCCGTCGGCGAGGTCGCCGAGTTCGTCGAGCAGGCGCAGGATCGCCTCCTGGTTGCGCTGGTAGTCGGCGGCGACCTTGTCGGCCTGCTCCTTCTGCGCACGCGCCGTGGCGATCGTGAAGCGCGCCAGCAGGGTGAGCAGGAAGATGGCGAGCAGCGACAGGGCGGCGGTGATGACGGTGTCGGTTACCGCACGCCTCTGCCCGGCGGCTATGCGTTCGGCGAGCAGGTCGTCGAGGACGCGGCTGGCGCCGACGCCGAGCTCCACTAGGGCTCCGCTTGCTTCGTTGTAGGCGGCCAGCATCTCGTCCAGGGATTGCGCGGGACCGGTCTCCGCTTCCAGGCCCGAGCGCGACAACGCGAGCAGGTTGCCGGTCTTCTCGGTGGCGGCGTTCAGCGCCCCGCCGAGGGCGTCCTCGATGTCGCCGTTGGCGCCGAAGGAGCGCGCCAGGCTGCCGCGCACTCCCATCATCAGTCGATCGGAATAGGTCTCCGCGACCAGCGCGCGGACGCGCGACAGCATGGGCTGCGCACCGGCGTGCGCGGCGGCCAGTGCCGCGACCTTGCCGACCTCCAGCGAGGTCTGCGTCAACTGTTCGGCGAGCACCGAGATGAGGTAATAGGTTTCCACCTGCGGGTCGAGGGTCATCTTGGAGTTGTCGGCGACGTCGGTCTGGAAGGTGAGCAGAGCGTCGGCAAACTCTTGGTGCGACTTCTTGACGTTCTCGACCGTCGACTCGGCGGCCGCGGATTTCATCGTTTGCCACTGCTCCTGCAGCACCTTCCATTGATCGTGGACATCCAGGTCCATGCCATGCGCGGCATTGACGGCATCGAGTTCGGCCATCTGTGCGTCAATGACGTGGTCCAGCTCCTGCAGCCTCGCGGCATAGATGTTGTAGCCCTTCGCATACTCCACGGCGAAGAACTGATGTATGGGCAGGTTGGCCGCGACCTTGGTGAGCGGCACCATGTAGGGCACGCCGAGCCGTTCTCGCTCGGAGAACTTCACGGATGTCGCCAGCTCGCGCACCAGGTATACGAGCAGCAGCACGAGAGGCACCGAGAACAGCACGCCCACCAGCGCGAAGGTCTGCGCGAGGTTCAGGCGGCCGAAGAGGCGCTGAAGCATCGTGGTCCTGGCGTCGGGCGTGGCCGCCTTCGGACGCGGCCCGGGGTCCCGCTTCTTCATGCGGGACTTCAGGCGCGTCCCTATCGTGCTGAGCATCATGCAATACCTCCGTCTATGCGAATGTTGATGTGACGCATCCGGTGCGCCGGTCGGGAATCGCGGTGTGTTCCACGTGTCTCGCCGCGCGCTATTCCGATACGTCGAGGAAGCTTCGCTGCGCGACCAGTTGTTGCGGATCCAACTCGCGCCAGTAGCGGCCATTGCGATCGCGGTAGCCGGCCTTGATCCACGGCGCGTCGCCGGATTTGTACGAGTCATCGGGGGTGAAATGGCCGTCGTGACGCAGCCCGAACATGGAGGTGACCAGCAAGGCGACGCCGCGCGCGACGCGCGGGCTGAGCAGCAGCACCCGGTTCGCGGAGGTGGTCTCCACGGGCGGCTGGCCGAGGAAACTGCACATGTCCACGACGGTGTAGAGATTGCCGCGCACGTTCGCGACTCCCGCCAGCCACCTGCGCGCAAGCGGCAGCGGCTCCATCGCTGGCACCGGCAAGACCTCGCTGCAGCCGCCCAGGGCCACGAGCCACGCCTCCTCGCCGATCTGGAAGCCGAGCTTGGCGTTCAGCGTCGAGGCCGCCGTGCTGGCGCTCAGCCGTTCAATGAGCGACTGCTGGAATTTTCTCAGATCAGTGCGGATTGCCACGGGTGCGGTGCCTTCAGATTGCGCGGATCTTCCTCAGCAATTCCTCCTCGTCGACCGGCTTGACAATGTAATCCTTCGCGCCCTGTCGCATGCCCCAGACCTTGTCGGTTTCCTGGTTCTTCGTGGAGCAGATGATGACGGGAATGTGCTTGGTGGCCTCGTCTTTGGTTATGGAGCGGGTCGCCTGGAAGCCGTTCAGACCCGGCATCACCACATCCATGATCACGAGGTCTGGCTTGATGGCCCTGGCCTTGGCCACCGCTTCCTCGCCGTCCTGCGCGGTCTCCACCTGGAAGCCTCTGGCGGTGAGCATCTCGGTCAGGGAGTGACGCTCTGTGGGCGAATCGTCTACGACCAGAACTTTCGATACGGGCATAGTGGACTCCTTGCAGTTACCTGCCGGTGGTAGATAGATGAGCGGCGACGCTCTGCAGCAGACTCTGTCGCGTGAAGGGCTTCAGCAGATACTGGTCGGCACCGACAAGTCGGCCGCGCGCCTGGTCGAAGACGCTGTCCTTGCTCGACAGCATGATGACCGGGGTGTCGCGATACAGCGGGTTACGCTTGAGCACGCTGCAGGTCGCATACCCGTCCAGCCGCGGCATCATGATGTCCATGAAGATGACGTCCGGCTGATGGTCGATGACCTTGGCCAGCGCATCGAAGCCGTCCTCGGCGAGGATCACGTGGCAGCCTGCCTGCGTCAGCGCGATCTCCGCACTGCGCCGGATGGTGGCGCTGTCGTCGATGACCATCACGCGGGTCCCGGCGAGCCCGTCTGGCACGCTCGTCACCGCAGCCTGTGATTGCGTAGTCACTTGTATGGCCTTGTCCCTATGACGTGTTGTTATTGGCGCACGGCGTCCCGATACCCATGCACGTGCGCGGAGCCCTCGACGACCTCCGCCGGGTATACGCACAGAGGATTAGCGACTGAACCGTGAACGACTTTAGGGCGGGGCGCGGCGCGCGCCGCGGCGGGCGAGTCCGCCGCTCGTCGCAGCGAGCAACTACGCGCGACCAGCGCAACTACTAATGGATCCCCGATGCCGGCCGATATGCCTTGCCTACAGACTTGCCGAGGGCGACCGCCCGGAGCGACACCGAAAACAAGAAAGATGCAGGCGTTCCTCATACATCAAAGCGAGGACTTCCGGCTCCTCCTCAGCCAGTACCTTGCGATCCTCTGGCCGGATATCCTGGTGGTCGATTGCGCGCTCGCCGGCTGGGAGGCCGTCGCCGATCGCGAGCTGGCGGATCCGCCGGACTTCATCATAGTCGGCGACGATACCGCAAGCGCCCTGCGCGCGGCGGCCAATGAGCTGGCGGTGCGGTTCGCGGGCAGACCGTTGCTATGCATCGGCGAGGCGGCCCACGAGCCGATCGTGCGGCCGGTGCTCCAGGGCGAGGCCGGCGCTTTCCTCCCGGCGCAGTCCCTGTCGCGCAGCACCCTGAGCGAGGTGCTGAACCGGATCATCGCGGAGCGCACCGCGCCGGTCATGCTGCCCAGCGAGGACGTGACCGATCGGCTTGTCTTCACCGGGGGCCCCGGGCCGTCGACTGATGCCGTCGAGTTCTTCATGAACGGCAAGCCCATCCGCATCCGCGGCTACCGGCTGATGAGGAAGATCGGCGAGGGCGGCATGTCGCGGGTGTTCATCGCCGAGCGTGAGGAGGACGGCCTGGAGCTCGTGCTCAAGATCCTCGACAGCTCGATGATGCAGGATCCCGTGCAGCTGGAGCGCTTCATGCACGAGTATCGGATCGTGGCCCAGGTCAACAGTCCGTGGGTGGTGAGGATTTTCGACCAGGGATTCACCGACGACCACGTGTTCATCGCCATGGAACATTTCCCGGCAGGCGATCTCAAGCAGCAGCTCGGTCATCCGTTCGCGCCGAACCGCGCGCTGTCCCTGCTGTGGGCGATGGGCATGGCCCTCGATTCGATACACCAGCACGGCATCGTACACCGCGATCTGAAGCCGCCCAACATCATGTTCCGGGCCGATCGTTCGCTGGCGCTGGTGGACTTCGGCGTCTCGCAGATGGATTCCATCGCCACGGAGCTCACGCAGTCCGGCGAGCTGGTGGGCACCCCGTTGTACATGAGTCCGGAGCAGGGCAGCGGCAGGGCGGTGGATGCCCGCAGCGATCTGTACAGCCTGGGGGCCATCTTCTACGAGATGCTCACCGCCAGGCGCGTGTTCACCGCGAAGTCGCTGATGATGATCATCCACATGCATGCGACCGAACCGCCGCCACGGCTGCCGCCGTCCTTGCACGCGATGCAGGAGCTGCTCGATCGGCTGCTCGCGAAGGAGCCTGCCGACCGCTTCCAGAGCGCGCGGGACATGCTGAGGTACGTCAAGTCGAAATGGGGCGATGCGCGGCTGAGTAGCGAGGGTACGGGCGCGGGCGGCAAGGAGCGGTGGGCGCCGGCGGGCGACGCCATGGCGCGCACGAATTAGTCGCGCCGGCGGCGCCGGGTCGGCGACCGTGGTAGAGTAGCGTCCTTCCAAACGGCGCGAGACCTTACCATGCTTATTCGCAAATTCCTGTCGTTCGCCGGACGCTCGGCGGCGGCGCTGATCCTCATGACCTCGGCGGTCGCCGCCGCGGAGCCCCCGCGGGTGGAGCTGAAGACCAGCCTGGGCAGCATCGTGCTGGAGCTTTATCCCGACAAGGCGCCAAAGTCCGTCGCCAACTTCCTGCAGTACGTGAACGACGGCTTCTACGACGGCACGATCTTTCACCGGGTCATCGACGGTTTCATGATCCAGGGCGGCGGCTTCACGCCTGACTTCGGCCAGAAGGAGACGCGCGCGCCGATCGAGAACGAGGCTGCCAACGGCCTGCGGAACACGATCGGCACCATTGCGATGGCGCGCACCGGTGACCCGCACTCCGCCACGGCGCAGTTCTTCATAAACGTCGCCGACAATGATTTCCTCGACCACACCGCGCCGACGCCGCAGGGCTGGGGCTACGCGGTGTTCGGAAAGGTGGTGGAAGGCATGGACGTCGTCGACAAGATCCGCCAGGTCGCCACCGAGCAGCGCGGACCGTTCGAGGGCGTGCCGACCACGCCGGTGGTCATCGAGAGCGCGCGCTCGCTCGCCGTCGAGACCGCACCCGCGGCGTCGAATGCGGAAGGAGGCACCCCATGAAAGTGACGTTGCAGACAAGCAAGGGCGACATCGTGCTCGAGCTCAATCGCGAGAAGGCGCCCATCACCGTCGACAACTTCGTCAGTTACGTCAAATCCGGTCATTACGACGGGACGATCTTCCATCGCGTTATCGACGGGTTCATGATCCAGGGCGGCGGCTTCGAGTCCAGCCTGAGGCAGAAGCCCACGCGCGAGCCTATCCAGAACGAGGCCAACAACGGTCTCAGCAACGAGACGGGCACCATTGCCATGGCGCGCACCATCGCCCCGCACTCGGCGAGCGCGCAGTTCTTCATCAATGTCAAGGACAACACCTTCCTCGACCACACGGCGCCGACCTCGCAGGGATGGGGCTATGCGGTGTTCGGCAAGGTGGTAGAGGGCATGGACGTCGTCAATGAGATCAAGAAGGTCCGAACCGGATCGCGCGGCGGACACGATGACGTGCCGCTGGAGGACGTGACCATCACCAAGGCGATCCTTCTGGAAGACTAGCAGCTCCGCCCGCACGGCCGCCGCGCGGCATGCGCGGCGGCTTTCCTTCGCGCGCCGCCCGGCGCGCATCCGCAGCCGTCCGCATCAAGAAATTCCTCACCGGGTCGATAGCGGATCGGGGCGTGGGTCCGCCATCCGGCGGCTTCCACGACATCGTTGCACGAAGGGGGAGAGACAGTGTCGGGGCGGAACCACCTGGGAATGAACCGGATCGTCCTCGCGATCCTGATCGGCCTCGCGCTGGGCCAGGGCGCCGGCGCGCGTGCGGCCACGGTGCTTATCGCGGGCGCGGGCGCCGGGACCGAAGGCGACTACAATTCCGGGTTCCCCTTCAACACCAGTCTCTTCCGCGGCGGCTCGATGCGGTTCCAGCAGGTTTACGGGGCGAACGAGTTCGCCGCGCTGCCAGGGCCGCAGTATCTCACGACGATCGCCTTTCGCGCCGACGGCGCCTACGGCGAGCAGTTCGCCGCCGTTGCGCTCGACCTGCGCATTGATCTCTCCACCACGCCGGCCGGCGCCGACGGGCTCTCACCGACGTTTGCCGACAATATCGGTCCGGATCGCCGCACCGTGCTCGCGGGCGAGATTACCCTGTCCAGCGCCGCTACCGCGGTGGCCGGCGGCACGAGGTTCTTCGACATCGTGCTCGCGCTGACCGATCCCTTCCTGTTCGATCCAGCGCGCGGTAACCTGCTGCTCGACATCCGCAGCTACGGCACGACCACGACGACGCAGATGGATGCCGTGAACGTGCGTGCCGATGGCCTCTCACGAGTCGTGGCCCATGATGCCTACGCGACGGTCGGAGCCGCCGATACGGTCGGTCTGGTTACCCAGTTCACCTTCCAGCCACAGCCGGTGCCATTGCCGCCGGCGCTCTGCCTGCTCGTCCCGGCACTCGCCGTGCTCGCGGGTCTCGGGCGCGGCCGCGCGCGACGATGAGTGCCGCGGCGGCGGCGCCTTGCCGCTAAACCTCGCCGGACGGCGGCCGCTAACTCGAACGGGGAGGGGCGTGCGGCAATAGTGCACGGAGTTCCGACCTCCATGCCAGTTCAGATTTCGCAAGTACACGAGCGGTTGACACGGGAAATGCAAGCGGCGCAGAACGTCAAGATTGGTCGGTATGTCCTGGTCAAGCCGCTGGGCAAGGGGCTGCATGGCGCGGTGTTTCTCGCCGAGGATCCGCATCTGCGGCGGCGTGTCGCCGTCAAGGTGCTGCATCCGGATCCAGAACATCCCCGTCCGGTCATATCCCCGCAGGCGAAGTTCCTCGCCCAGCTCCGTCATCCCAACATCGTGGCGCTCTACGACGCCGACATCGCCGGCGAGCGCGTTTACCTCGTCACCGAGTACCTGGAGGGCCGCACGCTGCGCGAGGAGATCCGCGACCGTGGGGCGCTGCCGCTGCCCGAGGCGGTGAGCGTGGGCCGTCAAATCGTCGACGGCATGGCCTTCGCGCACGCGCGCGGCATTCTGCACATGGATCTGAATCCCTCGAACGTCATGCGCGACCGCGAGGGGCGGCCGCGGATCATGGACTTCGACCTCTCGCGCAGCGCCTCTACGCCGTTCAGCGGCGAGCTCATCGGCACGCTGCGCTATATCTCTCCCGAGCACGCCACCACGCGCAAGCTGGACAAGCGCACGGACGTCTACGCTCTGGGTCTCATCATCTACGAGCTAGTCACCGGCAAGCCGGTGGTGGTGGGCAACGATCAGAAGCGGATGGTCGAGCAGATCCGCAGCGGCCGCGTCAACTGGGACCTGCTGCGCCAGCGCGACCCGGCCGGCCTGGTCACCGCGGTGCTCGAGTGCGCCCTGAAGCAGGATCCGGCGCAGCGCTTCCCCGATGCGGGAGCGATGGGCAAGGCGCTGGCGCAGGCCTCGCGCCACATCAGCTACATGGGCGGCGAGCAGGACCCGCCACTGCACGGCACGATCGAGTTCATGCTGCGCCGTATCCAGCGCAAGGGCGATTTCCCGGTCATCTCGCGCACCCTGCAGGAGATCAACCGCCTGACGGCGGAGGAGTGCCATGCCAACGCCGACCAGCTCGCCAACGTGATACTGCGCGACTATTCGCTCACCAACCGGTTGCTGAAGCTCGCCAACTCGGCGTACTACGGCAATTTCGCCGGCCGGGTGCGCAGCGTCACCGACGCGGTGCGCATACTCGGCGTGGACCAGGTGCGCATGGCCTGCAACGGACTGGCCTGCTTCGGCCATTTCGCCGACAAGGCCGATGACCGCGACCTGAAGGAGACGCTCATCCGATCCTTCGTCGCCGGCCTGCTGACGCGCCACCTGGCCTCGCGCTGCGGCATCAGGGACGTCGAGGAGGCGTTCATCTGCGGCATGCTGCACGACCTCGGCCGCACCGTCACCATGTACTATTTCGCCGACGATTACCGCGACATCGCCGCGCTCATCGAGCAGGGCGGCGAGGAGGATGCCGCAGCCCGCTCGGTGCTGGGCGTTCGCTACAGCGAACTCGGATACGCGATCGCGCGGGAGTGGGCGTTCCCCGAGATCATCCTGTTCAGCATGGCGGATCGCGATCTGAAGATCCTGCCGCCCGATGCGCCGCACGCCGAGACGCTGCGCTGCCTCACGATCTTCGCCAACGGCCTGTGCCGCGCCGCCGCCCGCGGCGGGGTACCGCATCCGGACGGCGGCGAGCTGCACGAGCTGCTGCTCCCGATACAGGGGATCATCCCCCTGGCGCCGGCGCATGCGGCGGCGGTCCTGGCGGCCGGCATCGATCGATTCCGGCAGTTCGCGCCGGTGCTGGACATCGATACGGAACGCAGCTCGTTCATGCGGCTGGCCTCGAGCTGGGTGGAGTCGCTGCAGAAGGACCTCGGCGTCGCCGCGTGCGAGCTGCCCGCCGGCCGGTTGCCGACCCCGGGCGGCGCGGTGATGCTGACCGTGCCGGCCGCCGAACCGGAGGCCACCATCGGTCCCGACGACGGTGAGTGGACACGCGAATTCCACCGCCTGCTCAACACCGGCACGGACTAGCGCGCGGACCCCGCCTCGCCGGCCGGCGGGGCATCCTCCAAGACCGGCACCCCCTCGCCCGCGGCCTTGCCGCTTCCCCCGCCATGACCGGCAAGGGCTTGCCGAAAGATCGATTTCCGGCCGTTCGGGATTTCCATAACCTTTTGAAAAAATTACATAAAACGTAGTTGGCACGGGCGCTGCTTTTGTCCTGCCAGGAAACAGCCCGGCAGCGATTCAAAGACATGGCACTGGACTCCATCTTCGGCATACACGGCGCGGCACTGGTGGCACGCAGCCGGCGCGCGGAAATACTGGCGGCGAATCTCGCCAACGCCGACACGCCGAACTACAAGGCGCGAGACGTGGACTTCGCGGCGCTGATGCGTGGCCAGCTGGGCGAGTCCGACGCCGGTCTGGTGAAGACCGATGCCCGCCACCTCGACTTGGGCGACAGCCGCTTCTTCGGCGCCGAGGTGCTGTACCGACAGCCCGATCAGCCGAGTCTCGACGGCAACACCGTCGACACCCAGACCGAGCAGGCCGAGTTCGTGAAGAACGCCATGCAGTACCAGGCCAGCCTGCGATTTCTCAATCAGCGCATCCAGGGGCTGCGCTCGGCGATACGAGGAGAGTAGCGCATGTCACTGTTCAAGGTGATGGACATAGCCGGCAGCGCCCTCAGTGCGCAGTCGCTGCGGTTGAACACCACGGCCAGCAACATGGCCAACGCCGACAGCGTCTCCAGCAGCATCGCCACCACCTATCGCGCGCGCCACCCGGTGTTCGCGACGATGATGGACGACCTGATGAGCTTCGAGGGCGAGACGGCCGGCGCCGGCGTGGAGGTGCGGGCCGTGATCGAGAGCCAGGCCCCGGTGCGTTCGATATACCGGCCCGATCACCCGATGGCTGACGAGAACGGCTACATCCACATGCCGAACGTCAACATGGTCGAGGAGATGGCGAACATGATGTCCGCCTCGCGCAGCTACCAGATGAACGTGGAGATCGCCAACGCCTCCAAGCAGCTCGTGCTGAGCACGCTGCAGCTGGGCGTCTGATAGGCAAACCGGAATGAACCAGGTCGCCAAGCATTAGGGAGCAGGAATCATGGCCAGCAATTCGAGTTCAGTCGGTTCCGGCAGCAGCATACTGGACCAGTATGCGATCCAGCAGTCGGCCAAGGCGGCCAGCAAGACGCTGAGCCAGGACACCTTCCTGAAGCTGATGGTCGCGCAGATGAACAACCAGGATCCCAACAAGCCCATGGAGAGCGGTCAGTTCCTGAGCCAGCTTTCGCAGTTCGGCCAGCTCAACGCCGTGACCCAGCTTCAGAAGTCCTTCGAGACGCTGGCGAGCACGCTGCAGTCCAACCAGGCGCTGCAGGCCTCGACCATGGTCGGCCGCACCGTGCTGGTGGAGGCCGGCAAAATGACCACGCAGACCGCGGGCGACAAGATATCCGGCGTCATCAACCTGCCGGCGCAGACCGGCTCGCTGAACGTCAAGGTTTACGACTCCACGGGACAGCTCGTGAAGGAGATTCCACTGGGGGCACAACCGGCTGGTGAGGTGAAGTTCACCTGGGAGGGGATGGACAGCGGTGGCGTCGCCGCACCGGCCGGTACTTATCGCATCGCCGCGCAGGCGGAATACAACGGCCAGACCGTGGCCATGACCACGCAGCTGGAGGCGCGCGTGGAGAGCGTCTCGCTGGGCGCCAACGGGGCGGCCTCGCGATTGAATCTGGCGGGCCTGGGCGCGGTCGGCATCGACAGCGTCAAGGCCATCAAGTAAGGATTTGGGAAGCTCGCTTCCGAAGAGATCTGACAGGAGAGAACGACCATGCCGTTTCGAACAGCAATCAGCGGTCTGCGCGCTTCGATGACCGACCTGAGCACCATCGGGAATAACGTCGCGAACGCCAGCACGACCGGCTTCAAGAAGTCGCGCGCGGAGTTTGCCGACATCTACGCCGCCAGCAACCTCGGTGTGGCCGGCGACACGCCTGGATCCGGCGTCAACGTCGCGCGCATCGCCCAGCAGTTCTCGCAGGGCACGGTGTCGTTCACCGAGAATTCGCTCGACCTGGCGATCAATGGCAACGGTTTCTTCGTCGTCAACGACGGCGGCTCGAACCTCTACACCCGCGCTGGCGCTTTCGGCGTGGACCGTGAGGGCTACGTCGTGAACGCGCAGAGTCAGCGCCTGCAGGCCTTCCAGGCCGATACCAGCGGCACGATCACCGGGGCGCTGGGGGATCTGTTGATCAACACCTCGAACGTCGCGCCGTCGGCGACGACTGCCGTCACGATCGGCTTGAACCTGGATTCCTCTTCCAGCGTGCCGGCCGTGGCGACGTTCGATCCGAGCGACACGTCCAGCTACAACAATGCCACGTCGACGACAGTCTATGACTCGCTCGGCAATGCGCACGACGCCTCGATGTACTACGTGAAGACCGGCTCCAATACGTGGGACACCTATACCTACGTCGACGGCGTCGCCGTGGACGGACCAACCGCGCTGACCTTCAACAGCAGCGGCGCCCTCACCGCGCCGGCGGGCGGCGCCTTCACGACGGCGTCCTTCACCCCGAGCGGCGGCGGCGCGGCGATGACGCTCGACCTGAACTATGGCGCCAGCACCCAGTACGGCAGTCCGTTCTCGGTCAACAGCATGGTGCAGGACGGCTACACGACCGGCACCCTGACCGGCCTGGACGTCGACACCAGCGGCATCATCTTCGCACGCTACTCCAACGGCCAGGCGGTGACGCTGGGCCAGGTGGCCCTCGCGAACTTCGCCAACCCGCAGGGTCTGCAGCCGGTGGGCGATACCGCGTGGGCCGAGACCTTCGAGGCCGGCGCACCGCTGGTATCCGCGCCGGGCTCGTCGAACCTGGGGCTCATCCAGGGCGGTGCGCTCGAGGAGTCCAACGTCGATCTCTCCGAGGAACTGGTGAAGATGATCATTGCGCAGCGCAACTTCCAGGCGAACGCGCAGGTCATCCAGACCGCCGACCAGGTCACGCAGTCGATCATCAACATTCGTTAGCCGCTGAACGGATAACGGTTCGGGGGGATAGCGCATGGATCGTATGGTTTACCTGGCGATGACGGGGGCGCGGCAGATGCTGATGCAGCAGGCGGCCGCGTCGAACAACCTCGCCAACGCCGCCAGCCCCGGTTTTCGCGCCGACCTCGAGGCGTTTCGCGCCATGCCGGTCTTCGGTCCCGGCCAGCCCTCGCGCGTGTACGCGATGGCGGAGCGGCCGGGCGTGAACTTCCAGCCGGGGTCGCTCGAGACGACGGGCAACGATCTCGACGTCGCGGTCGACGGCGAGGGCTTCCTGGCGGTGCAGGCCGCCGACGGCACCGAGGCTTACACCCGCGCGGGCGATCTGCGGCTGAACGGCAACGGCATGCTGGAGACCGGCAACGGGCGACCGGTGCTCGGCAACGGCGGGCCGGTGGCCATTCCGCCGGCTGAGAGCATCGTCATCGCGGCCGACGGCACGGTCTCGATCCGCCCGGTCGGCCAGGGCTCCGATACGCTGGTGGTGGTCGACCGCCTCAAGCTCGTCCGACCGGACACCAGGGAGCTGTACAAGGGCGAGGATGGCCTGTTCCGGCAGAAAAGCGGCGCGAATCTGGAGGCCGACGCCTCGGTGCGCGTGGTGCAGGGCGCGCTGGAGAGCAGCAATGTGAACTCGGTCTCCGAGATGATCAACATGATGACCTACCAGCGCAACTTCGAGCTGCAGGTCAAGGCGATGCAGACGGCCGAGAAGAATGACGCCGCCATGTCGCAGCTGATGCGGATGGCATAGAAAGTGATTGGGTATATGGTAGGTCGTGATTCGTGACTCGCGATTGGTGATAGGCAGGCCCGCCGGTCACGAATCACCACTCAGGAATCACCACTCAAGTATCACGGTACACCTCATGACAGGTGCAGTAGCACCGACGGAGAAACAGCATGGAACCCGCACTCTGGGTCGCGAAGACCGGACTGGATGCTCAGAACACACGCATGCAGGTCATTGCGCACAACCTGGCCAACGTCAACACGACCGGCTTCAAGCGCGATCGCGCCTCCTTCGAGGACCTGCTGTACCAGACGGTGCGGCAGCCGGGCGCTGCTTCCTCGCAGAATTCCGAGTTGCCCTCGGGCCTGATGCTCGGCACCGGCGTGCGCATCGTCGCCACCGAAAAGAACTTCGGACAGGGCAGCATCGAGCAGACCGATAACCCGCTCGACGTCGCCATCCAGGGCCGAGGCTTCTTTCAGGTGCTGATGCCCGACGGCAGCATCTCCTACACGCGCGACGGTTCCTTCGAGATGGATTCCGAGGGGCAGCTGGTGACTTCCGAGGGCTACCTGGTCGAGCCGGCGATCACGATACCCGAGGACACCCTGAGCCTCACGGTCGGGTCCGACGGTACCGTGAGCGCGCTGGTCGCCGGGGAGTCCACGCCGCAGCAGATCGGCACCATCGAGCTCGCCGATTTCGTTAATCCGCTCGGCCTGCAGCCGATCGGCCAGAACCTGTTCAAGGAGACCGTCTCGAGCGGCACGGCGCAGACCGGTACGCCCGGTACCGACGGCATGGGCACGCTGGTGCAGGGGGCGCTGGAGAGCTCCAACGTCAACGTGGTGGAGGAACTCGTAAACATGATCGAGACGCAGCGCGCCTACGAGATGAACTCCAAGGCCATTTCCACCGTGGATCAAATGCTGGGCTTCGTGACCCAGACCCTCTGATAGGCTGCTGAACCCATGATCAAGGCGAACTCTTCCCGCATGTACGACAAGGCCGCTGTGCTGGCGGCCTGGACCTTCCTCGCCGTGGCCATCATCGCGGCCAGCGGCTGCACCGGCAGCGCCCCGCGGCGCGACCCGGAGTTCGCCGCGACCATGCCGGCGGCTCGCGTGCCGACCGAGCAGCACCCCGGCGGCTCGATCTATCAGCCCGGCCATAACCTCTACCTGTTCGAGGACGCGAAGGCGCGCCGTATCGGCGACACGCTGACCATCAAGCTGGTGGAGAAGACGACGGCGGAAAGTTCCTCCAGCAGCAGCTTCGACAAGGAGAGCTCGACGACCATTGCCAATCCGACCATCCTCGGCTCCACACCGCAGTTCGGTCTGCCCGGCGCCCTGCCGCTGGCCGACACCGACAACAACACGCTGGAGACCTCGATGGGCGCCACGTCGGACTTCACCGGCAAGGGCGACAACGAGCAGGAGAGCAGCCTCATCGGCGACATAACGGTGACCGTGGCCGACGTCCTGCCGAACGGCAACCTCGTGGTGCGCGGCGAAAAGCGCGTGCGCATCAACCAGGGCAACGAGTACGTGAAGCTGTCCGGCATCGTGCGTCCGATCGACATCGGCACGGACAATTCGATACCCTCCACCAAGGTCGCCGACGCGACCATCATCTACAATGGCGACGGGCAGACCGCCAGCGCCAGCAAGGCCGGCTGGCTGACGCGATTCTTCACCAGCGCGCTCTCGCCGCTCTGAGAACCGCGGCGATCGGGCAAGGCATGCGCATGATGCGAGTGTTTGCGAACCTGGTAGCCGGCGGGCTGCTGGCGGTGATTGCCGCCTCGGCGCAAGCCGAGCGCATCAAGGACATCGCGCGGATCGCCGGGGTGCGTGACAACCAGCTCGTGGGCTTCGGCCTGGTCGTCGGCCTCGATGGCACGGGTGACAAGACCCAGTTCACCACCCAGAGCGCCAAGAACATGGCCAAGCAGCTGGGCATCACGCTGCCCGAGAAGACGAATCCTTCACTGAAGAATGCGGCCGCGGTCATCGTGCATGCGACGCTGCCGGCGTTCGCCAAACCCGGGCAGACCATCGACGTGACGGTCTCCTCCATCGGCGACGCCAAGAGCCTGCGCGGCGGCAGTCTCATCATGACGCCGCTGAAGGGCGCCGACGGCAACATCTACGCGATCGCGCAGGGCAACGTGGTGGTCGGCGGACTCGGCGTGGAGACCACCGACGGCTCCTCGATCAGCATCAACGTGCCGAGCAGCGGACGCATCGCCAACGGCGCCACCGTGGAACGCGAGGTCATGACCGCGTTCAACCAGGGCACCCAACTGCTGCTCACGCTCAACACTCCGGACTTCACCACCGCCACGCGCATGGCCGAGGCAATCAATGCGAACGGCGGCCGTGCTCAGCCGATCGACGGCTCCTCCGTGGCCGTCGCCATGCCGGTCGACCCGCAGCAGCGGGTGGCATTCATGTCCCAGGTAGAGAACCTCGAGCTTTCGCCGGGCGAGGCGGCCGCCAAGGTGGTCGTCAATTCGCGCACCGGCACCATCGTCATCGGGCAGCATGTCGCCGTCAGCGCCGCTGCGGTCACGCACGGCAGCCTCACGGTCACGATCACCAACGACCCCATCGTGAGTCAGCCGCCGCCCTTGTCCGGCGGCGACACGGTGGTGGTTCCGAAGCAGAACATCGACGTCAAGGAGGAGAAGAGCCGCATGTTCCTCTTCAATCCGGGCGTCAAACTCGACGACATCGTCCGCGCCGTCAACGCCGTGGGCGCGGCGCCGGGTGACCTGGTCGCTATCCTCAATGCGCTCAAGCAGGCCGGCGCGCTGAAGGCGGAGCTGGTGGTGATCTGATGGGGAGCGGGTTCGAGAAGGCGCTGGCGGGCGCGGATTTCGGTGCGCTGGTCGGTCTGCGCGCCGAGGCCCGCAAGAACTCCCCGGAGGCGGCGCGCGCCGTGGCGCAGCAGTTCGAGGCCCTGTTCGTGCAGACCATGCTGCAGAGCATGCGCGAGGCCAGCAACGTCGGCGGGCTGTTCGACAGCTCTCAAACCGAGCTGTACCAGGACCTGTTCGACAAGCAGATAGCCGTGGACATCGCCAGGCGCGGCGATCTGGGCTTGGCCGACATGCTGCTGAGACAGATCACTCCGAGGGAGACGGGCACGGTGAATTCCGAGGCGCTCGGCAAGTTCGAACCGCGCTGGTGGCAGGGGATGCACGGGGAACCGCTGCAGACCATGCGTCAGCTGGAGACCTCCGAGCGCATCGCCGCTGCCATCGGCGCATCCGAGGACGATGCCGCGCCGGCCGATGCAGCCGAGGAAGTCCCGGAATTCAATCCGCGCACCTTCAGCTCGCGCGAGGAGTTCGTGCGCGCGCTGGCGCCGCACGCCGAGGCGGCGGGCAGGAAGCTGGGACTGGATCCGGACCTGCTGCTGGCGCAGGCGGCGCTGGAGACCGGCTGGGGCAAGCACATGATCCGCGACCGCACCGGCGGCAACAGCTTCAATCTCTTCGGCATAAAGGCCGGTTCGAGCTGGGCAGGCGAGCGGATGCGGGTGAGCACGCTGGAGTACCAGGACGGCGTCGCGCGCCGCGAGCTGGCGCCGTTCCGCGCCTACGATTCATATGCGCACAGCTTCAACGACTACGTCGAGTTCCTGCAGAGCCGGCCGCGCTACTCGCGCGCGCTGGAGAACGCGGGCGACCCGGAATCCTACATCCGCGCCCTGCAGGGCGCCGGCTATGCCACCGATCCGCGCTACGCGGACAAGGTGCTCAGCATCATGAACAATCAGATCCGCACCCTGCGCCAGGCGCAGGCAGCGGGCGGTACGGACAACGGCTGAACGCAACGGAGGCGTTCGGCAGGGCGGGTGCAGTGAGACGAGGCAGTACAAATGGCTGACATCCTGAACATTGGCGTTTCCGCCCTGTTGTCGACGCAACGCGCGCTCTCGACCATAGGCCACAACATCTCCAACGCCAACACGCCCGGCTACTCGCGTCAGCGGGTGGAACTCGCCGCGCGCCCGCCGCAGATCAGCGGCAACGTGTACTTCGGCAAGGGTGTCGAGATCAGCGACGTCAGCCGCGCTGCGGACGCCTTCCTCAACCGCCAGGTGCAACTGAGCTCGACCAGCTACCAGCAGGCCAGCTCCTTCCATGGCCTGGCCTCGCAGCTGAACAACATGCTGGCGGATTCGGATGCCGGTCTGTCCTCCGCAATGACGGGGTTTTTCAGCGGCATCGAGCAACTGGCGAACCAGCCGACCTCCATGCCCTCACGCCAGGCCCTGCTGGGCTCGGCAGGGACAATGGTTTCACGCATGCACGATCAGATCGCGCGCGTGGACGACATCAACAGCGCCATCAACACCAAACTCGCCGACCTTGTGAGACAGGTCAACGAGCTGTCGGCGTCCATCGCCGATCTCAACAAGAGCATCGTGCTCGCCGCCGGGCGAACCGGCACGGACTCCGCCAACGATCTCCTCGACCGGCGCGATCAACTGGTGCTCGAGCTCTCCGAGATCACCGGTGTCAGCACCTTCATCCAGGACGACGGGGCCATGAACGTGATGGTCGGCGACGGCCTGATGCTGGTCACCGGCGCGACGACGGCCGCGCTGACCACGCAGCCGAACTCCCTGGATGCCTCACGCCTGGAGGTCGGCTACGTCGTGGGCGGCGTGACCTCGGTGGTGTCCGGCCAGATGAGCTCGGGTCAGATGGGCGGCACGCTCGCGTTTCGCGAGGAACTGCTCGAGCCGACCCGCAACGCGCTCGGCCGCCTCAGCGCCGCGCTGGCCATCACCTTCAATGCGCAGCACCAGGAAGGCCTCGACATGAACGGGGCCATGGGCGGAGATTTCTTCTCCATACCGTCGCCATCCTTCAACGCGGGGAGCGGCAACACCGGCACGATCGGCCTGGCATTCGACAGCGCCAATGTGGGTGAGCTGACCATCTCGGACTACGACCTCACCTTCGACGGCACCGACTGGCAGCTGTACCGTTACTCCGATGGCACGACGCAGACCCTGAGCGGCGCCGGCCCCTTCAGCGTTGACGGGCTGACGATCACGGTCGGCACCGCACCCGCGGCCGGCGACACCTACCGGCTGCAACCGACGCGCTACGTCGCGCGCGACATCGCCGTCGCCATCACCGACGTGCGCGAGATCGCCGCGGCGAGCCCGGTGCGCGCCGGCGCCTCGCTGAGCAACCTCGGCAACGTCAACGTGACCGCGCCGGAGATCCTGGATGCGAGCGATCCGGACCTGACCACGACAGTCACGCTGGTCTTCGACGACCCGCCGACCAGCTACCGCATCAACGGCGCCGGCGCCAGCATCGCCTACACCGCTGGCGCCGACATCGACATCAACGGCTGGCGGATCCAGCTGAGCGGCACGCCGGCGGCCGGCGACCAGGTCGTGATCGAGGCCAATACCGGCGGCGTGGGCGACAACCGCAATCTGCTGGCCCTGGCCGAGCTGGCGCAGATCGGCGTCCTCGAGGGCGGCACCGCGACCTTCGGTGACGCCTACGGCGCGATGGTCGGCAATGTCGGCACCGTCACGCGCCAGCACGAGGTCAGCAGCACGGCGCTCAAGACCCTGCTCGACAATGCCGTTAGTTCACAACAGGCGCTCTCGGGCGTGAACCTGGACGAGGAAGCGGCCAATCTGCTGAGGTTTCAGCAGGCCTACCAGGCGGCGGCCCAGGTGATCGCCACGGGCAACACGGTGTTCGACGAACTGCTGAACGCGGTCAGGGGCTAGCCGTCATGCGTATTTCGACCAGCCAGATCTACGAGCAGGGAATCACCAACATACTGAACAAGCAGACCGAGGTCGCGCGCCTGCAGCAGCAGATCGCGACCCAGAAGCGCATCCTCGCGCCCTCGGACGATCCGGCCGCCTCGGCGCAGGTGTTGTCGATCGAGGACGCCACTGCCACGACCGACCAATACCAGAAGAATGCCGACATGGCGACCTCTCGCCTGCAGCTGGAAGAGGGCGCAATCGCAAGTGCCTCGGAGATCATGGTGCGCGCGCGCGAGCTCGCGCTGCAGGGTCGCAGCGGCCAGTACAGCGACCGCGAACGCGGCTTTATCGCCGTGGAGATCCGGCAGTTGCTCGGCCAGATGATGAGCCTGGCCAACACCGTCGACGGGAACGGCGATTATCTGTTCGCAGGCTACCAGGCCAAGACCAAGCCGTTCACGATCGATGGCTCGACCGGCTCGGTGCAGTACAACGGCGACCAGGGCGTGCGCATCCTGGACATCAGCCCGACGAACACCGTCGCCGACGGCGACCCGGGATCCGAGGTCTTCATGATGATGCGCAGCGGCAATGGCCAGTTCGCCACCAGCGCCAACTCCGCCAACACCGGCACCGGAGTGATCAACGTCGGCAGCGTCACGGACGCGAGCGCGTTCCTCGCCCACGACTACCGCATCGTGTTCACCTCGGCCACGACCTACGACGTGCTCGACGACACCAGCGGCGCCGTGGTCCTCGGGGGGCAGACCTACGCCAGCGGCAGCAGCATCGAATTCGATGGCCAGACGATGATCATCACCGGCGCGCCGGCCGCGGGCGACGAGTTCAACGTCTCGCCGAGCGCCTACCAGTCCGTCTTCGAGACGCTCGACCGCATGGCCACGGCGCTGGAGACGCCAGCCGGGACGCCGGCGGCGAACGCGCAGTTGCAGAACGCGCTCAACTCCGCCATCGCCGACATCGACCTGGCCCAGGACAACTTTCTCGAGGTGCGCGCGGCCATCGGCGCGCGACAGAATATCATCGAGGCACAGAAGTCGTTCAACGAGGATCTGAAGCTGCAGCTGACCGGCCTGCGCTCCTCGCTCGAGGACGTGGATCTCATCGAGGCGGCCAGCGACCTCAACCTCCGGCTCGTCACCCTGCAGGCGGCGCAGGCCGCGTTCGCCAGGATGCAGAACCTGAGCCTGTTCAACTACCTCTGACGCCGCCCTCGGCGGCGGCGGGTGCAGGTGCTTGCGCCAGGCCCGCCGCGGAGGTGCCGTTGCGGTCCGCCACGACTGGCGGCAGATCCTTTTCCCGGTTTAACTAGGCCGACAAACTGGTCCGATCCTTGCTCAACCCCAAAAACCGGAGGAACCCAGAGGGGGGGAAGCGATGAGGGCGGTACTTGGCGTTAACGTCAATCCCGGGCACGACACCGGCGCGGCGGTGGTGGTGGAGAGGGACGGCCGCGTGCAGGTGACGGCGATCTCGCAGGAACGGCTGGACCGCGTCAAGCATTCGCGGGCCTTCCCCAGGGAGGCAATCGACTACTGCCTGCGCGAGGCCGGGTGCCGGCTGCAGGACGTCGATCTTGTCGTCGCGACCTACATCCTCACGCCTTCGCCGTACGACGGCTTCCCCGGCCGGCCAATCCCGGAGCTGGAGCGCAAGGTGGAGTTCTTCAGGCAGGTCGAGGAGCTTGGCATCCCGGTCCTCTTCGCCGATCACCATCTCTGCCACGCCGCCTCGGCCTACTTCAGCACCGACTGGGATGGCGCGGTCGGACTGGTGATCGACGGCCATGGCTCCAACTTCGAGACCCAGAGCGTCTTCAGCTGCGAGGGGCGGGCGATCACCAAGCTCTGCGCCTCCAACCGGCCCGGCCTCGGCTGGATGTACAGCGCGACCACGGAGCGGTTGCTCGGCTTCGACCACCTGCAGGAAGGCAAGACCATGGGTCTCGCGGGCTGGACCGATCACGGAGGCGTATTCGCCGGACACTTCGCTGCGAGCACGCAGGATGCCGGGCCCATGGACACGCTGTACCCGCAGTTCGTCGGCGAGCAGTCGGCCGCCGGCTGGACGCTCGACGCTCCCGCGGACCTGCCGCGCCGGCGTTCCAAGGACGACCCGACGCTGCCGCCCTTCGCGCAGTTCGCCTTCGCGGCGCAGTCGGAGCTGGAGCGCGGCGTCATGCAGCTCGTCGAGTATGCAAGCCGGCTCAACCCCGGCAAGCGGCGCCTGTGCTACGCCGGCGGTGTCGCGCTGAACATCCCCGCCAACCGGCTGATCCTCGACAGCGGGTTGTTCGAGGAGATCTTCATCCAGCCGGCGGCAACGGACCCGGGACTGCCGCTCGGCGCGGCGCTGCTTGGCTACTACTCGGCGCTCGGCGGTGCCGTCCGCTGGCGCATGGATCACGCATTTCTCGCACGCCCCTACGACAGCGGCGAGGGCGAAGCGGCGGCCGCCCGGTGGAGCGGTCCCCGCGCGCGCTACCAGACCGCGGATCTGGCGCGCGTGCTCGACAACGACTACCTCGTCGCCTGGTTCCAGGGCGCTTCGGAGTTCGGCCCGCGCGCCCTCGGTCATCGCAGCATCCTGTGCTGCCCGCGGCATCCGCAGATGAAGGCCTACCTCAACAGGGAGGTGAAGCATCGCGAGATGTTCCGCCCGTTCGCGCCGATCGTGCCGATGGAACGGCAGGCCGAGTTCTTCGACCTCGCCGCGCCGTCGCCTTACATGCTCATCAACGCCGCGGTGCGGCCAGAGCATGCCGCACGCATGCCGGCCGTCGTGCACGCCGACGGCACGGCGCGCGTGCAGTCCATCGATCGGACAGTCAATCCCGATCTGCACGCGCTGCTGCAGGCGATGGCGGAGCGCAACGGCCTGCCGGTGCTGCTGAACACTTCGCTCAATCTCGCCGGCGAGCCGATCGTCGAGACGCCGGCGGACGCGCTGTCGCTGTTCGAACGCGCGCGCCTGGATGTGCTCGTGATCGGCGGCCATATCCTCAGCAAGAAGCCGCTGCTGGAGCTCATGAACAGCCGCAATCCGGGGCTGCCGCGGCTCGCGTCGCCGTCCGGCGCCGCCGTCGTCAATACGCCGGCCTTCCCGTCGCGAACCGCACCGGTCGCAGGCGGAGAAGCGGTCTACGCGACGGCGGGGAATCTCGCGCACGCCGCCTCTGCCCCGGTGAACGACCCCTTCTCGCAGCTGGAGGCGGCCATCGCCGCAACGTCGCCCGAGCTCACCGTCGAGCCGCAGGCGCTGCGCGCGTTTCACGCGTGGTGCCGCGAAACCCTGGCGGCGCAGAAGGTCCCGGTCAATCCGCAGAAGATCCTCGCCGAGACCGAGGCGCGGCCCGTCGCGCAGAGCATCGCGCTCACGGAACTGTTGCTGGCCCTCGGTCACGCCGACGTTGCCGCCGAGGTGAGCGGGATACTGTTCGGCCTGCATCCGGCTGATCGCCGCGTGCAGGAGACGTTCCTGCGCGCGAGCTACTGCCGCCGCACCGGCGCGGCCGTCAATCGCGCGGACGCGGAGCTGCACGGTGCTGAGGCCGCGGCCGGCACAGAGCCATCGCCCGCGGCATCGCGCCCCGCGCCGTCGCACGCGTCCGATGCGGTCTCGATGCATGGCGTGCTCGAACGCCTCGTCGATCGCATCTGCGGGGCGCAGGTCGATCCGAGACCGTCGGGCAATTTCTACGTCGAGGACGTCTTCCCCGATCCGCTGTACCGGGAGATCCTCTCGCGCCTGCCCGCGGACGATCGCTACGATTTCATCGAACACCCGGATGCGGTGCTGCCGGACGGTACGAAGACCCGCAAGCTTCTCGACCTCGGGCCGCACACCCTGGCGCGCCTCGAGGCCAGGGATCAGGCCTTCTGGCGGGAACTCATGGCGATACTCGTGTCGGAGCGACTGCAGCAGGCGATCCTGGAGAAGTTCGCGGATCGCATCGACGAGCGATTCGGCACGCACCGGCCGCCGCTGGTCACGGTGCCGATCCTGTACCGTGACTTTCCGGGCTACCGGATCGGCGTGCACACCGACGCGCCGTACAAGGTGGCGACCATGCAGTTCTATCTTCCGCGCGACGACTCGCAGCTGCACCTGGGCACCTCGTTCTATTTCAGGACCGCCGAGGGCTTCCAGAAGTACAAGACCAACGTCTTCAAGCCGAATTCGGCCTACGCCTTCGTGCGCACCGAGGAGAGCTGGCACGGTGTAGAGCGCATGGCCATGGGCGAGTCGCCCCGCGACACCCTGGCGCTGACCATCTACGTCAAGGGCAGGGAGTACCGCTCTGATGGGGGGACGATGTGATGACGGACCTGAACCGACTCGGTCTGGGCGCGGCCAAGAGCCGCCGCATCAATGGTCACGTCGTCCACTACATGGCGCAGGGCGGGGGCTGGCGCTACGATACGCTGCTGGAGAAGGAGCCGGAGACGATCGAGTGGATCGACGGCTTCCAGCCGGGCGAGACCATGTGGGACATCGGCGCCAACGTCGGCATCTACTCGATTTACGCGGCGATGCGCGGCATCAACGTGATGGCGTTCGAGCCGCACTTCGCCAATTACTTCCAGCTGTGCGTGAACGTCATGCTGAACGACCTGCAGGAGCGCGTCATGCCGATGTGCGTGGCGCTGACGGCGCGAAAGGAGGTCAACACGATCAACCTGGCGAGCATCGAGTTCGGCAGCTCAATGTCGAGTTTCGGCAGCAATCTCGACTTCCGCGGACAGCCTTACAAGCCGGAGTTCTGCCAGGGGATGATCGGGGTCGATATCGACGGCTTCATCGAGGATTTCGGCATCGCCTATCCCAGCCACGTGAAGATCGATGTCGACGGCATCGAGCTGGACATCATCCGTGGCGGTCGCAGGACCTTTGCCAATCCGGCGATTCGATCGGTCTCCATCGAGTTGATCGACAGCGACCGGCAGCAGGTCGAGGAGGTCAGCGCGATACTTGGCGAGGCCGGCCTGCGCTTCGTGCACAAGAAGCAGAACGCGAAGTTCGCCACGCCGCAGACCCGCGACGTGCTCAACTACCTGTACCGCCGCGCCTGAGCCGGTCGTGGCCGGGTCGCGCGGCGGTCAGGCCATCCTCTTGTACCAGGGCTGTCTGGGCTGCGCCAGGGCGACCGTGGACCCCGCGGCTTGCTGCCGCGTGGCCGATACCAGCGCCGTTAGTTGAGCGCGTAAGGCCTGGTTCTCCTGTTCGAGATACTTTGCCCACGACGCCAGTCCGAAGCGGCGCGTGTCCACTTTGCTCCAGTAGTAGCCGGGGCTCCGTCCATAGCACTCGAGCAGGTTGGCGGCGGTAGCGCACTGCGCGCCCATATCGGCGACTTCAGCGAGCTCCTGGAAGCCGAAGCTGAGCGGACGCTCCGGATTGCCGATGGCGTTGACGTCGGGTGCATGCAGCGCCGTTCGCGCCGCCTCCACGCCGCCGAGGAAGCTGGTACGGGCGCCGTCCGCTTCGCCGTCGACCAGGCGCAGCACGCCGGCCCAAAAGCGCGCCGCGATCACCTTGGTCATCAGCAGCGGACTGAACGCCAGCGGGTCCATGCCGGCGACCCGATCGAAATCGGCGCGTGCCTGCTCGCGCAAACCCAGGTCACGGGAGAGCAGCGCGGCGGCAAAGGCGATCGAGACCTGCCAGCGCCGGATGTGGGGATTCTCGCTGCTGCAGGCCAGGTAGCCCTCCGCCACGTTGCGCCAGTCGTCGACCTGGTCGAAGCGCTGATTGGCCAGGATGTGATAACCGAGCACGGTGACCGCCGCGCCGACGTCGGCGGAGTCGAGCGGCATCGACTGCAGCACCCTCAGCGAGAGATCGGCAAGGCCGGCCTCGTCGGCGATGCGCTCGCCCATCTGCACCATGCTGCGGTACAGCCACGGGTTGTGGTAGTGCGCGCCGAAGTCCGCCACGTGCGCGCCGTCGGTATGCGAGCGTGCGAACTGCGGGTGTCCGGAGTACGGGGCCTGCGTGGCCAGCGGATCCACCGAGGCGACCAGCAGCCACCACTCGGTGTCCGGCTCCTGCGTGTCCAGGGGGCAGCGCTTGAGTGCGCGCGGGGCCTTCTGCAGCTTGAAGCCGCCGGGGGCTTCCTGGCGATAGCGCGCCTCGACGATGAATCCGGAGTCGAACGCCGCGCGGAACCTTTCCCAGTCGAAGGCGTGGAAGTGATGCGGGTTGGGGTCGCGGCCGGTCTCGTCCACCCACATGTTCGGGACGCTGGCGACGATGCGGCCGTCGGGCTTCAGCACGCGCGCGAACTCCGCGATCAGGGCGTGATAGTCCTCGACGTGCTCGATGGTCTCGAAGGAGGCGATCATGTCGACACTGTGGTCCGGGATGGCAGCCAGGTCGGTGCCGCTGGAAGCGAGGAACTCGACGCCGTAGCGGGCGGCGAAGTGCCGTCGGGCGTATGCCACCGACTCCGGATCGATGTCCACGCCGATCACGCGCCCGGCAGGGGAACGCGCGGCAAGGATTGCACTTCCGTAGCCGAGTCCGCAGGCGCAGTCGAGCACGGTGTCGCCGGGGCGGACCCATTCGGCGGCCTGCGCGTAGCGGACCATGTGCGCGTCGGAGCGCGGTCCGAACTCGCGCGACATGTCCATGTGCAGATCACGGTTGGCGAGCAGCCACTGCATCTCGCGTCTTGCCGCGGCCGCGTCCTCGATGATCTCGAACACCGACAGCGGCTGCAGCGCCGGATTGTTGAGAGCGTGGTAGTCGCCCACCGAGACGGCCGCAGGCGCGCGGCGGAACCCGCTGCGCAGCGTGGCGTCGGCCCAGTAGGCGTTCAGCAGCCGCATCTGCGACTTGGCACCGCCGTCGAGCCGGCGCGTCGGCGCGAGCACCAGGTAACGGCCGATCCACTGCCGAATGCCGGCGAAGCTCTCCTCCGGAGTGACGATAGTCTCCATCATTGCCTGGCATGCGATCACCGTATCAAACTTTTCGTCGCGGCCGGGCAGCGCGTTGCTCACGCAACCGGCGAAGTCGTGTCCGAACGCGGCATTGTCAGCGGGAAGGACGCGAACGGCGCAGCCGCGGCGCAGGAGTTCCCGTGGCAGCGCGGGATGATCGCAGCCCAGCAGCAGGAAACTTCCCGGTCCAACCGTGCGAAGCAGTTCCTCGACGAAGCGGATGCCGTATTCCATAGGTGATCTCCTTACTGCATGGACGAATGCGGGCGGTGCCGTCAGCCCGCGAGCGCCATTGTGGGTTGCGGGGAGTTCGCGTCGGCGTCGCGCCGCGTCTGCTCTTCGAGGGGCCGGAAGACGACCGCGCAGGCGTACCGCGTTCCCGCCTTGGACGGACTTCTGCCGGTGACTTTCACGAAGACAAAGGCGGAGCTGTCGCGGCAGCGCAGCACCGTGCCGCCGATGCGTTCGATGTTCTCGAAGCTGAGACTGTCCATGAGGCTGTAGCCGCGGGGATTGTCCTGCTGGCTCATCAGCCGCTCCAGCGACACCAGGCTCACGCTCTCAAGTTGCAGCAGCGACCAGCGGCGCCCGAAGAGCAGTCCGACGTCGGTATTCAGGTCGTCGACGTTCACCAGCGCGAGCAAGTAGCCATCGTGCGTCCGCTGGACGCTGATCTCGCGAAGCGTCAGGCTGTTGTTACGCGACAGCATTACCGGCATGTTCTCCGCCTGGCCGTTGAAATCCCCGGCCTGGAGCGCGAACCGGAAGCGGGATTGGGCGAAATAGGTCAGCGGCAGCGTTATTCCATTGGGCTGCAGTTCCATGGAAAGCGTCGGCCTGGCCGCCGAGTTGACGTAGGCGAGACCGCGGCGACGCAGGCCTACGACCGCCTCGTCGGTGTTGAAGAACTCCCACTCCGCATCGGTGCCGAGATTCACATCGTGGCGGAACTGGCCGAATGTATCCCTCTCGGTGTCACCCGGCAGGTAAAGCAGCCTGCCCAGGTGGCTGACGCCGGTGTACCTTACCGCCTCGGCATCGCTCCAGCAGTCGCGATGATCGGGCTCCAGCGCCGCGTCGATGAAGGCGAGCGCGGCGCGCTGGATCCGGCTGCGCAGGACCGCCTGCGGCTTGGAGAGGGTCCCGGCGCGACGCAGCGGCCGTCCGTCCTCGCTGTAGTTCACGACGCTGTCGAGATCGCAGGTGCAGAGCTGTTCCAGCACGGAGATCGGCTTTATCAGGGCCTCGATGGCGCGCGCGTCGGTGTTGCGCCGATCGATCCATCCGCACTTGTCGCGCAGCGTCTCGTGGGTATCGCGCAGGAGCAGGTAGGCGCCGCGCACCTGCACGCCGAGTTCCTCCTCCAATGTGGCCTGGATGAGCGTCTGCACGGTTCCGCTGTATCCGAGGTCGACGAGCACGAGGGTTTCGTCCCGCTCTACGCCGGTGGTCGAGCGCAGATACTTGATCAGCCGCCGCCGATAATCGGTGCTGGCGGCGAAGATCTGCGCCAGCGTCCTGGGCTCCCTGACGCGTTTGTGGAAGACTCCCGGTCCATCGGGGCTCCGTTCGGCCTCGCGCACCAGCGCGGCGGCGCGAGGCTCCGGTATCCCCAGCTGCCGCGACATGTCGGCGTAGCACCTCTGCCTGCCCATGAAGGCCAGATAGCGATCGACGTCCGCGACGCTACGGAATGAGCTTGCGTAGCCGGCGAACCGGGAGATCTCCGCCTCCGAGTGCGGGATGTCCGCAAGCCGGGGGTCTGCGGCGACCAGGCGCTCGTAGGCGCGGTGCGGCAGCCATCCGTCGCGGAGGAGGAAGACCAGGCGCGGCCTCTCACCGGCGTCCTTCAGCGCCAGCGTGCTATCGGCCACCCAGCGCGCAAAGCCCAGCATGATCGGTCCCAGAGCGGTATGTCCGACGCGTTCCGGCGCATCGAGCTGTGTGGCGTGCTGCGCCCAGAGCGCGTGGCACAGCTCGTGGGCCGGCGACGAGGTCCGCACCGACGGCAGGAGCATGCTGCCGGCCACTACCGCCATCCTCGATGCCTCCTGGATCGGCTTGCTGAATGCCGTGAAGTGCACGCCACGAACGCCACGGTCGTTGGCGCCCTGCAGATCGGCGGCGGGATTGTCGCCGATGTGCAGAATCTGGTCGGCCGGAATGGCGAGGGCGTCGATGACGTCGTCGAACAGACCGTCGTGCTTGGCGCGGCCGTAGCGCGAGGAACAGTACAGCGCGTCGAACAGCGAGGATGCATCCGCTGCGCCGATGGTCGAGCCGATGAGCTCGCCCAGTTGTGCTTCATCGAAGTAGGTGTCGCTGACCACGACGACCTTCATGCCGCGGGCCCTCGCCCGGGAAATGAGGTCGAGCACCGGGCGGAAGGCGAAGCAGATCCGCTTCTCGAGGGCCAGCTCCTCGGTCACCAGCGTCTCGATCTCGCCCTGCGACGCCCCGGGGATGAGATGGCCGTAGATCTGGGAGAGCGTCACCTCGGTTCGGTTGTCGGTCGCCTTCCGCAGGCGCCGCGCCGCGGTTTCCGCGAACGTCCGCGCGGCCGCCGTCAACCCGCGGCTCCGGAAGGACTCGCCCTGCGCCAGCAGGAAAAAGGCATCCGTCGGAGTGGCCACGCGGCGCCACACGAGGGTGTCGAAGCAATCGAGCGAGAGCACCTTGCAGCCGGCGCCGTACCTGTCCAGGACCGTGTGCAGACCTGCAACATCGACTCTTCTGTTGGTCATTTCGGGATTCACCTGAATCTGTGCCTTGCAGCCCTTCCGGCCCCTCTCCTTCCCACGGGGACCGTGACGCCGTCGGGGCCGAGATCGGGGCAGTGCTTGCACGCCGCGGCACTCGCCGCCTGGCATTGTCGTGCCGCGGAACCGCGATGGTCGCCGACGGCAAAGTTTTGATTTTGCGCACTGCCGTTGCAGCTAGCGTGCCAGACGACACGCGCGTGCCGCGCATATACAGATCGGGTGCGATGCCGCTCTGCACCTGGGTCGACGGCCCGCGGGAAACCGCACGCGGGCGCCAAGGCCATTGCCGGCGCGCCGGCGACGGAACGGTCGTGGTTACAGGCGGTTATGCGGAATCCGGCCGCCGCGGGGCGTTGTAGTCGAGGCCATGCAGCGGAGGCTCCACGGCTCCAGCCCGCCAAATCCGACCTGCATCACAGGGGGCGGCAGGATCAGGACGAGATGCGGCTAAAGTTTGCCGCCCCGGCGCCGTTATCCTCTCCGGAGGCGGTGAATATTCATACGAATATATCCGCCAAAGACAAACTCCCGGGCCGGCATGCCTCAAGGCGCCCCCGGGCTCAACAGTCAGGAGTCAACCATCATGGCAGCTGTCATCAATACCAATATGATGTCGCTCAACTCGCAGCGCGCGTTGGGCACCTCGCAGTCCTCGCTGGCGACCTCCATGGCGCGCCTGTCCTCGGGCCTGCGCGTCAACAGTTCGAAGGACGACGCCGCCGGCCTCGCGGTCGCGCAGCAGATGAACGCCAAGGCGCGTTCCTCGCAGGTCGCCATCCGCAACGCCAACGACGGCATCTCCATGGCCCAGACGGCGGAAGGCGGCATGTCGCAGATCGGCGATATCCTGCAGCGCATGCGCGAGCTGGCCATGCAGTCGGCCAACGGCACGTACGACACCGATGCGCGCACGGCGCTGGGCACCGAGTACGACGACCTGGTCGAGGAGATCGACCGCATCGCCAACTCGACCAAGTTCAACGGCGTGGCCCTGATCAACGGTTCGGGTGCCTCCACCGACTTCGCCGTCGACGTGGAAGGCACCGACAACGTCACCATCGACTTCAGCTCGCTGGATGTGCTGTCCAGTACGCTGGGCGTGGCCTCGGGCGACATCGCCTCGGCCTCCGGCGCCTCGGCCATCCTCGCCGACATCGACGACGCGATCACGACGCTGAACACCAACCGTGCCACGCTGGGTGCCGCCCAGAACCGCCTGGAGTTCACCATCAACAACCTGCAGGTGCAGTACGAGAACCAGAAGTCCGCCTATGGCCGCATCATGGACGCGGACTACGCGGTGGAGACCGCCAACCTGACTCGTACGCAGATCCTGCAGCAGGCGGGTACCGCGATGTTGGCGCAGGCCAATGCGCTGCCGCAGAGCGTGCTGCAGCTTCTCGGCTAGTGGTTCGGGTAGAGGCGAGTTAGCAACAGGGGGGCAGTGTCCTGGGGTAGCCCAGGGCGCCGTCCCCCAGTTTCGTTACCAAGAGGGTAGCGGCCATGATCAACCAGTTACAGCTTTCGACGGCGTCGCAGGTCAAGACGGAGCCCAAGGTGAACCGTCCGGCCATGCAGGCGGTAAGTACAGCCGGACCGGTCCGTTCCGTCGCCGATCGCTTTGCCCAGGTTCGCGAAGGCACCGGTGGAGCATCGCCCGCCGAGTCGGTCAGTGCCGAGGTCGTCGACAAGATGGTCCAGGACGTCGCGGATCGCCTGCAGACCAACCAGCGGCAGCTGCAGTTCAGCGTCGACACCGAGACCAACAGCACCGTGGTGCGGGTCATCGACAGCGAGACCAAGGAGCTGATCCGCCAGATTCCTTCGGAAGAACTGCTGGCGATCTCGCGGCGGCTCGAGGCGGCCACCGGTCTGCTCGTTGACGACAAGGTGTAGAGACCAATGCCAGCCGTCACGTCCCTTGGAGTCGGGTCGGGCATCGATCTGAACAGCCTGGTCAGCGGCCTGATGGCCGTGGAGCGGCAGCCGCTCAACGCGCTGCAGACGAGGATGACCTCGGTCAACTCCCAGATCAGCGCGATCGGCAAGCTGAAGAGCGCCCTGTCGACCTTCCAGGATGCGATGGCCAAGCTCGCCAAAGAGTCGAGCTTCAAGGTGCATTCCGCGACCTCTTCCGATGAAGACGTCTTGACCGCCAGTGCCTCCTCCGCGGCGGCGAGGGGCAATTACTCCGTGACGGTCAGCCGCATCGCCGAGTATCACCGCATGGCAGCCGGCACCACCCATGCCGACACCGACACGACGGCCATCGGCACCAGCGGCGATACCATGACGATTACCGTCGGCAGCGATGACTTCACCGTCGATATCGGCGGCAAGACGCTGGCCGAGATCCGCGAGGCCATCAACGACTCCACCGACAACACCGGAGTGACCGCCTCGATCATTCATGACGACGCCGGTTACCGCCTGTTGCTGGCGGCCGAGGAGACGGGCAGCGACAACTTCATAGCGACGAGTTTCAGCGGTAGCGATCCGTTCGCCCTGAGCAGTCTGAACACCGATCGAAATGGCAGCGGCTCGTTCACCGCCGCGGACCTCGATGCCGTACTTCAGCTCGAGGGCCAGTTCCAGATCACCAGCAGCAGCAACAGCGTGACCGATCCGATCCAGGGCGTTACCCTGGAACTGAAGGCGGCGGGGACCGCGACGGTCAGGGTCGAGCGCGACGAGGAGACGATCGAAGCCAACGTCAAGTCCTTCGCCGAGGCGGCGTCGGCCCTGTTCTCTTCACTGGACAGCCTGGCGGCGAAGGACCTGAAGGGCTACGGCAGCCTGTTGCGCGGCATAGAAAGCCAGGTGCGCGGGATGTTGGCCACCTCGGCGAGCGTCGGCGGCAGCTTTTCCTTTGTCTCGGAGATCGGCCTGCAGACGCAGCGCGACGGCAGCATCACGCTCGACAGCGATCTGCTTTCGGAGGCCTTGCAGTCGGATTTCGCCGGCGTGGCGGCGTTGTTCGCGGACAGCACCAACGGCATCGCGGTGCGCCTCGACGCGATCATGGACGAGTACCTGCAGTCCGGCGGTATCCTCGAGTCGCAGACCGACAACCTCAACAACCAGCTGAGCAGCATGAAGGACAAGGAGTCCAGGCTGGAGGCGCGGTTGGAGCTGATCCAGGATCGCTACATCAGGCAGTTCTCGGCGCTCGACACACTGCTCTCCAGCCTGCAGACGACCAGCAACTTCCTCGCCGCGCAGCTGGCCTCGACGTCCCGGTAGTCCGGGGTCGCGGTCGTGCCGGCCGCCCCATGCTTCCGCGTTTCCACCGCTCCGGTGAAATGCCTGGGCGATCGATGCGTGAGCCGCGATGCGGGAAGACACGAAATGCGGGAAAACGGCTCCCTATTCTCATCAAGAATCGCCCGGCTCCGCCGCTAAGCATGGGTAGGCGAGCGGTCCGCCCGATTCGCATGTAAACCCATCTACACACCTTCGGGGAAACGCAAAGAATGGCAAACGCGAGCAGAACCATCTCGGCGATCGGCAAGTACAGGAAGGTAGACGTGCATTCAGCCGTCTTGGGTGCGTCGCCGCACCGGCTCGTTCAACTGCTTTTCGACGGCGCCCTCGCGCGCCTGGCCGAGGCGCTCGGACATATCGAGAGGGGCAACATGCCTGGCAAGCGCGCGGCCATTGATGCCTGCATCGCGATCGTCAACGGACTGCGCGGTAGCCTGAACATGGAGGCCGGTGGCGAGCTGGCGGTGCGGCTCGACCAACTCTACGATTACATGGCGCGGCGGCTGGTCAGCGCCAATCGCCGCAACGATCCGGAGGCCCTGCGCGAGGTGCACCGGCTGCTGTGCGAGATCCGCACAGGATGGGATGGCATACGCGAAGCGGCGGAAAGCATCTCCGTGGCGGCGAGCAACGGCTGAAGCGCCGCAACCGCCGCGTCCGCGGCCCCGCGAGATCAACTGTCATGGACACCCCAGACACGAGCACGGCCGTCGAGATGGCGCTCGACATCACGCGGCGCATGTACGAGCTTGCGATGCGCGGCGAATGGATAGCGATGCTGGAACTCGATCGGACCCGTCAGCCCCTGCTGGGAAGGCTGCGGGACGCGCCGCCGGCGGCCGCATGCGTTCCGTTGATGCGCGAGCTGCTTAGCCGCAACGAGCAACTGCTGACGATGTGCGCGCAGGCGCAGGTCGAGATGCGCAAGGCAATGCAGACGGCAGGACGCGGGCGCAGGGCCGCGCGCGCCTACACGCGCGCCTGAGGACGCGCGCGGCATGAGCGCCGAAGCCCTCGCTGGCGCGCCGCCCGGCGCTGCGGTCCCCACGCTGGGGGCGCACTTGGCCATCGCCGCCGCCAGGGTCGCGGGTCGCCATCCTCATGCCCGTTTCAAATCCCTGGCCGCCGAGCTGGTTCGGACCCTGGAGAACATGTGCATGCACGCCGAGCGCGGCGAATGGCCGGCCTGCGCCGTGATCGAGGTCCGCACGAGCGCGCTCGTCCGCGAGATAGGGCCGGTCGTCGATGCGGACCCGCGCCTGCGCACGGCCTACCGCGAGCTGCTCACGCTGACGGTCGCGACCACCGAAGCCCTTCTGGTGCAGTGCCGAGCCACGCGTCGGCATTGGGCCGTGGTGGCCGACGCAATCGACCGGCGTGGCTTCCCGGATTCCAGTCGCTACCTGGCGGTACGCTGAACGTCCACCCGGCCTCGGCCCGCCCCACCAGGCGACAGCGGCGTTCCGGTCGCGACGGAACCCTCGCTGCGTCCGCTGCTCCGGTGAGTATCCCTTCCCCGATGCCTCGTTAGATCGCACACCTCGCGTCGGTCTTCCGGCGTTTGGCCTACCGAAACGGCAACAAGTCAAGAGCGGGCCCCTGTGCGACGGATTGCTGTCGCTGAAGGGAGACAGAGTCGGCTAAAATCCCCTTGCTAGATTTCGAAATTTGGCCGATGCTGAAACGAATAATCTGTCAAATCATGTAATTGTGATGGCGCCAAAAATTTGGCCCCTGCTTTGCAAGCCAGACTGCCGCAGCGAAGTTGCCAAAGTTTTGACGAGACGCATGATCGGATCAGCCAAAGGTGTCGCGGCCGAGTCCGTTCACGACAACTATCACTAAACAGGGGGCGTGCCATGTCGGGCGGTAAAGTACTGGTGTACGAACAGCATCCGGTGACTCGGAATCACATCTGCTCGATCATGGAGTTCCTGGAGTACGAGCCGGTTACGGTCGAGGGGCCCGAAGCCTTGAACGAGCATCTCGGCAACCCGCCGGACGAGATCTGGATGATCCTGCTCGGCAGCGCCGGGGCCAACGGTTCCGCGGTGGAAGTCCTCCGCAAGATCCGGTCGCTCGATCCGCACATTCCCGTCGTGCTGGTCCTCGACCCCAAGGGGGGAACCAAGCTCACGGCCGAGCTCGAGGCCGGCGTCATCGACACGGTGGAGATGCCGTTGCGCGCGCGCCGCGTCAACTCCGTGCTGCAGAAGGTGCAGACCTTCCGCGAGAACCGCCACCAAAACGGCTCGCCGCGCAACCTGGAGCTGTTCCGCAATCTCGTGGGTTCCAGCAAGGGCATACAGCGGGTGCGGAAGATGATCGAGATGGTCGCCTCCTCGGACGCCAATGTGCTCATCACTGGCGAGTCCGGCACGGGCAAGGAGGTGGTGGCGCGCCACATCCACTATCACTCGGCGCGCCGCAACAAGCCGTTCGTTCCGGTCAACTGCGGCGCGATCCCGCCGGATCTCCTCGAGAGCGAGCTGTTCGGCCACGAGAAGGGCGCGTTCACGGGCGCCATCACCGCCCGGCAAGGGCGCTTCGAGATGGCCGACGGCGGTACGCTGTTCCTCGACGAGATCGGGGACATGAGCCTGAACATGCAGGTCAAGCTGCTGCGCGTATTGCAGGAACGCACGTTCGAGCGGGTCGGCAGCAACAAGAGCATCACGGTCAACGTGCGCATCATCGCCGCGACGCACGTAAACCTCGAGAAGGCAATCGAGGCCGGGCGGTTCCGCGAGGATCTTTACTACCGCTTGAACGTCTTCCCCATCGAAACTCCGCCGCTGCGCGACCGAGTCGAGGACCTGCCGCTGCTGGTGAACGACCTCATCGAGCGCAGCGCGCACGAGGGTCACGGCAGCCTGCGCCTTACACCGACGGCGATGCAGTCCCTGAATCACTACAAGTGGCCGGGCAACGTGCGGGAACTGGCCAATCTGATCGAGCGGCTTTCGATCCTCTATCCCAACGGCGTGGTCGATCTGCACGATCTGCCGGAGAAGTACCAGGCCACCGAGCTCGTGGCCAAGGCCGCCACCAACGTGGCCGCGGAGGTCGCCGCCGCGGTCCCGGGCGTGGCCGATCCGGGTCAGTTCATCCGACTGCCGCGTGGGGGCATCGATCTCAAGGAGCACCTGACGAGCCTGGAGTACAACCTCATCCTGCAGGCGCTGCAGGAGTCCAACTGGGTGGTTGCGCATGCCGCCAAGCGTCTGATGATGGGCCGCACGACGCTGGTTGAGAAGATGCGCAAGCTCGGGCTGCAGCGCGAAGAGGAGGGGGCAGCGGGAATTTGACGGTGCTCTCCGCCGTCGACGCGGTGTTCGGAACCGGGCGCTGACGCGCCCGGTTTTTTTTCGGCCATCGATTGCGTATCGATTTCCCGCCGTAGCGTGTGCTCGTGGCTGGACGGATCTTAACTCGCTGAAATGGCGATTGAATTCTCGCCGCCGCCGATGCCGATCCGGATCGAAAAATCCGTGGCATAGGAATTGCTCGAACCCCTCGCAAGATGGGTCTCGATACGGGCAAGACGATGGTCGCCGAGGACAAGATCGCCGATTCCGGTTACGACTGCGAACACACGGATCTGCGCGACGCATTCGCCTCCGTGCAGGGCGCCTACTTCGAACTTGCCGAGTCCCACCAGCATCTGGAATCGTGGCTCGCGGAGCTGGCGCAGCGGCATGTGACGGCTCAGGCGGCCGTGGACCGCGCCGAGTCGCGGTTCTCCAACCTGCTGCGGGCCCTGCCGGCCGCCGTGGTCATCCTCGACAGCGAAGGCCGCATCCGTGATTTCAACGACGCGGCCCGCGAACTGCTGGTGGACATAGAAACGGGGCGTCCCTGGGTCGACGTGGTCGCGGCCTCCTTCGCGCCGCGCTGGGACGACGGCCACGATATCACGCTGAAGTGCGGCCGACGGGTGAACCTCTCCACCCAGCCGCTGCACGGCGAACCGGGCCAGATCGTATTGCTCAAGGACGTCACCGAGACGCGCGGGTTGCAGGACGAGCTCAATCGTCATCGCCGGCTCGCCTCCATGGGCGAGATGGCCGCCGCGCTCGCGCACCAGGTGCGCACGCCGCTTGCCTCCGCCATCCTTTACCTCTCCAACGTGCGGCTGGGGCGCGGCGACGAGGCGCTGCGGCAGAAGTGCATCGACCAGGCGATGAACCGGCTGCAGCATCTGGAGCGGCTGGTCGCCGACATGCTGCTGTTCGCACGCGGCGGCGCCTTCGATGCCGCCGAGGTGACGCTCTCGGATCTGCTCCGGGAACTGGCCAACGACGCCGGCGGCGCGCTGGATGCTTTCCGCATCGAGGTGCTCGACACCACCGGCAGCGCACGCGTGCGCGGCAACCGCGACGCGCTGGCCAGTGCGCTGCGCAACCTCATCGACAACGCGCGCCAGGCCTGCGGCGGCAACGGCTCGATGATGATCGAGGCGGTGACCGAGGGCGCCGAGGTGGCCCTGCTGCGATTCACCGACGACGGTCCGGGCATCCCGGCCAAGCTGCGCGAGACGATTTTCGAACCCTTCTTCACCACCCGCATGGGTGGAAGCGGCTTGGGTCTGGCGGTGACCCAGGCGGTTATACGCGCCCATGGCGGGGAGATCACGCTCGAGCCGCCGAGCGGCAGCGGCAGCACGTTCCTCGTGCGCCTGCCGCTGCAGGGAGCGGCCGAGGTGTCCACGCCGGCCACGGCTGCGGTTTGACCCCATGACCATGGACATGTGCACGCCCGCCAGCGCCGGGCGCCGGAGCGAGTCGAGGTTGATTTCATGAGTGCGAGAATTCTCGTCGTCGAGGATGACCATGCGTTGCGCGAGGCCTTGTCGATGACGCTGGAACTCGCCGGCCACGAGGTCATCGGTGCGGCCGACGGCCATGCCGCGCTGGCGGCGCTAGGCGAGCAGCATTTCGATCTGGTCGTGAGCGACATACAGATGCGCCCGATGGACGGCCACGCCCTGCTGACGCACGTGAAGGCGCGACGCGCCTCGCTGCCGGTGCTGCTCATGACTGCCTACGGCACGATACCGAGCGCGGTGCAGGCGATGCGAGACGGCGCCTCCGATTATCTCGTCAAGCCGTTCGACGCCGAGGTGCTCGCCGCGAAGGTCTCGGAACTGCTTTCGGGTGCCGGCGCTACCGCCACCACGCCCGATGGCGGCATGGTGGCGCTCGACCCCGTCATGAAGGAGGTCGTCAAGCTCGCGCGACGCGTGGCGCAGAGTGACGCCACGGTGCTGCTGACCGGCGAGAGCGGGGTCGGTAAGGAGGTCATGTTCCGCTACCTGCACGCGAACTCCCCGCGCAGCAGGGGACCGGCGATCGCGCTCAATTGCGCCGCCATCCCAGAGAACATGCTGGAGGCGATCCTGTTCGGCTACGAGAAGGGGGCCTTCACGGGCGCCTACAAGCCCAGTCCCGGCAAGTTCGAACAGGCGCAGGGAGGATCCATCCTGCTGGACGAGATCTCGGAGATGTCGCTGCCGCTGCAGGCCAAGCTCCTGCGCGTGCTGCAGGAGCGGCAGGTCGAGCGTCTGGGCAGCAACAAGGTCACCGATCTGGACGTGCGCGTCATCGCCACCACCAACCGCGACCTGCGCGCGGAGGTCGACGCCGGCCGCTTCCGAGAGGATCTGTTCTACCGTCTGAACGTATTTCCCATTCGCGTGCCGGCGCTGCGCGAGCGCCGCGAGGACATCGTGCCGCTGGCAGAATTCCTGCTGGCACGAGCCGCGGCGCGCACCAGCGTCGGCTGCCCGGCGTTGTCGCCCGAGGCCTGCGCACTGCTACGAGCCTATGGCTGGCCAGGCAACGTGCGGGAACTGGACAACGTCATGCAGCGCGCCCTCATCGTGCACGACGGCCGTCAGGTCGAGGCGCGCGACATCCGCTTCGAACAGCGCGGGATGACATTGCCGACGCCGACGATCGTGACCATCGAGGAGCCGTCCGGTGCGACCGGTGGCGCGACCGACGCCGAGAGCGACTCGCTGGCCGGCGACCTGCGCGATCGCGAGCGCAAGATCATCATGGAGGCATTGCAGGAATCCCGCGGCAGCCGCAAGACGGCCGCAGCCAGACTCGGGATCAGCGAGCGCACGCTGCGCTACAAGCTCGCACGCATGCGGGAGGATGGCGTGAGCGTGCCGTTACGGTGACCCCCGGCGGATCGCAAGTTGGGTAAGGGCATAAAGGAGACCGAGATTCATGACTTCAGGCATCGACATGAACTCCGTGCTGTTGCAGATGCGCGCGATGGCGGCGCGCGCCGAGGGTCTGCGCTCGGCGCCAGAGTTGTCGCAGGCCAATCAGGCCGGCGGTGGCTTCGGCACGATGTTCAAGCAGGCGATCGACCAGGTCAACAGCGCACAGCAACGCGCCGTCGAGATGTCGACGGCAGCGGAGGTAGGGGCCACCGACGCGGACATCGCCGAGGTGATGCTGGCCATGCAGAAGGCGAGCCTGGGCTTCCAGACCGTCCTGCAGGTCCGCAACAAGGTGGTGGCCGCCTACCAGGAAATCATGAACATGCAGGTATAGAGCGCGCGGCCCGCGCGCGAGCGGCGGCAGAGCGCACGAACGGACGGATTTAGGGAGCGGAGAGTAAATGGCGGAACAAACCACACTGCTGGTGCCGGCCAACGCGCAGCTGTCCTGGCTGCGCCAGGTCGGCGTGATGGTGGGCATCGCCGCGGCGGTCGCGTTGGGCGTGGCGGTGGTGCTGTGGTCGCGCACCCCGAGTTACGGAATGCTTTACTCGAGTCTTTCCGACCGCGATCTCACGCAGGTCATGGACGCGCTGCAGGCCGCCGATATCCGCTACAAGGTCGACAACGCCAGCGGCGCGATCATGGTGCCGGCGGACCGCGTCCACGACGCGCGCCTTAAGCTCGCCGCGGCCGGGCTCCCCAAGAGCGCAAGCATGGGCTTCGAGGTCCTCAGCAACGAAACCAATCCGTTCGGCAACAGCCAGACCGCGGAGCTGGCGCGGTTCCAGCGCGCGCTGGAGGAGGAGCTCGCCCGTTCGATCGGCAAGCTGTCGAACGTCCGCAGCGCGCGCGTGCACCTGGCCATACCGAAACCCTCCGTGTTCGCCCGCGACAAGAAGGACCCGAGCGCCTCCGTGCTCATCGATCTCTACCCGGGCCGCGCGCTCGAGGAAGGGCAGGTCGACGCCATCGCGCACATGGTCTCGGCCAGCGTGCCCAATCTGAAGATGTCCGCGGTCACCGTCGTCGACCAGCACGGCCGCCTCCTCACCGGATCCGACGGCCCCGAGCAGGTACGCGAGGCGGCGCAGCGATTCCAGTACACGCGCAAGCTCGAGGAGACCTACGCCCGCCGCGTCGAGGACATCCTCTCGCCGCTGGTCGGCACCGACGGCGTGAAGGCTTCGGTGGCCGCCGAGGTCGACTTCACGGCGACCGAGCAGACCAGCGAGAGCTTCAATCCCGACTCCCAGAGCGTGCGCAGCGAGCAGACGCTGGAGGAGAACCGCACCGGAAGCATCGAGGGAGGCGTGCCGGGCGCCCTCAGCAATCAGCCGCCGGGGGCCGGCGCTGCACCGGAAACCACGGCCGCGGCCCCGAACGCCGCCGCAGGGGGAGCCACGGCAACCGCAGCGGCCAGCACCGGGCCGCAGAGCAATCGCAGGCAGGCGACGCGGAATTTCGAGGTCGATCGCACCATCAGCCACAGCCGCCTTTCGGCAGGCTCCGTGCGCCGGCTGTCGGTCGCCGTTCTGGTCGACAACAAGACCAGCGTGGGCAAGAACGGAAAGGTCACGAAGACTCCGTTCACCAAGGAGGAGATCGATCGGATGACCGCGCTGGTCAAGGAGGCGGTCGGGTTCGATGCGGCGCGCGGTGATACCGTCAACGTCACCAACGCAGATTTCACCATGCCGCCGAAGGTCGAGCCGCTGCCCGAGCCGCCCGTCTGGAAGCAGGCCTGGGTGCTCGATCTCGGCAAGCAGGTGCTGGGCGGATTGTTCGCGCTGATCGTCGCCTTCGGCGTCATCCGTCCGGCGATCCGCTCGCTCATGCGGCGTGAGGTCGTGGTTCCGACCAGTGCCGAGCCGGCGATGAACGCCGACGGCTCGCTGGCGCTGCCAGCCGGCGCGGGCGCCTCGCTGCCGGGCGGGAGCGGCGCGGTTGCGCAACTCGCGCCGCCGCGCGATCAGTCGGAGCTCGATCGGGTGAAGATGCTGGCCTCGCAGGACCCCAAGCTGGCGGCGCAGGTCGTCAAGGGATGGGTCAACGCGGAATGATCGATTACCCATGGCCGAAGCTACCAAACTGAACGGCGTCGAGAAGGCGGCCGTCCTGCTCATGACCATGGGCGAACAGGCGGCGGCCGCGATCCTCAAGCACATGGGGCCGAAGGAGGTGCAGAAGATCGGCATCGCCATGGCCTCGCTGCAGAACGTGTCGAAGGAGACGGTCAACGCGACGGTGGCCGAATTCGTCAACAGCCTGCAAAACCAGACCTCGCTCGGCGTCGGCTCCGATGAGTACATCCGCAGCGTGCTGGTCAATGCCCTGGGCGAGGAGAAGGCGGCGACCATGATCGATCGCATCCTGCTCGGCGGCAACACCAAGGGCCTGGAGTCGCTGAAGTGGATGGATCCGCGCTCGGTGGCCGAGCTGATCCGGCTGGAGCATCCGCAGATCATCGCCATCGTGCTTTCGTACCTGGAGGCCGATCAGGCAGCGGCGGTGCTGCAGGAGTTCCCCGAGAAGCTGCGCAGCGACCTCGTTCTGCGCGTCGCCACGCTCAACGGCGTGCAACCCTCCGCCATGCAGGAACTGAACGACATCCTGGAGCGCCAGCTAAAGGGCGGCGGCGGCGGGCTGAAGTCATCCAGCATCGGCGGCGTGAAGTGCGCGGCCAACATCCTCAACTTCGTCGACGGCAGCGTCGGCAACAAGGTCATGGACGCGATGAAGGACGCGGACGCGGACCTCTGCCAGGCCATCCAGGACCTCATGTTCGTCTTCGACGACCTCGTGGAGGTCGACAACCGCGGGATTCAGACGCTGCTGCGCGAGGTCTCCAGCGAGACTCTCGTGCTCGCGCTGAAGGGCGCCGACGACGGTATCAAGCAGAAGATCCTTTCCAACATGTCGCAGCGCGCGGCCGAGATGCTGCGCGAGGATCTGGAGTCTCGCGGGCCGGTGAAGCTTTCGGATGTCGAGACCGCCCAGAAGGAGATCATCACGATCGCGCGTCGGCTGGCTGACGAGGGCCAGATCGTGCTGGCCGGCGCCGGCGAGCAGATGGTCTAGCCGCCGACTGCCATGTCCGCGCGTCCGCCCCGTATTCTCAGCCGCGAACAGATTGGCGAGGTCCAGCGCTACGATCTGCCGTCGGTTGACGGCGACATACACACGGGCGTGCACCGGCAGGCGGTCCGTCCTCTGACTGCCTCGGATCTTCAATCCATCCAGAAGCACGCCTACGAGGAGGGCTTCGCGCTCGGCCGTCGCGAGGGGCGCGAGGCCGGGCAACGCGAGGTCGCGCAGCAGTTCGAAGCGAAATACCTGCCAAAGCTCAACGCGCTGTCCTCCATGCTGCGCGCCATCGCCGCGCCGATCGAGACGCTGGACGAGGAGCTCGAGAGAACGCTGGTGGACATGGTGATCCTCATCGCCCGCCAGCTCATCCGGCGGGAGCTGAAGACCAGCCAGGGCGAGATCGTCGCCGTCGTACGCGAGGCCGTGGCGAGCCTTCCCATCGCTTCGCGTCATCCGCGCATCCATCTCAACCCCGAGGACGTGGAGATCGTCCGCCAGGCCTTTTCGCTCGGAGACACCCAGGAGGCCTACACCCTCGAGGAGGACCCCCTGATCTCTCGCGGCGGCTGCCTCATCGAGACGGCGACCTCGTTCATCGATGCGACGGTGGAGGCGCGCCTGAACGCCACCATCGCACAGTGCTTCGGCAGTCTGCGCGAGAACGATCAAAATGAATGACGCGCGTGCCGGTCGCCAGTCCGTCTGGGCGGGCAAGCTGCAGCAGCACAACGAGCGGCTGCGCAAGGCGCAGTGGAAGCCGGTCGTCGAGGGAAAGCTCACGCGCATGGTCGGTCTGACCCTGGAAGCGGTGGGCTGCCAGTCGGCGATCGGGGATCGCTGCCGAGTGGCCAGCCGCGGCGGCGCGCCGGTGGAGGCCGAGGTGGTTGGTTTCGCCGGGGAGCGGTTGTTCCTGATGCCGACCGGCTCGCCGGACGGCTTGGCGCCGAACGCACGTGTCGTGCCCATCGGGCGCGCCGGCGACGTGGCCGTCGGCGATCACCTGCTCGGTCGCATCATCGACGGCGCGGGACGGCCGCTCGATGGCAGGCGCCTGCCGCGCGCGGAAAGGCGCATGCCGCTGAACGGCACGATGATCAATCCGCTCAGCCGCACGCCCATCCGGAAGCCGCTCGACGTCGGCGTGCGTGCGATCAACGCGTTGCTCACCGTCGGCAGCGGGCAGCGCCTCGGCCTGTTCGCGCCGGCCGGCGTCGGCAAATCGATACTGCTCGGCATGATGACGCGGTTCACCACCGCGGACGTGATCGTGGTCGGTCTCATCGGCGAGCGCGGCCGCGAGGTGAAGGAGTTCATCGAGGACAGCCTCGGCGAGGAGGGATTGCGGCGCTCGGTAGTCGTGGCCACGCCGGCGGACATGCCGCCGCTCATGCGAGTGCACGGCGCGTCCGTGGCCACCGCGATCGCCGAGTACTTCCGCGACCAGGGCAAACGCGTCCTGCTGCTTATGGACTCGCTGACGCGCTATGCGCAGGCGCTGCGCGAGATCGCGCTCACCATCGGCGAGCCGCCGGCGACGCGCGGCTTCCCGCCGTCGGTGTTCGCGCGCCTGCCGGCGCTGGTGGAGCGCGCCGGCCCCGGCGGGGTTAACGGCGGCTCGATCACCGCTTTCTACACCGTGCTGACGGACGGCGAGGACGTCAGCGATCCGGTGGCCGAGGCCGCGCGCGCTATCCTCGACGGTCACATCATCCTCTCGCGGCGGCTGGCGGAATCGGGACACTTCCCCGCCATCGATCTGGAGGCCTCGATCAGTCGCGTCATGCACCAGGTCGTCGTCCCCGAGCACGAGACCGACGCACGCGCCTTCCGCCACCTGTGGTCCCTGCACGAGCAGAACCGGGATCTCATCAGCGTCGGAGCCTACAAGGCCGGTTCGAACCCAGACCTGGATCGCGCCATTGCGCTGCTGCCGCACATGCGCGCGTTCCTGCGTCAGGACATGCGCGAGAAGGTCGCCATGCCGGAGACCCTCGCGCAGCTTCACGCTCTCATCGAAGCGGGCAGGGCGGGCTGATCGGTGGCCGGGAAGAGAAAGCGCATGGACACCGTGCTGTGGCTGGCGGCGCAGTCCGAGCGTGCCGCCGCCGAGCGCTTGCTCGCGAGCCGGCGCGAGGTCGACGACCTCTCGCAGAAGCTCGCGCAGCTGCAGGCGGGCCGCTCAGAGTACCTCTCGAGGCTGGCAAGCGGTACGACGATGGGCGTCGCGCAGATGCGCGAGCTGCGCAACTTCGTCAGCAAGCTCGACATCGCCATCTCGCAGCTGCAGCAGCAGCTGGCGCACAAGCAGAATCTTACCGATCACCACCGCGAGCATTGGCAGGGACAGAAGCGCAGGCAGGACGTGCTGGGAAACATCGCCGATCGCTACCGTCGCGAGGAGGCGCGCGCGGTGGAGAACAAGGTGCAGCGGGAGATCGACGATCGCCGTCCGCTGTCGGACGCCGGCGAGCGGTAAGCAGCGAACTGGCGGTTGCGGGGATCAGGCCGGGGCGTGAGTGCGACCATGCCGGCGCCAGCCCGCAGTCACGCATCGACGACGGTCATTCAGCGCGCCGCCATCAGCTGCTGAAGCCGCACTTGCGCATCTCTTCGCGTACGTAGGAGCTGAAGCGGGCGGAATCGGCCTCGCGGACGTGGTCCATGGACCACAGTGCCGCACATTCGAAACCGTACTGGACGAACCGGCGCACGTATTCCTTGGCGTCGGCCCGAAGCCTCCACGCGTTCATCTCGATGATGGTGGCGCTCATGGCGTCCTCCTCGCGCGCCACACGCGGCGCGCCTGTCGATCGGGTTTTCGGCCGCGTGGCGTGGAGGTTTAGTGTCCACAGCCAGGTCCCACGGCGGCGGGCGATACCGGAGGGACGTCGGTGCCCACGGCCGGCCGGCCCGGCTGCCCGAGGCGGCGTCGAGGCCGAGTTCATGGCATAGCGGTTGCTGAGCACGGCTGACAGATTTCACCGTCGTCGCCGAGGAAGCCGCCATAACATGTCCGCCGCCATCAATGCCGCTAGCGCTACACGCACCGAGGTAGCGAGCCCCCGCGCCGCCGGCCAGTCCTCCGGCAATGCGTCACAAGAACCGCGCGGCCGCGAGTTCTCCGACGTGCTGCGCGATACTTCCGCCAACTCCCGGACTGACAAGGCAAATTCCACCGCGCAGGAGGACTCGCCGGCCGCCGCGCCGTCCTGGGACGGGCCCGCGCAGGCCCGGACGGAGACGGGTGAGACCGGCATGAAGGAAAGCGCCTCCGGGGAGGCGGCCGCGGCGAGCGATCCCCTCGCCGATACGTCGGCGGCCGATGCGGCCGTGCAGGCCGGCAACGAATTGCCGCCATGGCTGAACCTCATCGTCGAACCTTTGCCGGCCAATACGCCGCAGGCCACCGCTGCGGCGGCAACCGTGAGCGCATCGGTCCAGATGTCAGGCGTGCTGAACGAACTCGATCCAGCCGCCCCGGCCGTCGCACGCGGCGCGACAGGCACGCCGCCGGCGAACCTGATTGCCAACACCGCCGACGCGGCGCAAAGCGGTGTCATCGCCGGCAGGGCTGGCAGCCAGACTGCATTCACCGCGCCGGCGGTGAACGACGCGCGCGGCAACGTCACGATCGAGCAGTTGAAGCTGAGTTCATCCGCCGGCGGTTCCAGTACCGAACTCGCCACGCTGGTGGCCGGCGAGAGCGCCAATGCGAACACGGGCGACCGTGCGGCCGCGGCGATGACGCGGATCGATACGGCACTCACGCTGGCGCCATCGGCGCCGGGGTCCGCCTCAGCCACTCAAACCACGCCGACACCGACAGCTGCCACGACCACCACGACCATCCCGCTGCCCCTCAATCATCCGCAGTGGCAGGAGGCCTTCGCCTCGCGCGTGGCATGGCAGGTCAAGGATGGATTGCAGCAGGTCAACGTGGCGATCAACCCGCCCGAGCTGGGGCCGATCGAGGTGCGTATGAGCCTGCAGGACGACAAGGTCAGCGCGCAGTTCGTCACCGCGCACCATGCCGTGCGGCAGGTGATTGAAGACGCCATGCCGAGGCTGCGCGAAATGCTCTCGCAATCCGGTCTGAATCTGGCCGACGCGAACGTGTTCCAGCAGGCGCCCGGACGCGACGGTCACGCCCAGCAGTTCGCTGGCGGCACCGCGAACGCCAGGGGCAACGAGCGCGCCGGCGTGGAGGAGGACGTGGCCTCGCACGCCGCGGCGACGCTGCGCGTGGGTCTCGTCGACGCCTACGTCTGACGGCTGCGGGGTGGTCCGGGCCCGCAGCGCCGCGAAGCGCTCCCAGCAGTTTGCATGGATGCGGGCCGTGTCGTGGCGGTTCCACGCATCCATCCGGCCCCTCCCCCAAGGCCACGCACGATACGCGGCGTCGCGGTCGCCCCAGGCGCGCCGCAACGAATCTCCGGACGGCCCGCCTGTCAGGCGGGACCCGTGGCCAGCAGCGGTTTGACGACCTCCGCCACCGCATTGCCAAGGGTGTGGTGCTGCTCCAGGTCCAGGTGCACGCCATCGACACTGCTCGAGGTGATGACACTGCCGGCGTCGAAGTAGTGGCAGCAGACCTCTTCGCACACCTTCTGGTAGGCGGCGGCGAGTCCAACGCATTTCCGCTCGCCGCCGCCGAACTTCGGTGCCATCGACCCCTTCGGGGTTCGGATGGCCGGCGGCGCGATCACGAGGACAGGCGGCGTGGGCATGCCGGGCTCGATGGGTGCTGTCCGGATGGTGGAGACGAGCGCCAGTATTCCCTGGGAGGAATGCCAGGCGCTGTTGTCGTGCACCGACTGGAAGTCGTTCGTCCCGAGCATGAGGACGACGAGCGCGAGCGGGGAGTGGATCTCGATGCGTTGCGCCAGGCCGCTGATGCCGTTGCGTCCGGGCTTGAAGGGATCCTCCCACACGGTGCGCCGTCCATTCAGACAGTCCTCGATCACGCGCGCCTTCAGGCCGGAGGCACAGAGCGACATCTCCATGACGCCGGGCCAACGCTGCTCGAATGGCAGGCGTCGGCGTGTGGTGGGGATGATGCCCCAGGACAACGAGTCGCCATAGACGAGGATGTGCTGCATATGCGCTACCGGGGATCCGCTCTAACCCCTGTCAGGGCCAAAGCCGCGCCATCGAAGTCGGAACCGCGAGGCGGGCCGTCGCATCAGGCGGTAACCATGTAAACCGCGCCTGCGCCAAGTTGCATGCGCACCCGCGCGATCGGACATGATGCGGATCTCCGCGTGGCACGTGCCTGACGACGCCCGACACGGTGTGGATGCAATGGCTCCTCGATAAAGTAGACAGTGTTTGCCATGGATGGCAAGACTTGTCGCGTGTCGGTCAGCGCGAGTGTCCCTGCGTCTGTCCGCCCTTCCGAGGCTTCGGTTCGCGCCTCACACGCCTGGCGTCACTGTTTCCGTCGGTTCTCAGGGGGCCGCTTCGGGTTGCGGCTGACCCGTGGCGTCCACCCAGATGAAGCCATCGCGGTTGGGCATCCTCACCTGCGGCAGACTCCGGGCGTTCATTTCATCGGCCTCGCCGATGATGCCGTTTCGATGCAGGAGATAGGCGGTGAGCGCGTATACCTCGTCGTTGCTGAGGGACCCCGGCCTGTCCATGGGCATGGCGCGGCGGATGAAATCGAAGAGCGTCGTGGCGTACGGCCAGTACATGCCGATGTTCTTGTCCGGGTATTCGCTGTCGAGCGGCGAGCTGCCGCCGGCCAGTTCATCCGCCGTGCCGCCGATGCCTTCCTCGCCGTGGCACGCCGCGCAGCGTTGAGCGAACAGCTCCTTGCCCTGCGCGGCCGTCCCCTCGCCCTCGGGCAGGCCCGTGCCGTCCGGGTAGATGCTGAGGTCCCACGCCGCGAGGTCGGCCTCCGTGGCCGGCCTGCCAAGGCGCGGGCTTTCGGGCTTCTCGTCGGCGGCAAGGGTCGTGAACGGAGCCGCGCACGCGCTCGAGATCACGATCGCGACCGAACACAAACTGGGTCGCAGCCGCGGGGAGAATAATAATGGATGACTCCTCGCGCGGGGACGACGAGTGAGGCTGCGCAGCACGACGCAAGGCGCGGCAGGGTCCTCGTGCCGCGGCGGTGCCGCGCAATCAGGCGTACACATGGGTGACCTTGCCGTCCTCGCTCACTTCCCAGGCGACGATCGCGTTGTAGTGGAAGTAGCCGTTGCGCCCGCGCTCGGCGACGAGCGCGTCACGCTCCGGCTGCACGTAGCCGGTCTCGTCGGTGGCACGGCTCTTGAGGATTGCCGGCGTGCCGTCCCAGTGCCAGCCGATGCGAAAGCGCGTGAAGCAGCGCGGCAGCACCGGTTCCTGCAGTGCCGCCTCGGCCCAGCTCTTGCCGCCGTCGGCGGAGACCTCCACCCTGGTGATGCGCCCGCGTCCGCTCCAGGCCAGTCCGCTCACCTCGTAGTAGCCGGCGCCCGGCATGGTCATGCCGTGCGTCGGCGCCGTGATCACGGACTTCGCGTCCATCCAGAATGTGAATTGCCTCGCCTTGCCGCTCGGCAGCAGCTCGGTGTAGCGGGAGGTCTCGTTGCGCGACATGACCGGCCGATCAGCGAGCTCCAGCCGCCGCAGCCACTTCACGTTGAGCACGCCTTCCCAGCCTGGCGCGACCAGCCTGAGGGGGTAGCCGTTCTCGGGGCGTATCCTCTCGCCGTTCTGGTAGAGCGCGACGATGCAGTCCTCCATCGCCTTCTCCAGCGGCAGGCTCATGAGGTGCGCGATCGCGTCCGCACCCTCGGCGATCAGCCAGGTCGCGGCCGGATCGACGCCGGCCTCCTCGAGCAGGACCGACAGCGGCACGCCCGTCCACTCGCTGCAGGAGGCCAGTCCGTGCATGAAGCCGGCAGGCTGTTGCGCGGGTTCCTCGCGCCAGCCGGCGTTGCTGTTACCGCCGCACTCGATGAAGATGAGGTGCGAGCGCATAGGGTACCGCGCCAGGTCCTTCACGGTGAATTTCAGCGGCCGCTTCACCATGCCGTGTAGGAGCAGGCGATGCGCGGCCGGATCGATCTGCGGCACGCCGTTGTGGTGGCGCTCGAAGTGCAGGCCGGCGGGGGTGATGGTGCCTTCCAGCTCGTGCAGCGGTGTCCAGGATATGCCGTTTCCCGGCACCGCGGGGTTTGCCGAGATCCAGCGTACGACCTGCTCGTGTTCCGAAGGTTGGCCGTAGTTGGAGAAGGGCAGCCCGGGCTTTCGCATCCAGGGCGGCGTGGTGAGCGTGCCGCCGTCCGCCGGTGCGGTGGAATCCTCGGCCGCCAGCGCGGCGCCGGCTGCCACGCCCGCCGCCAGCGCGGCGCCGCGACGCAGGAAGACGCGCCGGTGCAGCAGCCCGCCGCCTGCCACCGGGATCAGGTCCTCGGCGCCATCGAGTCCGGGCAGCGATGAACTCGCCTTGATGTCCTCCGGCATTGCACCCCCATTGGCGGTCCGTGGCGCCATCATACCGCCAAATTCCGGCTGATTATGCCTCCCGCACTGCCTCGCCTCGAGATTGCCGGGACCGCCGGCCGGCCCTCCCGGCTCGGGCACCGTGCGGACCCGGGCACGCGGCCATTTGCCGCATGCGTCCAATTGCCGCACCGTTATAGAATCCGCCGGTGATCCTGACCAGCCTTTGTCTGCGCTACCTGCTCCTGTTGCGCGCCATCGCCATGGGCGGACAGGTCGTGGCGCTCGTTGCCGTGCACCTGCTCTCGGGAACCACGATCCCCTGGCCGCCGATCGCCGCCGTGATGGGCGTGCTCACCGCCATCACGCTGCGCAGCTGGCGCGGCATGCGCGCCGGCCAGCACATCACGGAGGCGGTCGTGATGCGGCAGTTGTGCGTGGACATCGCCGCGCTCGCCACGCTGCTGTATTTCACCGGCGGATCGTGGAACCCCTTCGTGTCGCTGTTCCTGCTGCCGATCACGGTCGCCGCCGCCACCCTGCGCCCGGCCTACACCTGGCTGCTGGTTGCCGCCGCCGCCGGCTGCTATACGCTGCTGATGTTCTACCACCGGCAGACGCTGCACTGGGTGCATGACGGCGATCACTTCGCCCTGCACCTGTGGGGAATGTGGCTCGGTTTCCTGCTGAGCGCCGGCATCGTCGCCTTCTTCGTCGCGCGCATCGGCGCGACCCTGCGCGCGCACGACCGCGAGCTGGCCGGCGCCCGGCAGATGATGGCGCTCGGCACGCTGGCGGCCGGCGCTGCGCACGAGCTGGGCACGCCGCTCGGCACCATGGCGGTGGTGACCAAGGAGCTGCAGCACGACCTGCGCGACGAAAAGGCGCTCCGCGAGGGCCTTGAGCTGCTGCGCGCGCAGGTGGATCGCTGCAAGGAGATCCTCGGCCGCATGGCCGCACAGGCGGGCGAGCTGCGCGCCGAGGGCGGGGCGCGCACGAGCGTCGACCGCTATCTCGACGCGGTCATCGGCGAATGGCGTGCGCTCAGGCCGGAGGTACAGGCGATGGTGAAGCTCGACGGGCCGCAGCCTGCGCCCACGATCGTCGCCGATCGCACGGTCACGCAGGCCTTGATCAACGTCCTCAACAACGCCGCGGACGCCTCGCCGGCGAACATCGAGGTGGCCGGCCATTGGGATGCCGAGGAGCTGAAGCTGGAGATCCGGGACCGCGGCACCGGCGTGCCGCCGGGCCTCTCCGGAGAGATCGGCAAGGCCTTCGTGACCACCAAGGCCGAAGGCATGGGCCTGGGGCTGTACATCGCGCGCACGACGCTCGGGCGCCTCGGCGGGAACGTGGAGCTGCGCAATCGCAGCGACGGCCGGGGCGCCGTGGCTACCATCGATCTCCCGCTGGCGAGGCTGAGCGCATGAGCGGGCGTCTGCTGCTGGTCGACGACGACGAGACGTTCCGGGCGGTGCTGTCCGCGGCGCTGACGCGCCGCGGCTACGAGGTGGCGACCGCCGCCGATGCCCCGGCGGCGATCGCGCTTGCCGCCGGCCGGCGCTTCGACTACGCGGTGGTCGATCTGCGCATGCCCGGCCCCTCCGGTCTCACCGTGGTGGAGGCCCTGGTCCGCGATCAGCCCGGCATCCGCATCGTCGTGCTGACCGGCTACGCCAGCATCGCCACGGCGGTGGAGGCCATCAAGCTCGGGGCGGTGCACTATCTCACCAAGCCGGCAGATGCCGACGAGGTGATCCAGGCCTTCACGCGCCAGGCCGGTGACGTCCACGCACCGGTTCCTGACACCCCGCCGTCGGTCGGGCGGGTGGAGTGGGAGCACATCCAGCGCGTGCTGGCCGACTGCGACGGCAACATCTCCGAGGCGGCGCGCAAGCTCGGCATGCATCGGCGCACCCTGCAGCGGAAGCTGCACAAGCGCCCGGTCCGAAGCTGAACGAGCGCCGGGGGGCAACGGGGACCCCGGCCGGTCCGCGATCCGCGGCAACCTCCGGTGGGTCCCGTGCATCCCGGGGCATCCCGCCGCGCAAGAGAATAGGCATGACTCTTGTATCAACGGGGGCTGGAGGACCGTCGATACATGTTTGGTATCACCCGCAAAGCCGCACCCGTCGCCGCACCGGCCCCGGCCACGCCTGCCGCCCTGGACGCCATCGTCGAGGCCCTGCAATGGTTCGACCCCTTCAAGAGCCTGGACACCTCGGACCTGCTGGTGCTCGCCACCAAGGCGAACATCGAGCAGATCCCGGCGCGGCAGTCGCTGTTCAAGCAGGGCGCCAACGACCCGTGGTTGTTCTGTCTCATCGCGGGAACGGTGGAACTGAAGGCGGCCGACGGCCGGATCCAGCCGGTGGTGGCGCGCAGCCCCGCCGCGCGCAATCCGCTCTCGCCGCTGAAGCCGCGGCAGCACACGGCCGTGACGGTGACCCCGGCCACCTGCATACGCATCGATGTCTCCGAGCTGGGCGATATACACGACATGCTCACCCAGTCGCACGACGACTATTCGGTGCACGAATTCACGACCAGCGCGCCGGTCTCCGACGTCGTCCACATGCACGAGCTCACGCTGCTGAGCGAGGGCTTCGTCCTGCCGAGCCTCCCGGAAGTGGCGGTCAACGTGCGGCGCCTGATCGACGACGAGAGTGCGACGCTCAACGACGTCGCACACGTGGTCACCAAGGACCCGGGGCTGACGGCGAATCTGCTGAAGGCCGCCAACAGCGCGCTGTTCCGCGCCACCACGCCGATCCAGAACTGCACGCAGGCGATCATGCGCCTGGGCGCGAAGACCACGCGCCAGCTGGTAACAGCCTTCGCCCTGCGCAACCTGTTCACCACCACGCAGCCGGAGCTGCGGCGGCGCATGCGCGCGGTGTGGGAGCACAGCAACGAGGTGGCCGCCATCAGCATGGTGATCGCCAAGCTCGTGCGCCGCTTCGACGTCGAGGAGGCCATGCTCGCCGGGCTGCTGCACGACATCGGCATGTTGCCCATCCTGAACTATGCCGCCAATCATCCCTCGCTTATCGACGATCCGGTGACCTTCGAGCAGTTCGTGATGGCCACGCGCGTACGGGCCGGGGTCACGGTGCTGCAGGAATGGCGTCTGCCCGCCGAGATGATCACGGTGGTCCACGAGTGCGAGAACTGGTGGCGCGACTCGGGCCCGGAGGCCGATCTCGCCGACGTGGTGCTCGTCGCGCAAATCCACAGCTACCTCGGCAAGCCCGAGCGTCCCAACATCCCCAGCATGATCAATCTGCCGGCGTTCAGGAAACTCGCCGGCACCGGCGTCACTCCAACGCTCAGCCAGCAGATCCTGAGCGAGGCGCAGGCGGAGATCGCCGATGCCAGGCTGCTGCTGGCCTGAGCGATCGCGCTTCCGACTCCTCGCTGCAAGCGCCTGATTCGTCACCGCGCGGCGACTTGGCGCGCCCGCCGAGTTGTGGGAACATGCCGCGCCATGCATGCCTTTGCATGACCTGAAGCCCGGTTCTCCATCGGCCCGGCGCCGGGATCCCGCGTCGACGGTCTCATTCCCATCGTTCACAGGAAGACATTAATGAAATCTATCAAGCCATTGGTGGTTGCAGCGTTGTTGATTGCACCGGTCGCGCAAGCGCAGGAAGAGGGAGGCGCACTGGCCACCGACAAACAGAAGTTCAGCTACGCCGTCGGCATGCAGATCGGCCAGAGCCTCGCGAACCAGGGCGTCGAACTCGATGCGCAGGCATTCTCCATGGCAGTGCAGGACGCGCTCACCGGCGCGGCGCCGAAGCTTTCTCAGGAGGAAGCCGAGAAGATCGTCAAGACGCAGCGCGTGGCCATCGCCAAGGCCCGTGCCGAGAAGAATGCAGCGGCGGGCAACGCGTTTCGCGAGGAATACAAGCAGAAGGAAGGCGTGAAGGCGTTCGACAACGGCATCCTGTATCGCGTGCTCAGGGAAGGCACGGGCCCGAAGCCGACCCTGGCGGACGTGGTCGAGGTCAAATACGAGGGCAGACATGCCAGCGGCCAGGTGTTCGATTCATCCGAAGCGCAGGGCGGGCCGGTGAAGTTCCCGCTCAAGGGCATCATCAAGGGCTGGCAAGACACGCTGCAGAAGATGCCGGAAGGGTCGAAGTGGGAGATCGTCGTGCCGCCCGAGCTCGGTTACGGCATGGAGGGCGGCGGCCCGATCGGCCCGAATGAGACGCTGGTGTTCACGATCGACCTCGTAAAGGTCGGCGCCGCCAACGCTCCGGCCAACTGAAGCGTTGGGATTCGCGAGCAAGGGCCTGGCGCGCGCGTCAGGCCCTTTGCTTTTCTGCCGGCGACATCGAGGCGGAGCAAGGGAGCTGCATCAGGCCTTGGACGGCAGGTCGCGGCGCCTGAAGAGATGAAACTCGCGCCACAGGCCGCCGTGGCCGTACTGCCTGAATCCCCAGCGCATCCAGCCTACCAGCGCGAAGGCCAGCCATAGCGCCCACGCCAGCATCGCCAGGTGGTAGACGATGAGCGGCACGGAGGTGATCGATACGCTCGGCAGCGCCGCCAAGGCGTGATCCTGGTACCAGTTCAACTGCGTGGCGCTCGAGGCGTTGCCGCCGATCTGCATCTCCGGCAGGCCGAGCAGGCCGCGGCGGATCGCCTGGTACAGGCAGTACAGCGCCGCCAGTGTCAGCGCCGCCAGGCCGATCTGGCCGAGATTGAAGGCGGTCTTTGCCACGCTCGCCGGCCAGCGCCCGCGCCACCCGAGCGCAAGCAGCCAGCCGACCACGATCAGGGCCATGATGATGGACACCTGGCTCAGGCCGATGCCGAGCAGCAGCCAGGAGACGACACCGAGCGGTGTGAGCGGCACGCGCGCGAGCGCGATGGCCGCCAGCACGATGACGACCAACAGGCCCCAGAACATCACCGCCGGTCCGAGGAGCGGACCGCGCGTGAGCAGGATCCAGCGATCCACGGGCATCGCCACCTGCGTGCTGGCGTTGACGCTGGCGATGCCGAGATCGACGCCGGAGGTGCGATAGCGGTTGGCGATGCCGCGCCCCTCGCGCCAGTTGAGCACGTAGCTCTGCGCCCCCGGGGCGAGCGGCAGCGTCACCAGGCGACCCTGCTGCCGGATCGGCTGCGCCACGCCGTTCATGGTCGCGGACTGCAGTGTCGCGCCCTCGGGCAGCGTGATGGTGTGCTGGCCGCCCTGGCTGCTGCGCGCCTCCAGCGTCAGCTCGACGTCGGTGGTGCGCTCGCCGGGGGTGTACACGAGGCGACTGGCGTCGATGGTGAGGGTGCCGCCGGGCACGCCCTCCGGGCGCGTGATCGCGAGCGTGACGGATTCGCCCGGCCACGGCCGCCACTCCGGCAGCCAGTTGCCCTGCGTGTTCTGGTGATGCACCACCGGGATGCCCGTCATCGTGGCGTGCAGTACCGGGCTCACGTCGGCGCGCCACACCTCCACCCAGCCCGTGGTATCGGGCGCCGTCAGCGTGATCTCCGGTTGCCTCGTCAGCACCGAGTCGAAGCCCTTCTCGGTCTCCTGCGCCGCGAGGTTCACCTGCGCCTTGCCGTCGACCACGCGCACCTGCTCGGTGGTGATCGACTCACCGGCAAGCAGCGGGACCTCGAGCACGATGGCGCTGTCGGGCGCCGACAGGCGCACGATGCGAGTCTGCACGCGCCACTCCAGCCCAAGCAGCAGCGTGCGCTCCACACGCGCGAACGTGGGCAGCGTCGGCGTCTCCGCCTCCTTCATGGCGGCGTCGTCGCCGTTGTCCGCCTCGCGCGTCAGCACCAGCTGCGCGTCGCTGGTGCCGTCCTCGCGCACGCCGTCGATGCGCCAGCCGGGCGCCTGTTCCACCTCGACGCGTCGCGGCGCCAGCGGCAGCGGCAACTGCACCGAGCCGCGCGGCGGCAGCGGGCCGCTCAGCAGGACCTGGTGCGCGCCGGGACCGACACGCAGCCAGAGATCGCCCGCCGGCGAGCGAGCCAGCGCGTCGGTGGCCACACCATCGACGCTGACCTCGGTAGGCAGCCAGTGATCGCGCGCGCCGGGCAGGGGCACGACGACGTGCTCGACCGCGTGCACCTCCAGGCGCAGCTGCAGTTGGTTCTCCTGCACGCCCAGGCGCAGTCGCGGCGCCTGGGCGCAGGCCGGCATGCACTCCGGGGCGGCGGTGAGGCGCGCGCGCAGTTCATTGAGCAGATCCGGCGTCGGGTAGTCCTGGGCGATCGCGGGCGGCGAGTGCGCGCCGGCGAGGAAGGCGAGCGCCATGGCCGCCGGGGCCGCAGCGCCGCCGATCCGGCGCGCTCCGGGGAAGCCGGCGCGTACGAACGCGATCGCGAGCAGCGCCACCAGCACCACGCGCAGCAGATTGAGCAGCAGCTGCTGGCGGGGCGAGATCAGCATCAGTCGCAACTGCTGATCCTTCTCCACGGTGCCGTGCCATGTGAGAGGCACCTGCGTCCAGCCCCAGCGCGGTAGGCCCGGGCCGGTCTGCACGTTGGCCTTCGGGTCGACCTCCTGGTAGTTCTGCGAGCTGTAGTCGGCGCTGGAATAATCGATGACCGAACGCTTGCGCTTGCCGACCAGCTCCTCGAGCTCCTGCCGTCGCTCCGCCCCCTCGGCCTTCATCGCCTCGATCTCCCCCGTCACCGCCTCCTGCGTCGTGGTCGCCATGTCGGCCGCTGGCGGCTCGCCGGCGGCGCCTGCCTCCGGCGCCATCGTCGGCATGGGCGCGGCGGGCCGTGGCAGCTCAGGCCCGCGCTCGGCGGCGATGCTGCGCCACTCCTGCTCGAGCTGCGGGAACAGGCCGACGCGCACCTGCTGCACGAGGAACGGAACGATCACGGCGATCAGCGCCAGCACCGAGACGGTGCGATAGATGCCGATGAGCCCGCGCAGTCGTCCTCGGGGCAGCACCCGCAGCAGCGCGATCGCCGCAATCAGATTCAGCCAGAGATATCGCGGCGCGCCGGGCTCGAACCACACCAGCGTCAGGGTGGCGAAGGCGAGCGCGGCGGATCCGAGATCCCAGAGTCGGAAGACGATGACGGCCGCGATCGCGACCAGGAAGATGTCGAGCATGCTCCAGCGGTGCAGCCACGCCTGCGTGGAGCGCTTGTCGTCCACGCCGCCGACGCTGAAGAGCTTCCACCCGGGCGGCAGGTGCAAGGTGGCGTTGACCTGCTGGAAGTCGTGATCCCAGCCGACTGCCGGCAGACGGCGGACGTCGCCCTCGTAGCGGCCGTCCGCACTCAGGTTCAGCGCGCCGCGGCGGACCTCCACACCGCTGTTCCCGGAGCCCTGTGCGCGCGTGATGAGCTGCGGCTGGCCGTCAACGGCGACGCGCCCGAGCTGCATGGGCGCGTTCAGATCGAGGCGCCAGCCGGCGGTCATGCTGCCGCCGATGTGATCGGAGAAGGTGTAGCCCTTGCCGTCGAAATCCAGCCACAGCCGGCGCTCGAGCGACAGCCGGTCCGGCTCCGGCTGCGGGTCGCCGCGGCGGTTGACGAGGAAGCGCATGGTCTCGCCGGCGGCGATGCGATAGGCGGGAAACGATCGCCACTCCTGCGGCAGCGTCGTCTGATTGGGATCGATCGCCGCAGGCCCCTGCACCTCGACCAGGCGCAGATGATTGCGCGCCTCGAACGACCACAGCTCGTCCTCGGGCCAGGGCTGAATCGCCTGCCCCAAGGCGAGTTCGCTCACCTCGCGCGGAGTGCGCGCATCGAGGCTCACGCTCCAGTGGCCGGGCCGCAGCTGCAGGCGCAGGGTGCCGTCGGGGTCCAGGCGGGCGGGCAGGGCGCTGTCCAGCCTGAGCGGGATGAAGCCCTCGAGCAGCGCACCCCTGAGCGCGATCTCGCGCGCGCGCCCGGCCACGTCCAGCTCGATGCGCGTGCTCGCCAGCAGCGGAATGTCGTCGGTGATCAGGCGATAGACCTGCACCGAGAGGCTGTCGTTGCCGCCGTCGCCGCCGCTCTCGCCCTGCGTCAGCCACAGGCGCCCTTCGGCGTTGATCTTGGGAAACGGGACCTCGACGCCGTTCACCGTCAGCAGGACGATGCCGATGTCCTGGGGGATCCGCAGCGACTCGGGCAGCGCCGTCCATTCGAAGCGCCCCTGCACCTGGGCCATGCCGGCCTGCATCCAGATGGCCGGCCGGCCGCCGCGATCGGTGACGACCGCCGGACTGCCGTCGACCACCACGTCCTGCGGCCAGTGCTGCGCATCCCCGGGCAGGGGAACCCAGCTCGCGGAATAGACCTGCCAGTCGATGCTGAAGGCGCCGCCGCGGTCGTCGAGGTTGACCTGCATCGGCGTGGACCACGCGCAGCGGCGCTCGCCGTGATTGTCGTACAGGTAGGGACATTGGAACTGCGGGTTGTCGGCGAGCACCCACTTGATCCAGGGCTTCAGGCTGAAGGGGACGTCCTCGGGGGGCATCGGCGCGGCCGACGCCGCCCCCGCCCACAGCACCCAGGCCACCGACCACCACATCCGCAGAAGACGACGCATGGCACCTCCCGTTCCGATTCCTGCTCCCGATCCAACGCACCTTATCGCCCTGCGGGGTTGAAGCGCGTCGGCGACCAATTCTGACACCTACCTCGGCACGGCCCAAATCCGCGGGCCCTTCCTTGCTAGAATGCCGCGCTGCAGCCGAGCCTTCCGCCGTTGCGCCGCGATGAAGCCCTCCGTACGCCCGACCCGACCTTTCTTCTCCTCCGGACCCTGCGCCAAGCGCCCGGGGTGGAGCACCGACGTGCTGCGCGCGACCTTCGCCGGCCGATCGCACCGCTCGGCCGAGGGGCAGGCGCGCCTGAAGGAGGTGATCGATCGCAGCCGGGCCCTGCTGCGGCTGCCGTCGGACTATCGGCTGGCGATCGTTCCGGGATCGGATACCGGGGCGATGGAGGCGGCGCTGTGGTCGTTGCTGGGCGCGCGCGGCGTGGACGTGCTCGCCTGGGACAGCTTCGGGGAATTGTGGGCGGAGGACATCACACGGCATCTGCGCCTGAAGGACGTGCGCGTGCTTGCGGCGGAGTATGGCGCCCTGCCCGATCTCGGGATGACCGACGGCCGGCGGGACATCGTCTTCACCTGGAACGGGACGACCTCGGGCGTGCGCGTGCCCAACGGAGACTGGATCGCCGAGGACCGGCAGGGGCTGACGATCTGTGATGCGACCTCCGCCGCGTTTGCCGTCGATCTGCCTTGGAGCAGGCTCGACGTCGCCACCTGGTCCTGGCAGAAGGTGCTGGGCGGGGAGGCGGCGCACGGCATGCTGGCGTTAAGTCCGCGCGCGGTTGCGCGTCTGGAGAGTTATACGCCGCCCTGGCCGATCCCGAAGCTGTTCCGCCTGACGCGCGGCGGCCGGCTCATGGAGGAGATCTTCGCGGGCTTCGTCATCAACACGCCCTCGATGCTGTGCGTGCAGGATCAGATCGACGCCCTGACGTGGGCGGAGTCCCTCGGCGGACTGCCGGCGCTCGCCGCGCGCTGCGATCGCAGCCTCGCGGCGATCGAGCGCTGGCAGGCCGCGTCCACCTGGGTCGACTTCCTTGCGCAGCGCGCCGACGTACGCTCGAACACCTCGGTCTGCCTGCGGCTGGTCGAGGACTGGTTCCTGGTGCGGCCGGAGCCCGAGCGCCGGGCAATCGTGAACGCGATGAGCGATCTGCTCGCGCGCGAGGCCGTGGCCTACGACATCGACGCCTATCGCGCCGCGCCGCCGGGCCTGCGCATCTGGTGCGGGGCGACGGTGGAGACCGCCGACGTCGAGGCCCTGCTGCCGTGGCTGGACTGGGCGTACAACGAGGTGCGGGTGCGTTATCATGCCGCGAGACCATGATTGGGTGGAGCGGCACAAAGCGATGATGACGACGCGATGGCTTGAACTGAGGCAAAAGCTGACCGGGCGCCTGCCCGGCGGTATCGGGGCGGCGGTCGCCGGGCTCGTGCTAATCATCCTGGTGCTCATGTTCTACTGGAGCAGGGATCCGGACGTCTTCAACGTGCGCGAGGTTGCGCTGCGTCAGACTGCGGGCGACGAGACCAGGCTCTGGCCGGGCGTGGTGACGACCTCTACGCTCATCGAGGTCGTCAACGTTTTGCTGCAGAAGCCGGGCGGCTACATCAGCAACGACGTCATGCCGCCGGGCGTGCTCATGGACAACATGCCCAACTGGGAGTTCGGCGTGCTGGTGCAGGTTCGGGACCTCGCCAAGGCCCTGCGCAACGACTTGAGCCGCTCGCAGTCGCAGTCCACCGAGGACAAGGACCTGCAGGATGCCGAGCCGAACTTCAACTATCAGAACGACGCCTGGATCCTGCCCTCCAGCGAAAGCGAGTACCGCGACGGCCGCGACGCGCTGCAGCGCTACCTCACGCGCCTGCTCGACGACAACGATCAGAACGCGCAGTTCTATGCGCGCGCCGACAACCTGCGCGACTGGCTGGTGCTGGTGGAGAAGCGGCTGGGAAGCCTCTCGCAACGGCTGTCGGCCAGCGTAGGACAGGAGCGCATCAATGTCGATCTCGGCAGCGAGGTGGCGGCGGCGGGCTCCACGGACGAGCGCAAGGTGATCGCCGTGAAGACGCCGTGGCTGGAGATCGATGACGTGTTCTACGAGGCGCGCGGCACGGCCTGGGCGCTGATCCACTTCCTGCACGCCGTCGAGATCGATTTCGCCTCCGTGCTGGCGAAGAAGAACGCCCAGGTGAGCCTGGGTCAGATCATCCGTGAGCTGGAAGGGACGCAGGACACGATGTGGAGTCCGATGGTGCTGAACGGGACCGGCTTCGGCTTCGTCGCCAACCATTCGCTGGTGATGGCGAGCTACATCTCCCGCGCCAACGCCGCCATCATCGACCTGCGTCGGCTGCTGGAGCAGGGCTGATCGTCGCGATCAGCCGCCGCGGGAAAAGAGTCTTCGCACGAATCCGAACAGACCGCCGCCCCGGGCGGACGCCGTCTCGGCGGCGGCGCCGTGAGGGCGGGCACGGGCGCCGTGCGCTGCCTGGTGCGGCAAATGGCCGCGACGGGGCGCGGCGGCGCGCGATCGCTTCTCCGCATCCGGCCTGGCTTCATCCACCCGCAAGGCGCGGCCGTGGAACACGACGCCATCGAGCGCCTTCACCGCGGCGCTGCCCTCGGCACGATTCGTCATCTTCACGAAACCGTATCCGCGCGAGCGGCCGGTGTGGCGGTTGATGACGACCTCTGCGGAGAGCACTTCGCCGAATCTCTCGAACTCGGCCTTCAGTTCCGCCGCCGAGACCGAATAGGCCAGGTTTCCTACGTATAGGTTCATCCTCGGACTTCCTTTCGCGTTGCCGTCGGCCGTGTTCGCGACGCGCGGCATTCAACCACAAGGATCCCCATGTCGCAATCGCCCGCGGTGCGCGGCTCACGGCCGCGGCGCGATGAACTCGCCGAAGGCGCGGCAGCCTTCGCCGACCGCGATGTTGCCGACGAGCTCGAGGGACTCGGTGCTGATGACGTCCACGGCGTTCGCGAACCAGTTGGCGACGTAGACGTGCCGGCCGTCGGGGGCGAGCGCGATGCCCTCGGGGTAGCCGCTCACGTCCAGTCGCTTGATCTCCTCGCCGAGGCCGAGATCGATCACCGACACGGAATCGTCGTGCTGGTTGGTGACGAAGATGCGGTTGCGCGCCGTGTCCACGGCGACCGCGTAGGGGAAGTCGTGCACGGGAATCGTGTCGGTCACCGCCAGCGCCTCGGTGTCGATGATCGTGACGTCGCTGCTCTGCACGTTGGCGGTGAAGGCCCGTCGGCCGTCCGGCGTGAGGGTGACGCCGAATGGGGCCTTGCCCGTCGCGATGAGCGCGATGGGCGCGAACGTGCGCGCATCCAGCACCGAGAGAGTGTCGTCGTCGCGGTTGGTGACGTACAGGCGCTTGCCCGCCAGGTCCAGCGCCAGGCCTGACGGCGACCGGCCGACCGGGATCCTCGCCGTCTGCCTCAGGGTCGTGGTATCGAAGACCGAGACGATGTTCAGGTACCAGTCGGCCACGTAGAGGGTGCCGCCGTCCGGATGCAACGCAATTCCGAGCGGTCCCTCGCCGACCTTCAGCGTCCCGATGACCTTGCGGGTGGCGCCGTCGATCACGGAGACGTCCTTGCTCTCCGGGTTGCTGACGTAGATGCGATCGCCGGACCTGCTCGCCGCCACGCCGGCCGGCCTGTTGCCCACGGCGATCGTGTCGATCACCGCGTCGGTGGCGAGATCGATCACGGAGACGCTGTTGGAGCCCTGGTTGGTGATATAGGCGTAAGGCGCCGCATGGACGAGGCGCACGGGCAGCAGCACGGCGGCAATGGACAGGACGGCGAAGACGAGGCGCGTCACGGGAGGAGCCTGGTCAGGTTACGGGAATCGAGGCGGACCGGCGGAGATCGCGCTGGCGCCGCGGCGCCAGCGCATCCGGGACGCCCGGCTAGTTCTTGCTGCCAGTCTCGATGAACTTCTTCAGCCCCGCCATGCCGGCCTCGAAGACGCCGTTCACCGCAGTATTGGCGGCCTCTTCGTCCTGACCCTTGGGCGGATCGTTCTGGGTGTAGTAGCGGTAGTAGCCGGCCTTCCAGGTCACCTTCGACTTGGCGGCGCCAGCGGGCTCGACGGTCATCTGCGCGGCGTAGCTGTTCACGGGCAGCACGTCCGCCGCGACCTTCGTGATCTTGTACTTGAAGGTCATCTTCTCCTCGTCGAACATCGTGAACTCTTCATCGATGGTCTTGCCGCTGCCGGCCTCACCCAGGGTGAGCACGCGCGTGGCGCCCTTGCCCTCGCCCTTGGCCTCGCAGGTGGCGACGGCGGGATGCCAGTCGGCGATCGAGCAGGTCCCCTTCAACGCCTTCCACACCGCCTCGGCCGGCGCATTGATCTCGACTTCCTTCTCGGTCTTCTGGCGCGAGGGGCCGTGGGCGAGCACCGCCACCGGCAGGGCCAGCAGCGCCGCGGCCGAAAATCGTACGAACTTGTGCATTTTGCATTCTCTCCAGGTGTTATCCAGATGGCGACTCGCGGGGTCGCAAACCGGCGCCAATGTTAAACGCAAGCTATACGTTTGGCCACCGACAGGGCGTTAGGCTGTATCCTGAAAAGAAAGGTTCCCGCGGACGGCGAGCGGACGCCGGCGCTGCAATCCACGTTCCCGACATACAGCCACGATGAGCCCGGTTCTCGTATGGTTTCGCCAGGATCTGCGCGTGGCCGACAACCCCGCGCTGCACGCTGCCTGCGAGGCGGGCGATCCCGTTTATCCGCTGTTCATCTGGGCGCCGGAGGAGGAAGACGCGTGGGCGCCGGCCTCGGCCAGCCGGGTCTGGCTGCATCACTCGCTCGCCGCGCTGGACGAAGCGCTGCGCGGCCTGGGCTCGGCGCTGACGATCCGGACGGGGCCGAGCTTGGCGACCATCGCGGCGTTCGCGTGCGAGGTCGGCGCGCAGCGCGTCTACTGGAATCGCCGCTACGAACCGGCGGCGGTGGAGCGTGACAGCGCGCTCAAGCGGGCGCTGGCCGATACCGGCATCGAGGCGAGGAGCTTCAAGGCCGCGCTGCTGTTCGAACCGCACGAGGTGCGCACCAACGCCGGCGAGCCGTTCAGGGTCTTCACGCCGTTCTGGCGACAGTGCCTGAAGCAGCCCGAACCGGAGGCGCCGCTGCCGACGCCCCGCCGCATACCGGCGCCCGCGCGCCGGCCCGCGTCGCGAGGGCTGGCGGAGCTGAAGCTGCTGCCGCGCGTGGACTGGGCCGGCGGCATCCGCCATAGCTGGCGGATCGGCGAGGCGGGCGCGCGGGAGGCCCTGCACCGCTTTCTCGACGAGGGGATCGACGGTTACACGCAACGCCGCGATCGGCCGGACCTCGACGGCGTCTCCCGGCTGTCGCCCCACCTGCATTTCGGTGAGGTCAGTCCCCGCCAGGTCTGGGCCGCAGTGTGCGCGCGCGAACGCGAGGCGGGACGCATGAGTCTCTCGGCCTCCGCCGCCGGCTACCTGCGCCAGCTGGGGTGGCGCGAGTTCGCGCATCACCTGCTGTTCCACTTCCGCGCCACGCCGGCGCGGCCGCTGCGCGAGGAGTACGCGGCGTTTCCGTGGCTCGACGACGCGTATCAGCTCGAATGCTGGCAGCGCGGCCGCACCGGCTACCCGATCGTGGATGCCGGCATGCGCGAGCTGTGGACCACCGGCTGGATGCATAATCGCGTGCGCATGATCGTGGCCTCGTTCCTGGTGAAGGACCTGCTGGTGCACTGGCGTCACGGCGCGCGCTGGTTCTGGGATACGCTGGTGGACGCCGATCTGGCCAACAACACGCTCGGATGGCAGTGGACCGCCGGCTGCGGCGCGGACGCCGCGCCGTACTTCCGGATATTCAACCCCGTGAGCCAGGCCGAGCGCTTCGATCCCCACGGCAGTTATGTCCGCAAATGGGTGCCCGAGCTCGCCCGGCTGCCGGACCGGCATTTGCACTCGCCCTGGCGCGCGCCGGATGATGTGCTCGCCGCCGCGGGGGTGCGGCTGGGAGCGGACTATCCGCTGCCGATGGTGGAACATGATCTCGCGCGCCAGCGCGCGCTGGACGCCTGGCAGCGTATGCGCAGCACGCGACGTTGAATGACGGGAGGTGAAGGCTCATGAGGCGGCTGGCGATCGTACCCGGGGTGTGGCTTATCGTGCTCGCCGCACTGTGTTCCTTCGCCGCGACGAACGCGCATGCGGAGGCGCCGGTGGCGGTGGTCACTGTGACCTCGGCGAACGGCGACGGACACGAGTTCGTGCTCGAGGTGGCAGACACGGAGGAGCGCCGCCAGCGTGGCCTGATGTTTCGCAAGGAGCTGCCCGAGGACGGCGGCATGATATTCATCTACGACCCGCCGCAGGTCGCGGCGATGTGGATGAAGAACACCCTGATTCCCCTGGACATGGTGTTCGTCGATGCCGGAAGTAGGATTGCGCACGTCGCCAGTCGCACAACGCCGCATTCGCTCGAGCCGATCTCCGCCGGCGTGCCGGTCGCGGCGGTGATCGAGCTGAACGGGGGAACCTGCGATCGCCTCGGCATGGGCGTCGGCGATCGCGTGCACTACGAGCTGACGGCTACTTCAGCGTCTTCAGCGCCGCGCTGAATCCCTTCATCGACAGCGGAACCTGAACGGGACGGTGCGCGCCGTCGCTGAACCCGATCTGCACCTTCTTGGCGGCGTTCAGCTTCTCGAGCAGGACCTTCTCCAGCTTCAGTCCGGCGCGGCAGCCGCCCGGCTCGCAGCGTTCGATGGGAAACTGTATGGGCTTGTCCTCGTCGATGGTGAGGGCGGCGCCGGGCGGCAGGGCGATGCCCAGCGGCAGCGTGATGAGCGCGACGGGGTCGGCGATCTTGGGCGCATAGCCCACGGCGATGTTGAGCACGCGCTGGTTGCCGTCCTTGGTCACGACGTTCTGGAACGCGTAGCAGACCTCCGTGGCGCCTTTCTCTTTCTCCTTGGCATCCGGCTTTTCGCATCGTATCGCCCAGTTGTCGAACTTCTCGCCGTCCTTGGGAGCGGCGAGCACCGGCGCCGATGCCGCCACCGCGAGAGCGAGCGAGACGGCGAGTGTTGAGAGTCGACGCGACGGGCTCGTGGGGTACTGATGGGTCATGATGGGAATGTCCTTGTGTAAGGGAAAATGCGAGTATGTGCGACAATTTACTGCAGGGACGTGAAAACTTCTACAAAGTTCGGTCGCATCGACAGCGGATGACCCTGCAGGGGGCAGGGGACGCAGGGCCCGTCTGTCGCGCCTTTCGCGTCGGCGACCGCGGGGAGATCGGCGTTGGCCTCCATCTACGATCTGAAACCGGCCTTCCAGGGCTTGTTGCGCCCGCTCGTGCGCGCGCTGGCCGCCCGCGGCGTGAGCGCGAACCAGGTGACGGTGGCCGCATGCGTTCTGTCGATCGTGAGCGGGGCGATCATCTACCGATGGGCCGGCACCGCACCGGCTGTGATGCTGCTGCTGCCAATCATCCTTTCCGCGCGCATGGCGATGAACGCCGTGGACGGCATGCTCGCGCGCGAGCACGACATGCGCAGCGCGCTCGGCGGATTCCTGAACGAGCTGGCCGACGTAGTCTCCGACGCGGCGTTGTATCTGCCGTTGGCCGTCTTGCCCGGCGTCAATCCGCAGGCGGTCGTCCTCTTCGTGCTGCTGGCCGCGTGCGCGGAGGTCGCCGGCATCGTCTCGGCGGCGCAGGGTGCATCGCGGCGCTACGACGGACCCATGGGCAAGAGCGATCGGGCGTTCGCGATCGGCGCGCTGGGTCTGCTGGCGGGTCTGGGCGCAGACAGCGGCAGCTGGATCAACTGGGTGCTGCTTGCGCTCGCACTGATGGTGCTCCTCACCGTCGTCAATCGCGTGCGCAACGGCCTGAAGGAGATCGAATCGCGATGAATTTCGACGTGGCGGACAACGTGAGGGCCGCGCTGCTCGCCATATTCGGGGTGCTGGCGCTCGCTTCCATCGTCGTGGCGGGGATGGCGCGCGCGCGGCGGGAGAAGGATTTCACCGAGCTGAAGCTGCGGGTGAGGACCTGGTGGTACATCTTCCTGGTCTTCTGCGCCGCCATCGCCTTCGACCGCACGGTGTCCGTGTGCGTGCTCGGCTTCGTCAGCTTCCTGGCCTTCAAGGAGTTCCTGTCGCTCATCCCGACGCGGCGCGCCGATCATCGCGTGCTGTTCTGGGCCTATCTGGCAATCCCGGTCCAGTACTACTGGGTCGCGACCGCCTGGTACGGGATGTTCATCATCTTCATTCCCGTCTACGCGTTCCTGTTCCTGGCGATGCGCATGGTGCTGATCGGCGAGACCGAGGGATTCCTGCGCGCGGCCGGCACCCTGCACTGGGGGATGATGACCACCGTGTTCGCCTTGAGCCACATGGCCTATCTCACGGTCTTGCCGGCGTCGGGAAATCCCAACGGCGGCGGCGACGCGCTGCTGCTCTATCTCGTGCTGCTGACCGAGCTGAACGACGTCGCGCAGTACGTCAGCGGCAGGACCTTCGGCCGGCGCAAGGTGATCCCGAAGGTCAGTCCGAAGAAGACGGTCGAGGGTCTGGCCGGCGGCGTGCTGACGACGACGGTGCTGGCCTGGCTGCTCGCGCCCTGGCTGACGCCGCTGACAGCGTGGGAGTCGATCGCGGCGGGACTCATCATCGGCCTGTCCGGATTCGTCGGCGACGTCACCGTCTCGGCGGTCAAGCGCGACATCGGAGTGAAGGACAGCGGCACCATGCTGCCAGGGCACGGCGGCGTGCTCGACCGGCTCGACAGCCTGACCTACACTGCGCCGCTGTTCCTGCATTTCGTGCGCTACCTGCACTGCTGACGACATGAACGCGCTGCTGCGCAGGCTGTTCGTCGTGCTGGTCGCCTGGCCGGTGGTGATGGTGTTGATCGGCATCCACGTTCGTCACCGCGAGCGGCTGCCGCGGCACGGGCCGGCCATCGTCGCGGCCAATCACAACAGCCACCTCGACACGCTGACGCTGCTGTCGCTGTTTCCGCTGTCGATCGTCCCGCGCGTGCGACCTGTCGCCGCGGCCGATTACTTTCTCTCCAACCGGCTGCTCGCGTGGATATCGACGCGGCTCATCGGCATTGTTCCCATCGCGCGCAAGGTGCGCAAGACCGACCCGCTCCTCGGCTGTCACGAGGCCCTGCTGCGCGGCGAGATACTCATCGTCTTTCCGGAGGGCTCGCGCGGCGAGCCCGAGAGGATGGGCGAGCTGAAGACCGGCATCGCGCACCTGGCCGAGCGCCATCCCGATGTGCCGGTGGTACCGGTGTTCATGCACGGGCTGGGGCTGGCGCTGCCCAAGGGCGAGGCGCTGCTCGTGCCGCGATTCTGCGACGTCTACGTCGGCGAGGCGATCCGCTGGACGGGCGATCGCGGCAGCTTCATGCACGCGCTGCACGGGAGTCTGGAGCAGCTCGGCCAGCAGCATCGGCGCGCGCACCACGGGGCGGGCGGCGCGCACTGAGCGGCGCACGGCGTCCTCAATCCTCGAGGCGGACGACGTCGGGATGCCGCGGGCTGGCCGACTCGTGGTAGATGTCCGCCAGCCAGGCGAGCAGATCGGACTCTTCCAGATCCGGCGGCACCGCGACCTCGTGCACGGGGCGACGTTTGCCGTCCTCGGAGAGCGCGTGGAGCCTCCACGCGCCGTCGCGCCGCTCGATCGCCATCCGCTGCCCGTATACGTCGAAGCGGATCATGATCGCCGCTCCCCCGCTCCGATCACGCGCCGCAGGCGGCGGCCTTCCACCACGACGGACATCGCAGGTCGGTGACGACGTCGTAGTCGTCGTAGGGCTTGATGTCGAGGATCGGCGAACCGTCGTAGGCGTCCAGCGCGCGCACGGTCAGTACGTTGCCATCGCGCCGCAGCAGCTCCACTACCGCGAGACCGATGGGGTTCGGCCGCTCGCGGCCGCGCGCCGCGAGCACGCCGACGGCGGGCAGATCGAGTCTGTGCCGCGGGTGGGTGGTGAGCGGGAATCGCTTGCCCACGAGCGCGTGCATCCAGAACAGCACGATGAGGTGCGACCATTCCTCGATGCCCCGCAGCGCCGCGCCGTAGTCCTCGTGCACGACGATGTCGGCGGTGATCTCACGCCGCGGGATGCGAGGGCTGCCTTCGCAGAAGGCGCTGCGCACGATCCCGATCGGCTGCAGGCGGATGGTCATGCTCATTCCTTTTCCGATTGCATGGCGTGGGCACCAAACTCGCGCAGGCGTGGCCGGCGCGACACCATCATAGTGCAGCGCATACGCCAGGCGCGAGTGGGCTGACGCGCTCCCCAACCGACTATTCAGCGGTTTACGGACGTGGTCCGGGGCTTGCAACGGCGCGGCCACACAACCGCCGCCGCGTCCGCGCACGCGGCCCGTCGCAACGACGCGACGATGCGGTGAGCGAAGGCAACGTGGCCACAGCGATCGCAGGATCGCCGTGGCCTTTTTTTTTCAGACTATGGCACTAGAGGGGGACACGATGACACGGGCAGCTTCTTACCGGTGCGGCTGGGTGATGGCGGTGGCAGCTCTGCCGGTCACATCGACGGCCGGGGAGAGTCTCATGGACGCGATCACCAGGGGCAAGGTCGACTTCTATGCGCGCCTGCGCTACGAGCACGTCGAGGACGACGGCTACGCGCGCGCGCCGGCTCCGCCGATCGCCGGCGTGAGGCTGGAGGATGCCGAGGCGTTGACGCTGCGATCCGCGCTCGGCTACACGACCGGCCTGTTCCACGGCTTCGGGGCCGCGCTGCAGTTCGAGGACGTGCGCGCCCTCATCGGCGACTACAACGATGGCAGCCTCACGGCCGCCGCGAACGGCCTGGACAGCGACGCGCGCTACGCCACCGTGGTCGATCCCGAGGGCACGGAATTGCAGCAGGCGAACATCCGCTACGAGGGGCTCCCCTACACGGTGATCCGCGCCGGCCGGCAGGAGATCGAGCACCGGCAGGCGCCGCTGCATCGCTACGTCGGGAACATCCTCTGGCGGCAGAACTGGCAGAGCTTCGATGCCGTGCGCGTCACCTCGGCGTTCCTCCCGGACGTGGATACCGGCGATCGGCGCCTGAAGCTCGATTATGCCTACGCGTGGAACGTCAACCGCATCTTTGGCGAGGACAACGACCTGCCGGATCGTGCCGACTACCCCATGGGTTCGCATCTGTTCAAGGCCAACTGGGACGGCTTCGGCCTGGTTAAGCTCGAAGGGTACGTCTACTCGCTGGACTTCGATCACGCGGGTTCGGCGACGATCGGCACGCTGCCGAACGCCTCCTTCGGCCTGTCCACGAATACCATAGGCGTGCGCGGCGAAGGCGGCAAGGGTCTGGGGCGCGACTGGAAGCTGCTCTACACCGGTGAATTCGCGCATCAGATGGATGCCTACGACACGCCGGAGGACATCGACGTGAGCTACTACTTCATCGAGGGCGGGGTTGCCTACGCGGTCGGCAGGCGATGGCTCGACGCGATCACCGTCAAGGCCGGCTACGAGGTGCTCGAGGGCGACGGAGTCCTGAACGGCGTGCGCCGCTCCTTCCAGACGCCGCTCGGCACCAACCACGCATTCCAGGGCTGGGCGGACAAGTTCCTGGTCACGCCCGGCGACGGGATACGCGATCTGTTCTTCACCCTGCGCGGCGGGGTCTACGGCGCCAACGTGATGCTGATGTACCACGACTACGCCTCCGATCATCTCGACTACGACTACGGCAGCGAGTGGAACGCGGTGGCGGAGAAGTCGCTCGGCAAGCACTGGATGGTCGGGGCGAAGTACGCCACCTACGACGCCGACGGCAATCCGACCAATCTCGCGCGCAACGTCGCCGGCGGCGGCGTCGGCCAGGGCTTCGACCGGGACATCTTCTGGGCCTATGCGCAGTTCCGCTGGTAGCGCTGTGGCAAACCCGACGGAATGGGGTATGCTGCACAGCAGCATACCCGTCCCGTTCAGGCGCGGATGAGAACACCCGGAAAACGGCTGCGCATCATGCTCGTGGACCGCCTCCCCGAGCGCACCAACACCGTCGAGCACGCCCTGAGCGCCGCCGGGCACCAGGTCGTCGCGCGCGTCATGGCGGGCGGCGATCTCGCCGCGGAGGTCGCCGCCGTGTCGCCCGACGTCATCATCATCGACATCGATTCGCCCGACCGCGACACCCTCGAACACATGCGCACGATCAGCCGCGAACGGCCGCGGCCGGTGGTGATGTTCACCAACGACGACAATGCCGCGACCATACGCTCGGCGGTGCGTGCCGGGGTCAGCGCCTACGTCGTCGACGGACTCCACGCCAGCCGGGTCCTGCCGGTGCTCGAGGTCGCCATCGCGCGCTTCGAGGAGTTCCAGGCCATGCGCGAGGAGCTCGAGCAGGCGAAATCCACGCTCGCCGAGCGCAAGCTCGTCGAGAAGGCCAAGGGCATCCTCATGCGCCAGACGCGCATGGACGAGGAGGCCGCCTACAAGGCCATGCGCAAGATGGCCATGGATCGCAACATCAGGATCGTCGATCTCGCCAGGACGCTGATCGCCGCCACTGAACTTCTGGAGCCGCAAGGCAGGAAGAGGGGCCCATGAAACCGGAGAAATACAGTCTCACGCTGGGGTTCATCCCGCTGACGGATTGCGCGCCCATCGTGATCGCCCAGGAGCTGGGCTACTTCGCCGTCGAGGGTCTGAACGTGGCGCTGTCGCGCGAGGCCTCGTGGGCCACGCTGCGCGACAAGGTCGCGCTCGGCATACTCGATGCCGCGCAGATGCTGGCGCCGATGCCCATCGCGTCGACCCTCGGATTGAGCGGGATCGTCCGGCCCATGGTCACGGGCATGAGTCTCGGCATCAACGGCAACGCGGTCACCGTGAGCAGCGCGTTGTACGCCCGCATGCTCGAGGCCGATTTCGCGGCCGTGGTCGACCCGCGCCTGTCGGCGCGGGCGTTGAAGAGGGTGATCGAGGTCGATCAGCGCGAGGGCCGCGCGCCGATGACCTTCGCGGTGGTGTTTCCGTTCTCGATGCACAACTACGAGCTGCGCTACTGGCTCGCCTCCGCCGGCATCGATCCGGAGAACGACGTCCGGCTCATCGTCGTGCCGCCGCCGCAGATGGTGGCGAACCTGCGCGCGGGGACCATCGACGGCTGCTGCGTGGGGGAGCCCTGGAACCTGCTGGCGCGCGCCGAGGGCGTCGGGCGCACCGTGATCACCGGACAGGACATCTGGCGCAACAAGCCGGAGAAGGTCCTCGCGGTCAGCAAGGAATGGGCCGACCGCCATCCGCGCACCCACGAGGCGCTGCTGCGCGCCCTGATACGCGCGGCGCGCTGGCTCGATGACCCGGTCAACGGCGAGCACGCCGCCGCGCTCCTCTCGGCACCGGGCTACATCGGCGTCGACGCGGCGCTGATCGCGGCATCGCTGCCGGGGGCCGAGCAGCCCGATCGGGCGCCGGATCGCAACGGCCGCCCGGTGGTGAATCCGAGCTGCTTCTTCGCCTCGGCGGCGACCTTTCCGTGGCGTTCGCACGCCATGTGGATCATCACGCAGATGTACCGCTGGGGCCAGCTCGAGCGGCCCGTCGATATCGGGGCGGTCGCCGGCTCGGTCTATCTCGGCGGGTTGTACCGTGAGGTCGCCGGACAGATCGGCATCGAGGCGCCGGCGATAGACGTGAAGATCGAAGGGGCGCACTCCACGCCGTGGACCCTGGGCGAGGCCGCGCATGCGATCGCGATGGCGCCGGACACGTTCATGGACGGCCGCCAATTCGATCCCGCGCGCAGTGTCGACTACCTGCTGAGCTTCGACATCCGCGCCCCCCTTCCCGCTGTCGAAGGCATCGCCTGCCGAGATCCCTGACCCGTACGGCTTGAGGCGCGGCGCCGTGCAGTGCATGCGTAGTGCCGGTCCGGGGCCGATCGCGCCGCCGCCATTCGCACCATCGCAGTGATCGCCTTCACTCCTTCGCACTGCCTTGGATCGGGCGGGGACGGGCGGAGAGTTGGCCGAAAGTCGGTACCTGCGACCCAAGCCACTGATACAAGACGGCAATCGGTCGGCATCGACAGATCGGCACGGCCCTTGCCATAGTCGCTGTGCACGGCGGCACGCGATTTCACTGGCGTGCTCGCGCAGGCGATCCAACGAGGGGTCGCCGTAAACGTACGGACAACGGTGTCTGACGGGCCGGCTCTCCATACCGGGTCCGCCAGCGCCGTTTTTTTTTGCCTCTGAGAACCCATACGCCTGCGAGGAGGGAATTGAAGACATGAATGCCGGAACACGACCCTGCCAGTGGCTATTCCGACGCCGATGCTTGCTCGGCGCGCTCGTCGCATCGCTGCTGGGCGGCGCTGCGGCCCACGCTGCGGATCTCGAGCAGACGGACCTGAAGTTCGGATTCATCAAACTGACCGACATGGCACCGCTGGCAATCGCCAAGGAGAAGGGCTATTTCGAGGATGAGGGACTGGACGTGACCCTCGAGGCGCAGTCGAACTGGAAGGTGCTGCTGGATCGGGTGGTCAGCGGCGAGATCGACGGCGCGCACATGCTGGCCGGGCAGCCCATTGGCGCGACCGTCGGTATCGGCACCCGCGCCGAGATGGTGACGCCCTTCAGCATGGATCTGAACGGCAACGGCATCACGGTCGCCACCGAGGTCTGGGAGCTGATGAAGCCGCATGTGCCCATGGAAGGCGGAAAGCCGGTGCATCCCATCAAGGCCGATGCCCTCAGGCCCGTGATCGATCAGTTCAAGGCCGATGGAAGGAAATTCAATCTGGGCATGGTCTTTCCGTTGTCGACGCACAACTACGAATTGCGCTACTGGCTCGCCGCCGGTGGCATTCATCCTGGCTTCTACACAGACAGCGACGTGACGGGCCAGACGGACGCCGAGGCGCTCATCTCCGTGACGCCGCCGCCGCAGATGCCGGCCACGCTCGAGGCGGGGACGATATCCGGGTACTGCGTCGGCGAGCCCTGGAACCAGCAAGCCGTCTTCAAGGGCATCGGCGTTCCGGTCATCACCGACTATGAGATCTGGAAGAACAATCCTGAGAAGGTCTTCGGTGTCACGAAGGCCTGGGCGGAGGCCAATCCGAATACGCTGAGAGCGGTGGTCAAGGCGCTGATCCGGGCCGGGATGTGGCTCGACGCCGACGGCAACGCCAACCGCGCCGAGGCCGCGGAGATCCTCTCCAGGCCGGAGTACGTGGGGGCGGACGCGGCGGTCATCGCAAACAGCATGACCGGGACCTTCGAGTACGAAAAGGGCGACAAGCGCGAGGTGGCGGACTTCAACGTCTTCTTCCGCTATCACGCCACCTATCCGTACTACGCGGACGCGGTGTGGTACCTCACGCAGATGCGGCGCTGGGGGCAGATCGGGGAGACCAAGCCGGATGCCTGGTACGACGAGGTGGCGAGGAAGGTCTATCGGCCCGACATCTACATGGCGGCGGCGAAGGAACTGATTGCGGAGGGGAAGGCCACGGCAGCGGACTTCCCGCCCGACGGCGAGGACGGCTACGGCGCGCCGCGTGGCGAGTTCATCGACGGCAAGCCCTTCGACCCCAGGAAGCCGAACGAGTACATCGACAGCCTGGCGATCGGACTGAAGAGCAAATGAGTGTCGCTCCAACGGACATCGCGCCAAGGCGCGGGAGGGCTGCCATCGTGCTGCACATCGCAATCAATTTCTGCGCTCGTGCCGGACTCACATGGTTCGTGCCATGGCTGCGGCTGGCCGCGGGCGAGGACCCGTCTGTCCAGTTGAGGGCCATCTTGATGACGCTAGGCGTGCCGCTACTCGCCATCATGGCGTTCGTGGCGGTTTGGAACGCCAGCGCCGCCGGCGTGCAGACCAGCCTCGGCGCCATCCCCAGTCCCGCACAGGTTTGGGAAGCGGCGAAAGGGCTAGCTGCCGAGCACGTGGCCGAGCGGCGGAAGGCCGAGGAATTCTATCGCAAGCAGGCGGTGAGAAACGCCGAGCTGCTGGCGGTCGACCCCAAGGCGCGCATCAAGGAACGCAGGTGGACCGGCAAGGCCACCTATCTGGATCAGATCGCCACCAGTCTGAAGACGGTGTTCGCGGGCTTCGTGCTGGCCTCGCTGGTGGCCGTGCCGCTGGGCTTGCTGTGCGGACTGAGCAGCACCGTGCAGGCGGCCCTCAATCCCCTCATACAGATTTTCCGGCCGGTGTCGCCGCTCGCCTGGCTGCCGATCGTGACCCTGTGCGTCGCGGCGGCGTACACCCGGGAAAACGAGTGGCTCAGTAAGTCCTTCCTGACCTCGGCGATCACCGTGACGCTGTGTTCGCTGTGGCCGACCTTGATCAACACCGCTGTCGGCGTGGCTTCTCTGGACAGGGATCTCATCAATGTCACGAAGATGCTGCGGCTTAGCTGGCACACGAAGGTGCTCCGGATCGTGCTGCCGTCTTCGATGCCCTACATATTCACCGGCCTCAGGCTGTCACTAGGCGTCGGCTGGATGGTGCTCATCGCTGCGGAGATGCTGGCTCAGAACCCGGGATTGGGCAAGTTCGTATGGGACGAGTTCCAGAGCGGCGGTTCCGAATCGCTGGGGCGCATCATGGTGGCGGTGCTCACGATAGGCATCATCGGCTTCCTGCTCGATCGGGTGATGCTTACGCTGCAGCAGATGTTCAGCTACCAGGAACGGAGCGTTTGAGGAATGCGCGTATTCATGCAAGCCGGCAAGGGCCACAGCAGTTCCCGAGCAACTGCCTTTCCCGTGACGGGCGAGGGCGGGGGGCAAGGCGGGAACCCGATCGCAGCCACCCCACTATCGCAAGCGGGGATAAGCTCGCGTCCAGGCAGTTCGAGTACTCCGGCACCGGCCGTACTCGAGCTTCGCAACGTTTGCAGAGGCTATGGCAGCGGCCGTCGCCGGGTCGAGGTGCTGAAGGACATCAACCTGCGGATATCTCCGGGAGAGTTCGTGGCGATTCTCGGCTTTTCGGGCAGCGGCAAGTCCACGCTCATCTCACTCATCGCCGGACTGAGCATGCCGGATGCCGGTGAGGTGGTCATGAACGGACTGCCCGTGGCCGGTCCTGGACCGGATCGGGGCGTGGTATTTCAGAGCTACTCGCTCATGCCGTGGCTGACGGTCTTCGAAAACATCGCGCTGGGCGTCGATCGGATGTTCGGGCACTGGAGCGCCGCCGAGCGCAGGGCACATGTCCAGAAGCATGTGGCCATGGTCAATCTCCTTCCCGCCATCGAAAAGCGGCCGGCGCAACTTTCGGGCGGCATGCGCCAGCGGGTGGCGGTGGCGCGCGCATTGGCGCTGAATCCGGATGTGCTGTTGCTGGATGAACCGCTTTCGGCGTTGGATGCGTTGACGCGTGCGCGACTGCAGGACGAGATAATGCGCATCTGGACCGAGGACCGGAAGACCGTCGTATTGATCACCAACGATGTCGACGAGGCCATTCTCATGGCCGATCGCGTCATCCCGCTCACCCTTGGCCCCGGGGCGACCCTTGGCCCGGAGTTCCGCGTGGATCTCGCCCGGCCGCGTGACCGCGCGGCGCTCAACCACGATGCGGAGTTTGTCCGCCTGCGCAGGGAGATTACCGCGTATCTCATGGAGCTCGGCGCACGGCGCGGTGCCGGCGGCGGCGGGAAGATCATCGATCTTCCGGACGTCGTACCGACACTCATCGGAACGCCCGGGATCGCCGCGGCTGCGCGCAAAAGAGATCCGCACGAGCTGGAGCGGTTCGTCGAGTTCAGCAAGGTCTCGAAGATCTATCCGACGCGCAAGGGACCGGTCACCGTCGTGGAGGAGTTCGACCTACGCATCCGCAAGGGTGAGTTCATCTCACTCATCGGGCATTCCGGCTGCGGCAAATCGACCGTGCTGTCGATGGTGGCCGGTCTGATCGACGTCAGTGCCGGCGGCATCGTGCTCGACTACCGCGAGGTCGGCAGCGCCGGCCCAGACCGCGGCATCGTCTTCCAGGCGCCCAGCCTGTTCCCGTGGATGACGGCGTACGAGAACGTGGCGCTGGGCGTGGAGCGCGTCTATCCGCACGCCACGCGCGGGGAGCGGCGCGACATCGTCGAGCACTACCTCGCGCGCGTGGGGCTGGCGGAGGCGATGCATACCCGGGCGTCGTCGCTGTCGAACGGGATGAAGCAGCGCGTCGGTATCGCGCGCGCGTTCGCACTGTCCCCGAAGCTGTTGTTGCTGGACGAACCATTCGGCATGCTGGACTCGCTGACCCGCTGGGAATTGCAGGAAGTGCTGATGCAGGTCTGGGAGAGTACGCAGGTTACCGCCATTATGGTCACGCACGACATCGACGAGGCGATACTGCTGGCCGATCGCGTGGTAATGATGACCAACGGACCGCGTGCCAAGGTGGGCAAAGTCGAGGAGATCAGGTTGCCGCGGCCGCGCGGCCGGCAGGCCCTGCTCCAGCACGCGGACTATTACCACTACCGCGAAAACCTGCTCGCCTTCCTGGCCGGTCACGATACCTCCGCGTACTGAGGCGTCCGAGCAGGCGGGGCGGCACTCCTCGCGTGGCCGACCGTCGGGGGTCCCCCTGATCGCACGCCTGCTGCGCGTGCAAGCCGTTCCTTACTCTTGATACGTGTGACCCTCCCCCGGGCGACGGCAGTTGCGTTGATCCCCCTCACCGCGGCGACAAGAATGCTATTGCGAACGATTCGCATTTCGTTGTAAGCTTCGCGCCGTGCCCATGACCGATTCCGTGCACACAGACGGCGACAAACCGACAGTCCCGGTCTTGCGAGTCCGCTCCGAAGAACTCTTCGGCGCGCGGCGCGAGGTTCAGATCGAGCACCGTGGTGAGATCTACCGCCTGCGCATCACCCGGCAGGACAAGCTGATCCTGACCAAGTAGGCCGACCGGACCCGCGCAGCGCAATCCCGCCAGCCATTCGGCTCCCGCCGAACAGCCAGCCGACCATTTGGGCCACGACGGCCCGGTATCCCGGACGCCAGCGCGTCCGCGGGGTGATCACGCACAGGCGGGTGCGCGTAAACGCGCACCGCGGGGGCCGGAACGGCGCGAGGCCTCGGGCAAGAACGAGGGCAGGCGACAATGAAGGCAAAAGACGATTGCAGCGTCGATCTGGTCGCGCACGGTCAGGCTTGTGCCGTAGGCCGGTGCCGCCACTGCGGCAACGTGCATCTGCACCTTGCGGGCCGGATGACGCTGCGTATCACGGGAGAGATGCTGCTCGATCTGGCCGAGACGCTGGCGGCGGCAGCGCAGCGTCTGGAGGCGCGGCGGGAGGAGCAGGCGCCGCCTGCCGGTCCCTGCGACGTTCGTCATTGATCCGCTTGCACGCGGTGCTCCCCCGACTCGAGGCGCACCCGGCCAGAGGACGACCAAGTGAGGAAGCCCTGACATATGAGTGGATAGGTCCCATCGATCCCGACAACCAGATTCGCCAGCCATCCAGCCTCCGGCGGACAGCCAGCCTCATCGTCCCAGCACTGCACGGAGATCAAGGATATGCCGAGAGGAGTAAAGAAAGCCGCCTGGCGCACGGGGCCCGCCGCAGGTCGCGGTGCGCCGGGCGCGTTAATTGCCGCCACCGTCTTTTCCGGATTCGCCGCTGCTGCCGACATCGACACGGCTGCGGTGTCCGCCTCGACGACGCTGCCGGCGGTCACGGTCACCGGTGCGCGGGAGACCGCACATGGCCCCACTGAGGACTACGTCGCCAACCGCGGCACGACGGGCACCAAGACCGACACGCCGATCATCGAAACGCCGCAGTCGATCTCGGTGATCACCGAGCAGCAGATCGAGGATCAGGGTGCGCAGACATTGCAGGACGTACTGCGCTACTCCACGGGCGTGCGTTCGGACGCCTACGGACTGGACAGTCGCGGCGACTGGTCTTTCGTCCGCGGCGTCGAGCCGACGCAGTACCAGGACGGCATGCGCGTGTTCTTCGATTTCTTCAGCAACGTGCGTCCGGAGACCTACGCGATCGAGCGCGTCGAGATCCTGCGCGGTCCGGGTTCGACGCTGTTCGGGCAGGGTTCCACGGGCGGCACGGTCAACGTCGTCTCCAAGCGGCCGCAGGCGCAGGCGCATCGTGAGATCAACGTGCAGCTGGGCAACTACGATCGACGGCAGGTCGGCGTCGACCTGACCGGTCCGGTCACCAAGGACGGGGACTGGCTGTACCGGTTCATCGGCGTGGGCCGCGACAGCGAGACCCAGGTCGACCTCTCCGAGAGCGACCGCTGGCTGCTGGCGCCGTCGCTCACCTGGCAGCCCACCGACCGTACCAATCTGACGTTGCTCGCGAACGTCCAACGCGACACGGGAACGGTGACCACCGCGTTCCCGCCCTGGTCCGGCACGTTGCTGCCGAATCCGAACGGCGAGATTGGCACCGATCTGTTCAGCAGCGAGCCGGAATTCGACCGCTTCGACAACTCCCAGGATGCGGTCGGCTGGCAGTTCGAACACGCGTTCGACGCGATGTGGGCGGTCCGCCAGAACATGCGTTACAGCCACAGCAGCGTCGACTACCGCACGTTGTATCCGGACGTGTTCTCCAATCCGCAGAACCCATTCATCGACGCGGCGCAACGACAAGTGTTCCGGTTCGGGTACATACGCGAACAGCAGGACGACGCCTGGACGCTCGACAATCAGGTGCAGGTCGACTGGGATTGGGGTTTCACCAGGCATACCGTGCTCGTGGGACTCGATTACTCTCACGACCGCATCCAGCGCCGCCAGGGCTTCAGCTTCGATGCGAATCCGTTCGATCTCTTCGATCCGGTCTACGGCCGTTTCACCGCTCCCGTGGCCCTGCACGAACCCGACACGTCGATTCAGCAGGTCGGCATCTACTTCCAGGATCAGATCAAGATCGGATCGCGATGGGTGCTCTCCGGCGGGTTCCGGCACGACTGGGCGTCCACCGATGTGGACGGCGGGACGGAGACCGAGGACGAGGCATTGACCGGCCGCGTCGGGCTGGTACGTCTTTTCGACAACGGTCTTGCGCCGTTCGTCGGCTACTCGCAGTCGTTCACGCCGGTCACCTTTACCGACATTTTCAGCCGGCCCTACCAGCCGATCCGGGGCGAGCAGGTCGAGGCCGGCCTGCGTTACCAGCCGCCGGGATCGAACAGCCTCTACACGGCGGCGGTGTTCGACATCACCGAGCAGAACCGCCTTTCTCCCGATCCGGACAACCCGTTCAACAGCATCCAGCTCGGCGAGGCGAACATCTGGGGCATCGAGCTCGACGCGCACGCCAACCTGACGCGCAACATCGATCTGATCGCCAACTACGCCTACACCCACGCGCGCACCAGCGATGCCGTGAGCAGCGATCGCTACATCGCCGAGGTGCCGCCCATGTCGCCTCGGGGTGGCTGCGGTACAGTTTCGATGCCGGTCCGCTTCGCGGTTTCTCGGTCGGGGGCGGGCTGCGCTACGTGGGCGAGTCGCACGACGAACTGGGGCTGCTCGACGTTCCGTCCGTGACGCTGCTCGATGCGATGGTCGCCTACGAGACCGGTCGCTGGCGCGTGGCGCTCAACGGCACCAACATCACCGACGAGAGCTACATCGCATCCTGCCTGTCGCGCGGCGACTGCTGGTACGGCTCGCGCGCAACGGTGGTCGGCAGCGTCACCTACAGCTTTTGAGGAATGGACGATGCGCGCGCTCGTCGGCCTACTGCATCGCTGCGCGGGTCTGGCCACGGCGGCCTTTCTCGCCGTCGCCGGTCTCACCGGCAGCGTCATCGCGTTCTATCACGAGCTCGACGAGTGGCTGAACCCGGAACTCTTCCGCGCCGCGCACAGCGGCGCGGCGCTCTCTCCGCTGGCGCTCTCCGAGCGGATCGAGCGGGAACACCCCGAGTTGTTCGTCACCTGGCTGCCGCTCGAGGTCGAGACCGGACATTCGGTCGAGATGGGCGTGGCGCCGCGCATCGACGCCGCGAGCGGCAGGCCGCACACGCTGGGCTACGACCAGATTTTCGTCGATCCGGCGAGCGGCGCCGTGCTGGGCGCGCGCCAGTGGGGCGCTTGCTGCCTGGAGCGCCGGAACCTGCTTCCGTTCCTCTATACGGTGCATTATTCGCTGCACATGCCGGGAAACTGGGGCATCTGGCTGATGGGCATCGTCGGCCTCGTCTGGATCATCGACTGCTTCCTGGGCTTCTACCTGACGCTGCCCGCGCGCGCCAGAGCGAAGTCGGAGGACGAGGAAGAGACCATGCATCCCAACGGCAGCACAGGCAGGGGCTTCTGGCAGCGCTGGCGGTCCGCCTGGCGGCTCAAGCGCAATGCCGGCGCGGCGCGCCTGAACTTCGACCTGCACCGCGCCGGCGGGCTGTGGTTTTGGGGTCTGCTGCTGATGCTCGCGGTGAGCAGCGTCTCCTTCAACCTGCACGAGCAGGTATTCGAACCGGTGGTGAATGCCATCTCGCCGCTCACCCCGACGCCCTTCGATGCGCGCGAGGAGCGCGCGCCCGGGGATCTGCTCGAACCCGGCGTTCCGCTGGCGACCGTGCTCGGGAACGCCGAGCGGGAGGCGCGGCGGCGCGGGTGGACCGAGGCGGCAAGCGGGATTTTCTACAATCCCCTGTACGGGCTGCACGGTGTGCGCTTCGGCGCGGATCACGCGCCTGGGCTCGGCAATTCATGGCTCTATTTCGACGGCCAGAGCGGCGAACCCCTGGGCGGGCACGTCCCGGGCGAGGGCTCGGCCGGCGATGTCTTTCATCAATTGCAGTACCCGCTGCACAGCGGCCAGATCCTCGGTCTGCCCGGCCGCATCGTCATCTGCATCACCGGGCTGGCAGTGGCGATGCTCTCGGTTACCGGCGTCGTCATCTGGGCGCGAAAGCGCCGCGCCCTGAGGCGGCGTGACGCACGCGCGCTCGCGGGGCGTGGCGGGGCGCCGCAGACCGCGATCAAGCTCTCGGCCGATAATGCATCGTAAGGAACCTCCAACCGTGGACGCGCGTGCAAGAGCGATCCCTGTATGCACGATAACGGTGAAGGAGCCTACGCGCACGCACCAGTAGCGCGCGCCGGCGGGCGTCGCGCTGTCTCATTGCTCCGCCTCGATAACGGCTAACCTCTTGTAGCTCCTCGGCTGTGAAACGCCGGCGCGCAGGCGGCACGGCGCTTGCGATACCTGCGTGCCGCGCGCTGTCAGCCATCGATCCGGCGCGCGTGAACGCAGTCCGACGGCGGATTGCACGGTTCTCCAAGGCAACGGCGTCAGACGGCCTGGGTCACCCCAGGCTCGTCGACGCCGTTTTTTTTCACAAGGACAGACGACATGAGTCTTGACGGCTTCAGGTTCTTCTCCCTCGAGGGCCGCATGCGCATCCTGCACCTCTCGGCCATGGCCTTCTTCCTCACCTTCGTGGTGTGGTTCAATCACGCACCGCTGATGGTCTCCATCAAGGAGGCCTTCGACCTGACCGAGGCGCAGGTCAAGGCATTGCTCATCCTCAACGTGGCCGTCACGATCCCGGCGCGCATACTCATCGGCATCGTGGTCGACCGGATCGGTCCGCGGCGCACCTACTCTGCGTTGATGATCGTCTCCAGCGCCCTTTGCCTGTTCTTCGCCGTCGCCGACACCTACGAACGGCTGGCCCTCGCGCGCTTCCTGCTCGGCTTCGTCGGCGCGGGCTTCGTGATCGGCATCCGGATGCTGGCGGAGTGGTTCCCGGCGAGGCAGGTCGGCCTGGCCGAGGGCCTCTACGGCGGGATCGGCAACTTCGGGTCCGCCGGCGCCACCCTGCTGCTGCCGGCCGTCGCGCTGTTGATCGGCGGCGAGCACAGCTGGCGTTTTGCGGTTGCCACCAGCGGCGTGGTGCTGCTCGCCTACGCGTTCGTGTTCTACCTCCACGCGCGCGACACGCCGGAGGGCTCGACCTACTTCCGGGCCGGCAAGTCCGGCGGACTGGAGGTCACCAGCCGGGGAGACCTGACGTTCTACCTGCTGATGAACGTGCCCCTGTACCTGGCGCTCGCCGTCATCGCCTGGCGCCTGGAGGGGCTGGGCATGCTGAGCGCAACGGCCGTTCTCGGCATCGACGCCGTACTCGTCGCCGTCTTCGCGTTCCAGTGCCACCGCATCTGGCGCATCAATGCGCACGTGTTCGCCGGCGCGCCGGTGCCCGCCATCCATCGGTACAAGTTCAAGCAGGTGGCGATACTCTCGGTGGCGTACATGGTCACCTTCGGCGCCGAGGTGGCCACCGTGTCGATGCTGCCGCTGTACTTCAAGGAGACCTTCGGCGTCTCCCAGGTGCAGGCCGGGCTGTTCGCCTCGGCGTTCCCGATCATGTGCCTCGTCGCGCGTCCGCTGGGCGGCTATCTCAGCGACAGGTTCGGCCGCAAGCGCACGCTCGTCGCCATGCTGGCAGGCCTGGCGGCGTGCTTCTCCGTCCTGGGCGGGGTGGACGCGCAGTGGTCGATCTTCGCCGCGGCGCTGGTCACCGCGGCCTGCGCCTTCTTCGTGCTGGGCGGCGCCGGGTCGGTATTCGCCATCGTGCCGCTCATCAAGCGCCGCCTTACCGGCCAGATCGCGGGCATGGCGGGCGCCTACGGCAACGTCGGCAGCGTGCTCTTCCTGACCGTGCTGTCGTTCGTCTCGCCGCAGATCTTCTTCGCCGTCATCGCCGCCAGCGCCGTGGTCTGCATCGGCGTCGTCGCCTGGCTGGACGAGCCGAAGGGCTCGATGGCGGAGGTGCTCCCCGACGGCACGGTGCAGATGATCGAGGTCTCCTGATCATGAGTTCGTTCCGGGAACGCGCCGCGCGGGCTGCCGGCGGGACGCGCAGTACGTTCCCGGCTATGCGCCGGCGGGCGCAGCGCCCCCCAGGCGCCGCCCCGTGATCCGCTCGTGGAGTTCCTCGATGAACCCGCGCTGGCCGGGCACGATCTTCGCCACGGCGGTGACGGTGTCGAACCAATCGACGCGATCGACCTCTGGAAATGCGCGTGTCGTGTTGGAGCCTCGCGGCCATTCCATGGCGAAAGTGTTGGAGACGAAGCCGGACAGATCCCAGTCGTCGTCGACCGCCCAGACCCGGATGAGCTTGCCGCCGGGCTGCTTCCGCGGGGTCAGTTCCACGAACGAGCCCGTCGGACGATGCCCGGTCTCCTCGAGGAACTCCCGCAAGGCCGCCTGGAACGGATCCTCGCCGTCTTCGTACTCGCCCTTGCCGATCGACCAGGCACGGTCGTCTTTCCGCGTCCAGAAAGGCCCGCCCGGATGAACCAGCAGCACCTCGACGCGATCGCCGCGCCTGCGGTATGGCAGGATGCCCGCGCTCTTCTTTGCCACGATGGCCTCCGCTCGACCGGCTCCGCCGTCGCCGGTGTGTCGCATCGAACGCGGGAGAACATACAGGAGCCGCCGCGAGATTCCCATCGGCGCCGGCGATCACGCGGGCCGGATCCCCGGAGTGTGGCCGACGGCACGAGCGCAGTGGGCCCGCGCGACCGGTGTCGAATGCACGGCCCCGCTCGCCGTGGTCACGGGACTCCGCGCCGGGCCGCGACCGTGAACGATGCGGGCCTTCCGCGCGGACATTGATGATCGCGGCGGCCATGCAGGTCGGCATCGGACAGTTCAGCGACCAGGGGCGCAAGGCGCGGAACGAGGACTTTCACGGCGTGCGTCTGCCCGGCGATCGGCTGATGCGCACCAAGGGCATCGTCGCCGCAATCGCCGACGGCGTGAGCGCGAGCGAGCGTGGGCGCGAGGCGGCGGGCGCGTGCGTGACCGGCTTCCTCGAGGACTACATGAGCACGCCGGAATCCTGGTCGGTGCGCAAGTCCGCGCAACAGGTGCTCGCCGCGCTGAACGCGTGGCTCTACAGCCAGGGCCACGCCTATCGCGACCCCGCGCGCGGCCTCCTGAGCACGTTGAGCGCGCTGGTGCTCAAATCCACGACCGCGCATGTCTTCCACGTCGGCGACAGTCGCATCTATCTGCTGCGGGCAGGCAACCTGCAGCCGCTGACCACCGACCACAAGACATGGGTCGGCGGCGGCCGGAGCGTGCTCAGCCGCGCCCTTGGGGTCGACCCGCGCCTGGACATCGATTACCACCGTCAGGCCGTGGAGCCCAACGACACCTTTCTGTTCACCACCGACGGGGTGCACGAGTACATCGCCGACGCACAGATGGCGCGGATCATGATCGAAAACGCCGGCAATCTCGACCGGGCCGCGGAGATCATCGCGCGCACGGCGCTCGCCAACGGCAGCCAGGACAACGTGACCGTGCAGATCCTGCGAGTGGAGTCCCTGCCGCCGCCGCAGGGGGAGGCGATCTACGAGCAGCTCACCGAGCTGCCATTTCCGCCGCCCCTGGAACCGGGCATGGTGCTGGACGGCTACCGCATCCTGCGCGAGCTGCACGCCAGCAGCCGCACGCAACTGTACCTGGCCGAAGACCTCGGCACCGGCGTGCAGGTCGCGCTGAAGACTCCGTCGCCGCGCTTCGATGACGACCCCGCCTACATCGAGCAGTTCATCCAGGAGGAATGGATCGGAAGGCGGCTCGATCACCCGCACGTGATGCGGGTGCACGCGCCGGGCAGGCCGAGGCGATTCCTGTACACCGCCATGGAGTACATCGAGGGCCGCACGCTGCGCCAGTGGATGCACGACCACCCGCGGCCCGACCTCGAGGCGGTCAGGTCGCTCATCGAACAGATCGCCAAGGGCCTGCAGGCCTTTCATCGCCTGGAGATGACGCACCGCGATCTGAAGCCGGAGAACGTGCTCATCGACGCCAACGGCACCGCCAAGATCGTGGACTTCGGGTCCGCGCGCGTGGCCGGCATCGCCGAGATCGAAACCCCGTTCACGCGCGCCGCCATACTCGGGACGCGCAACTACTGCGCCCCGGAGTATCTGGCCGGCGAGGCCGGCGACAACCGATCGGATATCTACGCACTGGGCGTCATCGCCTACGAGATGCTCGCCGCACGGCTGCCCTACGGCCCGGCGGGCGAGGACTGGCGCGCCGCGCGCGCCGGTCGGCACTACACGCCGATCGGCGAGCACCGCCCCGATGTCGCCAACTGGGTGGACGGTGCGCTGCGCAAGGCGGTGCATCCGCTGCCCGCGCAGCGCTACGGAGAACTATCGGAGTTTCTCCACGATCTGCGCCATCCGAACCGATCGCTGGTGGCCGAGCTCAGCGCGCCGTTGATACAGCGCAACCCGGTGTTGTTCTGGAAGCTCACCGCCGCGCTGCTGCTGCTCGCCAACCTCGTCACGCTGATGCTTTCGGACTAGGGAAGCGCTGCACAAGTCCATCGTGGGCCTCTCGGAGCGCGGTCGGCAAGCAGTGTGATTCTTGCCGACCTTCGCTTTCAGTGGCCCGCGGCCATCGACCATGGCGGCGCATCTAAGCACCGCACGAAGCTCTGCCCTTTGCGGAGCCTCCTGGGCCCTCTCGCGGCCGTGGCGCGACTGCCCTCGCCGTCCCGGCATGACGGTGCGAGCCTGCGCACCGCTGCTGTGCGATCGATGCGCGCGCGCACCATTGCGAGGCGCCGGCGCTCGGCAACGGCGCGACCCCGTCTCAACGGCATTCGCGGAAACAAGCGCTTAGCGGGTCGCTGCGGATGGCACCGATTCTGCAACCGCCAGTACAATCTGGATCGCGTGTGGCGATTCGCAGACCCGACGAAGGGTCCAGTCACACAGCGTGGGGCCAGCGCCCCCGGGACAACGGCGTCCCACCTTCATGCGCGCGAGCGCGGCCAAGGTGGACGCCGTTTTGTTTTTCTGCACTGATGCATGCGCGGGAGTGGACAGCTCGATGCGAAGCAAACGAAAGCTGGTGTTGGTGGGCAACGGCATGGCCGGCGTGCGCGCGCTGGAGGAACTGCTCGCGATCGCGCCGGAGATGTACGAGATCACCGTCTTCGGTGCGGAGCCATACGGCAACTACAACCGCATCCTGCTCTCGCCGGTGCTCGCAGGCGAGAAGACCGTGGACGACATCATGATCAACGGGCTGCAGTGGTACGCCGACAACGGCATACGCCTGCATGCGGGCCGCAAGGTCGTGCGCATCGATCGCAAGGCGCGGTGCGTCGTCGCCGAGGACGGCGCCACCGAGCACTACGATCGCCTCATCCTCGCCACCGGGTCGGATCCCGTCGTGCTGCCGGTGCCGGGTAGTGAGCTGCCCGGCGTGGTGACGTTCCGCGACATCCGCGACGTCGAGCTCATGCTGGACGCCGCGGGCCGCGGCGGACATGCGGTGGTGATCGGCGGCGGCCTGCTCGGCCTGGAGGCGGCCAACGGGCTGCTCAAGCGCGGCATGCAGGTGAGCGTGGTGCACCTGCTCGGGACCCTGATGGAACGGCAGCTCGACGCGGCCGCTGCCGGCCTGCTGCGCGCGGAGCTGGAGCGCGGCGGGATGCGATTCCTGATGGAGCGGCAGACCGCGGCGATCATCGGGGAGAGGCGCGTGCGCGGCTTGCGTTTCCGCGACGGCGAGGAGATCGCCTGCGACCTGGTGGTGATGGCCGTCGGCATACGCCCGAACATCGCCCTGGCGAGGAGCGCCGGCCTGCAGTGCGACCGCGGCGTGCTGGTCAACGACACCATGCAGACCTTCGACCCCCGCGTCTACGCGATCGGTGAATGCGTGCAGCATCGCGGCCGGAGCTACGGGCTGGTCGCGCCGCTGTTCGAGCAGGCCAGGGTGTGCGCCAACCACCTCGCGCAGCTCGGCTACGCCCACTACGCGGGGTCGGTGACCTCGACTAAGCTGAAGGTGACCGGCATCGATCTCTTCTCGGCCGGAGACTTCGCCGGCGGCGAGGGCACCGAGGAGATGATCTTCAAGGACGGCGCGCGCGGCGTCTACAAGAAGCTGGTGATCAAGGACAACAGAATCGCCGGGGCCGTGCTCTACGGGGACACCATCGACGGATCCTGGTACTTCCAGCTCATGAAGGACGGCACGGACATCTCGCACCTGCGCGAGACGCTGCTGTTCGGCCAGGCGCACGTCGGCGACTCCGGGCACGGCGGCACCTCCCAGGTGACGGCGCTGCCCGACAACGCCGAGGTCTGCGGCTGCAATGGCGTGTGCAAGGGCGCCATCGTACGGGCGATCGTCGAGAAGAAGCTGTTCACGCTCGAGGACGTGCGCGCGCACACCAAGGCCTCCAGCTCCTGCGGATCGTGCACGGGGCTGGTGGAGGAGCTGCTCGCCTCGACCGTCGGCGGCGACTATACCGCCACGCCCAAGGACAGGCCCCTGTGTCCCTGCACGCACTACACCCATGAGGAGGTGCGCGGGGCAATCCTCGAGCGGCAGCTGAAGTCGATCGCCGCGGTGCGAAGCTTTCTTGAGTGGAAGACCGCCGACGGCTGTCACCACTGCCGTCCGGCGCTCAACTACTACCTGCTGTGCGCGTGGCCGGAGGAGTACGGGGACGATCCGCAGTCGCGTTTCATCAACGAGCGCGCGCACGCCAACATCCAGAAGGACGGCACCTATTCCGTGGTGCCGCGCATCTGGGGTGGGGTGACGAATCCGGCCGAGCTGCGCGCGATCGCCGACGTCGCGGAGAGGTACAAGGTCCCCACCGTCAAGATCACCGGCGGGCAGCGCATCGACCTTCTGGGCGTGCGCAAGGAGGACCTGCCGAAGGTCTGGGGCGATCTCGGCCGCGCCGGCTTCGTCTCCGGTCACGCCTACGGCAAGGCCCTGCGCACCGTGAAGACGTGCGTGGGCTCGGAGTGGTGCCGCTTCGGCACCCAGGACTCCACCGCCATGGGCATACGCCTGGAGAAGATGACCTGGGGCTCGTGGACGCCGCACAAGTTCAAGATGGCGGTCTCGGGATGTCCGCGCAACTGCGCCGAGGCGACAATCAAGGACTTTGGCGTCGTGGCCGTCGACTCCGGCTGGGAATTGCACGTCGGCGGCAACGGCGGCGTGAAGGTGCGCGCAACCGACCTGCTCTGCAAGGTCGCCACCATGGAGGAGGTGGAGGAGCACTGCGCCGCCTTCCTGCAGCTCTACCGCGAGGACGCGCGCTACCTCGAGCGGACCGCGCCGTGGATAGAAAGGGTGGGCCTGGATTTCGTGAAGAAACGCGTGGTTGACGACGGCGGGAGTCGGAGGCGATTGGCGGCGCGCTTTCTGGCGTCGCAGAAGACCGCGCAGCGCGACCCCTGGGCCGAGCGTGCCGCCGGCACCGCGCGGCGCGAGTTCGAGCCGATCAGGGTGGTGGTGGCATGAGCTGGGTGGAGGTGGGAGCGATCGAGGAGATCCCGCGCCTGGGTGCGCGCGTGGTGCGCACCGCCTTCGGCGACGTCGCGGTGTTCCGCACCGCCGATGACGAGGTGTTTGCCTTGCGCGATCGCTGTCCTCACAGGGGCGGCCCGCTGTCGCAGGGCATCGTCTACGACAGGCGTGTGGCCTGTCCGCTGCACAACTGGGTCATCTCGCTCGAGAGCGGCGAGGCCACGGGCGCGGATCACGGCTGCACGCGCACCTTCGAGGTCAAGGTGGATGGCGGCAGGGTCTATCTCCGCGACGGGCGCAGCCAGGATCGGCCGGCGAGCAACACCTGTGCGGCCATTGCATAGCGTCTCATGTGCTCGCGCGTGGGGTCCGGGCGTCTGCATGAGGTGAGCGGGAGGGGACGAAAACGCGGGCGTGCGTGCTCGGCGGCGACCGTCGGCCGCAAGGATGCGGCGAGCCGATGGACACGGAGATCGTCACGGCGTGTCGCCGCCGATCGCGCGCGCCCGCGCCCTACCGCTCGGGGGTGTGCGCGGGGCGTGCGGTGCGCGTGGGAGCCGATCCCATGACGCGGACGGTGCGCACGACCTGTCCGTACTGCGGAGTCGGCTGCGGCGTGCTCGCCACGCCGGCGGGCGACGGTTCGGTGGCCATCGAGGGCGATCCCCGGCATCCCGCGAACCTGGGGCGCCTGTGCTCCAAGGGCGGGGCTCTTGGCGAGACGCTCGATCTGGAAGGGCGCCTCCTGCATCCGCGGCTGCACGGGGCGCGCGTGAGCTGGGAGAGGGCGCTCGACCACGTCGCCGGCGAGTTCAGCCGCATCATCGCCGCGCATGGGCCGGAATCGGTGGCGTTCTACGTCTCCGGCCAGATCCTCACCGAGGACTACTACGTCGCCAACAAGCTCATGAAGGGCTACATCGGCGCCGCGAACATCGACACCAATTCGCGCCTGTGCATGGCCTCGAGCGTGGCCGGACACAGGCGCGCCTTTGGCGCCGACGCCGTCCCGTGCTGCTACGAGGACGTCGAGCTGGCCGACCTGCTGGTGCTGGTCGGATCCAATGCCGCCTGGTGCCATCCCGTACTGTGGCAGCGCATGCTCGACGCCCGCGTACGGCGCCCCGGGGTGAAGATCGTCGTGATCGATCCGCGCCGCACCGCGACGGCCGAGGAGGCCGACCTGTTCCTTCCGATCGCCCCCGGGAGCGACGTCACCCTGTTCAACGGCTTGCTCGATCACCTGCGGCGCGAGGACCTGCTCGACTGGTCGTACCTGGAAGCGCATACGGAGGGATATGCCGAGGCCTTCGCGGTCGCCCGCGAGACGGCGCCCTCGATCCCGGCGGTCGCCGCCGCCTGCGGCCTGGAGGAGCATCAGGTCGCGGCGTTCTATCGCCTGTTCGCCTCCCACGCGCGCGTGCTCACGCTTTACTCCCAGGGCGTCAATCAATCCTCCAGCGGCACCGACAAGGTCAATGCAATCATCAATTGTCACCTCGCCACCGGGCGGATCGGCCGGACCGGCGCGGGACCGTTCTCGCTCACCGGCCAACCGAACGCCATGGGCGGACGCGAGGTCGGCGGGCTGGCCAACCAGCTCGCCGCGCACATGGAGCTCGAGGACCCCGCGCACCGCACCCTGGTGCAGCGATACTGGGAATCGCCCACCATCGCGGCGAGGCCGGGGTTGAAGGCGGTGGAGATGTTTCGCGCCCTCGCCGACGGGCGCATCAAGGCCGTCTGGATCATGGCCACCAATCCGGTGGTCAGCATGCCGGACGCCGACGCCGTGCGCGACGCGCTGGGCGCCGCCGAACTGGTGGTGGCGGCCGACTGCATGCGGGACACCGACACGATGCGGCTTGCGCACGTGCAGCTGCCGGCGCTCGCCTGGGGAGAGAAGGAAGGCACGGTGACGAACTCCGAGCGCCGCATCTCGCGCCAGCGCGCCTTCCTGCCGCCGCCCGGCGAGGCGCGCGCGGACTGGTGGATGATCTGCGAGCTGGCGCGCCGCATGGGCCACGGGCGGGGCTTCCGGTTCCGGTCGGTCGGCGAGATCTTCCGCGAACACGCGCGCCTGACAACGCTATTGAACGACGGGTCCCGCGACCTCGATCTCGGTCCGCTGGCGCGGCTCGACGACGAACAGTACGAGCGGCTCGAGCCCGTGCAATGGCCGGTACGCGCGGACGGGACAGGCCGGGCGCGCATGTTCGAGGACGGGCGGTTCTACACCAGCTCTGGCAGGGCGCGATTCGTGGCGGTGCGGCCACGTGCGCCCGCCATGCCGACCGACGCGCATCATCCGCTGGTTCTCAACAGCGGGCGCGTGCGCGATCACTGGCACACGATGACGCGCACGGCCAAGTCGGCGCGGCTGTCGGCGCATCAACCCGACCCCCGCCTCGAGATCCATCCGCAGGACGCGCGCCGTCACGGTCTGCGCGACGGCGGGCTGGCGCGCGTGACGAGCCGCTGGGGCAGCATGCTGGTGCGCGCGCGGGTGTCCGCTGGCCAGCGACCCGGCAGCGTCTTCGTGCCCATGCACTGGAACGACGTGCACGCGAGCCTGGCCCGCGTCGGGGCGGTAGTGAACCCCGACATCGATCCGGTCTCGGGGCAGCCCGAGCTGAAGCACACGCCGGTGCGGATCGAACCCTGCGCGGTGGCGTGGCGCGCAGCGCTGATGACCCGCGGGGAACCCCCCGCGGCGCCGGCGGGGGCCTACTGGGTGAAACGGCGGGGCAGGCATTGCATGCACCTGCATCTGAGCGGCCTCGGTGATGCAAGGCTGCCGCTCGGAGACTGGAAGGCGGCGCTGCAGGGCGAGGGGCCGGGAGTGGAGGCGATCGAGTTCGTGGACGGCGCCGCAAAGCGCTACCGCCACGCGGTGCTGCGGGCGGGGAGGCTCGAATCGGTCCTTTACGTGGAGGGCGGCGACGGTGCGCCGCCGGCGCTCGACTGGATCGAGGCGCTGTTCGAGGCGCGCGCCGAGTTGTCGGTGGAGGACCGGCGGGCGTTGCTGAGCGGCCGACCGGCGAAGAATGCGCGCGACGCCGGGCCGATCGTCTGCGCCTGTTTCGCGGTCGGCCGCAACACGATACTCGCCGCGGCGGCGGAGGGCTGCCGCACCGTGGAGGCCATAGGGCGCAGGCTCAATGCCGGCACCAACTGCGGCTCGTGCCGTTCGGAGATCCGCGAACTCTTGAGCCGCGGCGGCACGGCCGTCGCCAAGACGGGCTGAACGCCGCATCGCTCGCGTCCGCCGCGCGCGGATCCAAACGGCAGGGCGGAAAGCCGGGTCGGCGCGCGCCCCTCCGGTCGCGGACCCTGCCACCGCGCGCGGGACATCCTGTTCTTCGCGCTGCCGTGACGTCCGGCTACGTTTCCCACTGCTACGCTCGACATCGAGGCGCCCCGGTCCCGCGTCCGCAACGGCGCGTGGGACCTGATCGTGAGCTCCGCTGGTATCCTGTCACTGTCCCGAAGCGCGACGGGACAGGGATCGAGGGAAGCCTGAATCTCCGCAGAGATGGTCGAGTCCGCAGCAGAGGCCAGGCCCCACGATTCACCCTCTCTGCTGTTCAAGCACGCAACGCCATCAGCTCGTTGTGCAGTTCATGGGTCATGATGGCGAGAAACGCCGTCAGTCCGAGGTACCACGCCGCGTAGTTCCAGCGCGTGGTCGCCGGCACGTCGTAATAGGCGGCCGCGCTCGATAACGCCGCGTTGCGGCTTGCCATGAGATGCGGAATCGCGAGCAGCGCGATCAGGATCAGCATGGGGCTGGGATTCATCACGAACAGCCCGGCCAGGATCGGCACTCCCGCCCACCACACCTTCGGGGAGATGACGCCCGTGATCCGTCCGCCGTCCATGGGCGAGAGCGGGATGAGATTGAACAGGTTCAGCATGAAGCCGGCGTACGCCAGCGCCAGCAGCAGCGCGCTGTCGTTGACGGTGGCGAGGCAGTAGCAGGCGAGCGATACCAGCGTGCCGGCGACCGGCCCCGCGATGCCGACATAGGCCTCGGTCTCCGCGTCGTGCGGCAGGTCCTTCAGCTGTATCCACGCGCCCACGAACGGGATGAAGGTCGGTGCCCCCACGTTCAGGCCGCGCTGCCGCGCGGCCATGTAATGTCCCATCTCGTGGAAGAAGATCAGCAGCACGAAGCCCACGGCGTACTTCCATCCGAAGACGAGGGCGTACGTGAACATCGACAGCAGCATCGTGCCGCCGGTCGTCAGCAGCTTGCCGAGCTTCAACCCGCTGAAGAGCAGTGCCAGTAGCTTGAGCATAGGGCGGGCATTGTCAACGACATGGTGCGCGCCGGCAATCGGGCGGCGGGCGCCTTCCGCGGCGCCGTCGGCAGCGGCCGGACCCGTCACGCCAGCGCGTCGCTGATGTAGTATCGACATCATGAATGCGAGCTTTCACCCGGCGGTGGCCGGATGGTTCGCCGCCAGGCTGGGCGAGCCCACGGAATGCCAGCGGCAGGCCTGGCCGGCGATCGCCGGCGGCGGTGATACGCTGATCGCCGCGCCGACCGGGTCCGGCAAGACGCTCGCGGCGTTCCTCTGCGCCATCGACGCGCTGGTGCGCGAGGGCGTGCAGCGCGCGCTCGCCGATGAGACGCATGTCGTGTACGTCTCGCCGCTGCGGGCGCTGAGCAACGACATCGAGCGCAACCTGCAGGCGCCGCTGGCCGGCATACGCGACGAGCTGCTGATGTCCGGCATCGCCGATGTCGACGTGCGGGTGGCGGTGCGCACCGGCGACACGCCGTCGCATGCCCGCGCCCTGATGCGGCGGCGGCCGCCGCACATCGTCGTCACCACCCCGGAGTCGCTGTACATCCTGGTCACCAGCGCCAGCGGCCGGCGCATGCTGCGCACGACGCGCACGGTCATCGTCGATGAGATCCACGCGATGGCCGGCACCAAGCGCGGCGCGCATCTGGCACTGACGCTGGAGCGGCTGTCGGCGCTGTGCCAAAGTCCGCCGGCGCGCATCGGTCTGTCGGCCACGCAGCGGCCGATCGAGGAGGTCGGGCGCTTCCTCACCGGCGTGGATCCGGAGGGCGCGCCGCTGCCCTGCCGCATCATCGATCTGGGTCATCAACGCGATCGCGATCTGGAGCTGGCGCTGCCGGACTCGCCGCTGGAGGCGGTGATGTCGGGCGAGGTCTGGGCGGAGGTCTACGACCGGCTCGCCGGGTTCGCGCGGGCGCATCGATCGACGCTGGTCTTCGTGAACACGCGCCGGCTCGCCGAGCGCCTCGCACATCATCTGAGCGAGCGGCTGGGCGCCGAGCAGGTCGCCGCTCATCACGGATCCCTGTCTCGCGAACACCGCCTCGATGCCGAGCAGCGGCTCAAGAACGGCGAGCTGAAGGTGATGGTCGCGACCGCCTCGCTGGAGCTGGGCATCGACATCGGCGACATCGATCTCGTCTGCCAGATCGGTTCGCCGCATTCCATCAGCGCCTTCCTGCAGCGCGCCGGGCGCGCCGGCCACGCCGTCGGCGCGTTGCCGAAGGCGCGCCTGTTCCCGACCAGCCGCGATGAGCTGCTGGAATGCATGGCACTGCTCGATGCGGTGCACCGCGGCGAGCTCGACGCCCTGGAGATCCCGCCTGGTCCGCTCGATGTGCTTGCGCAGCAGATCGTCGCCGCGGTCGCGGCCGAGGAGTGGGACGAGGCGCGTCTGCATGCGACGTTGCGGCGCGCCTGGCCCTATCGCGACCTCGACGTGGAAAGGTTCCGCGCGCTCACGCGCATGCTGGCGGAGGGTTACAGCACGCGCCGCGGGCGGCGCGGCGCGTATCTGTACCGCGACGCCGTGCACGGGCGCCTGCGCGCGCGCCGCGGGGCGAGGCTGACAGCGGTGACCTGCGGCGGCGCCATCCCCGACAACGCCGATTACGAGGTCCGCGAGGAGCCGGCCAACACCTTCGTCGGTACGGTCAACGAGGACTTTGCCGTCGAGAGCATGGCCGGCGACATCTTTCAGCTCGGCAACACTTCCTGGCGCATCCTCCGGGTGGAGGCGGGCACGGTGCGGGTGGAGGATGCGCACGGCCAGCCGCCGTCGATCCCGTTCTGGCTGGGCGAGGCGCCGGCCCGCACGCATGCCCTGTCCTGCGCGGTGTCGCGCCTGCGGGTGGAGTTCGAACGCACTTGGGGGGAGGCGGAGGCGGCGGACCAGCCGGCGCGCGAGCGCCTGCTCGCCTGGCTGGGCGCCAGGCCGGGGGTGCCGCCGGCTGCGGCGGAGCAGGCCGTCGACTACCTGATGGCGGCGAAGCGCGCCTTGGGCGTGCTGCCGACCCAGAAGACGCTGGTGGCCGAGCGATTTTTCGACGAGGCGGGCGGCATGCAGCTGGTGCTGCATTCGCCGTTCGGCGGCCGGCTCAACCGCGCCTGGGGCCTGGCCCTGCGCAAGAGCTTCTGCCGCAAGTTCAACTTCGAGCTGCAGGCGGCGGCCACCGAGGACGCGATCATCCTGTCTCTCGGCGAGACCCACAGCTTTCCGCTCGAGGACGTCTACCGCTTCCTGCACCCGAACACGGTGCGCGAGGTGCTGGTCCAGGCGTTGCTCGACGCGCCCATGTTCAACGCGCGCTGGCGCTGGAACACCGGGATCGCGCTGGCGGTGCCGCGCTACAGCGGCGGCAAGAAGGTTCCGCCGCGGTTGCAGCGCATGCGCGCCGAGGACCTGATGGCGGTGGTGTTCCCGGACGGCCGCGCCTGCTTCGAGAACATCCTCGGCGGCAGGCGCGAGATCCCCGATCACCCTCTGGTCAGCCAGACGATCGCCGATTGCCTGCACGAGGCCATGGACATCGAGGCGCTGGAGGAGCTGTTGCGCTCGATATACGCCGGCAACCGCCGCATCGTCGCCCGTGACCTCACCGAGCCCTCGCCGCTGGCCGCGGAGATACTCGCGGCGCGTCCCTACGCCTTCCTGGACGACGCGCCGCTGGAGGAGCGCCGCACCCAGGCGGTCGCCAGCCGGCGCTGGCTGGACCCGGAGACCGCCTCGGATCTCGGGCGACTCGATCCGGAGGCGATCGCCCGCGTGCGCACGGAGGCCTGGCCCGACGCCACCGACGCCGACGAGCTGCACGACGCCCTGATGTGGCTCGGTTACCTGACGGAGGGGGAGGCGCGCCGCGGGCTGCCGGCGTCGGCGCCGGGGCGGGCCGGAGCGAGCGGCTCGGCGTGGGGCGATTGGCTTGCGGTGCTGGCGGATACGCGGCGCGCCACGAGGATCCGCACCCCGCTCGGCAGCGGCCTCTGGGTGGCAGCCGAGCGCCTGCCGCTGTTCCAGGCGGTCTTCGGCGCGCTGCAGATGCAGCCGACGGTGGCCGCGCCCGCGGAGTCGCAGCGGCCGTGGAGCGGCGAGGACGCCCTGGTGGAGCTGGTGCGCGGCCGGCTGCAGGGGCTAGGACCCGTGCGCACCGGGGAGCTGGCGGGCGAGCTCGGGCTTCCGGCGCCGCGGCTGGAACAGGCCATGCTCGCCCTGGAGAGCGAGGGTTTCGTGCTGCGCGGCCGCTACACGCCCGGCACCGCCGACACGGAATGGTGCGAGCGCCGTCTGCTGGCGCGCATCCACAACGACACGATGCAGCGCCTGCGGCGCGCCGTGCAGCCGGTGAGCGCGACCCAGTTCATCCGCTTCCTGCTGCGCTGGCAGCACGTGCTGCCGGCCGAACGGCTCTTCGGCGAGGCCTCGCTGCAGCGCGTGCTCGAACAACTGGAGGGATTTCCCGCCCCGGCGGTGACCTGGGAGCGGGAATTGCTGCCGGCGCGCATCGTCAATTACGACCCGGCGATGCTCGACAGCCTGTGCCTGTCCGGACGCATCACTTGGACGCGTCTCGGCGGCGCGGGCGGACGTCGATCGATCCGCGACGCGCCGATCGCGTTCACGACCCGGCGTCATCGGGCCGTGTGGCAGCGACTTGCCGCGAGCCGCCAGCGTGCCGACGCGGCGCCCGCCGCCGGACGTGACGCACAACGGGTGCTCGAGTTTCTCGCCAGCCGCGGGCCGAGCTTTACCGACGAGATCTGCGAGGCCAGCGGCCTGGACGAGCTGGGCCTGCGTCACGCCCTGGCGGAGCTGGTGGCCGCCGGCGAGGTGGTGGCCGACAGTTACGACGGCCTGCGCCAGCTGATGCGCCGGGCCAAGCACCCGGCACGGCACGGCGCCAGCGGCAGCGGGCGGTGGTCCTGCGCGGGCGAGCGGGTTGCCGGGCCCCCGGGACCCGCCGACGTCGAGCATGCGGCCCGAACCTTGCTCAATCGTTACGGGATCCTGTTCCGGCGGCTCACCGAACGCGAGGCATGGGTGCCGCCGTGGTGGGAGCTGTTGCGGGTGCTCAGGCGAATGGAGGCGCGCGGGGAGATACGGTCCGGCCGTTTCGTCGCCGGGGTGCCTGGGGAGCAGTTCGCCCATGCCGATGCGGTCGCGGCGCTCAGGGCCGCCCCGGATCGTGACGCATCCGATGAGTGGGTGGCCTTGAATGGCGTTGATCCGCTGAACCTGGCGGGCATCATGACGCCGGGGGCCAGGTTGCCGGCGGTGGCGACCAATCGCCTGCTTTACCGTGGCGGCGCGGTCATTGCGCAGATGGCTGGACGGAGGATGCAATGCGCGAGAGAACTGGACGAGGTGCACCGGCTGATGGTGAACAGCCTGTTGCAGGGCGCCGCGCCGCCGGCAGCCGCGCCGCAGGCGGCGCCGGGCCGTTTGCCGTGGGTCGCCCGCTGACACTATTATTCTTTTTTGGCGGCAGCGGCCGCGCGCGTTGACAAAAATTATCATGACCAATGGCGAGTTCAGCGGTGGCTCCGGGCCAGGGAACGGGCCTCCGTCCGCTGAACAGCGGCGCACGCCGCGCTACCCGGTATTCCTCGACGCCCTGATCGCCGGCGAAGGCTTCGAGTCGCGCGCGTGCAAGATTCGCGACTTCTGCAGCAACGGCATCTTCGTGTCCTTCGAGGGCGAGATCGGCGCCGGGATGGTCGCACAGCGCCCTCTGGTCCAGGGCGAGCGCATCGGCATCCACTTCACCGTCACCGTCGGCAACCGCGACAGCGCCCACGAACTGAAGGCCAAGGTCGTGCGGGTGCTGACCTCGGGTGTCGGCGCCGAGCTCATCGAGCCCGATCCGCTCGCCATCGCCGCCCTCACCCAGGTCGCGCAGACCCGGCCCCCGCCCGGCGAGGCGGCCCTGCCCGACCTCGTTCGCGCGCAGGACAAGACAAGGATCGAGCGCATGGCGGTGCTTCGGGACATCCGGCGGCGCCTGGAGCGCGGATTCAACCACTGGATGGATCAGTACTTCAGCAATGTCGAAGGGTTCCTGCTGAACGTCTCGCGCGATACGGTCGACGCCACTTTGCAGCGCGCCATCTGGCAGTTCGGCCAGGTGCTCAAGCAGAAGCGGTCGCCGATCTGCGATGATCTGCGCGCCGCGCTGCTGGAACAGTACGACCACGCCTGCACGCGTGGTGTCGAGGCGGCATCGCGTCCGGGCGAAAGCAAGCCGAGCGCGCTGGGCGACGGCCTCGCCCTGGTGGAGACCGACGAATTCGAGCAGTTCCTGGCGGTATCCGAGGCCGTCGATCGCGCCGAGACCGCGCTCGGGCGGGCCCTCTACGAACTGAACCAGCGGCTGTCCTTCTTATACGGCACGCGCATCGACAAGGGCAACAATCCCTTCGGGCCGGCCTACCTCGCGCGCCAGTTCGGAGACTACCTGCGCAAGTCGCATCCGGGTGCGGAGGTCCTGCGCGCGGCGCTGCACGCCTACCAGGAACTGGCGGTGCCGGAGATCCGGCGCTTCTACGAGGACACCAACACCTTTCTCGCCCAGAGCGGAGTGCCGCTGGCCGGCGAGACGCCGCGCCCGCGCGTCATCAGCAGCGCCCCGCGACGGCGCCCCGAGGCCGCCGGTCAGGCGACCACCGCTGGCCCCACGGCTACGGCCGGCCCCGGCACGCATGCGCCGCACCTCGGGGCGACGGTGCAGAACATCGCCAGCCAGATAGAGCAGCTGGCCGCGTCGCTGCCCGCCGGCACCCCGCTGATGGTGGCGCCGGTCAACGCCTTCCAGGCGGCGCACACGCTGTTCGGTCTGGGGCGGGATCTGCAGCGCGGGACGCTTTCGGGGCGCGCGACGGTCGACGGTCTCGGTGCGGCCACCGCCGGGTCGATCGCGCACTACACGCTCGGGGAGATCGGCTCGGCCCTCCGCGCCCTTGAGATCACGAGCGGGGAGGCGGGCAGCCTGGCCGCCACCTTCACCCGTTCGCAGCTGGAGGGCGCGCTGGCGGCCCAGGGCCCGCCCGCGCCCGCGCCGAAGGCCGTGCGCGACGCAGACTGGGACCTGCTCGAGCTGGTGCTGGAGCTGTTCAACGCGATCGGCAAGGACCCGCGCGTCATCCCGGAGGTCAAGCCGCTGCTGCGCAAGCTGCGGCGGCCGGTCAACATGGTGGCGCTGTCGGACAAGAACTTCTTCGAGCGCACCGATCACCCGGCGCGCCGGGTGCTGAACAATCTCTCGCGCGTGCGATCGGCGAAGAAGGGCGACGGCAGGGAGTCGATCCTGCCCGAGCTGGATTTCATCGTCGACAAGGTCGTCAACGAGGCGGCCGAGAATCCGGCCGTGTTCAACGAGGCCGACGAGCGTCTCGAGGTGCTGCTCGCGGAGCAGGAGCGCGAGGTGCAACGCAACCTCGCCGATCTCGCGCGCGCCGCGGAGGCGCAGGCGCAATTCATGAAGTCCCGGCGCAAGGAGGCCACGGGTGGAGAGTCGCGGATGCAGACCAGCACCCTCGGCGAGGACTGGATGGCGTGGATAAACCGCGTGCGCAGATTGAAGGTCGGCGACGAGATCATGCTGGGCAGCGGTCCGCAGCAGCGCCTGCTGAGGCTGGCGTGGACCGACGAAGACGGCGGATCCTACGTGTTTGCCGACCCAATCGGTCAGAAGGCGGGCACCTTCGGCCTGCAGGAGCTGGCGATGCAGCTGCGCCGCGGCTCGGCGCGGCTCATCGAGGACGTGCCGTTGCCAACCGTTGAGCGCGCAATGGTCAAGTCGCTGGAGGCCCTGCACGGCCGGCTGGAGCAGCAGGTCCACTCCGACGTCGTCACGCACCTGCTGAATGAGAAGGCCTTCGCCGAGCAGGTCGAACAGGCGCTGACGGTCGCCAGGCAGGACAAGGAGAGCCAGGTGGTGGCGTTCATCGAGGTGCACGAGCCGGCCGCCGTCAAGATGCTGCCGGAGGCCGAGCGCGAGCAGCGTCTGCGCGAGCGCGCGGCTCGATTCAAGATCGACCTGCCTGCGGAGGCGCAGGCGGCGCGTCTCGGCGAGAATCGTTTCGGGGTGTTGCTGCGCGACCATTCGCAGGGGCGCGGCTACACCGCGATCGAGAAGGTGCTGAAGACCCTCGAAGGCGCGGAGGACGACGTTGCCGGCGGCGGCGCCAAGGCCCGGGCCGGCCTGGTTCCCTTCAGCACCGAGCCGGCGAACGCCGAGCAGATCCTGAGTGCCGCCCAGGCGGCGCTGGCGCTCGCTCAGGCGCCGGGAAGCGCGCCGATACGCATCGTGCACGTGGACGAGGAGAGCGACAGCGGTGCGCGCGTGACCGGCCGGCTCGGGGAGCACCTGCGCGCGGCGCTCGACAACGATCGGCTGCGCCTGGCGCTGCAGCGCATCGTGCCGCAGGTGCAGGGCGGACCCTCGCAGCTTCCGACCCATGTGGAACTGGTGCCGTCGATGCAGCTGCCGGGCGGCACCCGCGTCAGTGCCCGGGCCCTGCGGGCGGCGGCGGAGCAAATGCAGCGCACCGCGGATCTCGACCGCTGGCTGGTCCGCGCCGCCATGCGCTGGGTCGTAGACAACCCCGATCGCCTGCCGGCCGGGGGGATGTGCGTCGTGGTGCTGACCGCCGAATCGCTGCGCGACCCGGCCACCGCCGCCTTCATCGGCGAGGAGTTCATCAATACCGCCGCGCCGCCCGGCCGTTTCTGTTTCGAGATCACCGAGCCGCCCGGCAGCCAGGGCAGCCTGGAGGTGACCGAGCTGGTCAATTCCCTGCGGGAGTATGGCTGCCGGTTTCTTTACGGGGACTTCGGCGGCGAGGCCTCCTCTTTCAGCCGCGTGGCGGCGCTGAAGGTCAACCTGGTTCGTATCGGCCGCATGGCCACCCGGGACATCGCCAACGACAAGGGCGACGCCGCGCTGGTCAAGTCGGCAGTGGAGATGGCGCACTTTTTCGGGGTGCCGGCCATCGCCGACTGCATCGACAACAAGGCGGCGCTCGCGAAGGCGAAGCAGCTCGGGATCGAGTACGCCCAGGGTGCGGCCGTTTCGCCTGTGGAGCTGGCGGTCTGAGCCGATCGGGTCAGGCAACGGCCGGGACAAGGCATATTCGCCCCAAGACTGCTACTATCCACTACTTCGAATGAATGCCACGAGCACACCCAACCGCATTGGCAAATACGAGGTGACCGGCGTCGCCGGGCGCGGCGCCATGGGCATGGTCTATATCGGCCGCGACCCCATCCTCGACCGGCGCGTGGCCATCAAGGTCGCCACCAATACCGACGACTCCAGCAAGCGCGGCAAGCTGGCGAAGAAGATGTTCCTCAACGAGGCGCAGACGGCGGGCAGTCTCGACCATCCCCACATCCTGAAGGTGTACGACGCCGGTGAGCTGGACGACGGCTCCTTCTACATGGTCATGGAGTACATCGAGGGGGCCTCCACCCTGCGCTCCCTCTGCCAGCAGGACAATCTGATCTCGATTGAAAGGGCGGTCGGCTATTTCCGCCAGACCGCCGACGCGCTGGACCACGCGCACAAGCACGGGATCATTCACCGCGACATCAAGCCGTCGAACCTGATGCTCACCAAGGACGGCCGCATCAAGGTCGGCGATTTCGGCATCGCCCGCCGCCTCTCAGCCGAACAGACGCAGGTGGTCGGCTGGTTCGGCTCCCCGATGTACATGTCGCCGGAGCAGGCGCGCGACGAGGAGCTCACCGGACGATCGGACCTGTTCTCTCTCGGCGTGGTGATGTACCAGCTGCTCACCGGCAAGCCGCCCTTCGAAGGACGCGGCATCTCCGGTCTGATCCAGCAGGTGCTCAACAGCGAGCCGACACCCCTCCGCGAGCTTCGGCCCGAGGTGCCCGAGCGGCTGGCGGCGATCGTCAAGCGCTGCCTGGAGAAGTCCCTCGACCGCCGCTACAACACGGCCGCGGAGATCGTCGCCGATCTGGACGCGCTCAAGATCTCGGGCGACGAGCTCGAGCCGACCACGCCCGAAAAGATCCGGCTGCTGAAGACGCTGACCTTCTTCGAGGGCTTCACCGAGGCGATGATCGGCGAGGTCGTCAAGGTGGGCATCTGGCGAACGCATCCCCCGGGGCACGTGTTGATCACCGAGGGCAGCACCGATCCCGGCTTTTTCGTCGTGGTGAGCGGACAGTTCTCGGTGATGCGCGGCGACCAGATCATCGGTGCGGTCAACGCGGGGGATTGCGTGGGCGAGATCGCGTATCTAGGCGAGGCCGGGGCGAAACGCACGGCAACGGTGACGGCCATCTCCAAGGTCACCGTCCTGCAGATCGAGGCGAAGATGAGCGAGTGGGCCTCGCTGCCGCTGCAGATGCGGCTGAACCGCGCGTTTCAGCAGGCGCTCATCAACCGGATCATGCGCGCCAACGACCGCCTGGTGTGGAGCGCCTCCAAGGGTGCGGGGGCGGAAGCCGCGGCCCCGCGCACCGGCGACGCCGGCGGCAACGCCGGCGGAGAAGACTCCGCCGGCGCGTAGGAGACGCCGCGGGCCGCCCGGCGCAGGGCGGCCCTTATGCCGTATGATCCCCGCAGACCGCGTGGAGCATGACCGGCGAGACCGCAGCGCGGCGTCGCCGGATTCCCGCCAGCGGGCATCCGCTATCGAACCACACCCGTCGCGCGCCGCGCGTCCGGCCTCCGGACCGCGGGCGGCGCGCGCGGGCCGATCATCCATAAGGAAACGAGCATGAAGATCGTCATTGCGCCGGATTCATTCAAGGAAAACCTGACCTCGATGGAGGTGGCCACCGAGATCGAGGCGGGGCTGCGCCGGGTGTGGCCGAAGGCCCGCTGCGTGAAGATACCGATGGCCGACGGCGGCGAGGGCACGGTGCAATCGCTGGTCGACGCCACCGGGGGCAAGATCGTGGAGTGCATGGTCACCGCGCCGCTGGGAGACAAGGTGAAGGCGGTCTACGGGCTGCTCGGCGGCGGCCGCACCGCGGTCATCGAGATGGCGGCGGCCTCGGGCCTGCCGCTGGTGCCCCGTGATCGTCGCAATCCGCTGCTGGCCACCAGCTACGGCACCGGCGAGATGCTGCTGCATGCGCTGCGCGGCGGCGCGCGCGAGATCATCGTCGGCATCGGCGGATCGGCGACCAACGATTGTGGCGCCGGCATGGCGCAGGCGCTGGGCGTGCGTTTCATCGATGCTCAGGGCAACGCGATCACCGAGCTGCTCGGCGGCGGCATGCTCGATCGGATCGCGCGCATCGACATGACCGGCCTGGCGCCCGAGGTCCGTCGGGCCACCATTCAGGTTGCCTGCGACGTGACCAATCCGCTGTGCGGACCCAACGGCGCGTCGCACGTCTACGGCAGGCAGAAGGGAGCGACGCCGGAGATGATCGAGACGCTGGACAGGAATCTTGCACACCTGGCGGCGATCGTGAAGCGTGACCTCGGCATCGACGTCGCCGAGCGGCCGGGAGCGGGCGCCGCCGGCGGCATGGGCGCGGCCCTCATTGCCTTCACGGGCGCGAGGCTGAAACGCGGCGTCGAGCTGGTGGTCGAGGCCACGAGGCTGGAGAGGCACATGCGGGGCGCCGCGCTGGCCATCACCGGCGAGGGCCGCGTGGACTTTCAGACGGCCTTCGGCAAGACGCCCTCCGGGGTGGCCATGGCGGCGCGCCGGCACGGGGTGCCGGTCATCGCCATCGGCGGCGGTCTGGCGGACGACGCCGGCGGCGTCTTCGCGCATGGCATCGACGGCCTGGAGTCCGCGACGCCCAATGCGATGGATCTCGACGTCGCCATCCGGAAATCCCGCCAGTATCTGCAGGACGCGGGGGAGCGGGTCGCGCGGCTCATCGCCATCGGCCAGCGCATGGCCCGCAAGTCGGAGGCGGGAGGATCGCGCAAGACGGCCGCGGCGCGACCGAAGAAAAAGTCGGCCGCACCAGCGGCGAAGGCGCGCGCCAGGCTTCGGCCGAAGGCTGAGGCGCGCACGGCGTCACGCAAGACCACCAAAAGGAGATCGGCATCGGCCGCGCGGGCGTCACGCCGCTGAGCGCGCCGGTGCCAGAGCGGAAAAACGAAGGCCGCCTGCAGGCGGCCTTCGTCCTCGGCATGCCGTTGCGCGCTCAGGCGGCGGCCGCCGCCAGTTCGCTGATCGCGGCCACGCCATCGGGGATGTAGGTCCCCTGCGCCGAGACGTCGACGAGGCGCACGCGATGATTCTCTAGCGGCTCGATGACGAGGTGGCGGCGCGAGACCGAGCGGCTGTCGCCCTCCAGCGTGATGTCGTTGCCGAGGCCGCGTCCCACCATCTGGCGACGGGTGTCCAGGGCATGCTGCCGGCCGTCCGCATCGACCAGCACCAGTCGTTCCCCGGCCACCAGCCGGGCGCGGTGGTCTGCCAGCGCCAGCGTCAGTTCCTGGCCGGGCTCAATCGTGACGATGACCGGCCGGCCGCGCGGCAGCCGCTGGAATCCATGAAGTTCGGCCTCGGCGCACGCCGGCGCCGGCGTGCCCGGATCGGCTGCTTCGCTCCCCGTCTCCGCATCGATGACGATCTCCTCCTCCATGGCCTTGCCGGTCTTGTGGAAGTGGATGATACCGAGCGCATCACGGCGCGCGGCGAGATACTGCAGGTATTTCGTCACCGCCACGCGGCGGTACTCGTTCAATTCCGGACCGCCGGCCGCCAGCGCCTCGAAGATCGCGCGCCAGCGATAGTCGGTGCTGAAGCTGCGCAGCCCCATGTCCTGCAGGGACTCGGCGATGCTCTCCGGGTCCTTGCGGCAGCGCTCCAGCGCGCGCAGCAGGTTGTGCTCGACCAGGCGGACGAACACGGTCTCACGCCGCAGCGAGGCCACAGGCCGATGCAACATCTCGACGACCTTGACCAGCGACACCGCCACCCGTCCGCTCATGGCGAACTCGAAGTCGCCGGGATGGTTGAAGGTCAGGACCCGCTTGCCCAGAACGAGCTGGAAGGGCCTGCTGAACAGGCGTGACAGGGCGCCCTTGAGGGGCCTGTTCACGGCCTTGAAAAGACTCGATTTGGCGGCTGTACTCATACTTATCCCCTCTTCAGATCCGTGACTTATCATTGAGTTAAGAGATCATTTACATGATAATATAATTTAAGATTATGTCCTAACTAAATGAAAGTCAAGGATAAGACAGGGGGCTAAAGCAAACGGAAAGGGGCGGAGGTGGGCGGTCGCGCCTCGTGGGGCGCGATGGGAGGGGAGCGTCAGTGCGCGCTGCGGGCGCCAGGCGGGGCGCTCGCACCGGAAAGGGGCAAAGGTTCGGAGCCCGGCACGAGGTCATGTCCCTGGGCGAAGTCGTCCGGGTTGCTGATGACCACACCCGCCCGCGGCTCGGGCACCGACGCCACCGGTTCGTGGCTGCTGCCGGTGCTCTGCACCACCAGCAGCCTGCGGCCGGAGTCCAGGAGGACCTCGTCGTAGGTCCGACGGAATTCCTCCAGGGTGATCGCGCGCACGGCTGCAGCGAGCTCCAAGCGGCCGTCGAAGCGGTAACGCTGCAGGTCCAGATCGCTCCAGTAGCGATCGGTGCGCATCTGCAACCTGTCCTCGCGCGTCAGTATGCGCGAGAGCAGCCCCTCGCGATGACTCTCGAACAGCTCCGCGGGCATGGCGGCGATCGCGCCGCGATAGTTCGCCAGGAAACGCGCGATGTTCGCCTCCAGATCGGCCGGATGGGTGGTCGGCGATTGGATGAGGAAGGTGATGCCCGGGACCTCCAGCAGCGGCAGGCTGCCGGCGCTCACGACGTAACCAAGCTGCTTTTCGGTGCGCAGGTCGTTGTAGAACGGCGCCTCGAGGATCTGGGCGAGGAGCTCGTAGCGGGCTCGTTCCGCGGGCGAGCGGTCCTTGCCCTGGAAATAGGCGACCACCGCCGAATCCGGGTGCGAGACCGCGAGCTCACGCCGGTAAGTGGTGCCGCTGTCCAGCTGTACGACCTGCCCGGGAGCGACCTCGACGGGCGTTGCCGGCTCCACCAGCGCCGTCTTGACGATATTGCCCAGCGCAAGCGCGTCGGTTCGCCGCAGGTTGCCGTGCGCGAGGGCCACGACCTGCACGTCGCGCAGCAATCGGGAAACGAAGGCCCTGAGCTCCTCGAGGCTGACGCGACGCGCGGCCTGTAGCCGTTTCGCCTCCGTCCAGCTCGGCTGCACGATGAGCTTGGCGACCTCCGAGAGGATCTGCTCGTAGGGATTCTCGTGGCGCACGTTCTCCAGCCCGCGGACCAGCGTCTGCCGCTCGCGCGCGAACGCCTCCTCGGTGAGGCTGGGCTGGCGAAGGGCATTCACGATGCGGCTCAGGAGCAGCGCGAGCTTGTCGTCATAGCCGCTGATGCGCACGGTGAATCCCCGTATGTGCGGGTAGAGGCTGTAGCTGAGGCCCGCGAGCTGCGCGGCGTAGGAAAACTCGTTGAGCTCGTCGCTCACTAGCTGCGTGTAAAGGCTGGTGAGGACCGCGTGCTCGGCGCTGTCGTTCGCCACCGGCGTGCGCACGGAGAAATAGAAATCCGCGCGCGGCTGTCTGAAGGTGTCGTCCTGCTTGAACCACAGCTCATAGCCCGGTTGTCGATCGATGCGCGCGGGGGTGGAGGTGGCGTCCGCGTCAACGACCTTCAGGGTCGTGTTCTCGGGGATGAAGGGGTTCGGGGGCGGGAGGGCGAGGTGGCCGTCGATGTCGGCCGTCGCCCAGCGTTCGAGCGTCGCGGACCGGATGGGGCGGACGGCGTAGGCGGTGTCGTACCACGGATCCCGCAGGTCGGTCTTCACGCCCTTGGCGGTGACCACCATGAGCATGTTGTCGGGACGCAGGCAGGCGAGATAGCGCCGTATCAGGGCCTCGTCGAATTCCATCATCAGGAAATGCGCCTGCACGACGTCCTCCGCAGCCACCCGGCCGAGGGTCTCGGCCAGATCGATGACGGAACGCAGCGCGGAGTCCTTCTGGTCGAACTGGAACGCGATCTGCGCCAGGCGTGCCTGCTCGTCGTAGCGCCACCGCTGCACGCCTTCGCTCTCGATCAGGCGCAGCGCCTGGAAGACCAACTCGACGATGTCCTCCACGTGCTCCAGCCCATCCTCGCTCAGGCGTATCGAAAGCGACATGGCGGCGCCGTCGCTGTCGTCGCGGCCCAATCCCGCGCCAAGCTGATCTGCCCAGCCCCTGGCCTTCAGGGAGGAGAGCAGACTGCCTTCGCCCTCGTGTCCCAGCAGATTGGCGATGTAATCGATCGGTTTTTGACGGTAATGCGGGGCCACGGTCGGGATCGGAAAGTACAGCTGCAGCTGACGCTCCTCGCGCAGCGGCTCCACGTCGAGCCGCAGCGGCAGCCGCCCGGGCTCGAACAGCGGCGCGTCGATGGCGAGCCGGGCGACCGAGCGGTTCTCGACCTTTTCGAACCGCGACCGCACCCACTCCTCGAGCCGGGGAAGCGGTTCCTTGCCCAGCACGGCCAGCGTCATCAGGTCCGCGGAATAGTGGCGCCGGTAGAAGTCGATGAGCTCGTCGCGTATGGCGCTGCCGTCGCGGTCGGAGAGCGTCTCCAGGCTGCCGACGGCGAACTTCGAAAGCGGATGCAGGGGGTTGACCACCTGCTGCAGGGCCGAATACAGGCGCCGATCGTCGTCCTTGATGCGAGCCTTGTACTCGGAATGCACCGCGTTCTTCTCGCGCTGCACGTACTCGGCCGTGAACAACGGCGCGATGAAGAACTGCGCGAACCGGTCGAGCGCTCCTTCGAGATGGTCCTTGTCGATGCTGAAGTGGTAGTTGGTGTTCTCGAAGGCGGTGTAGGCGTTCTCCGTGCCGCCGTGGGCGTTCATGAATTCGTCGTACTCCCCGGCCTTCGGATACTTCGCCGTGCCCAGGAACAGCATGTGCTCGAGAAAATGGGCAAGGCCCTGGCGTCCCGGCGGGTCGCTGGCGCTGCCCACGCCCACGCTCAGGGAGGCGGCGGCCTTGTCGGCCTCGGGGTCGGAGACTAGCAGCACCTTCATGCCGTTGGTCAATTGCAGGTAGCGGAACTCGCGCACGTCGCTGGGCGACTTGACCACCTCGACGGCCGCCGTCGACGGCGCGAAGGCGAGCGCCAGCAACGCCCATAGGACGGGGAGCAGCAGCGGGCGCATCGGGCGTCGGACCGGCATTGCGTAGGGACCCTGCATATCCCGGGCCGGATGCCGGCGCCGGTTTCGAGGGTTGGAGGGGCGCCGGGGCGGCAGGTTCAGCCCGGTGGGTGCCGGCCGGGGGTGCGGCGTCACCTACCTGCCCATGATACGGAGGATAAACGGCGCCCACGCCGCCAGCATGACCAGGAGCAGGGCGGACTCCAGCCAGAGGATCCGGCGGTAGCGCCGCTGCTCGGGCGCCGGGCGGTCGAGCATGAAGACGCGGGTCATGGTGATGTCCAGCGGCAGCGAGAAGGCGAGCATCGCCATGATGGTGGGCGCGATGACCGAGGGTCCCAGCATCCAGCCGGACTGGACCCGGCCGTCCGCGAACGGGGCGCAGGCGATGACCAACAGGGTCACGATTAAAAGCAGCGCCCGCAGGACCCCGACGTATCGAAAAAAAGCCAGTATCGCGTGCATTTGCCAAATCTCTCCGATTCAGCGATAAAGCATATCATCCATGGCGCATCAGGGGAGCACCGCGTGACCATCGATCCTGCACAGACCCAGAACATGGCCGTGTTCTGCGATTTCGAGAATATCGCGCTCGGCTGCCGCGATGCCAAGTACGAGAAATTCGACATCAAGCGTCTCATCGAGCACCTGCTGCTGAAGGGCAGCATCATCGTCAAAAAGGCCTATTGCGACTGGGAGCGGTACAAGGAGTACAAGCAGCCGATGCACGAGGCCTCCTTCGAGCTCATCGACATCCCCCATGTCCGGCAGTCGGGCAAGAACTCGGCCGACATCCGCATGGTCGTCGACGCGCTCGACCTGTGCTACACGAAGCTGCACGTGGACACCTTCGTTCTCATCAGCGGCGACTCCGACTTCTCGCCGCTGGTGTCCAAGCTGCGGGAGAACAACAAGACCGTCATCGCGGTGGGGGTGAAGAATTCCACCTCCGATCTGCTGATCTCCAACTGCGACGAATTCATCTTCTACGACGACCTGGTGCGCGAACAGCGCCGGCGCAGCAGCCGCGGCGGCGGACGCACCGGCGGGCAGACGCGGCGGCGTCGGGAGAAGCCGGCCGCCAGCGAAGAGGCGCAGGCGGCCGAGGCACAGGCGGAATTCAAGGAGGAAGACCGAAAGCAGCAGGCCATCGACCTGGTGATGGAGACCGCCGAGGCGATCATGGGCGAGCGCAGCGTCGACGAGAAGCTCTGGGGTTCGATGGTCAAGCAGGCCCTTAAGCGTCGCAAACCCGGTTTCAAGGAGTCCTACTACGGCTTCTCCACCTTCAGCGAGCTGCTGGAAGAGGCGCAGCAGCGGCGCCTGCTGGCGCTGGAGCGCGACGAGAAGTCCGGGGGTTACATCATCACCCGCCTGCAGCCGCCGGGGGAGGCCGAGGCATGAAGTTGACGGACTTCGGGCGCCGCTACGGCGGCAGTTCCGGCACCCGGCAGTTAATGGAGGACCTCGGCGCCGCGCTCGACGGCTCGCTCGACGTGCTGATGCTGGGCGGCGGCAACCCCAGCCACATCCCGGCGGTGCAGGAGCTGTTTCGCCGACGCGCCTTGCAGATCGCCTCGGACCCGCGGCTGTTCGCCCAGACGGTCGGGAACTACGACGCGCCGCAGGGCCAGCGCGATTTCGTCGCGGCGCTGGTCGCGATGCTCAATCGCGAATACGGCTGGGGCCTCACGGCGCGCAACGTCGCGCTCACCCACGGCAGCCAGTCCGCCTTCTTCATGCTGTTCAACATGTTCGGCGGCCCGTGCGCCGACGGCACCGTGCAGCACATCCTGCTGCCGGTGACGCCGGAATACATCGGCTACGCGGACGTGGGTCTCAGCGAGGACATGTTCGTGGCGCGCCGCCCGACTATCGAGTTGCTGGATCGCTCCCAGTTCAAGTACCACGTCGACTTCAAGGGCCTGCGAGTGGATGCCGGCGTCGGTGCGATGTGCGTGTCGCGACCGACCAATCCGACCGGAAACGTGCTTACGGACGAGGAGATCGAGGCGCTGGTCGCGCTGGCGCGCGGCGCCGACGTGCCGCTCATCATCGACGGCGCCTACGGCACGCCGTTCCCGGACATCATTTACACGACCGCCCGCGCGGTGTGGAACGAGCACGTCGTTCTCTGCCTGAGTCTCTCCAAGATCGGGTTGCCCGCGGTGCGCACCGGCGTGGTGATCGCGGCCGAGCCGATTATCGAGGCGCTCACCGGCATGAACGCCATCCTGCACCTGTCGACCGGCAGCGTCGGGCCGGCGCTCGCGCAGCAGATGGTCGAGAGCGGCGAGATACTGCGGATCAGCCGCGATCTGGTGAACCCGTTCTACAGCGCCAAGGCCGAACGCGCGCTGCGATGGGTGGATGAGTTCTTTGCCGGCTGCAGCCACCGCGTGCACAGGCCCGAGGGCGCGTTCTTCCTCTGGCTGTGGTTCGAGGGATTGCCGATCACCAGCGTGGAGCTCTATCAACGGCTCAAGGCGCGCGGAGTGGTGGTGCTGCCGGGACACCATTTTTTTCCCGGGCTGCGCGAGGACTGGCCGCACCGGCACGAGTGCATACGCGTGAGCTACGCGGCCGAGGACGATGTCGTCCGCCGGGGGCTCGCCGTCATCGCCGATGAGGTGCGCGCCGTCTACGCCGGCGCCGGCGCCGATGGTCGGAGACGGCAGCACGCCTAGCGCCGGCGGCGGCCGGCGCCGGCTGGGGCGCACCGGCGCGGCCGTCTATCCGATCGGTCTCGGCGCCATGCCCCTGTCGCTGGAGGGACGCCCGCCTCCGGAGCAGGCCTGCGAGGTGATCCGTGCCTTCGTCGAGGGCGGCGGAACGCTCATTGACACGGCCAACGCCTATTGCATCGACAACAGCGAGATGGGCCACAACGAACGGCTGATCCGCGACTGCGTGCGGCGTCTCGGGGTCCGCGACAGGATATTGATCGCGACCAAGGGCGGGTTGACGCGCCCCCAGGGCCGCTGGGAGACGGATGGCCGGCCGGCATGGATCCGCGCCTCTTGCGAGAAGAGCCTCCAGGACCTCGGTGTGGCGTGCATCGATCTGTATCAGCTGCACGCGGTTGATCCGAAGGTCCCGTTCACCGAAACCCTGGGCGAGATGATTCGGCTGCGCGAGGAAGGCAAGATCCGTTGGATCGGACTGTCTAACGTCGACGCCGTGCAGCTGCAGACGGCGCTGCGGCAGGTAGAGATCGCCTCGGTGCAGAATCGCTGCCACGTGATGGCGGCGCGCGATCTCGCCAACGGACTCGTCGATCTCTGCGGCCGGCTCGGCGTCGCCTACATCGCGCACAGTCCGGTGGGCGGTCACCACGGCCACGTCGAGCTGGCGCGTCGGCCCCTGATGCAGGAGCTGGCCGCGAGGCATGGTTGCACGCCGTATGCAATCGCGCTTGCCTGGCTGCTGGCGCAGGGCGATCACGTCATTCCGATACCGGGGGCGAGCCGGGTGCAGAGCATCCGCGACAGTCTCGCGGCGACCCGCATCCGGCTCGACGCCGGGGAACTGGCGCGCCTGGATGCGATGGCGCGCGGGTGAGCGGACGACTCCGCCGCTCTACCTGGCCCGCTCGACGCGGTTGCGGCCCTGCTGCTTGGCGCGATAAAGGGCAGTGTCGGCGGCGCTCAGCAGCCGGCGCGTGTGGTCTCCGGCGTCGCCGTCGCTCCCGGTGTAGGTCGCGACCCCGATCGAGGCGGTGACGGCGAGCAGGTCGATCGAATCGCTGATCGCCACCGGCGTCTCGGCGATGGTCCGGCGTATGCGTTCGGCGACCTCGGCGGCGCGCGCGAGATCGGCCTGCGGCAGCAGCACGGCAAATTCCTCGCCGCCATAGCGCGCGACGATATCGGCGCCGCGCAGCTGCGATCGGATCCGCTGCGCGATCGTCTGCAGGACCTCGTCGCCGACGGCGTGGCCGTAGCGATCGTTGATTGCCTTGAAGTGATCGACGTCCACGAACAGGCAGCCCAGTGACGCGCTCGCGCGTTGCGCCCGCATCATCTCCTCGTTGAGGCGCTGGTCGAAATAGCGGCGGTTGCCGACGGCGGTCAGGGCGTCGGTGAGGCCCAGGTGTCGAAGCTGTTCGCGGCTGATGGCGGTCTCCAGGCAGATGGAGATGACCGCGGCGAGGTGCTGCAGGAAGTCGGTGGCGAGCGCGTGATGAAAGCGATCCGGATCGCGGCTGCCGATGGCGTAGATGCCGAGCCAGCGCCCGCGGCGTTGCAGCGGCAGCAGCGCGACGCTCGCCGGCGGCGCCTCGAGGTGCGCGAAGAGGTCCTCGTGGCGCCTCGGCTGGTATCGTCCCAGCCTCGGCAGGGGCTCGCGCGGAGCGAAGGCGGCAGTGCACTGCAACTCATCGGTCAGCCAGCGCACCAGCGCGCCGGCGGATCGGTCGGCCGGGTCGCGGGTGGGCAGCAGGCGCCTCACCTCGTGGGCGTCGTCCAGCAGTTGCAGATCGACAGCGTCCCAGTCCATGTCCGCGGGCGCCTGCACCAGCAGCAGTTCGAACAGTTCGTCCAGCCCGTCTGCGCACATCAGCGCCAGCTCCATGGCGCGAAACCGCCGCCACGCGGCCTCGTTGTGCCGCGCGGCGCTGATCAGTTTCTCCAGGCGCGCGCCCGGCGACGGCGACTCGGGGAGGGCATACTGCGCGTTGGCGGGGGGGAACTGCAGGTGCAATTGCGCCTTCACGCCGCGCTCCCGCCGCCCACCTGCGCCGCTGCGGTGATCGACGCCCACGCCGAACAAGCGGTGAGGCGATCAGTCCACCGGCGAGGCGGGAGCGGCTGCGGTGCTGGCCTGCTGGGCGAACGTACCGGGGACGACCAGGTCGTCGAGGATGCGCGCAGACTCCTGCAGCACCAGGTCGGTCGCGATGTCGGGTTTCTTCTCGGCCAGCTCATCTTCCGCGTCTTCGCTCTTCGGCGGTGCTTGGCCGGTGGCGGCCCGGAACCGCTCTTCGCGCGCCTTCTGCTCGCGTTCTGCCCGCTCCTGCTCCTGCTTGCGCACGCTCTCCAGCAGCGACAGCGTCGTCTTCTCGCGCGCCTCTCGTACTGCGCGCTCTTCCTCGAGCAGCACCTGGAAGGCGCGGTCGTTCTTGAGCCTTTGTTGATGCAAGGATCGTGCCCTGGCGAATTCCGATATCGGCGCCTGCGCCGGCGAGTAATTCGCCGCCTCTATTCGCGCCCAGGGCAGCGCGTTCGGCAGTGCGCGCTCCCCCTCGTCATCGGCGCCCAGGGCGGTCGGGAAGGTGATGTCGGGCACCACGCCCCGGTGCTGCGTGCTGTCGCCGGCGACGCGGAAGAACTGCGCGATCGTAGCCTTCAGCTGGCCGAGCTGCGCGTCGTCGTCGTTGTCGTATTCGCCGAGGTCGATCAGATTCTGCACGGTGCCCTTGCCGAAGGTCGGCTCGCCGATGATGATGCCGCGACGGTAGTCCTGGATGGCGCCGGCGAAGATCTCCGATGCCGAAGCGCTGTTGCGATCCACGAGCACCGCCAGGGGGCCCGCGTATGCGACCTCGGGGTCCGTGTCCCTCTCGATATGCACCGTCCCGTCGGAGTTGCGTACCTGCACGACCGGACCGGTGGTGATGAACAGTCCGGTCAGCTCGGTGGCCTCGGTCAGCGAGCCGCCGCCGTTGCCGCGCAGGTCGATGATGATTCCTTCCACGCCCTGGCTTTCGAGCTCGCCGATGAGCCGACGCACGTCGCGGGTGGTGCTGCGATAGTCCTCGTCGCCGCGGGCCCTGGCCTCGAAGTCCTGGTAGAAGGTCGGCAGGTTGATGACGCCGACCTTGACGGTCTTCTCACCCTTGGGGATCTCGATGACGGACTGCTTCGCCGCCTCGTCCTCCAGCTCGATCCTGCTGCGGGTAAGAGTGACGACCTTCGGCTTGGCGCTCGCAGGCATGCCCTTCGGGAGGACCTGCAACCGCACGATCGAGTCCTTCTTGCCGCGGATCAGATCCACCACGTCGTCGATGCGCCAGCCGATGACGTCGACGAACGGATCGTTCAGGCCCTGACCCACGGCGACGATGCGGTCGTCCTCGTGAAGCACGCCGCTCTTGTCGGCCGGACCGCCCTTGAGGATCTGTCTGACCAGCGTGTACTCATTGTCCGACTGCAGGATCGCGCCGATGCCCTCGAGCGAGAGGCTCATGCGTATGCGGAAATTCTCCGAGGTCCGCGGCGAGAAGTACGAGGTGTGCGGCTCCACGGAGGCGAGGTAGGCATTGATGAACAGCTCGAAGACGTCGTCGGCGTTGAGCTGATCGGTGCGCCGCGCCAGGTCCTCGTAGCGCTTCTGCAGCGTCTCCCGGATCTCCGCGTCCGCCTTGCCGGCGAGCTTGAGGCTGAGATAGTCGTTCTTGACGCGCTTGCGCCAGAAATCGTCGAGCTCGGCCTCGGTGGCCCAGGGCGCCTCGGCGCGATCGAAGTCGAATTCCTCCTCGACGCTGAAATCGAGCGGCCTGGCGAGCACGGCGCGCGCGAACCGCGAGCGCGCCTCGACGCGGTCGCGCAGGGTGAGGAATATGTCGAAGGCCGGCTGCAGTCGGCCCGCCTCGAGCAGGTCGTCGAACTGGGTCTCCCGCTTGCGGAACTCCGCCACATCGGCGCTGGTGAAATAATTGCGGTTCGGGTCGAGCGTCTCGAGGTAACGCTCCAGGATCTGGGCCGACAGGGCGTCGTCCAGCGCCACTTTGCGGTAGTGATAATTGGCGATGAAGTGCAGGACCAGCTCGGTGGCGCGTGCGTGCGCTTCCGAAGGCACCAGGGCGCTGCGTTCCACCGTCGGCGATGGCGTCGCCGCGGCGGCTCCGATGAACAGGTAGAGTGTCGCGGCGCCGAGGATGGCCAGCACGGCCCGCCCGGCGCGGCAAGAGTGTGGTCGTACGTCGTGGTGACGGCGTCCGGCAAGTAGGTTCATGGGCTCGTATTCTACCGTATCTGCGGGGCAACCGTTCTTGTAGGACTCGTCACAGGCACCGCGGTTCAGCCCGCCGCCGGCGGGGTTGCAGCGGTCGGACTCGCTGATATCCTGAGGGTCCTGTTCGGGTGTCCGGTAACCTCGGCCGTGTGATGATGATGGGCAAGCATGCAAGTGTCCTGCCGAAAGGCGGGTCGCCGCCGGCCGGAAACGCCGGTGGCGGCGTCCGCCGTTCCCGGCCGGCGACATGCATCGCCATGCAGGGACTGCTGCTGGCTTCCGTAGTGGCCACCTCCGCCTGCCAGCGCAAGGCGCCGCCGCCACCCTCACCGGAACAGCTGGCGCTGCAGAAGGTCCAGTGCGACCCGGAGAACGTCGGCCTGACTCTCCCGCCGGGTTTCTGCGCCGTCCAGGTGGCCGATTACTTCGCCAACCTACGGGGACTGGCGGTCGCCGACAACGGTAACGTGTATGGCGCCATGATCAATCGTCGCCTGGGCATCGGGGGCCTCGTTGCGCTGCGCGATGAAGACGGTGACGGTCACGCCGACACGATCGAGCAGTTCGGCGACCAGGGCGGCGTCGGCCTGGAGGCGCGGGGCGGGTATCTGTACCTCGGTACGGACACCGCCATCCTGCGTTACCGGCTCGACGGCGAGCTGGTGCCGCGTGCGAACCCGGAGGTGGTCGTGGACGGTCTGCCGACGGCGGAGCCGCATGCGTCCAAGACCATGGCGTTCGACGATGCCGCCGGCATGTTCGTGAGCGTGGGCGCCCCGTCCAACGCCTGCCAGGAAGTCGATCGCAGTCCCGGCGCCGCCGGTCAGGACCCCTGCCCGCAGCTTGAGCAGTCGGCCGGCATTTGGCGCTTCCAGGCCGACGTCACCGGGCAGAGCTTTGCGCAGGGAGAGCATTACGCGAGCGGCATACGGCACGCCCTGGCCATGGACTGGCACCCCACCGAGCGGCAGCTGTATGTCGTCCAGCACGGGCGCGATCAGTTGAGCGAACTCTGGCCGCAGTTCTACACCAGCGAACAGGGCGACCAGCTGCCGGCCGAGGAGATGCTGCGCGTCGCGCGTGGCGCGCGCTACAGCTGGCCGTACTGCTACTACGATCCGCAGCAACACCGTCGCGTCCTGGCGCCGGAGTATGGCGGCGACGGGATGCGCGTGGGGCGCTGCGCCGACTACCCCGAGCCGGCGGCGGTCTTTCCGGCGCACTACGGCCCCAACGACATGCTTTTCTATCGCGGCAACCAGTTTCCCCGGCGCTATCACGGCGGCGCCTTCATCGCCTTCCATGGCGCTTACGACCGGATGGGCGGCGGCCGCAGCGGATACCAGGTGGTCTTCGTCCCCATGGACAAGGGCACGGTGGGTGGCGATTGGGAGGTGTTCGCCGACGGCTTCGCCGGCAAGGCGCGCCCGGGGGAGGAGGCGACCCCCGCGCATCGGCCGACCGCGCTGGCCGAGGGGCCCGATGGCTCGCTGTACGTGGCCGATTCGGTCAGCGGTCGGATCTGGCGCATCATCTATCGCGCCACCAAGCCGCAGCCGGCGGCCGTACCGCCTATCCCTGAACCAGGTAGCGCGGCAGCGCCTCTTCGAAATCGGGGAAATACAGATGAATGACGTTCAGGTCGAAGCTGGGAAGGATCTCGTTGCGCGATTCGCGTTCGAGCAGGAAGCGGAATGCCGCCTCGATGCACTGCTCCTGGGTGTAGCGCCCGCCGGTCAGCTTCTTGTACGTTCCGTCGCTGAGCGTGACGCGGTGACGGGAACGCCCTCCAGCGTCCTCGACCTGCACCGTGAAGACGAGCGGGTCTCCCCCGGCGCCGCTACTTTCAACCTTGATACTTTGGCTCATATTCGCACGCTTTTGAACGGATTTTTCGGTCATTATATCCCTCTTATGGGCACTGGCGACAAGAATCTGTCATCGGTTGCCAATCGTCGTCGGCCGGCGGCGGGGCGCCGGCCCCCGCGTCCCCAGACATTGCCGGGGCATCGATGAACGCAAGACGTGCCCGGACGGTCCTGCTGCTGCTGGCGCTGCATGCGGCCGCCGTCGGTGCCGGTGTCGAGGATGGCGGTCCCGCCACAGATCCCGCGGGCGGTGGCCGCGAGGTCAATCGCGATTTCCTGCCGCCGCCTCCCGGTCGTCTCATCGACCTGGGCAGCCACCGGTTGCATCTGTACTGCACCGGAGCAGGCAGTCCGACCGTGGTGCTCGAGGCCGGGCTGGGCGGCCTGTCGCTGGAGTGGCGAGCGGTGCAGTCGGCGCTCGCGGCCGAGCGCCGGGTCTGCAGCTATGATCGCGCCGGGTACGGCTGGAGCGATCCCGGCCCGGCGCCGCGCACCGTCGAGCGGATTGCCGCGGAGCTGCGTGAGCTGCTGGCACGCGCGGGGGAATCACCCCCCTACGCCCTCGTCGGGCACTCGTTTGGCGGCTACGTGGCGCAGTTGTTCGCAAAACGCTACCCCCGCGAGGTGGCGGGTGTGGTGCTGGTGGATTCCTCGCACCCGGATCAGTACCGCAGGTTCCCGCCTGATTATCAGGAGAGGTACGACCGTGGCACGCGGCGTCGCAGCAGCTGGGGCGCGAGCATCGCGCTGCCCGAGCATTATCCCGAGCCATGGCGGCCATTGGCGGAGTTGTTGATGCAGCAGCCCAAGACGCTGCGGGCGCTGCGCCTGGAGTACCGCAGCTTCGTGCGCAGCGGCGAGCAGGTGGCCGCCGCCGGAGCCATGCCGATCGTGCCCGCCGTCGTGCTCACGCGCGGCGAGCGCGAATGGCCCGAGGGCGCCGCCGGCGATGCCATGGAGGCGCTGTGGCCGGAACTCCAGCGCGAACTGGCCGCTGCCATGCCGCTCAGTCACCACTTCGTCATCGGTGGCAGTGGCCACCACATACACCTTGACCGCCCGGAGGCCATCGAGCAGGCGGTACGCTTGATCGTGGAGCAGGGTGAGTGCAGGGCCGCGCTCGCCTCGGCGCCGGCGAGATCAGGATCCCGCCAGTGCTAAGGAGGCTCTGCTGGAGGCAGAGCTGCCTTCGGTACAAGGATGCACTGTTATGCCCGATGGCCGCAGGCCTCTGAAAATGAAGGTCGGCAAGAATCGCACTGCTTGCCGACCGTGCCTTCTGAGGTCCAGGATGGACTCAATTCAGAGCTTCCCTCAGGCATTGCCGGCCGCGCTGAGATGTGGCGGGGACGCGCCCGGCGCCGGCGGCTCAAGTCTCCAGCCGCCGCGGCCGCTAATCCGGACGTACAGGGAACCTGCAGGGGAGATTACAGATGTCGCGTCGTCCGGCCCGTCTGAATGTCATGCATGCGCGTTGGCCGCGTCGCCTGTCTGCCGCGCCGGGCCGCCTGCGGTTTCTGGCGGCGTGGATGATCGCGGCGGTGACGTCACTGAACGCGCAGACGCCGCAGGCCGGCGACCCGGTGGCGAGGGTGATCGGCGACGAGGCGCGGAAGCTCCAGGACTTCGTGGTGGGTCCCCGGTATCACGAGTGGCCGGCGCCGGCCACCTCGGACTGCGCGCAGATTTACGAAGAGATCGTGCGGCTGACGCCGTACACCTACAACTACAAGCCGGACTTCTACGACGATCCGCGCAACGCCGCGCTCGGCCTGCTCGGGCTGGTCTATCCGGAGGCGTTTTACGTGTGGGGACACACCGCGCTGGACAACTACTCGGAGGGCCGGACGATCGCCGACACGCGGATGCACATCGACAGCCTGCGGCGCGCTTCCGCGCGCCAGGACTGCTGGGTTCGGCAGTAGCGCGGCGCCCGGTTCCCGCTCGAGCGTCTCCGTGCTCAACCGAGCGATGAGAGCTCGCGCTCCAGCAGCGCGGGGTCGCCGATGTTCAGCTCGACCATGCGCCTGAGGAAGGTAATGCTGTCGATGTCGATGTGGTGGCAGGTGAACCCGATTCGATCCGCCTCGAGGTGGGCGACGCGGCACTCCATGACGACCGGCGTCTGCGCGCCTTCCAGCCGGATCGCGAGCCGGCATTCACCGCCGAGTGTGGGCGACCAGTTCGCCGGCCGCCCGGTGAGGGCGCCTTTCAGCGAGAGGTCGACCAGGCGCGCGCCCGTGATCGTCCCCCGGTCGGTGATCGTCACCTCGCCCTGCAGCGGTATGCGCTGAAAGTGCCGCTTGTCCCCGGTGCTCATGCGATGTCCCGCCCGCGTGGCTGTTCGAGCGCGATTATACGGCGTCAGGCGCCCGGGCCGGAGCCCCGCTCGGCGGTCGGCCCCGACGCCGCCGTCTCCGCGGCGCTCGGCGTGACCATGAGGCGCGCGGTCTTGACCGACTGTCCGGTGGTCTGCACCACCTCGATGGTGTAGGGGCCCAGCCGCAAGCCGGTGCCTGGCTCGGGGATGCTTTCGAGGGTCTCCAGAATGAGACCGTTGAGCGTCTTGGGACCGTCCGTCGGCAGCTTCCACTTGACCACCCGGTTGATCTCCCTCACCGTGGCGGAGCCATCGACCAGGTAGCTGCCGTCCTCCTGCAGATGGATGTCGCGCGAGAAGGCCAGCGGATCGGTGGTGAACTCCCCGACGATCTCCTCCAGCAGATCCTCCAGCGTCACCAGTCCCTGCAGGTCGCCGTATTCGTCGACCACGAGCGCGACGCGCTCCTTCTCGCGCTGGAAGTTGAGCAGCTGCGTGTGCAGCGGCGTGCCGATGGGGACATAGTACGGATCGTCGAGCACTGCTTCGATCTCCTCCACGGTCAGCCGGCGGTCGTCCGCGAGCAGCCGGGGCAGGCGCCGTATGTGCAGGATGCCGACGATGTGATCGATGTTTTCGCGATAGACCGGAATGCGCGTGTGCCGGCAGGTGGTGAGCTCCTCGATGATCTCGGTGATTCCGGCGTTCAGATCGATACCGGTGATCTCGTTGCGCGGCACCATGATGTCCTCCACCGTCCCCTTCTCGAGATCCAGGATGGCGAAGAGCATCTGCTGGTGCTTGCGTGGGATCATGGCTCCGGCTTCGGCAACCACCGTCCGAAGTTCCTCGCGGCTGAGCGCGATCTCCCCGGCCCGTTCGGGGTGCACGCCGATCAGGCGCAGTATCGAGTTGGCGGCGGCATTGAGCGGCCAGACGATCACGGGGTAGACGATCCTCATGAGCGGGCGCAGCACGAACGAGGCGGGGATCGCGATGCGCTCCGGCTGCAGGGCGGCCAGCGTCTTGGGCATCACCTCGCTGAACAGGAGCATGACGATGGTCAGCACCAGCGTGGCCGTGGCGGCGCCGCCGTCGCCCATCAGCCGCAGACCGATGATGGTCGCGATGGCGACGGCGGCGTTGTTGACGGTGTTGTTGCCGACCAGCAGCAGGCCGATCAGCCGGTCCGGCCGCTCCAGCAGTTCGACGGTGCGTATGGCGCCCTTTTGATTCTTGGCCGCCAGGTGCCGAAGCCGGTAGCGGTTGACCGCCATCATCGCGGTCTCCGAGGCGCTGAAGCACGCCGACAGGATCAGCATGAGTATCAGCGCCAGAAACAGCGTGCCTAGGGAGATGTCATACACGGGGCGACTCCATGGTCAGGGGTTGCGGGGTTCCGGAGGCAGGCGCCCGGGCTGCCGGTGCCTGCCTCCGCCGGCATCAGACGCGCTTCAGTATCAGTTGAAGCACGACTTCCGATCCGAAGAATCCGACGGCGAGCAGCAGGAATCCGGCCAGTGTGTAACGTACGGCTGTCCGTCCGCGCCATCCGCGCAGGTTGCGGCCCCAGAGCAGCACCGCGAACACCAGCCACGCGAGCATGGACAGGACGGTCTTGTGGACGAGGTGCTGGGCGAACAGGTCGTGCACGAACATGAAGCCGCTGAGCAGGCCCAGGGTGAGCAGGAAGAACCCGACGGTCAGCAGCTGGAAGAGCAGGACTTCCATGGTCGCGAGCGGCGGCAGCACCCGCATGATCCGGAGCGGACGCTTTCTGCGCAGGTGCCGATCGGCGATCGCGACGAGCACCGCCTGGAACGCGGCGATCATGAGCAGGCTGTAGGCCACCAGCGACAGCGCGATGTGCAGGTCCACCCCCTCGGGCACCTGGCCGGTCACCGCGTGGCCGCGGCCGAAGAGCCACTCCAGCACGAGCGAGAGCGCCGCCAGCGGCAGCAGTCCCACCAGCAGCATGTGCGTGGGCCTGGCGAGACTGGCGATCAGGGCGAACACGGCGACCATCCAGCCGACCAGCGAGGCGGTGTTGAAGACGCTGACGTTGAGTCCGTCCGGGGTCAGCATCGCATTGTACAGAACAATGCCATGTATCAGCACCGCGGCGGAGGCGATGATGATGTGCATGCCCGAGAGGGTGGGGCGCGTACCCCCGCCGGCCTTCGCGTCGAGGGTCAGGACGGCGGCGGCGACCAGGTAGAGCACGATGGCGGCGAGGCTCAGTACGGCGGGACTCATGGCAACTATTGTACGCATAGTGGGGGCGGGACGCGGAAGGGAGAGCCGACGCGGCCGGGAGGGGGAGCGGGTGCGCGACGGGCGGCTATCCGTTAGGATTCCCGGCGTCCAACCGGGGTGTTTCGGAGAATTGAATGTTTGACAACCTCTCGCAACGACTGAACCGGGTCGTCAGGCACCTGCGCGGCCAGGGCCGCATCACCGAGGAGAACATGCAGGACACCCTGCGCGAGGTGCGCATGGCGCTGCTGGAGGCGGACGTGGCGCTGCCGGTGGTCCGGGAGTTCATCGAGCACGTACGCCAACGCGCCGTCGGCGAGCAGGTGTTCGCCACGCTGACCCCGGGGCAGGCCCTGATCCGCATCGTGCGCGACGAACTCACGCGCATCATGGGGGAGGCCAACAGCGCACTCGACCTGCGGACCACGCCGCCGGCGGTGGTGCTGATGGCAGGACTGCAGGGTTCGGGCAAGACCACGACGGCGGCCAAGCTCGCGCGCCGGCTCAAGGAGGAGGACCGCAAGAACGTGCTGCTGGTGAGTGCGGACGTCTACCGTCCGGCGGCGATCGAGCAGCTCGCGATCCTGGGCCGCGAGATCGGCGTGGACGTCTTCCCGAGCCACGCCGGCCAGAGACCCGTGGACATCGTCAGCGCCGCTCTGCAGTACGCCCGCACCCAGTTCAAGGACGTGCTCATCGTCGACACGGCGGGGCGCCTGCATATCGACGCGGAGATGATGGAGGAGATCAGGGCGCTGCACGCGGCCGTGAATCCCGTTGAGACCCTGTTCGTGGTCGACAGCATGATGGGTCAGGACGCCGTCAACACGGCCAGGGCGTTCAACGAGACGTTGCCGGTCACCGGCATCATCGTCACCAAGACCGACGGCGACGCCCGTGGCGGCGTGGCGCTGTCGGTGCGTCAGGTCATCGGCAAGCCCATCAAGTTCCTCGGCGTGGGCGAGAAGACCGGCGCGCTCGAGCCCTTCTTCCCCGATCGGGTGGCCTCGCGCATCCTCGGCATGGGCGACGTGCTGGGCCTCATCGAGGAGGTGGAGAAGTCCGTCGACCGCGACAAGGCGATGGAGTTCGCCGACAAGCTGCGCAAGGGCAAGGGGTTCGATCTGAACGATCTCAAGGAGCAGATGCAGCAGATGCGCAAGATGGGCGGCGTCGCGGCGCTGGTGGCCAAGCTCCCGGGCATGACCGAGCTGCCGAAGCAGGCCATGGAGCAGACCGGGGATGCGCAGATGAAGAAGATGACGGCCATCATCGATTCGATGACGCCGCAGGAACGGCGCTTCCCCGATCTCATCAAGGCCTCGCGCAAGCGGCGCATCGCCATGGGGTCGGGCACGGAGATACAGGACGTGAACCGGCTGCTGCGCCAGTTCGATCAGATGCAGAAGATGATGAAAAAGATGGGCAAGAAGGGCGGCATTGCCGGCCTCATGCGCAACATGAAGCGCAATCCGCCGCCCGGCATGCCGTTCTGAACGGCGGTGGGACCGCCGTTGTTCGCCACCCCCGATGCGCGGGGGGCGCGTTGCGGCGCCTCAGCGGGTGACCGGGTTCTGCGCGGCGTGGTCGAGGAGAAACTGCTCCACCAGGGAGGCGACCTCGCCGTTGATGAGTCTCAGGTCCAGGTCCGCCTTCCAGCCGGTAGTCCCGCGCGACCACACCGTCTCGGTGACGAACGATGAGGAGTTCGCGCCAAGGGGGATCTTCTGCCGCAACTGCAGGCTGGTCGAGCAGGAGTACATGCCGAAGTCCAGCTCGTTGGCGTGCAGCGTGAGATCCATCAGCGCCGCCGCCGGGTCGCGCACCGCCTGCTCCTCGCTGACGACCCCGATGCCGCGCGCGCGCAGGCGTGACTCCACGATCTCCCTGACGCCCGCGGCGCTCAACCCGAACCGCTCGAATTCCGGCGCGAAGCCGCGCGTGGACACCGCCACGCTGCGCACGCCCTTCAGGGCCAGATGCGCGACCTGCCGGTCGCTGCCGAAGTCCACGTCCTGGGCGTCTGCCTTGAGCGCCACTGCAAGCAGGGCCACCGTGCACAACGTCCACAATCCAATTTTCATGAGCGGCTCTCCGATTGCGCCGGGATTATAGGCGTAGACCGCCGTGGCAAGATACAGTTTCCTTCGCGCGCCCTTTGCCTGCCGCGCTCGCGTCCGGCGCCGGCGTGTACAAGCGTTGTCAGGGCATCCGAACCGCGGTCAGAGGCGATAGGCCTTGTCCTCGGCGCGGACGATGACGGCGAGGCAGCCGATGGCGAACAGTGCGAACCAGATGAGCGACCATTCCGCGATCGACAGCCCGAGGAAGGTCCAGTCCACGGCCGCGCACTCGCCGGTGCCGCGCAGGACCTTCCTGAAGGTCTCGGTGAACGGCAGCGTCTTCATCCAGTACTCCAGGCCGGGCCCGCAGGCGGGAACCTGATCCTTGGGCAGGTGTTGCAGCCACACCTGGCGTCCCGCGAATACCAGCCCGGCGATGGCCGCGAGCAGGGTCAGGCCTCCGTAGACCCGCATGCCGATGCGGTCGGGGTTGTGCAGCGCGCCCGCCAGGGCGATCAGGCCGGAGGCAAAGAAGCACACGCGCTGGAAGATGCACAACGGACAAGGCTCCAGACCCCGCCCGTACTGCAGGTAATAGCCGTAGCCGAGCAGGGCGGCACAGGCGGCGAATATCAGGAGCAACAGCACGCGGGGTTGAAGCATTGCGGGGATCTCTGTCCTAGGGAAGCTCGATGTCGTAGGGCGGTCTCGACCAGCGCACCGCGGGTCCGGCGGCGCTCAGCAGATGGACGCGATCCGTACCGGCGAGTTCCATTTGCGTGACCGCCGTGAACACGATTCCGCCCTCCGGATGCGGGGCGGCCTGTACCACCTCGCCCGCGCTCATCTCCGCCCCCTCCACCGCCAGCCGCGCGCCGGGCGGCGGCAGATCGGTGGCGTCGGCGCGGCCGATGTACATCCGCTGCTTGAGGTGGCCGCGGTAGCGCATGCGCGCGATGATCTCCTGGCCGGTGTAGCAGCCCTTGCCGAAGCTGATGCCGCCCAGGACGTCGAGGTTGAGCGTCAGCGGGACGAATTTCTCGCGTGTCGCCGCGAACACCTGCGGCAGCCCGGCGGTGATGTCGAGAAAATCCCAGGCCGGTGCGCCGGCAGGCCGCGCGACGGCCGCGAGCCGCCGCCAGAGCACGGCGAGCGCCTCGGGAGGGCCAATCAGGATCTGGCGTGGCGCCAGCCCGCGCAGGCGTATGACCGACACCCCGTTCCCGCCGCTCACCGCGTCCGGCCACTGGGGCAGCGGCAGCTCTCGCGCCAGCGCGTCCGTGGCGCGGGGGCCGCTCACGCCGATGCAGGCGAGAGCGTCGCCGTGATCGGTGATCGACACCTTCGAGCGCAGGACGTACCTGCGCAGGCGTGTGATCGTGGGCCCGGCGATCTCCGCGGGCAGCAGCATCCGGTAGCCCTGCCCGGCGCGGAGGATACGGAACACCGCCAGGGCGCGGCCCTGCGGCGTGCACCAGGCGCTGAGCGAGCTGCGGTCCGCGGTCAGCGACAGCACGTCGCTGGTGAGCTGCCCGCCGAGAAAACGGCCGGCGTCCTCGCCGTCGACCTCGATGATGCCCAGGTGCGACAGATCGGTAATGACGTCGCCGCCCGCCGCCGCGGCGAGCTCGCGCGCGGCATCGCCAAAATGCCGCACGACGCCGGCATCCATCACCGCGCCGGAATCGCTCAGCAGCCGCTGCCACGCGGGACTCATGCCGAGCGCACCGCGCTCGCCGCCAGCACGCCGCGTATGTGCATGACGATGCATTGCAGGCCCGGGTCTTCCGGCAGGCCGCTCCCGCTCAGCCAGGCGTAAAGCTCCGGGTCCAGCGCGTCCAGGAGCCGCGCAAACTCGCCCTTGTCCTCCTCGCCCAGCGCGCCGTAGCCGGAGGCGAGATAGCGCTCGAGCATCACGTCCAGCTCCTTCATCCCGCGCCGGCAGCGCCAGCGGATCCGCTTCTCGTCGATCATCGTGCCTATTGTACCCGCGCCGGCTATATTACCGCCCAGGCACGAACCCCGGCATGCGGAGCGAGATGGCGAAGGGTGCGGTGAATGCGGCAACACTGGATCGGGATCCCCCGGCATCCATCGGCGATGCCGAGCTGCGCGAACTGACCGGATTCGCCTGCCGGCTGGCGGACGCCGCTGGCGCGGCGATCCTGCCCCACTTCCGCGCGCCGCTTGCCGTTCGGAACAAGGCCGGCCCGGGGGCCTACGATCCGGTGACGGCCGCCGACCTCGGGGCCGAGGCGGCGATGCGCGCGTTGATCCGCGAAACCTTCCCCGACCACGGCATCTACGGGGAGGAGGACGAACACTTGCAGGGGGCCGGGGCCCTGACGTGGGTCATCGACCCGCTCGACGGAACGCGCGCCTTCATCACCGGCGCGCTGCACTGGGGTGTGCTCATCGCCCTGTACGACGGCGCGCGGCCGATACTCGGCGTCATGGATCAGCCCTACACGCGCGAGCGCTTCGTCGGCAATCGCCTTGGCGCGCGGTGGATGCGCGAGGGCGATGAGCGCAGGCTCGCCACGCGCGCCTGCGCCGGCCTCGGCGAGGCGGTCCTGTACACGACCGCCCCGGAGCTGTTCTCGGAGGAAGGCGAGAGCCAGGCATTCCAGCGCCTGGCCGCGCGCGTGCGGCTCACGCGTTACGGCGGGGACTGCTACAGCTACTGCATGCTGGCCTCGGGCTACGTCGATCTCGTGGTGGAGTCGGACCTGAAGCCCTACGACATCCAGGCCTTGATTCCGATCATCGAGGCGGCCGGGGGCATCGTGACCTCGTGGACGGGCGGCGCGGCGCACTACGGCGGCGCGATCGTGGCCGCGGGCAGTGCCGCGGTCCACGCCGCCGCCCTGCGGGTGCTGCAGGACGGTGGCGAACGCCGGTGAGCGGCGGGCGCTTTGTCCTCAATGACTCGCGCGCGCAGCGCCGGGGACGGGCGACCGCTGTCCTTGCGCGGCGCGCGGTCGCGAATCACCCCTTTCGTCCTTGAGCGCAGCCGAGCCCGGTTGGCCTGCCACCTCGACGCCGGCCGCGCCCCGGGACATCAGTGGACGGCGTTCTCGCCGTGGTAGGCCCTCTCGACGCAGACGTCGCGCAGGTGCATGGCCTCGCCGCGGTGCCGCCGCTTCGACGGGGCCAGCGCCGGGGAATCGCCCTCCACCGTGGTGATCAGGACCACGTACTCGGAGAAACTCAGCTCCAGGCTCAGGCTGTCGTTCAGACAGCTGCAGAAGCGCTCGTGACCGATGGCGCTCATGCAGTCCGCGCCGCGGCGGTCGTGGACGACCTTCAGTTCCTCGAGGACCTCCAGCGCTTTGAAGCCGGGCCTCAGGTACTCGTAGTCCGGCGCGGACGGCGGCGCCGTGAGCTCGCCGTCGGGGCTCGCGACGTGTGGAATGCAGGCGATCAGGCCCGCGGCCAGCATCCGGCCGCGCCCGCGGCGAGGCATCACCACGGCAGGGTTTCGCCGTTGGCGTGATGGAAGGTGCCGGTCTGCGCCATGCCGAACTCCTCGATGCGCGCCAGCAGCATCGCCGCGGATTGCGCCGGCGGGATGCCCTGGCCGTCGGTCATCTCGGTGGCGACCATGCCGGGATGCAGGATGAACACGCCGATGCCGCGGGACTTCAGATCGCGCGCCAGGCTGACGCCGGCCATGTTCACGCCCGCCTTGGAGATGCGGTAGCCGTAGTAGCCGCCGCTGCCGTTGTCGCCGATGGAACCCATGCGGCTGGTGATGATGACGACCTTGGCGCCCTCGTGCAGGTTCGGCAGCAGCGCCGTGGTCACGCGCAGCGGGCCGAGCGTGTTGATCTCGAACTGCCGCCGGATGCGGTCGTAGTCCATGTCCGCCAGCGACTCGACCGTGAGTATGCCGGCGTTGTTGACGAGCAGATCGATGCGGCTCCCCGCGAGCTGCCGCGCAAGCATTGCCACCGATCCGTCATCGCCCACATCGATCCCGGCGATGACGGTGACGCCGAGGGCGTCGAGGGGGGGAGAGGACCGCCGGCAGGTCGCGACGACCTCGTAGCCGCGCTCCCGCAACTGCTTGCACAGCTCCAGCCCTATGCCCCTGTTGGCGCCCGTCACCAGTGCCGTCGTCATCGTCGATTCCCTCCCTCGTGTGCCCGTTCGGGGTGCAAGATAGAAGCCCTGGTGGTCAGTGGCAAGCACGGATTGGGTCGCGGCAATCGCCTCCCGCGCCGGCGGCGCCGCTCCCCTCACGCCGCCCGTCCGCCGTCGGACGCGGGTAGGGGCGGCGGGCTCGGGGAGCGCCAGCGGGCGCGGCCGATCACAGCCGGACCGGCAGCAGGACCGCTGCGCGGCCGCGGATTCTTGATCCACGGCACTGGATCGGGCCGGGGCGGTATGTCAGTAATAGCCGTCGTTCGGGTGAACGCGGACCGGCAGCCGGCCATATCGTCGAATGAGTCTGCAGAGCAGGGGCAAGAAATCGGGCCGGGCGCGCCAGGGACGCGGACCCGGTTCGCGGCGTTCCCCGTCCCTCCGCCTTGGCGGATCACCGCGTCTGCCCGACCGCCTCTACGCCGCGGCACTGCTCGTCGCGAGCTCGCCCGCCGTCGCGGAAACCACCGCCACCGCGTTCCTGAATGCCACGTCCAACTATGTCTATCGGGCGTATACCAAGAGCGACGACCGTCCCACCTTGCAGGCCAACTTCGACCTGCTGCATGCGCGCACCGGCCTGATCGCGGGCGCGTGGGTGGCGGCCGTGGATTTCGGCGGCGCGCGCCTGGAGGCCTATCCCTATGCAGGCAAGCGGTGGCGCATCACGGAGGACTGGCGACTCGACGCCATGCTCGCGGCGTATCTCTACGATGACCGGGTGTTCGAGGAAAGCGCCAACTACCTCGAGGCGCAGGCGCTGCTGCACTACCGCGATCTGCTGAGCCTGCGCGCCGGCACGGCGCCGGACGCCTACGGCCGCGGCAGCAACGTCCCGAATCTGCAGATCGACGCGCGCTACCCGCTTTCCGCCACGGTCGATGTCTCCGCCGGCCTGGGATACGACCGGGCCCGTCCGGCGCTGGGCTACGACGACGTCCATTGGAATCTCGGTCTTACGTGGTTTCCGACGCGGCACCTGAGCGCCGACCTCCGTTACTACGACGCCGCCGAGTTCAACGGTGCCCCCGAGCTCGGCGATGGCGCTGTCCATGGTCCGTTCGAGGACCTGCTGATCGACGCTACCGTCGTGTTCACGGTCACCGTCGGATTCTGATGGCCACGCTCGGCAACGCGGTCGGACCCGCAGCCGCCGCCCGCCCGGGACGGCCCGCGGAGCCCGGGGCCCGCCGGGCATTGAACCTTTTGCCGTGCCGCCGGGATCCACACGCACAACGGCGGGTCGAGCGCTCGGATATCCAATGACTGCGGTGGGCGAGACCGTGCTGCAAGACGACGAGGCGGCGGATTGGGCCCTGATCCGCCGCATTGGCGACGGTGACGAGGCGGCGCTGGAGAGACTGTACAAGCGCTATTACGCGATCCTCTACCGTTTCGTCCTCAGGGTCACGCGCCGTCCGGAATGCTGCGAAGAGGTCGTCAACGACGTTATGTACATCGTCTGGCAGAAGGCTGCCGCCACGACGCCATTGTCGCGGGCCTCGACCTGGATCCTGGGCATCGCGCACAAGCGGGCATTGAAGGCGATCGAACGCCACGGGCGCGACTCGTTCGCCGTCAACGACAGTGAAGCGCTGGACTCGATTGCGACCGACGACATGACGGAGGTGGTATCGACCACATCGCTCGCCGAAAAGGCCTTCGCGCTGCTCACTCCGGAGCAGCGCGCCGTCATGGAGCTGGTCTACTACCATGGATTGCCCTACCAGGATATCGCCGTGGCGTTGGAGTGCCCCGAGAACACGGTGAAGACCCGCATGTTTCACGCCCGCAAGCGGCTGCGGGTCTTCTGGCCCGAACTGACGGGGCAGGCTGCCGGCTTGACCGCGGCCGGCGATGCGCAGGAGGTGGAAGCATGATCGAACCCACGGAACGGCTGTGCGACGAGCACGAAGAGGTTCAGCTGCTGTTGCCGTGGTACGTAACCGACGGACTGGGCGTGCACGAGCGCGAGCGCGTGCGCGCGCACCTCGCCGGCTGCGAGCGCTGCGCGGTGGCGGCCGAAGCGGAATCCGGCCTGCGGGACCTGGTCGCGGCACCGCAGGCATCGCCGCAGCCGTCGGATCTCGGACTGGCGCGCCTGAAGCAGCGGATACGGCAAGATCGCGTATCCTCGCCAGCGCCGCCGTCGGTCGATCTCACGCCGCGCCGACGGACCGGCCGGCGTGCGGCGCTGGCGGCGGCCGTGGCGCTGACGATCGCCGTACCGATCGCTTTCATGGCCGGGCGTGGCGGCCCGGATGGCCCATACCGCACGCTCGCATCGCCATCGGCCACGCGGTACTCCGGCGCGGGCAACGAGGTCAGGCTGGTGTTTCGACCGACGGTGTCGCCGGAGCGGATGATGAGCCTGCTCGAACCGTACGAGGGGGAGGTGGTCGACGGTCCGAATTCCGCCGGGGCGTACATCGTGCGGCTGCGGTCGGTCGAGCCGAACGGCGAAGCCCTGCGCAGCGCCCTGGAATCCCTGCGCCGGCAGGACGAAGTGTTGATGGCCGAGGCCATCGCGCCGGTCGGCGGGCCATGAATACACCGATCCACGCCGTGACGGGCGCAGTCGCGGTGGCGATCGCGATGTTGGCGTCCGTCTTTCCGTCGGCCGGGGCGCGCGAAAACGGCGAGGTGGCCGTGGAGCGGACGGCCGCGGACGCCGGCCACGCTCTGGAATCCCGTCAGATACTGGTCACCTTCATCGACGAGCGCATCCTGCGGGCGCCGTCGGGCACGCCGGGGCGCTACTACGGCGGGGCGCGCGACTACCGGTCCTCGACGTGGGCGCGGCGCCTGTCCGCGCGCATCGCCGCGGATCACGGGCTGTCGCTCGTGAAGGAATGGCCAATGCTCGTGCTCGGGGTCCATTGCGTCGTCTACGAGGTTCCCGACGCTGCCCGCCTCGACGACGTTCTGGAGTTGTTGAGGAAAGACCGCCGGATCGACTCGGTGCAACGGATGAATCACTTCCGCGTCATGCACGCGGACCCGTACCGGCCGTTGCAGAAGTCCCTGACACTGCTGGACGTCGAAGCCGCGCACCGGTGGTCGATGGGCAAGGGCACGACCATCGCGGTCATCGACAGCGGAGTGGACCGTCATCACCCCGATCTGATGGGGCAACTGGCGCAGGATTTCGATTTCACCGATTCACCGGCGGCGGAGTTCGACATGGACGTGCATGGCACCGCCGTCGCCGGCGTGATCGTCGCGGGCGGTCACAACGAACTGGGCATCATAGGGGTCGCCCCGGCGGCGAAGGTGTTGCCGATGAAGGCCTGCTGGGCGGTGCAGGCCGGGGCCGCCGAGGCCGTGTGCAATACCTTCACGCTGGCGCAGGCGCTGGAGACCGCCGTCCGTGAACGGGTGGACGTCCTCAACCTGAGTCTGAGCGGTCCGTCGGACGCATTGCTGGAGGCACTGCTGCGGAAGGCCGTCGAACGCAACATCATCGTCGTTCTCGCCCAGCCGGCCACCGACGGCGAGGAGGCGCTCGCGGCGGACATGGCGCAGGTCTTCCGCGTGGTGGCCACCGGAGAGGAAGGGCAGGTCCGGAACGACTACGCGGTGAGGGCGCCGGGCGCCGACGTGCTGACGACCTTCCCCGGGGCCCGCTACGACTTCATTTCCGGCAGTTCGTTCGCAGCGGCGCATGTGTCAGGAGTCGTCGCGTTGATGCGTGCACTGGCGCCGGGCCTGCCGGCGACGCGCATCGCGGAGATGTTGCGCGGGTCATCGCCGCGTGGCACCGCCGTCACGGTGAACGCCTGTCAGGCGGTGGCGCGCCTGCGCGGAGGGGGCGAATGCGCGCCGTCGCGCGATGCGCTGGTCAGCAGGTCGCCCTTGTTCCAGCCATTCTGACGTGCGCCGGCAACGGCCAACGGTTCTCGGACCGTTCCTTGGGTTCATGACCTCCCGGCCGTGGCACTCGCCCGGCCCGTGGCTGGACGGCTGCCGGCGCGACACCGAACCGGACCATGAACCTTTCCGGCGTTCCGGGGGATACACGCGTCGCGAGCCTGCAAGTCCGTCCGCAGCGATCAGCCCAAGGGGAGTCGCACGGCTGAGGCTCATCCCAGAGAAAACCGAGAGGAACACTTCATGAAGAAAATTCGCTACGCAGCCGTGATCGCACTCTGTGCGACCAGCATGTTACTCGCGGCCGCCGACGCCAGCGCGGCGTCGGTACGCCTGACGTGCGAAAAACGCGGCACCACCCGCTCCAAGGTTTCGGTGGACGGGCGGGCGCTGGTCCCGGCCACGGGCACCTATTTCGCCCGCATCTCCTCGGGCGGCGTGCTGGTGCGCTCCAAGAACAACCTGCGCGCGGTCGCGGGCGAGGCGGAATTCGACTTCGACAGCAACGCCGCGGACGTGCGTGCGGGCGCGACTGCAATCCGGCCAACCTTCATCCGGGGGAGCGTGACCGCCTGGGTCTACAACGTCAGTGGACGGCTTGCCGCGGGCCCCGTGACGGTCGCCTGTCGCGTTCGCTAGCAGCGGCGTCGGTCAATCGAAAAAATATCCGCCATATCAGGTCTGATTAGGAAGCAAGAAATGAAAGCAACTTCGCGAAAGAGCGTCAATGCGGTGGCCCTTGCCGTCGCTGTCTCGGTCATTGCACCCGCAGGTCTCGCCGATGGTCCCTTCGCCGGTACGTTGGGGGCGGGCACTGCCGCCTTCGCTCCGACGGATGTCTACCGTCTCACCTGCCCCGGCGGAACCGCCTCGGCGCGAGCCAGGGTCACGAATCCGGATGGAAGTCCGGTCGATGAGATCACCGTCGAAGTCGTCGCCCCCACCGGGCTCGTGCGAAGTGCGATCTCGCTGGAGGGGGTGGCTCCGCCAACGGCGGTGAGAACCGGCGCAGCGGGCAGGTATCTGGTCACCGTGCACAAGGACGCGACGCTCATTGCAGCGCGTTACAGCATCGTCCTGGATTGCCACACGGCCGCCGGCGCCGCGATCGCGGGCAACCAGTCGGTGCTGATACAGAATCAGTAGCCCGTTTCAAGGGAGTCGGGCCGCGGACTGCGAGGATGGCAGCTCGCGGCGAATTGGCCGTTGCGCGGCCAGTGCGGGTTGGGATGGCGACGGTACTCGTGCACGCGCACGAGATGCTGTTCCGGTTCGCGTTGGCCGTGGTCGCCGGCCTCCTGATCGCGAAGAACTCGGTCGCGCGGCTTGCGGCGCGCCGTTCTTTGTCGACGACTCGAGCGCCATCGTGGGCGTACCGAATCTGCTGTTCGCCGCACGGGCGGCGTACAGCGTCGCGCCGATGTTCATGCGCGCAGCCAAGAGGGCGCAGAACCGCGTCATCGGTGCGCTGTTGATCGCGATCTGCGCCTGCCCGATTCTCTATCGGGCCGGCGTTGGCAGCCCTCTGCCCGGCGCACGGCACCTGGCGCTGCCGCTCGCGGCGGACCTGCAGTCGCTGCTGATGCTGTCGCTGGGCGGTGGCGCGATCTCGCCCGCCGTGGTCGGCGACCGCTATCGCCGCGGCGGCTACCATGAGGCGCGCGAGCAGCCGCGGCTGGGGCGGCCGATGACCCTCTGCATGCTCGCGAGCGCGGCGTGCGACCTGCTCCCGGGCGCGGCCGCGGCCGCGTGCGGCCAAGCGCGGAGGGTCCACGCATCCCGGGACGATTCTTCCCGGCGGCGCCTGGCGGGTGCGTGGCCTGCTCCGCGGCGTCGTCCGATGCGGCGGCAAGGGTTCCGGCAGGGGGCGATCGGTCGCCTGAACCCTTGCTGCATGATGCCGATCAACTCAGGCCGAGAATGCCGCTCACGCCCGTTAACCTGACGACGCCCGTCGATCTATATTTTTTGGGGAGGGAGTTGCTCAGAGGCTCGAGGCGAGATCATGTACACGGGTTTCCACATCAACGATGGCCGCATCCATGGCCCCACCGGCTATTCGAGGTATCACATCGTGGACGAGCGCATCCACGGTCCGAACGGCGATACCGGATATTACATAGACGAGGGCCGTATTACCGGGCCGGACGGACCGACGAAGTTCTATGTTCAAGGCCAGCACATCTTCGGCCCCAGCGCTGATCTGCCCTTTGTATCGGTGTAGCCAGCTCGCTGGTCGCCGCGTCCAAGCGCGCTTCAAGTATCGACTTGGCTATCGCCCAAGTGCGCGCGTCTTAATCCCTTCATCTTCATGGCAGTCCATCAAACGAACGCCCTTCCGAAGTCTGACGCGCCAAAGTTGTCTTAATCCCTTCATCTTCAGGGCAGTCCATCAAACGCGACGGGGAGTTTCTGGTCGGACACGTCGACGTCTTAATCCCTTCATCTTCAGGGCAGTCCATCAAACGGCTCGCGGATGAACGGTTGCGGGCAATGAGTCTTAATCCCTTCATCTTCAGGGCAGTCCATCAAACGCCTGTTGGCAGCATTGTGGTGGTGCCCGAGTGTCTTAATCCCTTCATCTTCAGGGCAGTCCATCAAACCCGCCGAATACGTCGGCGTCGATTCGCGCGGAGTGTCTTAATCCCTTCATCTTCAGGGCAGTCCATCAAACCCCTGGAACGTAAAGTGTACGAACGTACGGAGCGTCTTAATCCCTTCATCTTCAGGGCAGTCCATCAAACAACACCATCGTCGAGACTATCGCGGAGGCGAATGTCTTAATCCCTTCATCTTTGTCAACGCCGACTGAAATCTGATCCCCTTTTGTCGGGATCGCCGAAATAAATCTGATCCCCCCGGCCCCTTGTGTGGTCAGCCGGTGGCCTGTCGTGGCCGCACCTGACCGGCCTTTCGTTTGTCCTTCAGCCGATAGCTCTCCCCGGCAATCTGCACGATGTGTGCGTG
>Ga0073934_10000271_pt1 | contig 155325 bp, 152 predicted proteins | sample LarsenN4metaG_FD_76834 | JGI IMG/M metagenome (GOLD analysis project Ga0073934, IMG submission 76834) | Hot spring sediment bacterial and archeal communities from British Columbia, Canada, to study Microbial Dark Matter (Phase II) - Larsen... ... | reverse complement strand
CCGTTTTGCGCCCACACGATCGAGTGGCCGGAGCGATCGGCGCAAATCGCATAGTCCGATTGAATACCGTGGGTCAAGAGATGGCGCGTGCCCGTGCCCTCGCCGCGGTAGGCGCCGGATTGATACGGACCGACGGGCGTGCGGGAGATCTCGCCGGCGACGGCGGCAAGGATGCAATCGCCTTTGAGTTCGACGCCGCTTTCTTTGAGCGCTTTGCCCGCGACCATGAAGGCGGCCACTCCGGACTTCATATTCGAGGCGCCCAGACCAAACACTTTGCCGTCGCGGACGGCGCCGCGCAACTCGCTCACCGGATCGAGCTCGGCGCAAAACATCCGGTCTTCTTCCGTGCCGGTGAAGCTCGTGTCCATGTGTCCGTTGATTTGCAGCGAAGTCCCCCGGCCCGTTCCCTCAATGATCCCGACGGCGTTGATCCGGTTGGGGTCGATTTCCTGACGGACGGGCTTGATGCCGTGGCGCCCGTACCAGTCGAGAATGAACTCGCCGATTTCCCGCTCCGCGCCGGTAGGGCTGAAGATATCGCAGAGTTGCTTGGTCAACTCGGCGCATTCATCGCGGCTGATGCCCTTGAGAATCTTTTCCTGTTCTTTGGGATCCATCACCTTGCACCTCGGTTTTTGTCAGTAACCCGATCTAATCTGTCATTGCCGCGGACGGGGATCGCGGTCAATCTCGACGTGCGGCGCCGCAAGCGTTTGGGGAATTAGTTTAGCCAATTGCCAACGGGCCTTCTCTTATGCCAACCGGTCGCCTGCTCATACGCGTGGGCGACGCTGAAGATCAGGTCTTCCTGGAACGGACCGGCCGCGATCTGCATGCCGACGGGCATGCCGGTTTGCGAAAAACCGCAGGGCACGCTCAGGGCAGGAAAACCCGTAACATTGAACGGAATACAAGTGAGGCTGTCGGCGCCGCCGCGTTCGTCCTGGCGGCGGATTTTTTTACCGTCGATGTCGAGCCAGCCCTCTTCGCATTCGTCGATCGTCGGCGCGGCAAAGCCGACGGTCGGAAGCGCGAGAAGGTGCACGCGGCGCAACAGTTCGTGAAATTCCGCGCAAATCAAGCGCCGCACCCGCTGCGCCATCAGATACGCCGACGCGGGCACGAGCAGCGCGGCCAAGTAGGCGTTGCGCGTCGCCGGGCTGTAATCGCGTGACCTCGTGCGCAGATTGTGATCGTGGGCCGAGGCGTTTTCCACCCGGCTGGTACAGACTTTGACCGCGGGCATGAGATCCATATGGCGCGTGGTCACTTCTTCAGTTTCCAGGCCGAGGCTCTTGAGATGTTCCAGGGCGGCGGAAAACGTCCGCTGCACTTCGGCGCTGACGACCTCTTCGAAGTAGCCGCGCAGGATGCCGACGCGCAAGCCCTTAACGCTTTTGCCGATGGAGGTGGAATATTTTGCCACCGGCTGAGGCGCACTCAGCGGATCTTCCGGATCATGTCCGGCAACGACTTCAAGGACCGAAGCGGCGTCGGCGACGGTGCGAGTCATGATTCCGGTATGATTGCACGAATAGGCTCCGGTGCCGGGAACCGTGCCGTGTTGGCTGATTCGGCCATAAGTCGCTTTGAGTCCGACGATGCCACACATGGCGGCGGGATTGCGCACGGATTGGGCGCTGTCGGAACCGATCGAAGCGAGGCAAAGACTTGCGGCCAGAGCTGCGCCGGAACCGCCGCTGGAGCCGCCGGCGATGCGGTTGAGATCCCAGGGATTGCGCGTCGTACCGTAAAAGGGATTGATGGTCGTGCCGCCGAGGGCCCATTCATGCAGATTGGTTTTGCCCAGTATGATCGCGCCGGCGTCTTTGAGCTTCGCCACCACGGAAGCATCGAAGTCCGGTACCCAATCGTGGAGAACCTTCGATCCAGCGGTGGTGCGGATCCCGGCGGTGGCGAAGTTGTCTTTGATCGAAAACGGAATGCCGTGGAGCGCGCCGCGGTAGCGGCCCCGAGCGATTTCGCGATCGGCGCTTTCGGCGGCGGCGAGGGCGTAGTCCGTAGCGACCGTCACATAGGCGTTGATGTGCGGATTCACGCGTTCGATGCGTTCCAGGAAAAGGCGGGTTATTTCGATCACGGAAACTTTGCGTTCGCGGATACTCGGGGCGAGCGCGGCGATGGTGAGATGCTCAAGATCCTGTAGGTTCATTTTTTGATCGCCGGATGGATCTGCAAGGCGGGCGGTACGCCCTCGACATCGGCTTCGAAGAGTTTTTGAAAAAGCCGCCGCCCCGCTTCGGCTTGCTGGGCGATGGCGTCCATTTCCGCGCTGGTAAGATTGAGTTGGTATTCGGCATTGAGCCGTTCGACCGCTTCCTTCATAATCGGAGTTTTTACCGTTATTAAATAGAACCTGTCAATCGAGGCCGCGCTGATTTTCCGCCGCACAGGTTGACAGATGATCGCCGCTGGCGGACAGTCGGAGAAGCCGGGGCAGTGTTGGTCTGGAGGCAAACATGGCGATCTCGCATCCGTCTAAATTCGGTTTCGTCGAATGCGCCGATTTGATCGGCGCGCAGAGATACGGCGATGCGCTCAAGACGTACCAGCAAGCGGTGGCCAATTTCCTCGACGCAAAGGCCACGCCCAAGCGCAGCGCCGTCGCGCGCGAGCTATTTCAAATCGGCGCCGCACTGGAAGAGACACTCAAAAAAGCGTACGGCGACAAGTGGGACGCCCACGTGCCGCGGTTCAGCGAAACCACCGCGGAGGAAAGCTGTTCGTTCTGCGGCAAACGGCGCAACGAAGTAGGCAAGCTGATCGCCGGCACCGCAGTGCAAATCTGCAGCGAGTGCGTCCGGGTCTGTCATGAGATTCTCACCAAGGAACACATTGATGCGACCGACGAGCCCGCCAACGCAAGGGCATCGACCAAGGAACATCTGTGCGGCATCTGCATGGAGCCGCGCGACGCGGAGGACCTCATCTTTCTTCCCCATGCGGCTTATATGTGCGCCGGCTGTCTGGAGGAAATGCAAACCGTCAGGGACAAGCGGAGCGAGCCGTAAGTGTGCTACCACAACGCCGAAGCAAACAGTCTCAACCCCGCCAAGCCGAGCGCAAGCGTAAGACCGCGCAGGATCCACTCGCCGCGGATGTGCTGCGATAATTTAGCGCCGAGTTGCGCGCCGAGGACCGCGCCGATCGAGAGCAGAAAGGCGCGGCGCATGCCGTGGTGATAGAGACCGGCTGCGATATGCGTCGCCAATCCCGTCAAGCTGGTGATGGTCAAGACGAACAGCGACGTCGCCGTGGCGGAACGAACCGGAAACTCGAACCCATAAACGAGCGCGGGAACATAGAGGAAGCCGCCGCCAATGCCCAAAAAGCTCGACAGAAACCCAAAAACCGTGCTGAGGAGAAATCCGACGGCGAGCGCGGCTTTGTTCAGGCCGTAAATCGCCGGTTGAGACTTTTCCGAGCGAGTCTGAGGGACGCTCCTTTGCGCCGGCTTGACGGTTAAAAAAAATGCCACGAGGATCAGTAGGAAGCCAAATAACAAATTGAATCGCGCTCGGCTGACGGCGCTGGTGGCGAGCGCTCCGAGGACGGCTCCGGGAGCGTTGGCCGCGGCGAAAATTGATCCGGATGGATAATCGATGCGTTTCGAACGGGCGTAGGCGAGAGTTCCCGAGAGCGCGTTAAAAAAAACCACGGTAAGTGAGATGCTGGTCAGAACTTCGGGCGCTTCTCCGGGATAGAGAAGCAGCAAGGCGGGCGCGAGCACGAAGCCGCCGCCGGCGCCGATCAGGGTCCCCCAAGCGCCAGTCACAAAACCCAACGGGAGAAGCCAGAGAAGCCGCAGATACCGATCCATTGGAGAGTTCTAGCATTCCGCTCTCGCGCTGTACACGAACTGCCGCACTCGCTGACCGGCCGAACACCCGGCGTTGTTATCCGGCGGCGACGAGATCAGCTATGCGACTTTCCCGGATCGTTGCTTCCATGAGAAAAATATCTTAACGGAATCCATCCGGGGAAGCGGTATGAGTGATTCACCCGTGCTGTTAGACGGCAGCTATTTTTCGGACGAAGCGTCGTTTGGATTTGCGCGCGACCGGCATCTAGCCCGGGCGGGACGCCCCGGGTGTTCTCCGCGCCGACCCCTAGCGGGATCTCGCGACCGCCGCTTTAGGAAACTGCCAGGCCATATAGCTTCGCGGCGTTGTCGCGATTGATCTTTCGCTTGACTACGGGGTCGATGCCCGCGCAGTTCCGATCGACAGTTTCTTTCGAGCAAGGAAAAGTCGTAACGCCGTGCGGATAATCGCTAGCCCAGAGAAAATTATCTTCACCATAGACGGGCGTCGTCAGCACGCCGGCGCGGTCGTCTTGATAGGTAAAGAAGATGTTTTCTTTGAAGTACTCGCTGGGCGGACGTCGGTTGATGTTGCGGTCGGCATCGAAGGTGCTTTCCCGACTGAACCAGTAGTCGACCTGCTGCACTAGATTGGCCACCCAACCGACGTCGAACTCGGCGCAAACGAGCCTCAGCTTGGGATGGCGGTCCAAATTTCCGGACAAAATCATATTGCCGATGAATTGTTGCGCCGGCACCTGCCGGCGGGCAAAGCCGATCGGCTCTTCCCTGGGATCGGTTTCGCGCGGGCCTTCGTAGTGCGTGCGCGCCACGCCTTGAGTGACACTGGTGTGGACGTTGACGATCAAGCCGGTTTCTTCCAGGGCATTCCACATCGGCTCGTATTTGGGCTCGTAATAGCCGCTGTCCTTGATGCGCGTGGGGATTTGCACGCCGCGAAAACCGAGCTTGGCGTAGTGATAGATATCGGCGACGGTATGCTCCATGTCGAGAATCGGGATCAGCGCCAAGCCGATGAGTCGTTTGGGATCGTAGCTACAGAACTCGTGCAGCCAGGCGTTGTAGGAGTGGAAGATGGCGCGTTGAAACGGCTCGTCGGTAATACTGTAAAGCTGGCGTACGGCGCTGGAGAACAAGATTTCGGCGCCGACGCCGTCCAGGTCTTGATCTTTGAGACGAGCCGAAGGTTCCCAACCGCCGGGATAGTCTTCGTAGCGAAAGTTTTCGTTGAAGGCGATGGTCTTGAAGTGTTTTTCTTCGTCGACCGCGGAAATGCCTTTGGTTTTGTCGACCACAAGACCTTTCGAATAGTGCGATAAACCGACCGGCGGCAAGCCGTCGATCATCAGCCAAATGCCTTTGGGTACGCCGGGGGGATCTTTGACAACCTTCGGCGCCCGCTCGCCGTATTGTTTTTGCACGCGCTCCCAGGCCGCGGGAGGCTCGTTCACGTGGCTGTCGGCGGAGATAAGTTTGAAGTCCGGCATGGCGCTCTCCTCGAGGAACTGAATTCGCAGCTGCAAGATAGAAGAGGCGCTGGCCGATTTCAAGATTGGCGCGCGTTGTCGGCGGATCAGAGGGCAAAAAATACAGAAACCGGAAGTTCGCGAGGCATCGAAACCCCATACGGAAGCCGTTCTTGACGACCCCTGCCGGTCACTTGAGAATCTCCTTCAGCTTGGCGACCTGAGCCGCGTCGAGTTTGAACATCTCTCGGATGTTATTTTCCAGGCTTGCGCCGTCGTCCGGGTTGAGGTCGAGATTTGCCTTCTTCGCTTCGGCCATGAGCTCGGGATCTTTCCAGCTATCCATGAACGCTCTGCGAAGAATCTGTACCCTCTCGTTGGGTGTGTTCGGTGGCGCCATGAACGGCCGTACCGTGGGACTGTTGGCGCGCAGCACGGTGGCCATAAGTGTTTTTGCTTCCTCGTTTTTTACCAAGTTGTATGAGACCGGCACATTGGGCAGGTCTGGATGGGCCTTGAAGTTGGCTTGCAAGACGACTCGCAGCATCCCGGAGTCGAGCTCGTTTTTCCAGGTGGACTTGGTCGATTCCCAGGAATTGCTGGTGGCATGAATCTCGCCGTTATTGAACGCCAGCCGCGTGTCGGCGGTGCCTTTGTAGCCCGACACAACATGGGCCGGCAAGTTGATCGTCGCGGCGAGCATCTTCGGGATATCGTCGGCGCCTGAGCCGGCGCCCACGCCGCCGAACTTGACGATCTGCTTGGAGGCGATCCAGGTATTCACGTCCGTGATGCCGGTCGATTTATGAACGCCGATAATGAAGTTGTCTTGCGCCGGAACGCCGATGTACTTGAATTTCAGAGCGTCGAACTCGATGCCGGATTTGCCCAGGAGCTGTTGCAGCGCGATCCCGCCGAGATAATGACCGATCGTCAGACCGTCCGGCCGCGCTACCTTGTAGAGATAATTGGCCGCGATGATGCTTCCGGCTCCGGTCATGTTCTCGACCACCACCGCGGGATTGCCCGGAATATGTTTGCCGAGATGGCGCGCCAGCGTGCGCGCGTAGAGATCGTACCCGCCGCCCGCGGCCAAGCCGACGATGATGCGGATGGTTTTACCCTCATAGAACTTTGCCGGTTCGGCGGCGAACAGACGGGTGGCGGTAAGAACGAAGGCTAGTAAAAAAATCGGACTGATCGGTCTACTTGGACTCATCTGCGAACGTTCCTCCCTTGGGTGAGCGGGATCCTACGTCGGACTCAAGATGCTTTTGAGCTTCGCTGCGAGCGCGGGGTCGAGTTTGAAGATTCCGGTGACGAGCTTTGCCATTTCCTCGCCGGTGATCGGCTCGATGTCGAGGTTTGCCTTCTTGGCGTCGGCGAGAAAATCCGCATCCTTCATCGTCGCGTCGAAGGCGCGGCGCAGGGCTTCGACGCGCTGCTTGGGCGTGCGCGGCGGCGCGACATAGGGGCGATAAAATTCAGCCGGCTCTTGCACGCCGGCTTTCAGGAGCAGGCGCCCTTCCTCATTCTTGGCAAAGCTTTGTGCCAGCGGCACGTTGGGCAGGTCGGGGTGCGGCTTGGAAAGCGCTTGCAGCACCACGATCGCTTCGCCCGATTGAATCGCCTTGGTCCAGGTGGCACGAATCGAATCCCAGGTCCAACAGCCGCCGGCAAGCTCGCCGGCCTCCGCGGCGAGCCGGATTTCCGCCGTGCCCTTGTAGCCGGCGACAAGCTGGATCGGCAGCGCTGTGGTGGCGGCGAGCATGCGCGCCATGTCGTCGGGCGCGCCGCCGCCGATGCCGCCGATCTTTACCGGCGTCTTCGATGCCAGCCACTTTTCAACGCTGGTGATGCCGCTCGCCTTGGTAAACGCACAGACTCGGCTCTCTCTGATCGGCGAACCGATGAATTCAAATTGGGTCGCGTCAAATTCGATGCCGGGGCGCTTAAAAAGTTGATACAGAAACCAGCCGCCATGAAAATGGCCGATGGTAAGACCGTCCGGCTTGGCGACTTTGTACATATGATTGGCGCCGATCAAATGGCCGGCACCGGGCATGTTCTCGACAACGATCGCCGGTTGGCCGGGGATGTGTTTGCCCAAATGACGCGCGATCGACCGCGTGTAAGTGTCGAAGCCGCCGCCGGCGGAGGTGCCGACAACGATGCGCAAAGTCTTGCCCTTGTAGAAATCGTCTTGAGCGCCGGCGCGGTCCACGGCGAGCCATGCCAGAGCGAGCACCAGCAGTTTGAGAGTGAAGAATCGAATCCGCATCATGCCTCCAATCTCCGTTCGTCAAGGGCTCGGCGAATGTAAGGAAAAGCGTTCTGAGAGTCAAGGTGTTTTCCCACGGTTGCGCGCACGCAGTTCTTGATTCAGCATCGCTCTCCAGGATCCTCCTCGTGATCTCCATTCGCCGAAGGCTCGGCGAATCTAGCGAAAACCTCTCCAGGTGCCAAATTAGAGCTCTGGTTGATCCGATGAGTTTGACACCCCGGCGCCGCGGCTGTAAGTTTTTACGAAATTCCTCGGCGGAGTCGGACAGCGCTTACGGAGTCGGCCATGATTCATACGACAGGCTTGGCGGCGACCCATATGGAGTGCCGCAACTTGCAAGATTCGCTCAAGGTGCTGACCGAGCTGTTGGCCTTTGAAAAGCTTGCCGAAAAGCCCGGCGAGGCGATGCTCAAACATCCGAACACGCATTGGAAGCTCGTCGTGCATGAAGCGGGTCTCGAGGCGCCGGCGAAGCCGATGCACAACCACTGGGGCGTACGCGTGGTGAGCCCCGAGGAAGTGGATCGCGCCTACGCTTATCTGCTGGCGCACAAGGAGGAGTACAAGCTCGGCGCTATCGGCAAGCCGACCTGGAGCCACGGGTCGTATTCCTGCTATTTCGTCGAACCGGGCACGAACGGGTGGGAGATCGAGTGCTACGAGGCGTTTAACCGCAAACAGGCGACCGCGGATAAATTCGGAGCGGTGAAAACGGCGCATTGGGAGCGGTTGCTGCCCGAGGAAAAATTTCCCGGACGCGGCTACGTACCGCAGGGATTCACGCACGGCACCTTGGTATCGACCGATCTGGAAGTGAGCAAAAAGTTTTATAAGGACGTACTGGGTTTGGATGTGCACCGTTTCAGCGATCACGTCATCTATATCAAGCATCCGAGCGCAAAGACTTTTGTGGTTTGCGCCATTCGGCAGAACGCGCCGGTGTTCTCGGCGAATTTTCGCAACACCTTGAGCGTGGCTTCGACGAACGAGGTCAAAGCAGCGTACCGAACCTTTGCTGAATCGGGCACCGAGCTTGGCGTGCGCGAACTCTTTCCGCTGCGGGAAGACGGCTCGTCGGCTTCGTTTTGCTTTCGCGACCCGGGGACGAATTGTTGGGAGATTGCGGCGGGGACATGACGGGACCCTCACCCTCGCCCTCTCCCGCTGTCGCGGGCGAGGGGATCGGAATGGGGGAGAAAATAAAGCGCGGGCGAGGGTGGAGCGGTAAAGCACCGAGGTGATGTTAAAGGGGACCGATGACTGAAAAACCACTGGAGCAGATGGGGCTGCGGGAGCTGCGCGCGATCATGCGGCAAAAGGTTTCCGCTGAGGCTTGGAAACATTTTAACGGCGCGGCGGAGACCAAGGCGACGTTTCGGCGCAATCCGCGCGCCTTCGAAAGATATTTATTTCGCCAAACGATTTTTCACGATGTCAGCGAACCTGACATCTCGGTTGAATTATTCGGACACACGCTGCCGCTCCCGGCGATCACGGCGCCGGTGGGGAGCTTTAGCTTGATTGACGCGCAGGCCGAGAGGCAAGTGGCGGAGGGCACCGACCGTGCAGGGGCGATGATGTTTGTCAGTCAGGCGGCGCATTCAACTCTCAAGGAGTGGCGCAACGCCAATAAGTCGCCGCTAGTCTTCATGGCTTATATGAATCGCGGCAAGCCGGAAGTGGAAGACTGCGCCAAGACTGCGGAAGATCTTGGGTTTGCCGCCGTCGGCATTACGATGGACACGGTCAAGCCGGTCAAGATCGGCGACGAAGTGCCGCTCTCGACCAAAGACGGCAAGCCGCGCAAAGGTCATAAGTCGACGCCGAAAAATATCGAATGGATGAAAAGATTGGTGAAGCTTCCTGTGGTCGTCAAAGGCATCATGGGAGCGGCGGACGCCCGCGTGGCGGTGGACTCCGGGGCCGATGCGCTGGTGGTTTCCAACCATGGCGGGCGCATTCTCGACTTCAACCGTTCCGCTTTGGAAGCACTGCCCGAAGTGGTTGATGCGGTGGGCGCCCGAGTGCCGGTGTTGCTCGACAGCGGGGTGCGAAGCGGCGGCGATATCGTCAAGGCAATGGCTTTGGGCGCCAAGGCGGTGCTCATCGGCCGGCCGGTGGCATGGGGGGTCGGCGCCTTTGGCGCGGCGGGCGTAGCGCGCGTATTCGCTATTTTAGCCGAGGAGATGCAGCGCGCGCTGGTGATGACCGGCGTGGCGCGGGCGCGCGAAGCCAGTAAAGCCATTCTTTTCCGCGACACGGCGGATGGAGTACGGGCACTATGATTTATGTGATTTGGGCGATTGTCTTTGTCGCCGGCATTTGGATCATCTCGACTTACAACGCATTGACGGCTCTGCGCCTGCGCGTGGACAACGCCTGGCGCCAGATCGATGTGCAGCTCAAGCGGCGTTACGATTTGATCCCCAATTTGATCGAATCCGTGAAGGGCTCCATGCAGTTCGAGCAGGATACCTTGCAGAAGGTGATCGAGGCGCGCAGCCTCGCCATGAGCTCCAAAGGCGTCAAAGACGCGGCCAATGCGCAGAGCGCGTTGACCCAATCCTTGGGCCAGGTATTCGCTCTGATGGAAAATTACCCGGATCTCAAATCCAATCAAAATGTGCTCAACCTGCAGGAAGAGTTGACCGGAACCGAAAGCCGGATCGCCTTCGCGCGCCAGTACTACAATGATCTCGTCACGCAGTACAATACCAAACAGCAGGTTTTCCCCTCCAATATCATCGCAGGTTTTTTCAGATTTCAGGCGAGCGAGTTGTTCAACGTGCTGGAAACTGAAAAAGCGCTGCCCAAGGTCGATCTCAGGCTGCGCACCTGATTGAGGTCTTTCCTGCCGGGGCTCCTCGAATCGCGAGATTTTGTCGCGCGCCAGAAGCGTAACAGGGGCATAAGCGCGCTCATCATCTTCTGCTTTATTCTGTTTTTCATCCTGGTGGGGCTATCGGTCGATTACGCGTATCTCGACTCCTTCGCCTCGGCGACGGCGCCGATTCCGTTTGCGACACTGGCGGCCTTAGGGTTTTCCACCGTCCTGACGCTGGCCGGCTATTACCGCGGCGCCGACTGGGTGCTCGCATCGGTGGGCGCCGAGCCCTTGGACGGTAAAATTCCCGAGCATCGCGAGCTGCACAATGTGGTCACCGAGATGGCATTGGCCTCCGGCTGTCCGATGCCGAAAGTTTTTGTCACCTACGACGCCGCGCCCAATGCCTTTGCCACGGGGAGAGACGAAGCATCCTCGTCAATCTGCGTGACGACGGGCCTGCTCGCACTGCTCGACCGGGACGAAACCCAGGGCGTCGTGGCGCACGAAATGGCTCATATCCGCAATCGTGACACTCTGGTGATGGTTCTCGTAAGCGTGCTCTTGGGCGGTGTCGCGCTGCTGGCCGACTGGGCGCAAAGGTCTTGGTTTCATCCGCGCCATTCACGGCGCGGTCATTCGCTCATCGCGGTGCCCGCTTTGCTGCTCGTGGCGCTGTCGCCGCTGATCTCGCGCGTGATGGCGCTGGCGGTCTCGCGCCAGCGCGAGTATCTCGCTGACGCCACGGCCGTAGAATTCACGCGCAATCCGCTCGGCTTGGCGCAGGCGTTGGAAAAAATCCGCGATGCCGGCATGCCGTTTCAGAGAGCGACGCGCGGCACCGCTCATCTTTTCATCGCCAATCCGTTGCGCCGGCGCGTCGATCAACGGGATGGCAAACTCGCCGATCTGCTGGCGACCCATCCGCCCATCGAGCGACGAATCGAACTGCTCTATCGAATGGCGGGGATGCCCTATAAAATAAATGGATAATTGAGAATGGATAATGGATAATTTTTTCGGAGAGAAACTCGGCGATGCGTTCAAGCAAACCGGAGTAATCGCGACTGTGGTCCGCTGCCCCAACTGCGATCGTCAGATGAAACAGGTCACGGCGCGGGCCAACCCCGGCCAGTTGATCATCCTCGATCAATGCCGGGTATGCGGCGGCGTCTGGTGCGACAAATGGGAGCTTTTCCCCGTCGATTTCAATGATGCAGAGAAAATCGATTCGGTAGACCAGGAGCGGTTGAAAGATTTAACGCCGCTGACGAACAAACCGCTCTATTGCCCGCGCTGCACGGCGGCGCTGCAGTTTGTCGCCGAGCCGATGCTGCCCGACGAGATTCAGCTGCGCCGCTGTCTACGTTGCGACGGCATCTGGCTCAACCGCGGTCAGATGCGCCGCTATAAGAAATACCAGCAGCAGAAACAAGTCGCGAAGCTCGGCAAAAACGCAAACCCGGCCAAGTTGTCAGCCACCGATCAGCGCCCAAACTCTTGGGTGGTCACCGGTACTGGAGGAATCTTCGCCTATCCTCAGGGCGAGCAGGAATCGAACGAGGTAGTCGAAAAAAGTGCGAGCGCCGCAGGGAAGATTATTTTACAGTCCTTGCTCCGGCTGATCCTCGGTATTTAATTGCCCGTCACAGCACGGCGACAAAGTCGATTTCCACCAGCGCGCCGCGCGGCAACTCGGCTACGCCAACAGTGGAACGCGCCGGCTTCGCCTGACCCAAGTACTCGGCGTAAACTTCGTTCATGGCGGCGAAGTCGGCCATGTTCTTGAGAAACACCGTAGCCTTGACGACTTTATCGAGGGAGCTGCCGGCAGCTTGCAAAACCGCCTTGAGGTTTTCCAAGGATTGGCAGGTTTGCTCTTTGATGCCGCCGGACACCAACGCCCCGGTTCTGGGATCCAGCGGAATCTGGCCGGACGTGTAGACGAACTCGCCCACTTTGATCGCCTGCTCGTAGGGTCCGATCGCTTTCGGCGCGCCCTCGGTGGCGACGGTCTGTTTATACATGACGTATCCTCCTGTCGTTGGCCAATCCTACGCCGGCCATTTGGGGCTGGCAATCCACTGCAAAATTTCCTTGCGCGGTATAAAAACTTCATCCTATGATGCGGGCGACCGGCACATCGATGGGAGGTAAGGGGAGATGAAGCTCAATTCCGTCCGATTAGGATCCGCTTTGTCGCTGATCGCGTCAGCCGCTTGGGCGCATGTCGAGCACGGCGCCGGCAGCCCTGCGTGGGTCGTCCCGACATGGGTTTGGCTCGCCGGCGCCGTTTCACTGCTCGGGGCAGCCGCGGTTTTAGCGCAGCAGGCCAAGCGAGGCCGGTTGATTGGCCAGCGTTTTCAAGGCTTCAGCCGTAACGCTCGGCTGCTGCTCTTGCGCAGTCCTTTCAGCGGATTATCGGTGAGCCTCCTCCGGCTGCTGTTCAACCTCTATCTTCTCGCAGTCGGGTTCGACACGCTCTTCGTCGCCAAGTTCGCCGCGATCAATTGGACTTGCCATGGCTTGTCAGTGATCCCCTCGGGCATACTCTCGGATTTGTTTGGCCGGCGCCGGGTATTTTTGATCGGCTATAGCGGCAACTTACTGGCCACTACGGCGGTCATCTTTATCACCGACCCGACGCTCATGCTGATTCTCGCCGCGGTCATGGGCCTGTTCGAAGGCGGACACGCCATTGTCGGGCCGCCGTTCATGGTGGAGCAAAGCCGGGAGGACGAACGGGTCCATCTATTCAGCCTCAACGGCGGCATTCAGGTTGCCGCGGCGAGCGTCGGCAATCTGGCCGGCGGCGTGCTGCCGCTGTTGTTCGCGTCATTGTTTCATGTCAGTGCCGACAGCGCGCCGGCTTTACGAGCGGCTTTGTTGTGCGCGTTGCCGGTCATGGTTTGCTCGGTGGTTCCGGTCTACTTGATTCGGGAAGAATGGAAACCTATCGACATTCGCCGTTGGTTCCAGGGCATCGAAAGTTACGGCAGGATCGGCATGCTGGCCGTAACCGAGGGACTCATCGGTTTAGGGATGGGATTTTCCGCGCCATTTTTCAATTTATTTTTCGATCAACACCTGAAGGCGACGGCAACCCAGATCGGCATGATCTTCGCCATCGGCTCCTTTGCGTCCGCGCTGCTCACGCTGTTCACTCCACTCTTGGTGCAGCGCTTCGGTCGCGTGCGCACGGTGACGATGGTCAAGCTGCTCGGCATCCCGGCGCTGCTGTTGTTGGGCATGACGCAGAGCATCGCGGCGGCCGCGATCTTTTACGTCATGACGATTCTTTTCGTCGGCGGACCCTATCCCAACAAGGGCATCTCGGATCCGATTTACAGCCTCTTCGCTATGGAAGTCGTCAAAGAGCGCGAGCGCGGCACGACCAACGGCATCATGCATGCGTTTGTCGAATTCCCGATGGGCGTCGGCGCCGGGTTGGCCGGGCCTCTGATGGCGAGCGGCGATTGGCAGACCGCCTACATGATCGGCGGCGGCGTGCTGGCGGCGGCTTTTGTATTGTACTATTGTTATTTCGCGCGCATCGACGGGCGGCCGGCTCCGGCGCTGCAGCCGGCGCGCGCACATTAAAGGGCCGATATTTATCGCAAAGGGCCGAAGGTGAGATAGAAGCCCAGCGGGATTCTGACCGCAGAGGACGCAAAGAGTCCAAAGCCGATGGGATCCAGGGCGGTTGAAACTCGTCCTGAGAGGAAGCGATGAAACTTTTGACGGCGCACAAAATTCTGATCAGCAGCGCCGTGGTGTTTTTTGTTTTCTTCGCGTTCTGGGAGTTTCGCAACAACGCAGCCGGCGACGGCTGGGCCGGCTGGCGAGGCTGGCTATACGTCGTCGTCGCCCTGGGCTTCGCTGTTTATCTCAGGAATCTCAAACGCTGGTACAAGTAAACCGCAGCAATGCAAGCGCAGCCGTTTCTCGTCGAAGTCTCGGAGGAGCAGATCCGGCGCGAAAAACAAAAGGCGCGGGGGCTGCGCGCGAGCCCATGGTGGAAGCGCAAGCGCGGCGCGGGCATTTGCTATCACTGCGGCGGCAAGTTCGCGCCGGCGGCGTTGACGATGGATCATCTAGTTCCGATCATCCGGGGCGGCAAATCGACGAAAGGAAATCTTGTGCCGAGCTGCAAAGCGTGCAACGCGGCGCGCCAGCACAGGCTGCCGTTTGAAGAGGGATAATTCCAAATTCCAGATTCCACATTCAAATCGATCGGCGCGCGCGATAATTTGGAATCTGTAATCTGGAATTTGTAATTTTTAAGAACAGCCGGAGGGCTCCATGGCGGTACAAACGTTTCTGGTCCGGACCATGTCCGATACCGTCGAGACCGATATCCAGCGGGTTTTTACCATCGCCAATGAAATCTTGCCGCGCTATCACTTGCCGGCTCTGAGCTTCGAGCAGATGCGCAAGATCGCCGACGGCCCGTTCGATTTATTTCTTATTCCCCATATCTGGGCCGAAGAACACGCGCAGGATCGCAGTCTCGCGTTTAATGAAGCGAAGCGGGCGGAGATCCGGAGCGCCGCCTTGGAGATTGCGCGCAAACACGGCTATGACGTCAATCCGCCCGAGTTCATCGCCGGCATTGAGAGTTCGCTCAAAGAAACGAAGCAAGCCGGCCTGCGCAACGTGTTGATGACCACCGGGGGGCGGCGCTACAAACATCAGGCGATGGAGAAAGCGGGGATCGGCGGGTACTTCGAAGAAATCATCGACCGCGACCAAACCTATTACGCCAAGGAGCAGGGGCTCTACCACCTTTACCGCAAGCACAAACTACCGCACATGCGCATTGTCTTGCTGAGCGGCACGGCAAGCTACCTTAAAGCGGCCAACAACGCGCACGGCTGCAAAGTGGGCGACACTTATCTGGAAGTCGTCCCGATCGCGTTATCGACCGAGTATTCGTACAACGATGAAGCGACGCTTCGAGCGGCGCGGCCGAAGGCGCTGATTCATGGCTATGGCGAATTGCTGCCGATCCTGAAAGAACTTGCGCCTCTGGGTTAATCCGGCGGTCCACGGCGCGATACGCTAGAGCCATTTGGCTTTGCGAAAGCGATAGAACAAATAAATATCGATGGCGGCCATGGCGGCCAGAGTGGACGGATAACCCCACGGAGAGGTGAGTTCCGGCATATGTTGGAAATTCATGCCGTAGATACCGGCAACCATGGTCGGTACCGCCACCAGAGCGCCATAACCGGCGAGCCGCTTGGTGATCTCGTTTTCTTGGATCGTGATCAGGGAAATCGCGACGGAGATCGCGGTGGTCACCATGTCGCGCAGACTGTCGATGGCCTGATTGAGCCGGTAGAGGTGATCGTAGACATCACGAAAGTAGTCCTGCAGACCGACGCAGAGCTGCGGCACGCGGCCGCCGAAGAGCTTGCTGGTGGCCTCGAGCAGGGGCTCGGCGGCGTGTTTGAGGGTCATCAGTTTTCGCTTCAGCTCGTAGAGCGCCTCGACGTTGTCGCGCGCCGTCTGGTTGGCGAACATGCGTTCTTCGATCTTTTCGATCTCGGTTTCGAGCTCATCGAGGATGGGAAAATAACGATCGACGACCGCGTCCATGAGCGCGTACAAAACGTAGCCCGAACCGTGGCTAAGCAGTTCGGGTTCGCGCTCGCACCGGGCACGCACGTCGGTGAAGCCGCGCTCGGCACCGGAGCGCACCGACAGAACGTAATTGGACCCGACGAAGATACCGACCTCGCCGACGGTCAGGTCCTCGCCCTTTCGTTCGATCATCTGCAGAACCACGAACAACGAGCCGTCGTATTCCTCGATTTTTGGCCGCTGATGACCGTGCTGCGCGTCTTCCACGGCGAGATCATGCAAGCCGAACTCGCCTTGCATCGCCTCTAGTTCGGCCGCTTCCGGATCCTTGAGCGCGACCCAAACGAAGCAATCGGGTTGGGAGATGTAGGAATGAATCTCGCTGACGGGAATGTTGGCGAGTCTTCGGCCGTTTTGGTAAGCGACACAGTTGACGATCATCGGCAGCCTCTGCGGTAGAGATAAACATCGAGCGGTTTTTTTGCAAGCGCGGCTGATGGAGGATCGGCCTCATGATCAACCGAATGTTGGCGACTCGATGATTCCTAGAAAGGAACCTTTATGAGCATCGTCGAAACGTTTCTCGGTAATCGAGTGATCGTCCAGGTTGGCGATATCACCCAGCAATGCGTCGATGCCATCGTCAACGCCGCCAACGGCACGCTGATGGGCGGCGGCGGTGTCGACGGCGCCATTCATCGGGCCGGAGGGCCGGAAATACTGGCGGCCTGCAAAGAGATCCGCCGCACGCAGTATCCCGACGGATTGCCCACGGGACAGGCGGTGATCACGACAGGCGGCCGATTGCCGGCGCGGCATATCATCCATACCGTCGGTCCGGTTTACGGGCGCGCCGGCGCGGACAGCGCCAAGCTTCTGGCGGCCTGTTACACGAATTCGTTGCGTCTGGCGGTCGCGCATGATCTCAAGACGATCGCCTTTCCGGCGATCTCGACGGGAGTATACGGCTATCCGATGAAGGAAGCGGCGGCAGTGTCGTCCGAAGCGATTGATCAGTTCTTGCGAGGGCAAGCGTCCATGCGACAGGTAAATTTGATTTTCTTTGCCGAGAATGATGCGCAAATTTTTTTGCGGCATCACAAGTTTCCGGAAACCAAGACCTAGACAGATCCGGTCTGGTTTGCGACAAGCTGACCAGGGCGGCTAGCGGGGCGCTAGCTGCGCTGTAATATTCCTCAGCTCGTAGGGATGCCGCCGTTTTCGATAAATGAAGCTTTCGTCCGGCAATAAGGTCAGATGGGTCTTGAAGTAAGCATTGAAGATGAGGCGAAAAGTGTTGACCGGCGAAATGCGCGGATAGAGATGTGCATGGCATATTCCGGGCAGATAAAAGCTGTTTAGAATCTTCATTTTTTGATTGAGCTCCGACGTGGTGGCGCTTTCCCAGTCGAACGCGCCATGCTGCTCCACGTAACGCCGGGGCCAAGGACCTTCATCCGCTTGAAGGATAATAATGGGCGGGCTTTTCGATCGAGCGAGCACCATGTCGAGGGTCGTTTGCAGCATGCGGTTGGTGAATATCAGCTGATTGACATAATTTTCCTCCTCAGGCCGCTGATCGACCCGCTCCACCGGCAGGAACTCGCCCGTGCGGTCAAATACATAGGGGTCGTGCGGCAGAAGGAAATGGGCCAGCACGAATTTGGGACCTTGGGAATCTATCGTTTTGATCAGGTTGCTGAACTGATTTTGATTGCCGCGCCAGTGTTCGCGTCGCCAGCTCAACCCATCCAAGCGATCCGAGAACGGAGCGAACAACGTGGTCCCGTAGAGGACGTAAAACAACTCCGGCAGGGGCGTGAAGTGGACACTCGAGTCGGCGCGGTCGTTGGTTCTCGTGGGTTCCCACCAGGAGCCCAGCTGGATATAGCGGTACCCTTGGCCCTGAAGGAACTGGGCCACGCGGTGGTTGCGCAATAGATAACGCAGAGGGGCCCAGTCCGCCGACTCCGGAGCGACGATTGCGTTGAAAGAGTCGAGGTGTTGAAGGTTTAGTGACGAAGCCAAGGAGTGGGCGGTAGAGGGATAATTGGCCGCGCTCTGCGCGGCGACGTAGAATCCGTTCGCTTCGAGATAGCTGAGAAATTCCCCGTTGGTCGAAGCGATAAACTGTTTTCAAGGTTTGCGCCCCCGCATAGCGATCCATGATGATCAGATAAATATCGGGCAGCCGATTCGGCGCGACCTGATTGGCCGCCAAGACTTCCATTTGTTGGCTGGCGGTGAATCGCGGGCCAGTCGATATTTGCCGATAATTTCGCCACGGCGATTTTCCAGATGGGAATGGCAACTAAGCAAATCGAGACGATGTTCAAAACCCGATTGAGCCGGCCGAGGCCGCTGGCTTTTTGGCTGAAAAAATAAATCCACGAGGCGATACCGGCAAAAAAGGCAGCCGAGACCGCATGGGTGCTGAACGGCGCTGCCGGCGCATAGACTTTGCTGAGCCAGGCTTGCAGCGCCAGGTGCGCGTGGTAAGGCGAAAAGAAGAAGATCACAATGCCGGTTACCACCAATCCAGTGCGGAGAAGGTCCTTTGTCCAAACCAGGCAGACGGCGAGGATCACTAAAACAAAGCCGCAGACGATAGCCGCGACCGGTATGGCCGCAGCCACGTCCGTCTGGAAGACATTGCCGGCAAGGAGATTGAGCACCGGAAAGAGGCCAAACAGGAATGGATGGACCGGCAGGCTGTATTTCATCGGCAGGCAGATCTTCGCCGCATCAGGAATAGGGTTCTCTTCGAGCCGATAATGGACGTGCGATCTTCGATGGTAAAGCGACGTGAAAACGTCCCTTCGAACTCTTGCAGCGTGTAATGGGAAAAAATATCTTCGCGATTTTGCAGCAGGAGTTGAACCTTGGGATCGTCTTTGGGGACAAACTCGACGATCAACCAGACGCCCATTTCGGCAAAAAGATCGGCCAACATGGGAAGCGGCACGTTATGGGAAATCGCCAGGTGATGAATGAGCGCGAGCGCCAAAACGGTATCGGCACCGGCGCGCTGGAGGAGCGATCGTCTTTCCCGATTTTGCCAACCGATCGCCGGCGTGGGATTGGCGAGATTCAAAACGAGCGGCAGGACGTCCAATCTCTCGATCTTGCATTGTCGGTAATTGGCTTCAACGCAAATGGGGTCTTGGTCGAAGGCGATCACGCGCGCGCCGGCTTGGCAGGCCATGCGCGTGAAGGTGCCGGTGTTGGCGCCCAGATCCCAGACTTCGCGAGCTTGGCTCCGCTCCAGATAATGCCTGACCGTCTGAATCTTGTGCTGCAGTGAAACGTCGCTGTAACTCGCCGAATCGGTGCTGTAGTTCGACCACTGCGATACACTTTGCTTGAGCGTAAGATTGTCGACGGCACTTTCTAAGCTGTCGACAAGGCCTCTAAAGGCGCGCTCGCTGAAACGGCCGTCGCGAGTTGCGGTTTTGACGAACCGTACGCTGGAGTATTCTTCGCATCGTGAATGGAGCAAAATGTGAACGAATGCGGACCAGCTCAGGTAGGCATGCCGGCCCAGCAAGGTTCTGGCGAGCCGGAGCGGAATGCCGTCAAGTTCGGTGAGGCACAACTGGTTGAGACGCGGATCGCGGCGGCTCATCAACAGCAAAGGAGCGAGAAACTGTTGGCAGAATTGCCTGTAGGCTCCCCACGGCTGGTCCTTCTCGAGAACGCCGAGGGACAGAGTATCGATCAGAATCGGCCGCCCGTGCAGGAACTGGATATTGTAGGCGCTCGCATCTCGCAGCGTCATGCCGCAATCGAGGGCTTTTTTCTGTATGTTGAGCGTGAGCATCGCGGCGTCTTTGAGCCCGCTAAAACACCACTCATAGGGATAAGAAATAAACGGGATGCGTTCGGGCGCGATGGTCTTGTAAGCGCCGTCGCCCGGGTGCGAATGCGCTTCAACTTCTTGATGAGGTACCAGCCAGCGCTGTTGCACCAGCTGTTCGTACAACCCGGATTGTAGGAGGCGCTCGTAGTGCTTTTCGTGCTCCTTGTTGATACGGCGGAAAGGAGCGCCGCCCCAGTAGTAAACATAACCGTTGGGATCGCGAAAAGAACTTGCTTCGGCAACCCAACCGGGTAGGTTCATAGAGTCTCTTTGCGAGAGTTTCGCTTGAGGAAATTCTTGATTCTGAGCCAGCACCTTTTCAGCGCAAACGCCACGCCGACGAGACTTGCCAACAGCATTTGAAAAAGGTAGCTGCCGCTGCCGGGATCGATGTAGGCGTAAGCCTGATGCGCGGGCGCAAGCAGCAAAAGCGCTCCCACTTCTAAGGCCAAAATGGCATGTTTATGGGTCATGACCTTCCCTCCGGTCGTGCGCCGCCTACTGTCGGACCGTAGTCGCATCGCTCCCTAACGGCCGGAGCGCAGTCCTAGTACAAACATCCTATTCTAGTGAAAGTAGCGCGGAGCTGTCAAAATATTATCCAAAAGGAGCTTCGATTAGCCTGGTCATCGAAATCATTACAAGGCGGGCGCGTGGTTTGGTTGGAGCGGAGCGGAGTTCAGGCTGAAGGAAGTTGAGACAAACAAAAGAATTAGAGGTCTTTTAGAGCGCTCGGGTTAACGCTCCCGGACCCGTGACGCCTGACGCATAGCGGCGCGAAAGGCAAGCTCTCAGTCCTGAGTGAGGCTGGCGTTCTTGAAGTGCTAACGCGGTACACGATAGAAGGGGAGGAGGATCAAGAGCGTGCATCAGGCGGATACCCATTCTAAGCCCGTGCGCGTCGGAATCGACGCTGTCTCTTACTCGCTCGCGCACGTGCCGGATCTGGTGCGTTTTGGCTCCAAACCATGGCGCGAGCTGCGGAGGAATCCGGCGCTCGGCGCCGAGCTAAACCGAGGTTTACGCAATTTTTCGCTGGCGACCGCTTATGCGCCGCATCAGGTTTATATCGGCAACCTTGCGCCGGAGGGGCTGCGCGAGTTAGCGCAGCCTTGGTACGAGAAGTTGATCGCCGGCGCAAGTGTCACCGGTCGCTTGGGCGAGATGGTCGATCAGACGCGGTTCTACTGCGGGCTCGCCGGGGCGGATCAATTCGATTTGATTTCGTTCGAAGAGAACTGGTTTCATACCCACGCGGCGAAATTTTCGACCGGACGCGGCGCGCGGCTAAAAAGTTCCGGTGAAATTCAAAATCTCTGCGCTCGGGGCGCGCTGCCGCTTTATACCGGCCCTGAGCTGGTCGGCGCTTTTGAGTCCGCTCATGAGGAAGACGCCAGCCTGGCTGCCGAAGTCTTGTTGGAAAATTTGGCCGCGAAGGTGTCCGCGGCCCACGCGCTAGGACTGGCGCTCAAACAGTGCGACATCGAGCCGGAAGACATCGATTTTGTAATCAGCTGTTCGGAAGAGGCGGTGGGGGATCGTTACAACCGCGGTGGCGGCAACTTGGCCAAGGCGATCGCGGAGGAACTCGGCTGCGGCAATGCGTCAGGGTGCGACGTCAAGGCATTTTGCGCCGGACCGATGTACGCGCTGGTAAACGCCGCCGGATTGATCATATCCGGCGTGGCCAAAAAAGTCGCCGTGATAGCGGGCGGTTCAGTGGCGAAGCTCGGCATGAAGTTCGAATCGCATTTGAAAAAAAATATGCCGGTGCTGGAAGACGTGCTCGGCGGCTTTGCGGTTATCCTCAGCGCGGCCCGAGGCGCGCAGGTCTCCATCCGACTCGACTCAGCGGCTTTTCATCCGGTCCGCGCTGGCGTCTCGCCGCAGGCGATGGTGGAATGTCTGGCTGAAAAGCCGCTCGCCAAGCTGGGCATGAAGCTCACCGACGTCGATCGCTATGGCGTCGAACTGCACAACCCCGAAATCACCGTACCTTCGGGGAGCGGCGATGTGCCGCGGACGAACTATTTGACCTTGGCGGCCTTGGCGGTGATGCGCGGGCAGATTCACAAGAATCAGATGGAAGATTTTGTCCGTGTCCGCGGCCTGCCGGGTTATGCGCCGACGCAGGGTCATATTCCTTCTGCCGTCGCCTATTTAGGCCACGCGAAGGCCGCACTCGAAAGCGGCGCGATCCGCAACGCGCTATTGATCGCCAAAGGCAGCTTGTTTCTCGGCCGCATGACGCGGCTGTCGGATGGCTGCTCGTTTTTGGTTGATCGGAATGGAGACTGAATCATTGGCAAATCCGAAATTCGAAATCGGAATCGACTTTTAATGAGCCAATTCAGTCGAAGCTGGGATCGGCATTCACGGCATAGAGCTGGATTGTCTCGGTCTTCGTGCTGCGAATTTTCTCATTCGTGCGAGTCGAAGGAGGGCTCAATGCTGCAGGGCAGGAAAATTGTTGCGATCGGCGAACGGGACGGTGTGCCGGGCCCAGTGATCGCCGAATGCATGGAAGGCGCCGGCTATGAGGTCGTTTTCCAAGTCACGGAATGCTTCGTTTGAACCGCCGCGGGCGCGATGAACTTCGAAAACCAAGGAGCCATCAAGCGCCTGGCGGACCGGTACGGTCCGGAAAATTTGACCGTCGTCTTGGGCAACGGCGAGGCAAACGGCGTTGAAGTTTTTGCCGAAACGGTTACCCAGGGAGATCCGAGCTATGCGGGTCCGCTCGCCGGCGTGGCGCTCAATATCCCCGTCTATCATGTGTTGGAAGAAGAAGTGATGGCCGAGGTGCCGGCAACGCTGCGCGAAGAAAAATTGCAACTCCCCGCGCTGGTGATTGACGTCGAAGCGATGCATCAAGTGCTTCTGAGCGCGCGAGAGAAGCTCGCCAGACCCGGTTGATCTAGCTTAACGTTCAAACTTCAATCGAAATCGATGCGGCGAGTTTTTTAAACGTTGCAGCTTGAACGTTTCACGGTCGTAATTGCCTCCGTTTTACCTTCGGTACAAGTTTTTAATGAACCCCGAGTCTTCCAATTCCTTGATAAACCGCGAGTCGATGTAATCTTTGACGTTGGCGTGCGCCGCCTTGGGGTTTTTTTCGGCCAGATCTTGCAAGACGAGCTGATAGCCTTCCGGAGGCGGGTACGGCGCCTCGGGCATGAACTTCGCGTGCCACTCCCAGGCTTCGTCGAGCATATTCCGGTCTTCGACGCGGGAATATTTTCGCATGATCCGCTGCGTTTCTTCCTTACGCGTTTTGTAAAAGTGGATCGCTTCGGTGTAGGCGCGCATATAGCGGCGCACCAGGTCGGGATTCTCGCGGATCAGCTTGGTCGACGTATAAATGCCGTTTTGGGGAAACGGGATTTTAAGCGAGACCATGTCGACCACGGTGGGATAGCCGAGGCGTTCCGCCTGCGCCTTTCCCGCTTCGGTGACAACCGTGAATTGCACGATGCCCTTTTGCAGCGCCACCATCCGCTCGATGGCGCCGCCGATGACGCGCAGGCTTACGTCTTTCAATGGATCGAGGCCGATTTTCTTCAAGCCAACTTTGAGGGCGAATTCGGCGGTGGTGCCCGCGATATGGGTGCCGCCGATTTTACCGCGCAGATCTTCGTGTCGCTTGATGCTGGGGTGCGAGACCAAATAGTAGGGCAAGACGTTGACGTTGCCGGCGATCGCAACGACATCGCCGCCCGCTAGCCGCGCACTGGCCAGCCCGGGTCCGCCGCCTTCGCCAATGGGAATTTCTCCGGCGAGAATCGCTTGGATGCCGCGCACGCTGCCGGAAATGAAAATGACGGTAGCGTCGATGCCTTGCTTCTCAAATAGGCGCGTCTCCTTGGCCACCTGAATGACGGTCGAGGTACCGGGAGTGGTGGAAATATAGGCGGTATTCAGTTTGTCCGCGGCGCGGCCGGGTTGCGCAACCGCCTGGATCGCCGCGATGAAACCCGCAGCCGCGAATAATCGTAATTTTTTCGCCATGTGGCCCTCCCATCGGCATAGAGTGAGTATATAGCAGCAAACCACCGCTCAAAACAGAGAAAACTCGCATTGACTTCGCGGCGAAATTGCACTTCAATCCGCCCCAGTGAAAAGCTCCGTTGATCTGATGATGTTCGATCTCGACGGCACGCTCGCGGATACGGGCGCCGATCTAGCCGATGCGGTCAACTTCACCCGCGCCTATTTCGCGCTGGCGTCCTTGCCGCATGACAGAATCTACGCCAACGTTGGCCGCGGCATCGATCATCTAATCAAGCAATCGCTGCCCGAACAAGCCGAAAAGCGTTTCGCTGAAGCTAGATCGGTATTTCTCGAACATTACGAAGCCCATTTGCTCGACCACACCGCGCTTTATCCGGGGGTGCGCGAAGTCCTCGATTATTTTTGCCGCAAACGCCGCTTGGTGGTAAGCAATAAAATGCACCGGCTCACGGAGGCGGTGGTGCGCGGGTTGGGTATCGCTGATGCGTTCGACGCGATTCTCGGCGGCGATAGCGCGGCGGAGAAAAAGCCGCACCCTGCTCTGTTGCAGCTCGCGCTGGAACAATTTTGCGTCGCGCCGTCGCGCGCGGTGATGATCGGTGATGGCGACACCGATATCGAAGCCGGCAAACGCGCCGGCGTGGTGACGTGCGGCGTCACCTACGGACTGGGCAATAAAAACGATTTGCTGGCAGCCCGACCGGATCTCGTGATTGACAGCATTCGCGAATTGCCGGACTATTTTTGTTGAGGTGGGAAGCGTTTTCAGAAAGGAATCGAACATGGCCGAGATACCGCAAAATTTTCGTGATCTCTTCGAGAAGAAATCGTTCGCCCATCTGGCCACCCGTATGAGCGATGGCCGGCCGCAGGTAACGCCGGTCTGGATCGATTTCGACGGCACTCACGTACTCGTGAATACGGCGACCGCCCGAGTCAAGGACAAAAATATGCGCCGCGACAAGCGCGTTGCCCTATCGATTAGCGATCCGGACAATCCCTACCGCTATCTAGCTATACTGGGGGAGGTCGCGGAGATCACTCAAGACGGGGCAGATGCGCATATCGACCGGTTAGCGCAACGCTATCTGGGACAAGCCAAGTATCCTTATCACCGCCCCGGCGAGGCGCGGGTGATCTATAAAATTCGTCCAGATAAGGTCTCCACGCACGAATGAGCGAAAATGGGGTTCGCCCATCGATGCGATACTGGAACCCGTCATCGTTCCACTGCCACAAGCGGACGGCAGCCGACCGGACCGGCGGGCATCAGCGATCGGCGAGCGGGTTGCCTTTTCCGAGCGCGCCGCCGGAGCCGCTCTGGCTGGAAAACTTGTTCAAAGCCGCGAGTGCGGCGACTTTGTAGCATTCGGCCAGGGTCGGATAATTGAAGACGGTGTCGACGAAGTAGTCGAGTTTGCCGCCGTGCGCCATCACCGCCTGGCCGATATGGATCAACTCAGTGGCGCCCTCGCCGATCGCGTGAACGCCGAGCAACTCGCGACTCTCGCTGTGAAATAGGAGTTTCAGCATGCCGACGGTGTCGCCGATGATCTGGCCGCGGGCGATTTCGCGGTAACGCGCGACGCCGATTTCGTACGGCACCCCGTCCCGCGTCAGTTCGTCTTCGTTGCGGCCGACCAGGGATATTTCAGGGATCGTATAGATGCCGTAGGGGAGGAGATGGCTGGAAGTCTCGCAGCTCAGACCGTAGGCATGGCAGGTGGCGTGGCGGCCTTGCTGCATAGAGGTCGACGCGAGCGCCGGAAAGCCGACCACATCGCCGACCGCATAAACGTGCGGCAGCGCGGTTTGATAGTCGGCATTGACCACGATGCGACCACGCTCGTCCGGAGTGATACCGATCGCTTCCAGGTGAAGGCTCTTGGTGGCGCCGATCCGCCCGACCGAATAGACCAGCAGCGGCGCGGCGATTTTTTTGCCGCTTTTCAGGTGAATCGATACCGACTCGTCCGGCGATTTCTGCACGCCGACGACTTCTTCGTTCAAGCGCAACGTGACGCCGACGTTGCGCATCTGATATTGCAGGGCTTCAATGATTTCGCTGTCGACGAACTCGAGTAGCCGCGGGCGCCGCTCGACCAGCACTACCGGTATGCCCAGGGTCGCGATGATGGCGGCGTACTCGCAGCCGATGACCCCGCCGCCGACGATGGTGAGCGCTTTGGGCAGCCGTTTAAGAGCCAACAGGCCGTCGCTGTCGATGATCGATTCGCCATCGAAGGGAATGTTCGCCGGGCGGGCGGACTCGGTGCCGCAGGCGATCACGATGAAGTCGGCGGTATGCTCGCTGGTTTCGCTCTCCTCGGTGACCGCGATCCGATGCGGATCAAGAAAAGAAGCCGCGCCGATGATGAAATCGACGGAGTTGCGAATCAGCTGGTTTTGAATGACCTCCTGTTCCGCCTTGACCACGTGATCGCAGCGCTGGGCAAGATCCTGCAAGGTGATATCCTTTTTCACCCGATAACTCTCGCCGTAGAGAGCGCGCTGGCGAAAGCCCGACAAAAAGAGCACGGCTTCGCGGAGCGATTTGCTCGGTATCGTGCCGACGTTGATGCAGATGCCGCCGGCAACCTTCTTGCGTTCGATCACGGCAACTTTCTTGCCGATCTTGGCCGCCTGAATGGCCGCTTTTTGACCGGCGGGACCCGAGCCGATCACCAGCATGTCATAGTGAGCCATGTCTGTTCCTCATCCCGCTGGTTCAAAGCTGCTGCCGAGAGAGCTATCCTTGAGCCGCTGGTACGCTTTCAACGCGACCGCAACGTCCATGATGCCTGTGCCTTGCAGTTTGAACAAAGTCACCTGCCGCTCATCGGTTCGGCCTGGCACTTTGCCGAGCAATAGGCGCGAGATCTCGTGCACCTTTTCCCAACCGATCACTTTGTCGCGCACGGCGCGGAAGATGTCGCTCTCATTGACGCACACCGTTTCTTTTGAAGTGACGAAAATTGGATTGGCCCGGCGCAGCACCGATTCGTCCAGCTCCTGGCGCGTGCGGGTTTGATCGCCGTTGGCTATCGATGTGATATGCACGCCATCCCGCAAAGTGGCGCCGTTAAAGACCGGCACCCGCGAGTTCGTCGCGGTAATGATCATATCGGCGTGCGCCAACGCTTCGTCAGCGCTTTCCACGGCGCGAACGGAGATTTGCAGCTCACGAGCCATTTTCTCGGCGAACGCAGCGCGGCGGGCGGGCGTCGGGCTAAAAACCAACGCCTCGGTCAAATTTCTGACCACAGCGGCCGCTTTGAGCTGCATCTCGGCGTGCGCGGCGCTGCCGAAAACGGCAACGCGGCTGGCGTCTTGGCGGGCGAGATATTTCGCGCCGACGGCACCGGCGGCGCCGGTGCGGTATTCATTGATCGAGCAGTCTTGAAACAACGCCAGCGGCTCGCCGCTCTCGACGCTAAAAATCATGACGTTTTCATGATGAATGCGGCGGTCGAGATCGGTTTGAATATAGGCCCCCATGGCGCCATGGACGGAGCCGGGCAGGATGCCGAATATCATGCCGTTTGGATGATGAATCCTACGCCGGGGGAGTTCGAAACCGCGACCGAGAGCGATCTCTTTGAGGGTGTCCTCGACGGCCTCAATTATCTCTTTCAAAGGGACGATCTGGTCGATCGGCGTATTCTTGAGATAAAGCATTGGAACCGCGGCTGCAAAGCGGTTTAATCCGATAAAAACTACTTTAACGCCGTGCCGCGGTACGTCCCCGCAGACACGGTTGTGCGGAAGTTTCGGTCCGGCTTGCCGGACCCCTTTTACTTGGACAGGCCGATACTTTACAGCCGGGATGTCATTCTAGTTTTACGGGTGCAAGGCGTCAATCGAACAAACGGCAGAGTATCACGGCGATGCTGAGAAACGGATCGGCGTGACAAATCTCCCTTGGCGTAGCCCCGTGATAGCCACTAGGGCGCCGCCAAATTACGTTCGAGGCGGCGCGCGTAGAGCGACATCGAGTAGCTGCACAGCCAATAGATCGCCGCGATGAACAGATAGATTTCAAATGGGCGGATTTCTCGGTTATTGACGATTTGCGCCGCCTTGGTGAGGTCCACATAGCCGATGATCGAGGCGAGCGAGGTGTCTTTCAATAGAACGATGAACTGCGTCACTAAAGCCGGAATCATATTGCGCAGCGCTTGCGGCAATACCACAAACCGCATCACTTGCCCATGCCTGAGTCCGCTCGCCGTCGCGGCTTCGACTTGGCCGCGGGGCACGGAAAGAATGCCGGCGCGGACGATTTCCGCCAAATACGCGGCTTCGAAGATGACGAAGGCGGCCAGTGCGACAACGTACTCGCTCAGGGACCTTCCGGCGAGCGCAGGAACTATAAACCAGAACCAAAAAATGACCATCACCAGCGGCACACCGCGGAAAAAATCGATGTAGATTTTCGCCGCAAGGCTGAGCCCGGGACGGCTCGACAAGCGCGCCAAACCGATCCCAGTGCCGAGAGTAAAACCCAAGACAATGGCCGGGCCGGCAAGACGCAGGGTTCCGCCGGCAAAGGCGCCGATGCCGAATAGGCCCTGGACAATCAGGAAAGAAAAGTTATCGGTGATGACCTGAAAGTCCATCTCATGCTTCTTCGAGCCGGCGTTGGACAAACAAGCCGGGGATAGCGACGCGCCTTTCGATGTAGCCAAAAAATAAGCTCACGACCAAACAGAGCAGGAGATAGATGAGCGTGCCGGCAATCAGGGCTTCGAAAGCTTTGGCGGTGTAGGTTTCGATCTGGCGGGTTTGAAAGGTCAGCTCGGCGACGCCTATCGTGAGCGCAACGGACGAGTTTTTGAGCAGATTGACGGTTTCATTGGTTGCGGGCGGGACGATCAAACGCAGCGCGATCGGCAGAATGATCCACCGATAGGCTTGAACCCGGCTGAGCCCGGTGGACAACGCCGCTTCCAGCTGAGTTTTTGGAATCGATTGAATGCCGGCGCGCATGACTTCGGAAAAACGCGCGCCGTGATAAACGCCCAAAGCGAAAATGCCGGCCCAAGATTCAACGCCACGATCGAGAAGCCAGTCCTGAATCGTTTGGGGCAGCAGCGGCGGCACGCCAAAGTACCAGAAAAACATCCATACCAAGAGCGGCACGTTGCGAAAGAATTCGACGTAAGCCGAAGCGAGCCAGCGGAGCGGGCTTGCCGTCGCCGTGCGCAGGGCGCCTGAGGCGATTCCCAAGACGATTGCGAGGGCCAGACCGGCCCCGGAAATCTGCAGCGTGGTCACGAGGCCCTGAAGCAGCCAACTACCCGACGGGCCGCTCCAGAGCACGCTCCAGTCGAATCGGTAAGACATCGAGATAGGGAACTGGAATAGTGGAGTAGTGGAGTAATCGGGTATGGGGTTTTGACAGCATCACTCCATTACTCCAATACTCCATCACTCCAGGTTTTCATTTCGGCACGACCTGCAATTCGAGAAAGCGCTTTCCTTCGGGAATCAGGGGATAGGGAACCTCTCCTTTAGAGCCAAACCATTTATCGTAGAGCTTGAAGTAAAGACCGGTTGAGATGGCGTCCATCAAGCCGACATTGACGACGTGACGAAAATCCGAATCGTTCTTGCGCATGGCCATGCCATACGGATCGTACGAATAAAACTCGCCCACCACCGCCCAGTCGTCCGGCTTGGGCGCTTTGGCGCGCAACCCCGCCAGTTGAATGCCGTCATTCGTGTAAGCCTCGACTTGCTTCTGGGCCAATGCTTGGAAAGCGGCGGGTTGGTCCGGAAACTCCACCAATTTTGCCGTGGGTACGCGCTCGCGGATAATCTTGGCGTTGGTGGATCCTTGTTGCGCGGCGATGCGCCGGCCGGCGATGCTCTGGACGCCTTTAATCGGGCTTCCCTTACGCACGAGAAATTGTGCGCCGGTGACGAAAAAAGTGAGGCTGAAATCGACTTGCTCGCGCCGGGACTGAGTGTCGGTCATGGTTTCGGCGATCAAATCCACCGCGTTCGAAGTGAGCAGCGGGATACGCGTCGCGGGCGTCGATTCCTTTTTCTCGATCTTGATCTGTTTGTTGAGCTTCTTGTTGAGCACGGGGCTGACGGCTTGCTCCACCAGATCGATGGAGAAGCCCACCCATTCGTTGTTTTTGTTCACATAGGCGAAGGGCGGCGAACCGGTGCGCGTGCCGATGATCAGCACGCCGCTCTTGTCGATCTTCTCCAGCGTACTCTGGGCACAGACGAGAGCCGGCAAACAGGCCATCAGCGCGGCGAGGATAACGATCCGGCGGCGTTTCATAAAATTCTCCTCAGTGTGACAAGATCTTGCTCAAAAATTGTTTGGCGCGAGGCGATTGCGGCGCAGCGAAAAAGTTCTCCGGCGGATTGGATTCGATGATCTGTCCCTGGTCCATAAAGATGATCTGATGCGCCACCCGGCGGGCAAACCCCATTTCATGGGTGACCACCACCATGGTCATGCCGTCGCGCGCGAGGCCGGTCATCACCTCCAAAACTTCGTTGATCATCTCCGGATCGAGCGCCGACGTAGGCTCGTCAAAAAGCATGATTTTCGGCTGCATGGCCAGAGCGCGAGCGATGGCAACGCGCTGTTGCTGGCCGCCGGAAAGATTTGCCGGATAGGCATCGGCTTTGTCGGGAATGCCGACCCGGGCGAGTAATTGAGTGGCGATTTTTTCCGCGGCGACTTTGTCGAGGCGTTTGACCTTCATCGGCGCAAGCGTGATGTTCTGCATCACCGTCATGTGCGGGTAGAGATTGAAAGACTGGAATACCATGCCGACGTTGGCGCGGAGCCGGGCGCTATCAAGACCGGGATCGGATAAAGACAGGCCGTCAACGATGATATCCCCCGACTGGATTGTTTCAAGCCGATTGATGCAGCGAATCAGGGTGCTTTTGCCGCTGCCGCTAGGACCGCAGACGACCACCACGCTGCCAGCTTCGATCATCAGGTTGATGTCGCGCAAAACATGCAGCGAACCGAACCACTTGTTGACCTGACGAAATTGAATCACGGTGCGGTTGGCGTCGAGTAGATTGCAAATCGCCCGCCGGCATACTATATGAACAAGGTCAATTTGCAACAACATTTCGTTCCGGCACTGGCGCGTCCCATTCTATCCCGCCCAAGATGCGCCCGGTGCATCGCCGCGGCGTAAGCAAGTTCAGACGCGGAGAGTAGCGGGTCATGCATTGCTATCTGGTAAGACATGGCGAGGCGGTTGCGGCGCACGTCGACCCCGAGCGGCCGCTATCAGCGCGCGGGCGCGCCGAAGTTGCCGAAGTCGGCCAACTGGCGCTCCAACGAAACGTAATTGTTGCGAGAATTTATCACTCCGGCATCGTTCGGGCTCGACAGACGGCGCAGATCTTGGCCGATTACCTGAATCCGGCCGAGGGTGTTAGCTATGCCGGCGGCTTATTGCCCGACGACGATCCGCAGTGGGTTAGAGCGGAGATCGAAGCGGCCGCCCAACCCACTCTCTGGGTGGGTCATTTGCCGTTTATGGAGCGGCTCGCGGCTTTGCTGGTGACAGGCGATGCCAGCCGAAAGACGGTCGGCTTCAGTCCTGCGAGCATGCTCCGTTGTAGCCGACGCGTCGCCGGATGGGAGCTCGATTGGCAGATTGCGCCGGCCGGAAATTGATCGGTCGATGCATAGTTGACCGGCGCAAGGGGATGGTCTACAAAAGGTAAAGTGGCGACTGACGAGGCATGGAGCGAAAGGCATAGACCATGGCTGCAGAGACTTTGACGATCATCGACAACCGCACCGGCAAACAGTACGAGATCCCGATCAAGAACGGCGCTATCAAGGCAACGGATCTGTTTCAGATCAAAGTCGGCGAGGACGACGGCCTCGTCAGCTATGACCCCGGCTTCATGAACACGGCCTCGTGCCAGAGCCGCATCACCTATATCGACGGCGACAGGGGGATTTTGCGCTACCGGGGCTACCCCATCGAACAAATCGCGGAAAAAAGCACATACCTGGAGACAGCCTATCTGATTCTCCATGGCGAGCTGCCGACCCAAGCTCAACTCGACGACTGGAGCCGCAATGTCACCATTCATTCCATCGTCCATGAAAATATTCGCCAGCTAATCGATCGTTTCCACTATGACGCGCACCCGATGGGAATGCTGGTGAGCGCCACGGGAGCCCTGTCGACCTTCTATCCCGGCGCGAAGAAAATTTTCGACGCGCAAAATCGGCGCACGCAAACTTACCGCCTGATCGGCAAGATGCCGACCCTCGCCGCATTCGCCTATCGCCATAGTCTGGGCTTGCCTTATGTTTATCCGGATAACGATCTGAGTTACACGGGCAACTTCCTCAATATGTTGTTCAAGATGACCGAGCTCAAGTACAAACCGAATCCGGTTTTGGAAAGAGCTCTGGATATTCTTTTCATCCTGCATGCCGACCATGAGCAGAATTGCAGCACGAATGCCATGCGCGGCGTCGGCAGCTCGCAGGTCGATCCCTATTCGTCCGTAGCGGCAGCGGCAGCGGCTCTGTACGGCCCGCTGCACGGCGGCGCCAATGAGGCGGTGCTGCGGATGCTCATGGAAATCGGTTCCAAGGACAAGGTTCCAGAATTTATCCGGCAAGTTAAGAGCGGTTCGGGACGACTGATGGGATTTGGCCACCGGGTCTACAAGAACTACGACCCGCGGGCGCGTATCATCAAGCAGATTGCCGATCAGGTTTTTGAAGTGATGGGGCGAAATCCGCTGCTCGACATCGCTCTTGAGCTCGAGCGCATCGCGCTATCGGATGACTATTTTATCAAACGTAAACTGTACCCCAACGTCGATTTCTATTCCGGTTTGATCTACCAGTCGATGGGCCTGCCGATGGATATGTTTCCGGTGCTCTTCGCGATACCCCGGACATCCGGCTGGATCGCGCAGTGGGAGGAGATGCTGACCGATCCGGAGCAGAAGCTGGCGCGGCCGAAGCAAGTTTATCTCGGTGCTCCGGTGCGCGAGTACATGCCGATCGGAGAGCGCAAGTAGCGGTTAACGCAAGGTGGCGCGCACGCCGTCGAAAAGGATCTTGATCCGTTGACCGATTTTCAGCCGCTGCGTGCTCAGGCCATTAAGCTGCATCAGGCTCTTAACCGCAAGGCCGTAATATCGGGCTATCGACGCCAGCGTCTCGCCGCGCTTGACTTCGTGGGTGAGCATTCTGGCAGCCCCTGGTGACCTGCCTTTTAGATCGTTGTTCGCCTTTGCGAATACCAAGGATTTTCCAACCGGAACGCGAATCGGATAGCCATTCTCCCCGGGAGGCGTCAAATTGCGCAGCAGCGCTGGATTGAGTTCTCTCAGGGTGGCTACATCTGACTCGGCCATCTCCGCCAGTGCGTCAATTTTGAGCAGACCTTCCGCTTCAACCTCCTCGAACTCAAGCGGCTCCAGATAAGAAATGTGCTCGAAGCCGTACTTCTTGGGATCCGTGGCGATCAGCGCGGTGGCGATAAATTTGGGTACGAAGTTGCGGGTTTCTTCTCTGAGCCGGTTCTTTCCCTTGATGCCCCAAAAGTCGTTGGCGCGGCTCGATTGAAGCGCTTTGTCAATATTGCCCGGGCCGGCGTTGTAAGCCGCCGTCACTAAATTCCAGCGGCCGTAGTAATTGTGCAGATCTTTGAGATAAGCCGCCGCGGCGCGAGTCGATTTGATGGGATCGCGCCGTTCATCGACCCATTGATCGATACGCAACCCGTATTGGCGCGCGGTCGCGGGGACGAACTGCCATAGGCCTACGGCGCCCATGTGCGAGGTTGCCGTCACGATGAACTCACTTTCGACGAGCGCCAGATAGCCCAATTCCTCCGGCAATCCTTCTTCGATCAACACCCTGGAGATCATCGGCATAAACTTGCCGGATCTTGCGAGCAGGGTTTGAAACTGATTCTTCACAGTGGTGCTGTAGTGCTTTAAGAAATGGCGCACTTTGGGATTGTCGATGACTTCTTTGGAGAACTGCAGCCGGCGCCGCTCTCGGGGCTGTTCGATCGCTTTGTCGAGATCCTTTTCCAGTAATTCCAGGAGGCGATTGTCGGCGCGTAAATTGAGGGCGGTTTTCGCTGCAGGCGGAGTTGTCGGCGGCGCAATCGAGGGCTGCTCCGGTTTGTCGCCGACCTCGGCATTGCGCTCGAAATGCTTGAGCACATGCGCGGGAATCTCATCGCGCGCGCTGGGACGCGGTTGCGGTACGATTTCGACCGGCGCCGAGTCCGGTGCCGCCATAGCGGACGCGCCGGAGTTCGATAGTGAGACGGTTGAACCGGCGAATGAGTGAACGGGAAATCCCAAAGTTTCACCGGTCGGCGTCGCCGCTCCCGAGTACAGCCGGACGGAATTGGAGCACCCTGCAGCTCCTAAAGTTAACAAAAAGAGAATCAGTGTGCTTCTGTTAGCTGCCATAAGAACCTCGGCAACCCGGCGCACCTTATACAAACAGCGTTGATGCTGCAAGTTCGCCAGGGTTTTTCTCTGAGATTTTGCCAGGTGAATTCCGGTAGTCACCTGTCGCGTTGGTTCCGATACAGCAATTCGCATTCCCGCCGGATTGGGCCGGAGGATTATCCGTCGGCTTCGCCGGCAATGCTCGTTTAAGTTTCAAGATCACAAAAGTTACCTAAGATGACCAGGAGTATATTCACCTACATCGTGTAGCTTTTGCCCAACAAAATGTTGGGCAAACGGTCTTTCGGGCATTCCGACACTTGCCCGTCCAGGAGTACAAACGTTCCTTATTTCTCGCTCGATCGATTTCGCTTGACAAAATATCTTCTGGCTCACTAAATTCTCCACGTTTTGCCCGAAGGTTCGAAAGTGAAAGCCCTCGGCCAAACGATGATTGGAACGGGTACGCGCAAGATGAACCCCATTTCTACGGTGTTGCCGACCCTGATGATTCTCCTGCTTCACGCGCGCGTCGGTTTCGGCGCGCCGGCGCCGGGCGAGTGGGAGAAGACGCTCGCTGCCGCGAAAAGGGAAGGGATCGTGGTCGTGGGCATTCCGGCGAGCAGCGAGCTCCGCGCCGCGATCGGGGAAAAATTCAAGAGCAGATTTGGTATCTCGATCGAGCTCATGGCGGCGCGCGGGCCGGAGAACGTCACGCGCATCGTCACGGAATTCAACGCCGGCGTGCGCTATTACGATATTCTCGTCGCAGGCGGAGCGACGCCGCTGACGATGGTCGCCGCGGGTGCCGCCGAAGATTTTACTTCTTATATGATCCTGCCTGAGGTGAAGGACCCGAAGAACTGGTGGGGCGGTCATATTTGGGAAGACAATGTCAGCACGAGAAAACACGTCTACGCCTTTCTTTGCTATACGAGCGAGACTCTGTGGTACAACGCCAGTCAAGCCGATGTCAGCGAGATTCGCTCGTACGACGATCTCTTGAATCCCAAATGGAAAGGGCGCATCGGTCTGCTCGATCCGCGTAATCCCGGCTCCGGTCAAAATACCTGGTCCTTCATGTGGAAAACCAAGGGGGAGGAATTTCTAACCAAGCTGGCGCAGCAAGACTTGCTGATCAACCAGAACTTGCGTCAATTGGCCGACGGTTTGGCGAAGGGCAGGCTCGCCTTTACCATCGGCTTGAGCCACTATACTTACGAGCCGTTTATCAAGGCCGGCCTGCCGGTGAAGCCGGTGCCGCGCCTGAAGGAAGGCGCCCACGCCAACAACGGCAGCGGCGTGGTCGCTGTGGTGAAGAATCCGCCTCATCCCAACGCGGCGAAGGTATTTACCAATTGGCTATTGAGCAAAGAGGGACAAGAGCTTTACGGCAAAGCGATGACGCAAGGAACGCGCCGGCTCGATGTGGGCACCGAGTGGCTTAGGGACTACGGCAGCCAAGGCTGCAAAGATGTGATGACCGTTGACGATTACCTGCGGCTGGAGACCCATCTCGAATCGTCGGTTAAGAAAATCAGAGCCCCGGCGATTGCGCTGGCCGTGAAGCTCTTGAAATAGACGGCGCCCCGGGCAGCAGGGCCGAGTCCTTGGCCCTGCCTGTTGGTTCAGGCCTCCTGCGGCTAGGTTTTAAAGTTCGGATAGCCCGCTTGGGCCGCCTTGGCTTTGTAGTCCGCGACGAGTTCTGGACGCGGTATTTGATGAACCCACACCGCCTCCGTAAAGCTCCACAGCGTAAACGGATGCGCCCCGAGAGCATACAATTTGCCGTAATCTTTAGTCGCTAACGCTTCGCGCTCTTCGGGAGTGAGCTTTAATTTTTGAGTTTTCTCCCACTCCGCGACGAAAGCGCGCGGGTCGGCGCAGTATTTCTCTTCGGCTTTCTCGTCCATATTGACGAGATGGATCAATTTGTTCATCAGATATTTGCTCACAAAGGCTCCGTAGCTACGCCCTCACCAGCGTCCATATTCCGATCGCGATAAAGCCGGTTCCGGCGACGTAGTGTAAAGTTTTCTCAGTGACATATTGGGAAATCACCGAGCCGGCGGCGACACCGATGGCTGAGGTGAGAATCAGTGCCAGCGAGGCGCCGATGAAGACGGTTAACTTGCTGACTTCTTTGTCGGAGGCGAACAGCATGGTCGCAAGCTGGGTCTTATCGCCAAGCTCGGCGATAAATACCGAGGTGAAAACAGTTGAGAGAATTCTAAAATCCATCAATAGGCTCGCAATTAAGTCTTATCCCAACTGAAGAACGGCACAGCCGGAAAGCCGGCATCCAATCCTTCGGCATAAGAAGGTTTGGCGCCATTCGCCACGCCCATCATCATCAAAAAGTTCAAGTAGCCGGTGGTCATGTTGCCGTACTGGATCACTTTGTCAGGCGCGCAGCCTTCGGCGGCGGCATCGATGTCGCCGTTGACGATCCAACCTACCGCCGCAGCGTCGAACTTCGGGTCAGTAAGCTTGGGCTCGAACATTCTTGGACCGCCGATCTCGAGAGACAGATGGCCGCTGACCAAAACTCCGACCCGGCGGGCTGCCGGCAAGCCGTCGATGGCGCCGCGGATCGCTTGGCCGACCTCGAAAAATCTTCTCGGCCGGGGCATCGGCGGAGCGATGCAGTTGGTGAGGATCGGTACCACCGGGATATCCATCTCCGGACGGACGAACATCATCGGCACGACGATCGAGTGATCGATGGTGACTTCATTGGAATAGGAAAAATCGACGCCGCGTTCGAAGGCGCCTTCCATGATCGCGTCCGACGCGTCGACATCGCCCGGAAGTTTGCATTTGGGCAAGCCGAATTCGCGCTCCTCGTCGTAGAACGTGCCGTCGTATTCTTCCATCTTGCCGATCAGAAAGGCCGGCATGTTGTCCATGAAAAACTGATGCAAGTGATCATTGCCGATGCACACGAGCACGTCTGGTTTTGCCTCGGCAAGCTTTTGACGCATCATGGCGATCCTTTCCTTGACTTTGGCGGCGCCGGGCGGTTGCTGCGCTTGCTGGAACAGGCGCGGCATAAAAGGATTATGGGTGATGCCGATGATCGAAACGATCTGCGCCATGCTTAACTCCTGGGAGATCCTCTTTTAATGAATCAAGCGCTCATCCGTTGGATCGTTAACGGCCGAGGCTCTTGAAGAAGCCGCTTTTCTCCAACTCGTTGTAGATGGACGGGTCCATGAATTCCTCGGCTTTGCGATCTCTTGCTCTCGGATCGGTTTCGGCCATGGACGCGAGGATATTTTCCATCGCCCGGTAAGGCAGCCGAGGCGGCCGTTCGATAAAATTGGTGGCGTACTCGTAAGATGATTCCAACGCCTCGCGATCCTGGGTGCGCGTCCATTTGCTCAAGATCCTAATGCCGACTTCTTTGTCGCGAAACAACAGGTCCACCGCCTCGCTATAGGCCATCAGAAACCGCTTGACGGTGTCGCGGTCTTTCTTGATGGTCGAGCGGGTGGAAACCAGGCTTGTGGTCGGGAAGTCGAGCCCTTCTTTCGCGAAATTGGCGATCATCATGAAACCCGCCTTTTTGGCGTTGAAGTCGCCCGGCGAGGATAAGATTCCTCCGTGCACGACGCCGGCCTGCATGCCGGCAAGAATTTCCGGCTGCCCGCCCATCTGGAGAATTTTGACATCGCGATCCGGCTCCAGCCGATGCTTTTTAAGGTAAGCGCGCAAGCTAACGTCTGTCGATGCGCCAAAACGGGTAATACCGAGAGTCTTTCCTTTGAGGTCTTCCGACCTCTTGATCGCTGGCTGAGCATAGAGATAAAACGACGGCACGTTGACCACGCCGCCGATGACCACCACATCGCCGCCGGCGAGGTTGACGTTGACAATATTGCCGCCCGCCAGCGCGAGGGCAAACTCGCCGCCGACGATGGCTTGGGCCATGCGGCTCCCACCCGCGACGTAAACCGGATCGACGAAGAGTCCGTGCTTGTCAAAAAGCTTGGCGTCCTTGGCGATGTAAAAGCCAATCTGCGTGGCGCTGATGGCGCTGTAGCCCGCGGCGATGCGCTTGGTTTGCGCTTGCGCCGGCGCTGGGAGATGCCATGGAACGACCAGAGTGATGAGAACCCACGACAAGCTGAATCTTTTCATGTCCGGCTCCGATCGGCGTCGAGATGGCTGGTTTTAGCATATTTCGCGAACGCGCCGCCACCGAATAGGGAAACGGCCACATTGACAACCCGGGGGTCGCTACATTATATGGACGCAGCGTAAATCGAGAGGACTTACGATGCGTGCGCAGATCGAAGCGATTCAGTCGAAGAGTGAATCTTGCAACATGCGCGTGATCGGCCATCACGATCTCAATGGCCACGGCGACGGGATGCAGCTGCTCAAACAGGGACGCTATCTCTACCTGGCGCACCTCGGCACCTCGCCGATGGCATTGAGCATTCTTGACGTCGCCGATCCGACTGAGCCGCGTCTGGTCACGCAGATGCCGCATGCCGACAATACCCACGCGCACAAGGTGCAGATCGCGGGCGACATTTTGATCCAAAATCAGGAGCGGCCTTATTTCGACAGGTCGGTTCCGGCCAGCGTGCCGAATGAAGCCGGCATCAAGATCTACAGCATCGAGAAACCGACTGAGCCGCGCGAAATAGGCTATCTGAAGTTGCCCGGAAAAGGCGTGCACCGAATGTGGTTCACCGATGGCAAGTACGCTCATGTCGGAGCGATGCTGCCCGGCATCAAGGAGCGCGCCTACTTGATCGCCGATCTATCGAACCCGAGCCATCCCGAGGAAGCCGGGCGCTGGTGGATTCCCGGCACCCAAGAAGGCGAGGAGACTCCGCCGGACTGGACCCCGTTCGAGGGCGAACACTTCCATGTCCACGGCGCGATTCCGCACGGCAATCGTTCTTACGTCGCGCTGGTGGACGCCGGCATGGCGATCCTCGACATCTCCGACATCGCCAAGCCGAAAACCATCAGCCGCATCGATTGGAGTCCTCCCTTCGGCGGTTATACGCATACCACGTTGCCGTTGCCCGGCAGAAAACTCGTGGTTGCGGTCGACGAATCCGTCAAGTACGACTGCAAAGAAGGCGAGAAGCGGGTGTGGATCATCGACATTCGGGAAGAGAGAAATCCCGTGATCGTCAGTACCTGCCCGGTGCCGCAGGGGGATTTTTGCAGCCGCGGCCTGCGCTTCGGACCGCACAACGTGCACGAGAACCGGCCCGGATCGTTCCAAAGCGAGAACCTTATTTTCGTGACGTATTACAATGCCGGTCTGCGCGTCTTCGATATCCGCAATCCCTATCGCCCGGAAGAGGTCGGCTACTTCGTCCCGCCGCCGCCGCAGGGGCAGAAGGCGCCGATGTTCAACGACCTCTATGTGGATCGCGACGGGCTGATCTATGTGAGCGACCGTATCAAAGGCGGACTTTACGTGCTGGAGTACACCGGGCCAAAAATTTATTAGCCGAGGCTCGACAGCGGAAATTGCCGACTCGGAGGCAAACCGTGCCGCGGCGAGTCATTGACTTACGTTTTTTCGGTGACAAAGTAGCCGCAAAGAGCGGCTTTGATAAGACCGGCTGGGTGGAGCAAAAGATAGAAGGAGGACATGTGATGAGAAGACTTACCCTGTTTAGTGTCGGACTGTTGACGCTTTCGGCGCTCGTAGCTTGGGGCTCGGCCGCTCGTGCCGGCGCTCTGGAAGACCTCATTGCGGGAGCCAAGAAGGAAGGCGTTATCGATTTCTACGGTCCTTCCACTCTCGGACCGGAGGGGGCTCAGGCGATCGTTGCTGCCTTCAACAAAAAGTACGGCTTGAATATAAAAGTCAATTTCACCCCGTCCGGGAACATGACGCGCGATACCGCCAAGGTCATCGGTTTGTCGGCATCGGGACAGCCGCCGGAGTGGGACATCATGCTGGTCACCGACGCCCATCATGGGTCGCTCTGGCTGCGCAAGCTGCAGAAGCCGTTCGACTACTCGAGCCTCGGAGTGGATAAGCAGCGAATCGAATACGACAACGGCACTGTTTCGGTGGCCAATCAGTTCGCTTTGCCGGCCTATAACACCAAATTGCTTCCTGCCAAAGACGTGCCGAAAACCTGGGAAGATCTGCTCGATCCGAAATGGAAAGGCAAACTCGGCGTCATTAACTCAACGCACCACTTCGGGCGTCTGGCCGCGGGCGCATGGGGAGACGAAAAAACCCTCGATTTCGTGCGCAAGCTATCGGCGCAAAAACCGCTGCTGACCCGGGCCGGGGAAATGGCCCAGAGGCTGATTCTAGGTGAAGTGCTGGTCTCGGCCACCCTGCAGGACAGTCAGCTGCACGAGGCGAAAGAATCCGGTGCGCCGTTGGCCTTTGCCGAACAGGTTTCGCCCGTGGTCTCGCCGGAATATCACGTCGGCGTGCTCAAAAACTCGGCGCATCCCCATGTCGGCCATTTGATGGCGGCATTCATGGCCTCTGCCGAAGTGCAGCCGGCCTGGCAAAAATACACCGGACACACCTCGGCTTATGTGCCGGGCACGCCAGCGTACAAATTTGCCCAAGGCAAAAAGGTGCTTTACATGAAACAGGAGCAGGCCGAGAAGGTTGACAAAATTTCCCGCCAAATCGGCAAGATCCTCGGTTTCGATTGACGAGCGGCGCAGCGCTTTGAAGGATCCGGCGGCATGGCGTTATCCTGAGCGGTCCTAAAGTATGAAAATAGAATCCCGCAGCGAGGCTGTCATCGGGTTTTCCGAAAGTTTAGGCAGGCTCTTGCCCCAAGGCGTTACTTTATTCGCGGCGGGGCTGTCCGGGTTCCTCGTGCTGTTTATCGGGTTGCCGGTGGCCATGGTGGTGCTGATGAGCTTTCGCACCGGCTTTCCCGGCGAGGTCGTGCCCTACACGCTGGAAAACTACGCGACGGTTTACTTGACGCCCAGGACGTATGAAGTGTTGTTGAACACGATCTTTTTCGCCGTCTCGAGCGTGGCGATTACGTTGGTGATCGCGGTGCCGCTGGTTTGGATTCTGATGCGGACCGACATACCGTTCAAGAAAACCATCTATGTCCTGCTCACGATCGGCATCTTGATTCCGGTGTTTCTGCGCACCATCGCGTGGATCCTGCTGCTCAGTCCCAGGATCGGCTTGGTCAATAAATGGCTGCAAGATTTCTTCGATCTCAGCGAGCCGCCGCTGAACCTGTACAGTCTAACCGGGATGGCTTTCGTGCAAGGCGTTTCATTCGTCCCCGGCGCATTTTTCATGTTGGCTGCGGCGTATCGATCGATGGATCCGTCCCTCGAGGAAGCGGCCTACACCGCCGGCGTGAGCAAGCTCAGAACTTTTTTGAAGATCAACATTCCGATCACCTTCCCGGCGATTGCCGCGGTGATGGTCTATTTGTTCATGACCGCGATCGCGGTTTTCGAAGTGCCGGCGATCGTCGGGCTGCCGGCGCGCATTCACGTTCTCAGTTCGCTCATTTTCACTTCGACCACTCCGTCCACCGGATTGCCGGACTACGGCATGGCCGGAGCCTACGGCGCGATCATGCTGATCCTCGGTTTGACCCTGGCCTTCTTGTACGTCCGGCTGGTGAAGCAAGGAAAAAAGTACACGGTGATCACCGGGCGGGGTTATCGTCCTCGAGAAATCGCCCTGGGCCGATGGAAATGGGCGGCGCTGGCATTTGTATTCGCCTATCTTTCGATTGAGGTATTCATTCCGTTCAGCGTTTTGCTCTGGGCATCGCTGCTGCCCTATCTGCAATTGCCTTCCGCCGAAGCGCTGTCGTCATTGACGCTCAAACATTACATCGAAATGCCGAATCACGTCGGCGTTCGGCCGTTCGTCAACACGCTCATCCTGATGTTTTCCGTGCCGACGATTACGATGATCTTGAGCGTGTTGGTGTCGTGGATCGTTATCCGCACGCAAGTGTCATTCCGCGGTTTCATGGATACCCTGGTGTTCATCCCGCACGCGGTGCCCGGAATCTTGATGGCCGTTGGGCTGGCCTACCTCGGCCTGGCTTACCGCGATTACTTCCCCCTCTACGGCACGGTCTTGATTATCGTGTTGGCCCATACGATCAACTGGATCGCCTACGGCACGCGCACGACCAACAGCGTGATGATTCAAGTGCATCGCGAGTTGGAAGAGGCGGGCCGCGTAGCCGGAGCGTCGTCCGCCCGGGTGCTCTGGAAAGTCGTGCTCCCGCTCATCGCCGTCGGCGTGCTCAACAGCTGGGTCTGGATCGGCATGCTGTCGTACCGCGAAGTCACCATGGCGCTGACCCTTTTGACCCGCAGTAACGTGGTGATCTCGACCGTGGTGTGGCAATTCTGGGGCAGCGGCTGGGTGCCGCAGGTTTCCGCCCTGGGAGTGGTTTTGATTCTTTTTGCCGCGCTCGTCGTCGGCGCGGTGCGCTTTGCGCTTTCGCGCGTGGGCGAGATCGGCGCGGCAAGTTAGGCCGTGGGAGCCATCTCGTGATATCTATTCGAGCGCTGCAGAAATCGTTTCGCGCTCAGCAAGGGCGCGTCGATGCGCTGCGCGCCATCGATCTCGAAGTGGCCGAGGGAGAGTTCTGCGTGCTGCTCGGTCCGAGCGGCTGCGGCAAAACGACCACCTTGCGCTGCGTCGCCGGCCTGGAGCGGCCCGACGGCGGTGAAATCGAAATCGCCGGCAAACTGGTCAACTCCGCAGCGCGGCGCGTTTACGTGCCGACGGAGCGGCGCGACATCGGCATGGTGTTCCAATCGTACGCCATCTGGCCGCACATGAATGTGTTCCAAAACGTCGCCTTCCCGCTCACCGAAGGACGAACGCGCTTTTCCAAGCGGGAGGTGGCGGACAAAGTGGCGCGGGCGCTCAAGCGCGTCCAGCTCGATGGCCTCGGCGATCGACCGGCGACGGATCTGAGCGGCGGACAGCAACAGCGGGTCGCCATGGCGCGCGCCATGGTGACGGAGCCGAAGATTTTGCTGATGGACGAACCGCTCAGCAATCTGGATGCGCGGCTGCGCGAGCAGATGCGCGTGGAGCTACGCAAGATCACCAAGTCCGTCGGTGTCACCGTACTCTACGTCACTCACGATCAAGCCGAGGCCTTGAGCCTGGGCGATCGCGTCTGCGTGATGAATGCCGGCGAAATTCTGCAAATCGCGTCGCCCCATGAGGTGTATGAACGGCCGGCCAACCTCTTCGTTGCCCAGTTCGTCGGCGAGATGAATTTCGTCCCCGGGAAAATCGCCGCGCAGGGGCGCATCGAGTGTTCGCTCGGAAGCCTGGCGGCCTCTCCGCCCAACGGCGGCACAGTGGGCGCGCCGGTGACGCTGGCGATCCGTCCGGAGCATGTTCGAGTCGCTCCGGCGCCGAGTCATGGGAGCGCCAACACCCTCGGTAAGGTCACCAGCAAGAACTATCTTGGCGACGCTGCGCTCCTAGAGATCGAGGTGAACGGCGTCTGCTTATTGGCGAAGATGCCCGGTGATACGGATCTCAGAGTCGGCCAAAACGCCCTGGTCGAATTCCCCGCGCAGCGCTGGCATGTCTTTGTTGGCTAAACACCAGTTATCAGTGAACGGTGATCAGTGATCGGTCGAAGCAGGCAAATCGCGAGTGTGTTTGACCAACTGTTTACTGATAACTGATCACTGTTAACTCATACAGAACGACATAGCAGTTCCATCCAAAAATCAAAGGAAATTTTATGGCAACTTTCATGGCCAAACCGGTGGCTAATTTATTGCGCGCCAAGTCGGTGGCGATCGTCGGTGCGTCGCAAAAAGGCGCTTGGCCCCAGGGGATTTACCGCAATCTGAAAAACGCGCAATATCCGGGCGGCGTCTATCTGATCAATCCCAATTATCAGGAGCTGTACGGCGATCGATGCTATCCCAATCTCCAGGCATGTCCTGAGGTGCCCGATGAACTGCTGGTCCTGATTCCGACGCGCGCGGTGCTCGGAGTGCTCGAGGATGCGGCCAAGCTCGGCACGCGCTCGGCAACTATTTATACGGCGGGTTTCGGCGAGGGCGACGACGATAACGGCAAGGAGCGGGCGCGCCAGATGCGCGAGCTGTGCGACAAAACCGGCATGGTCATTTGCGGGCCTAACTGCATGGGTTCCTATTCAGTGGCTGAAGGCTTGTGGACGTTTCCCACGGCCACGCCGCTGCTCAAGAAGGGCCCGGTAGGGCTGGTTTTTCAGAGCGGCGGTTCGCTCGGCAACTGGATCAAGGGCGCGACGGAGCGCGGCATCGGGTTTTCTTATGCGATCTCCAGCGGCAACGAAGTGAGCCTCGATTTGGTCGATTATCTCGCTTTTCTGGTCGACGATCCCGAAACGAGAGTCATCACACTGATGGTCGAAGGCGTGCGCCGGCCGGAGGAATTCATGGCCGTCGCGGAACACGCGCTCGGAAAAAACAAGCCGATCCTCGTCGTCAAGCTCGGCCGGTCGGAGATGGGCAAGCGGCAAGCGATTTCGCATACAGGTGCGCTTGCCGGCGCGGACGAAGTGTTCGAGGCGATGTGCAAGCGTTTGGGGATCATTCGCTGTCCGACGCTGGAGGATATGACGGAGATGACGCTCGCGTTCATGCCGGGCCGCTTCCCGAGAGGCAGCCGCGCCGCCATCGTGGTCAACTCCGGCGGCATGAAGGGACTGATCTGCGATCACTGCGACGAGCTAAAGACCAACTTGGCGCAATTGAGCGAGCAGACCAAGGAAGCCGTGCGGCCGCTGATTCCGCCTGAACTCGCGGTCGAGAATCCGCTCGAGTGCGGCGTGGCGGGGTTCGGCGACGAAGCTGGTTTCATCAACATCGTCAAATTGTACGCCGCAGATCCGGGAGTCGATCTGCTGGCGATCCATGGCGAACTGCCGCGCGGCCAGAAGCGCAGCGCCGAGCTGTTCAAGAGCGCGGCCGCGGCCACCGACAAGCCGGTGCTCGCCTTCGGAAGATCGACTTATAGCTGCCTGGATGAAAGCCGTGCATTTCAGGAAGAGGCCGGCATGCCGTTCCTGCAGGCGATCAAGCCGACGCTGCGCGCGCTTGCCGGTTTGGGGGCTTACGGCGAGCGCAGGATCGCAGGGGTGCCGAAGTTGCCGGCGGCAAGCGCTGCTCCGGAGGAATTGGACGGGGCGCGCCTCTATCGGCTGCTCGAGAGCAAAGGCATCGGCCTGCCGAGACAGGCAACGGCGAACACCGCTCGGGACGCTGCGATGCGGGCGCAAGAGATCGGCTTTCCGGTTGCGTTGAAGCTGGTCGCAGCCAACGTGGTGCACAAGACCGAAGCGGGCGCCGTCGTACTCGGCGTCAAATCAGCGGAGGAGGTGCAGGCCGAAGGGCAAAAACTCCTGTCAAAGACGTCCGGTAGAGGTGAACTGCTCGTGCAAGAGATGGTGCAGGGCGCCGAAGTCTTGATCGGCGCGCGCACCGATCCGCAGTACGGTCCGTTTCTAATGGTGGGCCTCGGCGGCATTTTGGTCGAGGTACTGAAAGACGTGTCGATCCGTCTCCTGCCGGTGGATGAGAAGGAAGCGCGGGAAATGTTGAAAGAGCTGCGCGGCTACAAAGTGCTCGAAGGCGTGCGCGGCCAAGGCCCGCGCGATGTCGATGCGCTGGTAAAAGCGATGGTGGGGCTGTCCGATATTTTTGTGGCGCACCGAAACCATCTCTCGGACATGGAAATCAACCCGATCATGGTACGCGCCGAGGGCGGTGGCGCAACAGCGGTCGATGTCAGGCTTGTGCGTAAGTGAATTGACTAGTTTCGAGTTTCGGGTTTCGCGTTACGTCGGACTTTACGGGCGCGGACTTTCGAGCCTTCGGGCGGACAGAAAAGTTCGCGTTTCGCCGCGGCGAAATTCATCCACCGTAAGATTTGCCCGAGCGGTCAAAATTTAGGCTTGATGCCGAACAGGCTGAAAAGCGCAGGTTCCGGCCAGGCGAGATGCATGACCCGATCGAACAGTATCCAGACGAATAGCGCCATCCCTGCAGCGACGATGAGCGCGGGGAGCTTGCGGGCGTTGGCCTCGTTAATCAAATAGAAAAAAATGAATAGCGGGATAGTGATCAAGAAGCCCACCAGCCAGATACCGCAAGCAAATGTAACGATCCAATATGCGGTCCTGATCGTATGGCGAAAAATTTCCTCGGCGGGAATAGTGCGATCGACGGAAATGTCGAGTATGCCGGGATAGGGCGTTGGCTCTCCGTTCTCAGGTTTTGCGCCGACGCCGCGCCAGTCGGCAACAAGCTGGCGTAACGCTAAGGCGAACGCCGGGATGCCGACGATCCACGGGAATAATCGCGTGTCGCGATCCAATGTCGCTGCGGTCACAACCCACACCGCGATCACGACGACGAAGAAGAGCGCGAGCCAAAACGAGGGATCGAGTTTACGCCGCTCATCGCTCATGCTTTTGCCGCCGCCTTATCCCGGGCGTAGCGCCGGGCCGCGTGCACGATGGTCCACACGATCAGGACGAACAGAATGATCACCACCGGGCGAGTCAGCCAGGATGTGCCGTAGAGTTTCGTGGTCAGGAAAAAATACGTCTCGGCGAGGTGCTGTAAGACGATGCCGACGATGAGCGGCGGTCTCGGCCAACCGAACCTCTTCATTGAAATGCCGATCACCGAGAACCCGAGCAGCGTTATGAGATCGCCCCAATCGGTCGTCGATTGATAAGCCGCGAGAAAAATGAGCACGATTAGCACCGGGAATAGATAGTGCACCGGCATTTTCGTGATCCCGGAGAGCTGCCGGGCAAATAGGAAACAGAGCCCCGTGGCCATGAGATTGGCTAAGACCAGACTCCAGACGATGACCAGCGTAAGATCAAGGTGATCGGTAAGCATCTTGGGGCCGGCCGGTAGACCGAGCAACACCATGGCCGCCAGCACCAGCGACATCGTGGCGCTGCCGGGAATGCCGAAGGTGAGAGTCAGGCACCAATCGCCCGCATCGCTCGCGTTATTCGCGGCTTCAGGAGCGATCACTCCCCTGACGTCGCCTTTGCCAAAGTTGTCTTTGTCCTTGCTGGACTGGACCGCGTGCCCGTAGGCCAGCCAAATCGCCGAGCCGCTTCCGATACCCGGCAAAATCCCGATCCAGCTGCCGATAAAACTGGAGCGCACCAACAACCACCAGTGTTGGAAAACGTCTTTGACTCCCTGCCACTTCGTAGACAGGCTCGCCGCCTGCGCGTTGGCGGCGATTTTAGTTCCGGCGCCGCCTAGCGTCATATCGACCAACTCCGGGATCGCGAAGATACCCAACGCGATCGGAATCAACGGAATGCCGTCGGACAGATAGAGCTGATCGAAAGTCCATCTTTGCACACCGGTCTGGGGCGCGACCCCGATCATGCCGATCATCAGGCCGACGCAGCCGGCGACGAGCCCCTTGGTCGGCGCGCCGCCGGTCAACAAAGCGATCATGACAATGGCGAGGATCGCCGTCATGAAGAATTCGGGATTGCCGAAGGTAAGGATCAACGGCCGAATCATCGGAATGGTCGCCAGCACCGTAAACGCGCCGATCAACCCGCCCATGCCTGATGAAAGAAAAGAGGCGCCCATGGCGCGCTCGGCTTCGCCTCTTTTGGCCATCGGGTAGCCGTCCATGACCGTGGCGGTCGCCGAGGTAGAGCCGGGGATGCCGAAGAGAATCGCGGGGATCGTATCGGCGGTATTGCCGATGGCGTGAATGCCGACGATCAGAACCAGGGCGCTGGCGGGATCCATCTTGACGATGAACGGCAGCAGGATCGCCAGCGTCACCCTGCCGCCGATGCCGGGAATAAAGCCGATGACGCTGCCCAATAGAACGCCGGCAAGAAGCCACGCCAAGCGGCTTAACGTGAAAATTTGCCCTGTGGCGGCTACGATCGCGTCAAGCACCGCGTCCTCAATTTTGGCTTAAAAGGACCAGAGCTTGTGAGAGCAAGCTCTGGTCTCTTAGGCAGCAACGCTACTGAAGGATTCTTCGGAAAAACCCCATGGCGGTTTCGTTATGGATAAGCTCTTCGACTTTCTTGTTCAACTGCTCGCCACGGATGAGCTCGTCGTTCCAACCGAGCTTGTCGACTTCTTTTTGGAATTCGGCATCTTTGAACATGGCCGCAAAGGCGTCGCGCAATATCTTGGCGCGGTCGGGCGGGACTCCCGGAGGCATGGCAAACGTCCGACCTTGCACCGAATACATCGCTTCGAGCAGCGGCTTTTTGTCCTTCGGAGAAATTTCTTCCAACGTGGGTACATTCTTCAGCCGTGAATCGCGCTCGGGAGAGGTGACGCACAAAACCTTGATGAAGTTTTTTTCCAGCCAATTGCTTCTCGTCGCGAAGAGCGACCCACGCGATTGTGCGCGGCCGTCCAGAGCGCCGCGCTCGATGTCGAGTAAAATTTCCGCGGTTCCCGGATAGCCGTAGACTACTTCGACATCTATGCCGAGGATCGCTTCCATGGCCATCGGCACTACGTTGGAGTTGTGCTCCTTAGCCTGCGCGCCAAACTTGGGTTTTTTCCCTTCTTTGTTGGCCTTTTTTATCGCGTCTATGCTGGTAAACGGAGTTTCGGTTCTGAGATAGACGAAGTTGCCTTCCGAGGCGATCTGGCCGAGATAGGTGAACTTGTCCAATTGAAATTTAATCGCCGAGTCTTTCAGCGCGGTGCGAAAGGTCAAGCCAGTGGCCATAGTGCCAATAGCTGTGCCATCCTTGGGGGCGCGGTTGTAAAGATGATTGGCGGCGATAAGTCCGGCCGCGCCGGCCATGTTCGTGACAACGACGCGTGGATTCCCCGGCACGTGCTTACCGAAATGATTGGCAAGCAGCCGCGCCAGGCTATCGGTGCCGCCGCCGGGTGAAGAGCCCGCAATGACGGTAATGGTTTGGCCTTTGAACGGGCTATCGCCCTGAGCCCAGGCTGATGGCAGCGACAAGCACAGCGCGAGCGTTAGCGCTGCCAAGGAAAGCACGCTCCGAGTCATGTTTATCTCCATCTGTTTGTCTCCTCTTTGCTGGCGAACATCGATCTGGCGTTATCTTTTATCAGCAACTCCATTTTTTCGCTATAGCAGCCTGTCACTGGACATTGCTGAATGGGTCAACTCGTTTCTACGCCTTGCCGGCTTCCTTCAAGGCGCGCAGCACATTTTCCGGACTGAGCGGCAGTTTATAGATGCGCACGCCGGTCGCGTTGAAGATCGCGTTGGCGATGCACGCCATCGGCGGCACGCAGGCGATTTCGCCGGCGCCTTTGGCGCCGTAGGGACCGGCGCCGGGATAGCCTTCGACCAAGGTGGTCTCGATGCGCGGCATCATGTTGATGGTCGGCATTAAGTAATCGACAAACGAAGGGTTCATGGTCCGGCCGTCTTTGTCGAAAACGACTTGCTCACAGAGGGCCTGGCCGATGCTCATCGCCGCGGCTCCTTCGATCTGGCCCTCGGCTGCGGCCCGGTGGATCGGCTGGCCGATATCATGGACGGCGACGTATTTCAGAATTTTCACATTGCCGGTGTCCGGACTCACCTCGACGATGCAGGCGTGCGTCGTGAAGGGCTGCGAGCTACCGTGGGCTTTTTCTTCGGCCATCAATTGCAGGTTGTCGCAGTAGCCGCGGCCGATCACTTCGCCGATAACATTGTGCGCGTCGGTAGCGACGGTGGCGAGCGGGACGCTTTTGGCGGGTGTGCCCTTGACGCGGATCTGCCTGTCGACGATCTCCAGATCGTCGGGGCTCGCTTCCAGCTTGCTTGAGGCCATTTTAAAGAGCTGATTGCGCGCGTCGATGGCTGCGAGACGAGACGCGGTGCCGGAGACCAGAATGCCTCGACTGCCGACGGTGCCCGCATCCCAAGGGCTTGCGTCGGTATCGACGTTGACGACCGTGACGTCGCTCACCGGAATGCCCAGTTCTTCGGCGACGATCATTGGAATACCGAAACCGGGAATGGTGCCCATATCGATCTTGCCGATATGCACGGTCACCGAGCCGTCTTCGTTGACTTTGACGATGGAGCCGCCGCCTGGGCCGGCGCTCTCGATCCACGAACCCGTGGCAAGGCCGATGCCCTGGTTTTTTTCCAGTTTAACTTTGCCCCAGCCGATTTTTTCCTTGGCGATGCGGATCGTGTCACCGAGCGAAACATCGCGCAGCTTGGGCACGCCGACGATCTTGTCCCCGGGTTTAGGCAGATTTTTCAGACGGAATTCCGCCGGGTCCATGGCCAATTTGGCGGCGATCGAATCCATGTGCGATTCCACCGCAAATGCCGCTTGCGGGCCGCCGGGACCGCGCACCGGGCCGCAAACCTGTTTGTTGGTGTAAGCCGTGTAGCCGTCGATGTGGCAGTTGGGCATCAAGTACCAGCCGCCGAGCATGTTAGTGCAGCGGCCGCCGGCCTGAACGCCGAAGCCCGAATAGCCGCCGGCGTCGTAAAACACTTTGCCTGTGCGGGCAACGATAGTGCCGTCTTTTTTCACGCCGGTCTTGATGTACATCTTCGCGCCGGCTCGAATGGTCGTCGAGATGGTTTCCTCGGCCTTGTCGAGGACGATCATCACCGGGCGCTTGGCCTTGATCGCCAACAGGCCGCAGATCGGCTCGACGGCAGCGCCCGAGGTGATACCGCTGCCCTTGCCGCCGAAGCCGCCGCCCAAACCGGCGGAGATCACGCGCACGTTATTGAGGGGCAGGCCGAGAGTCTTTGCCACCTCCTGCCGCACCGGAAAGGGCGCCTGGGCATTGGCCCAGACGGTGAGCCGGCCGTTGGGCTCCATCTGCGCGGCGGCGATCCGCGGCTCCAAATATTGCGGATGGATCATCTTGGTCTCGTAGACTTCGTCCACGACGATGTCGGCCTCTGCCATCGCTTTCTCGGCATCACCGACATGAACGACGGTGTGGCCGCAAATGTTTTTTAGTTTTCCGTCGGCGGGAAGGGTCTTCGGCAGCGGCATGTCCTCGTGCAGCGTAGGCGCTTCGGGCCTGGTTGCCTCTTCGGGATCGAGCACGACGGGCAACGGTTCATAGACGACTTTGATTTTTTTGAGCGCTTGTTTCGCGATCGCGGGCGACTCGGCGGCAACGGCTGCGACCGGATCCCCCATAAAGCGAACTTTGCCGCGCGCGAGAATATGGCGGTCGATGTAGCTTCGGCCGTAGCGCACGTTGGGCGCATCGGCGGCGGTGACGACCGCGTGCACGCCGGGCAGCGCCTCGGCTGCGCTGGTATCGATGCTGACGATTTTGGCGTGGGCGTATTGGCTCCGCAGAATTGCCCCGTGGAGCTGGTCCTTGAGCATCAAATCGATGCCGTAAATGCCCTTGCCGACGACCCGCTCGACGCCGCCCATGCGCGCCGGGCTCGAACCGATCACTTTCAATTCAGCTTTAGCCATGACGAGTATCTCCTTCGGATCGGGAAATGCCCTCGCGCCAAGAGCGCCGAGGGCGCAAAGCAAGATTCGTTTCGCTTGTCAGAAAACCTGGGTCCTTTGCGAGACATCCTGAAATCAAAGTTTCTCGGCCGCGAGATGGATCGCATCGACGATTTTGTTGTAGCCCGTACAACGGCAGATGTTGCCCGAGACCGCCTCTTCGATCTCTGCCGCGGTGGGTTTTTTGGTTCGATCGAGGAGCGCTTTGACCGACATGATGAACCCCGGAGTACAGTAGCCGCACTGCACCGCGCCGGTATCGATGAAAGCCTGCTGTACCGGATCAAGCCTGTCGCCGTTCGCCAATCCTTCGATGGTCGTGATCTCGGCGCCGTTCGCGTCGGCCGCCATGGTGACGCAGGAATTGATCGGTTTGCCGTTATAAATGACCGTGCAGGCGCCGCACTCGCCGGTGTTGCAGCAGAGCTTGGTGCCCTTCATTTCGAGCGTGTCGCGCAGAAACTCCAGCAGGGATGTGGAAGCCTCCGCGCTGGCCCGGATCGCTTTGCCGTTGATTGTCGTCTGTATAGTTACGCTCATCACGCTATCTCCTTGCCGGTTGCGGCTTTCCAGGTTTGTGCCAAACCGCGGCGCGTCAGCGCTTCGACAATCCAGCGCCGGTTTTCGGCGCTGCTGCGCTGATCGGTGATGGGACTCGATTCGGATGCCGCCATCGCCGCAGCTTCTTTGAGAAGCGCCGCCGAAAGCGCCTTGCCGCGCAGCAGCGCTTCGGCCTTGGGCGCGCGAATCGGCGTCGGGGCGACGGCGCCGAGGCCGAGGCGAACATCCTCTACGCTATTCTTGCCGCTGTCGGGCGTGAGCAGCACGGCCACCCCGACCATGGCGATGTCCATGGCGCCGCGTACGGCGTGCTTCAAATAGACGCCACGGCTGGCACCGCTTGGAATCGGGATTTCAATTTCGGTCAATAAGCCGTTGACGCCGACGGTGCTCTTGCCGGGTCCCTGGAAAAACGAGCTGAAGGGCTCGCTGCGCTCGCTGTCGGAGAAGGCGAGAATCGCCTTCGCATCGAGGACGAGCAGCGGCGCGAGAGTTTCGCCCGAAGGCGAGGCGCGGCAGATGTTGCCGCCAATGGTCGCGGTGTTGCGCACCTGCAGCGAAGCGAACTGATGGCAGGCCTCCCAGAGCACCGGCAGTTTCTCGCGGATGAGTGCGCTGGTTTCGAGCTCGCGGATCGTGGTCAGCGCGCCGATGCGGACTGCGCCGCTGCTCTCCTTGATGCCGCTCAGACCGGGAATCTTTTTGATGTTGACCAGAGCGCCGGGCTCGTCCTTGAATTTGATGTCGACCATCACGTCCGTGCCGCCGGCGATGACTTTGGCTTCAGCGCCGTGCCGGGACAGCACCGAGAGCGCATCGCCAATTGATTTCGGTTCGAAATACTCCATAACTGAGCAATTCTCCTAACGATCTATTTTCTGCCGATTTGGGTTCAATTCCTCATAGCGCAACTCCAACTTTATTCGCAAGGCCCGCTAACGACAATTTCAGCCAATGCAGTTTGGGTCGAGGCGATCGAATGCGTATTTTTGAATGCGCCGTTTCGTGCTACTTTCTATTCGCATCCGACAATCGGGAGATCGAGCGTGGTGGCATTGATTTTTGCATGGTTCTGCGGTCTAGCGTTCGTGGCGGGTCCGGTTTTCGCACAGGAGCCGGTTTCGCCAGAGGCCCCCGCGAACAACATTCAGATCTTTCGCAATCCGCGCGAGACCGTCGTGGTGATATCCGGCGTGTTGCCCTTGGACAAAGCGAGCTCGCTCGCGCGCGGAAACTTGGCTGCCCAGATGAAGCAAGCCCTGGAGAACCTTCGCCGGATGGCGCTCCGGGCCGGGGTCTTGCCGGGGCAAATCGTGACGATCACGGTGTTCACTCCCGAGACCGATAGGCTTGAACCGCTCCGGCTGATGGCGCGAGAGTTATACGCCGATTGGACTCCGTTCACCGCGGTGGAGAACCGCCAACTCGGCACGGCGGGGGCACTGGTCGAGCTTGAAGCCGTGGCGATCGCGAGGGATGCCAAGGCGCGTTAGCGAAAGCGCCGTTCGCGAACTGTCCAGGTCGGCGTACTGAACCTTGAAGCTTTTGGTTCAAGGTGCTAGAAAAAGCCTTCGCGTGGTCGCATAGCTCAGCTGGTTAGAGCGCGCGCCTCACATGCGCGAGGTCGTAGGTTCGATTCCTACTGCGACCACCATCCTTTCTTCCGAAACTTCACGCGCTTGCAAGTCTTGCCGCCAATCGTTGTGTAATGACTTGCGCCGACACCTGAGATTCTCGAGTTCGCCGCTGTCTCGCAGATCGGCTAGCACATTCTTAGATCGAAACGCACTCAGAGGCGAGCGGCGCAATTGGCGGAAGCAATGGGAGCTGCGGGACGAGCTGCGTTTTGCTACACGCGGCATTCAGCAGGCGTGTGTTGCGCTACTGGTGGACGGCATGAACGAACTCGCGCGCCGCTATCGTGAGAATAGAGCCGAGATTAATAATTTGCGCTGGCAGCTTTCCGTTGTGCGGACGCCGGTGCGCAGGTAAGCGAGGATCAGCTTAATCTCAGCGTAAGATTAATTTTACGGCCATCGGATAAAGCGCGAAAACAAGGTGGACCGCATTGTTAACCAGAGACACCGAGCATCGCCAGGACCTCGCTCCAGTGACCGCAGAACGCCACACCGTTCGGACAATCATTGCACTGTGTTCGCCGTGTTGCAGCCATACACGCCGCAATCCCTCCAGGCGTACGTCACGGAGATGTCGAACATCATCGTCGATAAGGACATGCGCGCCGATCTGATGACACACCTGCTCCTTGCTGGAGTCGTGCGACGTTATGACTTCCCTGATGGAATGCGCAAGACCCATTTGCTGGAGCCACTCTTGAGCGTAGGCAATGCGATGCTGCCGTCGATTAGTGACGACGAACAAATCTCCAATGGCCGTGAGGGCACGAAGGGCGTTTGCGGCGCCAGGGACTTCCGCCGCTCCCAGGGTGCTCTCACGTTCGTAAACGTAGTTGTTCATTTCCTCGTACGGATTTTTCCCAATGAGCGGCACGCAATCGGTGCGATTGCACTGCCACGGCTCTACGTCGCAGCCCACATGGGTCTTAATCCACTTCACTGCCTCGGCATTGGTATTCGCAATCGTGCCGTCGTAATCTACCGCGAAGATTCGTCGTGTACTCATCGAGGCCCCTAACTCACTTGATCCTCATCAACTCCCGCCGCCGCCACTTTCGCCACCGCCTCGGCTTTGTGCCTCGTCGCGCCGTGCTCTGTCGATCTCCTGGTCGAACTGGCGACCGATGCGCTCGGCGGCGATGGCGAGATCCGTGTCATCCAGTTTGGCCGCTAACGATTTTCGAATGTCATTGCGAATCTCCATGCCAGGATCCCAAAAGTATCCAAAGATGCGGTCTTGTGCGATAGACTCAAGCGTGTCGTAAATCGCTCTTAACCCCTCGTTGATTTCTTTACGGCCCCGCTCGCGTTCACCGGTCCTTATCAGCGCGATCCCAAGGTACAGGTGAGCGAATGGATCGTCTTTATCGAGAGTGACCGCTCTTTCCAGCGTTTGCCAAGCTTCGTGTTCTTTACCGGTTTCGAGATACGCGCGGCCCAAATAACCCAATACACCCGCGCGAATTCGGTATGGAATTTTGTAATTGGGGTCAGTGTCCGCGGCCCGCACCAAATAACCGACCGCGTCGTTGGGCCGCCCAGTTTGCAGCGCATTGCGACCGGCTTGAACATCACCGCCAACTCCGGAACAAGCCGAGATAAACAGCGATAAACTGATAGCGGCGATGGGACGTTTGGACACAAAGTCACCTTGTTTGGAAGGATCTGCTCACACTAGTAGCCATGCGCGGTGAAACTACAGGAGCTTGAAAGCAGCTAAGCGACACGGCGAACCGCTTACTTTCCTTCAACTGTCTGCCGCAGGTCCTTGCCTTCGTCAAGAGATCGCCCGGCATACTGAGTAGGACAAAACAAATCTCTGTCTTTACTCAGAGGCACTCTAGGCTTTCCGTCTAAGCCGTACAGTCGCACGTTGGCGGCGAATCTCTTCAATTCCTAGTGGATCGTAATCGCAGGGGCCGTAGAAGTCGATGATGTCCCCATCGTTTGGATCTTTAAGCTGTGGCCGCGACGAAAACAATGTGTCCTCACGAATTGCTGGAAACCGCAAGCCGCAGTAGTTAGTGCCAGCGGTTGGAACCCTGCTGATGACACCATCCGCAGCCCGGATGGGCGCATCGTTTAACCATCCAGCCGCGCTTACAGCGATAATGAAGAAGCCTTTTTTCATTCGGTGCATAGCGACGTACGCGCTCCTTACCTAATCACCCGATCCGCCTTCATCAGCGTCCACTGGGGGACCAGCTTTTGTCATCGTATGATCTTGGTCGCCCGCGCTAAGACGTCGGTGTTGATGTTCACACCGATCTTTTTCGCCGTCTGCAGATTAATAACAAATTCGAATTTCATCGGTTGTTGCACCGGTAGGTCTCGGGGCTTGGCACCTTTCAGAATCCGATCCACGTACCACGCAACTTGCCGTTCCCTATCGGCATCGTCCGCTCCGTAGGCCATGAGTCCACCGGCTTCCACAACTTCTCTTTCGGAGTACATCGATGGCAATCGGCTCTTCAACGTATATTCCACCACTTTTTGATGGTAGGTACGCGCTAGTGCGCCGCCTGCGGCCGTATACACTCCGTCAGGGCGTTGCTTGTCGAGCACAGCGAACGCCTTCTCGATGCCCTCTGCCGCACGTATCTCTCGAGGTTGGATTGTCAATTTTTGAGTAGACGTGCTGCCGGTATAATCTCCTTTTCCAGCTCCCGCACGTGACCAGGTGTCGCTGGATCGTAAAGAACCGCAACGCGCGATAACTTGCCGAAAGCATCTTTGAAAATTTCCAACCGCTTGCCGCCTAATTCGGTTGAAAGATTTGTAAGTCCGGTGATGTTGCCACCCGGACGGGCAAGGCTTGAAACAAAGCCGGCTTCGACGGGGTCTGATCCTGAACCGATCATCACAATAGGAATCGTTTTGGTGGCATTGATGGCGGACCGGATGGTGCGATCGCCGCCGGCTACTATGATCAGATCAACATTGAGGCGTACTAGTTCTGCAGCCAACAAGGGGAGGCGGTCAGATTTTCCTTCTGCATGTCGGTACTCAATGACGATATTCTGTCCTTCATTGTAGCCAAACTGACGGAGAGCGAGTCGGATCGCTTCGGAGCGTGGGGCGTCGACAGCTGGAGTGGTCCCCGACAAATACCCTATCCGCCAAATCTTCTTTCCCTGCTGCGCCTCCGCGATCACAGCGGCAGCAAGCAGCACGACGGCAACTAAGATTGATGACAGTTTTATCACAGCTACTTGATCACCCGCGTCGCCCGCACCAGCACGTTCGGCGGAATCGTCAGGCCGATCTGCTGCGCTGCTTTCAAGTTTACGACGAAATCGAATTTCATCGGTTGCTCAACAGGAAGATCAGCGGGTTTGGCTCCCTTTAGGATTCTGTCCACGTATGTTGCCGCGCGGCGATCCAAGTCGAAAATATTAACGCCATAAAACATGAGACCTCCCGCGTCCGCAAACTGACTATTGTGGTAAATAGCCGCCATACGGTTCTTTGCCGCAAGCTCCGCAATCTGCGTTCGGTGTGCAACAATCATGGCGCTGGCAATAGTGGTGACTCCGTCAGCTCGCTCGTTGGCTGCGACTCGAAATGCAGACCCAATGTCTTTGGATTCTATAACATCCAGATATTGGAGCTTTACTCCAAACGCCTTTGCGGCAAGTTCCAGCTCTTTCATTACTAATGCATTACTTGGTACGTTTGATGTCCCGAGAACTGCCACGCGGGATAGCTTTGGGACGACCTCTCGCAAAATTTCCAATCGTTTCCCGCCTAGCTCTGGCGCAAAGTTAGACAGCCCTGTGATATTTCCGCCAGGTTGCGCAAGACTGGCGACAACGCCACTAGCAACAGGATCATTGTCCTGTGCCATCACAATCGGAATCGTAGACGTTGCTCCCTTCGAAGCACGAGTCGGCGCTGTCCCGCCCGTAACGATGACAACTGGCTTGAGGGCCACTAATTCGAGAGCAAGAGTTGGGAGGCGATCGAGTTTTCCATCAGCAAAACGCCACTCGATAGCAATGTTCTTTCCTTCTTCGTACCCACGCTCACGCAATCCCTGGCGGAACGCCGCCATCCTCGCTGCGTAAGCGGAAAGTGGGCCACCTTCCAAGTATCCGATCAGTGGGATTTTCGTTTGCTGAGCATGACCCGGAATTGTCATCAAGCCAATCAGTCCAACAAGAATGCTCCGAATCATGAGCCTCACCGAATCACCCGATCCGCTTTCATGAGCGTCCACTGGGGAATTTCGAGGCCGATCTGTTTGGCTGTTTTGAGATTAATGGCAAACTGAAACTTCATCGGTGCTTCAACCGGCAAGTCTTGCGGTTGTGTTCCCTTAAGAATTTTGTCTACGTACACAGCAGCACGGCGGTAATTAATATCGCGGTCTGGACCATAGGACATCAGCCCGCCAGCTTCGACCCACGCAGTCGATGTGGAGATCGCTGGTAGACGCCTTTTGGCTGTTAGCTCTGCGACACGTTTAAAATGATCAGAATAGACGTTCCCTGGAAGTCGCATGAGCAAACCCTGAGCCCGTTCTTTGGTCATCGCTCGAAATGCGTTCTCGAAGTCATCGGGTGTTCGGACCACTAAGTCTACTGTTTGTATTCCCAACGCTTTGGCGGAAATCTCGACATCTTTCACATAAAGCCGATCCGCCTCACTTCCTGACCTGAGGATAGCCACACGAGAAAGGCTCGGCACGGTCTCTTTGAGTAATTCCAGCAATTTTCCACCCAATTCTCCTGTAACAGCCGTAACACCCGTAATGTTTCCACCCGGCCGAGCAAAGCTGGAGACCAACCCCGTACCCACAGGATCCGTACTGGTCGTCATTACGATTGGAATTGTTCGGGTAGCTTTTTTTGCTGCCAGACTAGGAGTCGTTCCTTCCGTGACAATTATGGCCACCTTTAGACGGACTAGCTCAGCAGCTAGATCGTTAAACTGTTCGGATTTACCCGCCGCTGTGCGAAAGACGAATGCAATATTTTGCCCTTCAACGTAGCCGAGGTCGCGTAGCTCTCGGATGAAGATTGGTGATGGACCCGAGCCCGCCCCCGCGAGATAACCCACCACAGGTATTTTCGCGGTCTGCTGCGCCTCTGCCACAAATCCATAAACGATCAATAGAACGGCAACCAAGATCGACCACATCATGCACCGTTAGATAGCACGGGCACGGGAGCACAGACAATCGCAATTTGATTCAGCCGCTCCGCGTTACAGTGTTGGACTTTAGTCCAGGATAGCGAAAAGAGTTTGTAAGTTTTGGTTGGCCCTTTGTCTCCAGCTGCGGCGTGGGATTAGAGGCTGCCGCAGATCGCTTGACGAACTTGCGCTTGAGAATGCGCGGCTGTTCCAAGAGCTTAAGGAGTCGTTGGAGCAGCAAACGGCGACTAGCGAATCCTCGGCATGATCGCCAGTTCTCCGACCGTTATGGAGCTGACGCGTCTGATACTACAAGATTTCGAGCTTGACGCCGACGGCGTGGCGGAACTGTTCAGGCTGGAGTTGGCCCGGATGGTCATGGACGCGTGATTGGTCGCGGTAAAAAAGTGGGCTCAAAAAAATCACTTCTTCTTTGCCGGGGCGTCCTCCGGCTTGAGGTAGCTAATCCCCCACGGCCCTGTTCCGTGGATTTGGACGATCGTTTCCCCCTGTTTGGTGTATGCGTACATCGGCATTCCGCTGGGAACGATAAAGGCGTCGCCCGGTTTATACGCCTTGCCTTTGGTGGTGTCGAACTTATCTCCAACCGCAAAATACAAAGTTCCTGAGAGAACGGTTACGCGTTCCGCAGTCGGATGCGTGTGGACACCAATTTTCGAGTTGGCAGGAACCTTGAGACGAAAAGTAATCGGCTCGGAGGATTTGAGATCGCCTTCGATTACGGCGATTTTCGCGCCCGGCCCGACTGACGGAGCGTCGGTCCATTTGAGCTTGGACGCTTCGACGGATATGAATCCGGGTGCGTCACCAGCGGAGGTCGCCCCCGCGAATAGTGCTGTGAGCGCCACCGCAACTAAAAAGCTTTTAACTGCTTTCATTTTTGCCTCTCCTTGGCTTACAGTTGAATTCGATCTGGCTGTAGTAGCTGTAATATCCGCCCGCTATCTAAGTTTGTCAAGCCAAAATACTGTTGGGATCGGCGGTCTATCGCTCTGACGATTCGCAGTCTACTTCGCAACGGCTTTTAAAGCGCACGTTGCGTCCCCCGTGGCTGCTGTCGGCGGCGGTGGGCCCAGGGGAATGATAATAGGAACGCCGGATCTGGGAATCTGTCCACAATTGCAAGCGCGCAACGGGACTAAACTCGCCTATCATGTTTACGCTGAGAGTGTGCAAATATATCGGTGGGACGGCACGAGTTGGATGTTTGTGGCACCAGAGGCGGAGTTATTTGCTATGCCGGCTACAACGGTACAGTCGGCATCCATTATTCAACGGGAAAGTCTCAGCGGTAGCAAAGTAGCCGGCAGGGTCCTCGACCGCTGTACGCCAGATCGTGCCGCGATTCCCTGGTTGTCGTTAGGAGCGTTAAACAGTGCAGGTCCTGGTATTTTCCACCGCGTAACATTCATACAGCGGGTGAACACGGTAGGTGGCGTCTCCCGTAGAGACCCCCCCCCGGGGGATTTTCCTGGCGAAGTGGTGAGAGTGGATTACAGCGCCGAGTATTTCTTCCACCGAGCGCATTAACAACGTCACGATAGCTCGTTTGTCGTTAAAAGAAATCAGGAACAGTGCCGTTCCCGCGCGAACGTGTAGGCAAAAACAACTCAAGGCACTCTAGGCTTTTCGTCTAAGCCGTACAGTCGCACGTTGGCGGCGAATCTCTTCAATTCCTAGTGGGTCGTAATCGCAGGGGCCGTAGAAGTCGATGATGTCCCCATCGTTTGGATCTTTAAGCTGTGGCCGCGATGAAAACAATGTGTCCTCACGAATTGCTGGAAACCGCAAGCCGCAGTAGTTAGTGCCCGGCGTTGGAACCCTGCTGATGACACCATCCGCAGCCCAGATGGGCGCATCGTTTAACCATCCAGCCGCGCTTACAGCGATAATGAAGAAGCCTTTTTTCATTCGGTGCATAGCGATTTACGCGCTTCTTACCGAATCACCCGATCGGCTTTCATCAGCGTCCGCTGGGGAATCTCAACCCCGATCTGCTTGGCGGTCTTGAGATCGATGACGATGCAAGCGTGTTTTCTGTTCTACTTGTCACGTATTGAGGCTTTCCCAATCGCTTTCAATAGTTCGGGATCGATTGGCCATCCCAAATCTTGCGCTTTCGAAAAATCAGCAACGGCTTCCTTGTACTGCCCTCTATTCCAATAGAGGGCCCCCCTATTGTAGTATGCTTGAGACGCCCAACTAGCGTTAGGGTTTATTTCCAGTGCCTTGGTGAAATCAGCAATGGCTTCGTCGTAGTGCTGCTTGTTCGCATACGCCGCACCCCGAACGTGAAACGCTTGCGCATCGCCAGCATTAATCTCTAAAGCCCTCGTAAGATCAGCGATCGCCAGATCATACTGACCTTTTTGGTAATAAGAAGCGCCCCTAGCTAAATAAGCCTGACCGTACCGAGGGTTTATTTCCAATGCCTTGGTAAAATCGGCGATGGCAAAGTCCTGCCGCCCGCCTTGGGCTACACCCCGATTGTAGTAGGCCTCCGCAGATCTGGGATCTATCTCCAATGCCTTATTTAAGTCAGCAATGGCTTCGTCGTATCGTCCTTTTTTGGCATAGGCACTACCGCGGTTAATGTAGGCTTCGGCGAACCTAGGGTGCATTTCCAATGCCTTTGTTAAGTCAGCGATTGCTTCATCGTACTGCTGGTTGATCAGATAGATAACGGCCCGATTGTAGTAGGCTGAAGCATCCTTTAGAGGGACTTCCACGGCCATCAAGCTAGACGCAACTAAAAACGCCAGCCCTAACACACAGAATCTAAATGGAGGGTTCACTTCGCCTGCTGCGCCTCCGCGATCACACCGTAAGCGAGCAGCACGACGACAACCAAGATCGAACGCATGGCCGCTAGATAGCACAGGGGCGGAAGTGAAGAAAACTGTGATTCGGGCTGGAGCTGACGCGCATACTCGTTAATGCGTTTCCGATGAACAGGAGTAAATTGGAGTGCCGCATCACGGGGGTTGGCGACGCCATTTCTAGGAATTGGCAGTTGGATACGCCAAAGCCCGTGGCGACCGTTGCAAGCTCACAAACCTCCTTATCCGCACTCAGCGTGTCATTCCGACCCGCTCCGGTTCTTCGGCAGTTCGACATGACTCAGCTCAGCCGTCTGGCTAAGAGATTACCTTGATACATAGCGCATACTAAGGCACAGACCCAAACGACAAAGAAGGCATGTCCAGTTGTGATTCTGTTGGCGACGGCGTCTTCAATAACTGCCACAGCTCCGATGACCGACGGTAATGCAAAAGTCCCCAATTGAGCCATCAAACCAAGATCAGCCAGGTATCGTTCTAAAAAAGAAAGCGTCAAACCGACCAAGATACCGATGATAAAAATTATTAAGACGCTTTGCCGGTCGGTATTTTTATTGATCGTGCCGAGTACGAAAGCCGCTCCCCAGGAAAACACAAGTCCTACGGAAAAATTAACAAGTCCAAGCATGATCCTGCTAATAAAGGCTAATATCATCTTAGCCTCCGCTCATACGCACGAGGTGTGCCAAACGATACCAGCGAGCATTCGGCTCATTATTCCGCGTACTTAGTGAAACAGCAGGTCTCGGGTGCGTATACCGAGTTTGGCACCTGATGCATCAGGTGTATCCATTGGATGACAGGGGTGCTGCTCCTTACTAGCCCCCATGGGAAACGGTTCAATCCGAAATGCTTCGTCCGCTAGTATGGAGAATCACTAAGGCACGGGCGAAACTGTCGGGAGCAGAAAAGCTTTGAGAGGAGTTGCGCGTTGCGACACTCGTTTAACTGGATTTTCCTGGCGCCCAAGATTTCTTTTGATTCGATTGCGATTAGTACAGAATAGATCCCATCCGGCACCTCGCGGGAGTTCCTGCACTATTAGACGCATGTGGATTGTTGCCAATTGTAATACGACTCACCCCTGGACCTCAGCCCTGTTGGAGAACGCTTATGAATTCATTCAAATCGCCGTGCTACAGTGTCCGAGTCAGACGGAAAACACACGGGATTGGAACCGCAATCGGACCGGCTTTTACGGTGCGGGAATTAGTTTGGTATTGACAATTTCTTTTTCAGCAATCTCAGGAGCTACTACCATCAGTTGAGGCCGTCCGACTATGAAGCCAACACCTACCTCTCCTTTGATGTAGTAAGTCTGACCCGCCTTGACGTCGAGCGTAACGGAGCTTTTCGATTCGGTTTGGGCCCAGAACTCCTTTTCACCAGGGGCTGAGAAGTAAGGATAATACCCGCCGCTACGAAGGGTCGTTATGACCGTATCGCCCGTTTTAACATCGTAGGAGACCCCTCCACCCATTAATGATGACGGCCGGTACAAATAAACCAAGCCGCTGTTATCTGGTATTTTATCAACTTTGGAGTAGTCAGGACCGAGGGTTGCACAGCCTGTTATGAAAAGAAATGAGAATATAAGTAGAGAATTCACGTTCGTCCACCAAAATGTGTTCATGATTCCTTCTCCTTTTTGAGTATCTCAATTACCGACCAGCTTGAAAAGCAGATCTCTATCGCCGTACATCTGGGTCTCGATGTTATCTCGGACGGCCAGAAGCCCTCTTCTCCGGAGTTCGCTAAGGGTTTCGCCTTCCGAAAAAATCGTTCGATGCTTGTCGAGCACGCATACGGCCGTATATGTCTTGATCAAGGAACTCTCCTTCAAGACGTCAAGCTTCGCTGAAACTACCACCGTATTGGCGCCAATCGGAAATCCTATGATCGTGAGCGGATTAAACAGCGGAAGGGCTTGATGTACCGCGTCTCGTCCATAGGTTACTCCGTACTGATAGCGCAGAGTCAAAGGGGAACGAGGATGGGATTCGGCAGAGACCGTCCGGGGCAGATATTCGGCATTTCCTTCGTAGTCAATTATCCCGCTGAGCGAAAAATCGGCGCTCTGCACTATCGCTAAATCTGGAGTCATGAGAATATTCGGGGCGCAAGCTGAGAAGATCAGAGAAACAAGCAGGCAGAGTATTAGGCGCGAGGTACGCACTCTGCTCATGACCGCTCCTTTAGTTGACGGATGTAGAGAGTCTTTTTACAGCAAGGCAAGTTGCATGCCACTACCAATAACAGGATCAGATAGGCCAATTGTTAACATTAATACGGAGTTAGAAAGCACGTATATTGACCGTCACGTATTTAGTGTCAACATTTGTTAACAGTCACTGTAAACATATGTAGACACCCGTGTGGTGCACTCGTCAGGCGTCAGCCGTATGATGCTACGCCCGTAGCCTAGTTCGCGCAGAGCCAGCCGGATTCCCTCGGAACGGGCGGACTCACCAGTTGGATCGATAGGCGATAGGTATCCTATTCGGTGAACCGTCTTCGTCTGCTGGGCCTCCGCGACCAGACCGTAGGCGAGCAGCCCGGCGACAACCAGGATTGCTCGCACCCAATTTAGCATGGCTACCGGATCACCTTATCCGCTCGCACCAGCACATTCGGCGGGATCGTTAGGCCGATTTGCTTTGCTGCTACGGCTCAATACTGCGCCGTTAGGGACCTAAAAGAACTCATCGCCCTGGGAAACGGGCATAGTGTTCCTGCTATTGGGCGTCGAACGTTGGCTGCCCTGGAGGTCTCCATAAGGGATACCACCTATACCAGTGAGTCCTGTGAACTAATAGGGGGTTCCACAAGTGCGCACCAACCGATGTCATTCGCTGTTGCACGACAAGTGATCCATCGGTGCTTTTATTAAACACACTTATGTATCGAGCTACTGCCCCAGGCCCACCAAGAACGTATTCGGTATCCACAATTGTTACGCCCTCTCGACCGCAACTGAAATCTCCCTCGTTTGCCAAAAACGCTCGACGAGCTATCAATTGCGCTCGATTCCAAACGCTCCACACGCCGATTTCCATTCTTTCGCCGGAATGTTTTACCTCAACCTCCTCAGGCACGGCATTATCAGAAAAACTACCTTAGAGAGCAGATTAAAGCTCAGCCTACAACCGTTATCGTTATCGGAACAAATACCGGTACCGCTACCGATACCCTCAGTCCCAACATCGGCATATACTCCTGATATATTTGGGCACGTTGGACCTGCTTTGGACTCTAAGGGTGCCCAGTTAGACGGATAATCGTAATGATAGAAGCATGAAGTCAGCCCTAGTGCAGTAAAACAGAACGGGACGAGGCGAAAGATAGCCATTGCGATGTGTGTACCCCAATAGCCGGAAACGATCAATTCATCCAAGGACCCGGATTAAATGCATGCAAAGTTGGCGTTTCAGGCCCCAGGACCCCAACCAGCGATATACCAAGATACAGTCGTAGGATGCTGCGCCCAGCGGGTGTTCTGCCCTTTAAAATCTTGTCGACGTAAGTGGCAGCGCGATAGTGCACGTCGACCAAGTCGGGCCCGTATGAGATTAGGCCGCCTGCCTCAACATGCTCTTTGATAGAAAAATTTGTTGGCAGCCGGTGGCGTGCGGCTAGCTCCGCGAGCCGCTTTCGCTCTGCAATCAAGCGTGCGTTCTCAATTACGATTAGAGCACTGCCACGCTCGCGTGCCACCGATTTGAAACGTCCATCCCAAGCCGCGGGATTATCATCGAGACCGAGTGTCTGAAACTTCAAGCCAAGCGCTTTGGCACCCGCCTCTGTGTCCTTTATCCATGTCGGGATCGCAGTTGATGTCGCGCCGAAGGGATAGACAGCAGCAACATGGGTGATCCGTGGTACGGTTTCCTTCAGCAGTTCGAGCCGCTTCCCAGTCAGATCTGTAGTAATCATGGTTAGACCGGTAATGTTTCCTCCGGGCCGTGCAAGACTTTCGACCAGTCCGCTGGCGATTGCGTCCGCTGCAGGTGACATTACAATCGGAACTGTATTGGTTGCGTTCTTTGCATCCAAGACAGCACCTGTGCCCGTTGCGACGATTACATCGATCTCTTGACGCAACATTTCGGCAGCGTCGCCTTTGGATGTCCCACGTCTAACAATCACGGTATTTTGTTCCTCTAAGTAGCCTTGCTCTCGCAGGCCGCGCTTAAGAGCATCCAAGAAGGATGGGGGCAGCGTCGAGTTCTGCAGAACGCCGATGCGGAAAATTTTCTTCGTTTGTTGCGCCTCAGCAGTCACGCCAAGAGCGAGCAGGCCTACGGCAACCAAGATGGACCTCTTCATGGCCCATTAGATAGCACGGGCACGGGAGCGCAGACAATCATGGATTGGACTTTAGTCTAGGATTGACTCGCCCTCACTCGCAGCGATATGACTCCGGCACGATGGCCCGCTATTTCGCTCGGACATGCCCAAGTGTACCAAGACTTGAATGATGCGGATCATCTTCGAGAATTGTGATGCGCTTAATCGATGATGTCCTTTGGCTTGCTGTCGGATTCCTGCTTATCGTCTTAATAGCGGTCAACGTCTTTCTGTAGCGCCTATCGAAATTCGTGGCCGACGGCTTATGCCGAAAAAACCTGTTAGCGATCCCGATCTGACCGCCGAAACCGCCGAGAAGGTGTTCGGCTGGCGGAACGTCCACAAGTATGACGGCAAATTCATCGGCAAAAAGCCCGACAAATTGGGTCGCTGGCGAACCGCGACCGTGCCGGACTACGCTGCGGATACTGGCCAGGCGTTCGCAATTGACGAACGGATGAAGCAATTAGGGCGCTCGGAGCACTACGTCAAAGAGCTTGCCAGGCTCACCAAAGCGGCCAGACTTCCCGCAGGGTGGGCCACGCCCGAGCAGCGGTGTAAGGCGGCGCTGAAAGCATTGCGGAAGTGACATTACCGATTCCGAACGCGAGTGCTTGTTTTTTCTGCGTTTTTTCCGGTTGAGCTAAACTCTTGGATTCATTACTGTTTTTCGTAAAAAAGTTATCTGGCACGCGATTTGAGCGATCAAATCCGCTTCCGCTGTCGGAGACAATGCTCCGTTCCCTTCCAAACTCTTCTTAAGCAGACTTGCCGCATGGCAGGCGTAAAGGCAAAATGCCGAGCACATGAAATCAGTTGAGCAATGTTTGGAAGTTTTGGGGGTCAAGCCGAACGCTACTGCGGACGAAATAAAGCTCGCCTATCGGGATTTGGTCCGGGTGTGGCATCCCGATCGCTTTGCGCACAACAAACGGCTGCAACAGAAGGCAGAGGAGAAGCTTAAAGAGATCAACGAAGCGTACGAACAGCTTCAATCTACTTTTGCATACGCGGGAAATCGGCAGACGCAACCCCCGCCAGCGCCGACATCGCAAGCGATTCGTAGAGCCTCCGGATCCGCAAAGCAGCGCTCAACCCCGCCGCCTCGTCCGGCGGCGATCAAAGCAAAGCCAGGTCTGTTGGCTGGGCTTAAACGAGGCCGGCTGGGCGCTGTCATTCTTCTGCTCCTCTCACTGACTGCTCTCACCGTTTGGCTGGCTAAACCGGCCAGCATCCCAGAGCAAGAAAAACGGTTGGACCCCGCTCAGCTTAAGTCGCGCGAGGACATTTTTAATACCCTCAAGGAAACACGAGCGGGCGCCGAACGGCTGCTGGTTCTTCATCAATCGGAATTAGAGCGTCTGACTCAGTTGTACGAACAGCGGCGCGCTCAGCATACAAGGAACGAAATTTCAAAGGCCGAACTGCTCCAGGCTGAACAGGCGTTGTCGGAAGCGAAGCTCCGTGTATCCGAAGATAAAAAATGGCTTGCCGAGGCTGACGTAGCTTTAAAAGAGTTTACCGCCCGCCACAAATCATCGACCTCGCGCTAAACGCTCTCTCGCCGCGCTAAGCAGGTCTTCAAGGAGTACTGGACAGCAAGGGATCAACAGCTGTGCTGGCCGCTCTCCTCGTGCCGAAGCTGGTCGGAGGTTAGGGGAAGCCTTGGCCTAATGGAGCCGGTGCTTTGGTGTCTGCTCGGCACAGCGTTACGGCAACGCACGCACATCACTCACACCTCCGAATCGGGCGAGGCCTCAGCGATAGGGAACGAATCTTCCCGCAGCTTCCCCTCGAAGCTATTCGTTTAACCTGTTCCAACTCTGAGACACCCGGAAGGTTTAAACTTCTTCCGATTGAGTAAGATGGCACTCCTAAACGACATTTTCCGCAGTCAAACGACGACAACCGAGTCCGTTTTTACCAGTGCGTTGGGGTCTGCCTTTTGCATCTACTTTCCTTCGAGGAGGGACGAGAACTTCATACTGGGGGTGGACGTATATCGGAGAGTTCTGGAGTTGAAATCAAAAGCGCCGGATCGACTGACGGAGGTCGCATGTTAACTCGAATCTTGCTAGCAGAATCGTTGGTCTTGTTGTTGAGCGCAGGACTGGTCTACAGCGATCAATGGGTCGCGGCCTTCACCCTGCTCGGGTTCTATGTGGTCACGTTGTTAATGCTCATTGTACGCATGCGAGAGTTTTGACGGGCTGGTTCGAGTATTCCCGTCGGCGCCTATTCAAGGGAGGGATCAAAATCCGGTGACCCAGATTGGATTTCAAGACGTTGGCATTCCGTGCCCTTTCTCCACCGTCGAACTCGGAATCTCGGGCCCGTGACGGCTAATTCAGCAAAAAAGATATCGATACGAAGCGCCGTAGTATCGTGCCTTACGGCGACCTTCCGGTGCTGAGAAGGCGTCCAAGTTCAGATGGATGCCTTTTTACTTAAGGCAAATTTTTTCTGAACTCGTTTTCGGTGATAGGTGCAGCTCGGCGCTTTATTTTGTGATGCTTCTTGCGTTTGACAGGCCAAGCACAGCGGGCAAATCCAATTTCCGCAGGCGCAACGCCCGGAGGGCTTGTTGACGAAGCCGGGCCTTGTGAAGAAAAAATGATGGCAAGCATTGCACTCGATCTCCGCAGCCGCCTCGATGACTTCTAAGTCCTCTAAGGGTGCGACCTTCCGCATCGACTCGCCAGCAACCGTGATCCGGTATTGGAAAGTTTCTTTGGTGATTAAGGACTGCAGTGTCGCGCCGCCCTTCGTGAAGCACGCTTTGATCGAAGTTGTGCCGTCAATCTTTCCTTCGTAGCCTCTGTTTCTGTGCCGTACCAAGGTGCCATCGCGCAAGCTCGGGACAAAGTTATCGGACATGGCGATCTCCTCTCGAAAATTCTCTCGTGTTAGCCCTACTATATGGCGCGAACCGGTTCACATACCGGAATCGTGGCGTCAGGCGCGTGATGTACCAAAAGGATATAGAATGCCGCCGCCGCAGCAAACATTGGCCACCGGGATGCCAACTGGATGACCCGGATTCGACGCGGAGCGCTCATCGTCAATCCCTCTCTGCGCGCGATCACCGGGTGTTCGTCAGTACGTTGGCTTGGGACCTAACGAGTGTGAAGACGGATTACTTTCGCCCGTTTGATCCGCGGCCTTTGCTTTTTGATGACGCCGCTCCATTCTTCGTGCAGCTTTATTCTGCTGCTTTTCTTTCCGCGCCCAAGCTTTTTGCCGTTTCTTGAATGTCTCCATTTATTCTCCTCCAAATTTCGTGGAGATACCGCGAGTTCGTGTGAAAGTCTCCCTCACGTGTCCCCGAACTGATGGCACTCGTTCAATCGCGCTGCATGGTTCAGCGCTATCGGTCCAACCCGTTCCTTAGGCACTCGATACACACCTCGCTCCATTCCCCGTTGAGGGCTACAATGTCGATGTCGACGTGCGGTGTAATATTGGAACCGCAGTTCCTGCATACCGTATGCCTCATCAGTAGATCGGCGTATTCAGCATCGGCAAAGAATCGCGTTTCTTCTTGGCGATTAAGCTCACCTCTGGAGTAGAGTTTGATGACGTGATTGCGCCGACAATCAGCGCACCAACACTGTTTTTCATAAAGGGTCATAACAGTCTCCTGTCGCAAGGTTCTGCTGCGGTGTTACTCGACGATTGCGAGACGACCGTTTGCCTCACCAAGGCAGGCGCGGCTCTTCGCGCCGTAACTTGGTGAAAGATCTCTTACAGCTGCCGGTCAGTGACTGAATAAGACAGACTACCAACATATCAACACCGCTCATGTTCTCCACCTAGGAGAGGAGGCTTTTTGCAATGGTACTCCCTCGGCAGAACATGGATAGCCGCCACGCTCGGGTCGGTTTATCGGGTTAGGGAATCGTTCGCAGGGAGAGAGACGGATTAGAGGCCTTGAACGGTTGTTCTTCCCATTCCAGATGAAGCAGGCGACCGTAAGGCTACGGGCAAATACAGGGAATGTCAATCAGCGGGCGAATTTGCATGCGGTGCCGCCGGCCAACCAGGCAACGCTTTCCGAGCGGATGTGAACTGTAAAACCTGGACACGGCGTGGTGCCGACACGCCGTACGGGAACTTTGAAAAGTCTCTTAGCGAATGGTTGGAGACGGTTCTTGCCGGCCGAGGCCGCCGCGGATCAATACGAAAGGGCGGGCAGTTTTGTTGGGGCGATGACACTCCGGCATGCGAGCCTTAGCCGGGATCGGCGCAACGTCATGGGTGCCGTTGTGCGCGTCGAAGGCCGCGAGTGTCTGCTCGCACAAGCTAAGAATCTCGATCAGTGATTCGGCGCTGTCGCGGTTCATGCTCATGGGCCGACCTAGAGGCAAGATTCGTGCAAAGCCATCGGCAGAACTTGAGAGAGTTCGCCGACCTTTCAGCGGCAATTGTGACTTGATTTTTCTGCCAGGCCCGTCAGCCCGTGTGACAGCCATGTCTCCGGCCCCGATGGACGGCTCGCTCGCTCCGGCGAGGACAGGCGCGCGCTGCCCAAGCGGTGTACCGGAGTCGCCTCGGATGGCTCATTGGAACCATGAAATCAGGGGCTTCGGCCAGGGGACGTGCAAAAGATAATCATAGATACCGTGGAGAAATCCCCAGGTGAGGGCTGCCAAAACCACCGCCGTCCACCAGCTGCCGCCGTAAACCTTTATATACAAGAAGACAAATAACGGCAGCGCGACGGGAAAGCCGATGAGATGAATGGCGAAAAAAAGTCCCCAAAGCCACGCCCAAATTTCCAGACTGCCCCATCTGCCGGTGTGCTCGAGCGGTTGCACTTCGAAGGCCGGCCGGACAGCCGCCGCTCCTTGATGGCGCAGCGCCTTGTAATCGGCAGTTAGCTGAACGATCGTCAAAATCACGGCGATGCCGCCTAGCGAAAGAATAATAATGGAAGCTCGGACCGGCCAGTCCTTGGCGATGAACAGCGCCGCCAGCATCACCGAGCCGATGAACGCAGTAAAAAAAATCTCTTCGACGGCGCGGATCATCAAGCCTCCAGCGGAAGCGGTCGAGCTTCTTTTTTTCGCGCGCGCGCCGTGAGCAGGGGATAGAGGATGGAAACGATCAGCAGGGCGACGAGAGCCAGCACCGCCGGCCGGGTGAGCCAATCGAAGCCATAACGCGTATAGGAAAGCCAGAGATACAATTCCATCTTGTCGCCGAGCACCATGCCGAGCACCAACGGCGCGCGCGGCCAGCCGTAGCGGCGCATGAAGAAACCCAGAGAAGAAAAGATCATCAGAGCGGTGAGATCGTAGGTGTGAAAGTTTGCCGCGAAAGCGCCGATGAAAACAAAGGCGACGATCGGCGGCACGATGGCGTAAAAGGGCATGAAGCAGATTTTCGCAATCGGCCGCGCAAACACCATACAAAGCGCGGTAGCGATGATATTGGCGATGGCCAGCGTCCAGATAACGGCGAACGTCAGATTGAGCTGCGAGGTGAGCATATCCGGACCCGGCTTGATGCCGACGGCGATGAACGCCGTGAGCACGAGCGCCGACGACGTTCCGCCCGGAATACCAAAGGCCAGGGTGGGAATGTAATCGCCGCCCTCTTTGGCGTTATTGCAACCTTCGGAGGCGATGACCCCGCGCACATCGCCCTTGCCGAAGTTCTGGCGGTTTTTTTCCGTCTGCACCGCATGGGCATAAGCGAACCAGTCCGCCACCGAACTGCCCAGGCCGGGGAGAAAACCCACCCACACGCCGATAATCGACGTGCGGAGCAAGAGCCACCAGTGGCGAAAACAGTCGATCACCCCCTGGAGAAATCCATGGCCAAACTCTTCCGCTTTGGCGATGGTGCCTTTGCGGCCAGCCAAATCGATCACTTCGGGAATGGCGAAGATGCCCAGGGCGACGAGCACAAGATCAATGCCTTCCCAGAAGTAAGAAACATTGAAAGCGAAGCGCTCGACGCCGGATTTGGCGTCGAGGCCGACGGTCGAAATGAACACGCCCACGATGCCGGCGAGCAAACCTTTGACCGGCGCGTTGCCGCTCAAGATGCCGACCATGCTCACGCCCCAGAGAGTGAGAATGAAAAATTCCGGCGAGCTGAAAGACAGCACCAGGGGGCGCAAGATCGGCAGCGATGCAAACAACACCAGCGCGCCGAAGATGCCGCCGAGCAGAGAAGCGACAAACGACGCGCTCAAGGCGCGCGCCGCCTCGCCGTTTTTGGCCATCGGGTGGCCGTCGAGAATGGTTGCCTGTGAGCCTGAGCTGCCGGGGACCGAAATCAGAATCGAAGTGAACGCGCTCGCCGTGTTGCCGACCGCATCCATGCCGACCAATAGCGCAATGACCAGAAGCGGGTCCTGCATCGTCATGACGAACGGCAACATGATCGCGAGCGTGCTCGGCCCGCCGATGCCGGGCAAGAAGCCGACCAAACTGCCGATCAACACGCCGAGGCACATGAACATGAATGCCTCGGGCTGGACCACGCCGATCAGACCTGCAAGGGCGGCTTCCAACATTGACGATCCGTAAGCTCAGCGAAGGCGCTTTGGCTTTGGGTCTCGCATGTCCGCATGGCTCGCGGTCAGGATTTCGCGTCGCCGACCGGCAAATTATACTTCTGGCGCATCTTGGTGATGTAATCCTTGGCTTCCTTGGGAATCGCAATGTGGTCGCGTATCACGGTCTCGAGTTTTTCGGCGCCTATAGCGCGCCAGCCGTCGCCAAAAAATTTATCGCCTTCTTTGTCGACTTCGGGGTCTTTCATGATTTTCACAAAAGCCTCGCGCAGCATCTTGACGATATTTTCCGGTGTGCCTTCAGGAGCGACCAGGTATTTATCCAATTCCGGTGCACCCGCCCAGGCCTGGTAAGCCTGCCAGGAAAGGCCGGAGGGTTTCTTGGCGCCGAGAAGCTCTAGAAAGGTCGGGATGTTCGGGAAATCCTCGCGCCGGCGGTCCTCCTCGGTGCAGATGACCTGTGTGACGCCCTCGCGCTGTAAGTCCTGAACGAGCTTCGCGTTCTGGGTGGCCCAGACGTCGATCTCACCCTGCCGAATGGCGAGCTGGAGTTCGCGGCTTCCGGGATAGCCGTATATCCAGCGCAGATTCCAGCCGAGGTATTCCGCGCCCCACACGGTCATGGCGATCCAATTGCGGATGCCATCGGTGTCTCCCACCACCGCCGGTTTGGCGCCCTTGTCGGTAAATCTCGACCGCGCGTCATTGCGGATCATCAACATGCTGCCGGGCCGCGCCACCCCGCCGATAATTTTGAACTTCCTCGGATCGTATTTGATCGACGGTCCGCCGCGGGCAAAGCTCGACACGCTGGACGAGGAGTCCTGCATGATCGTGAGACCGTCCGGTTTCACCTCGGCGGCAAAATAGTTGTTCGCTATCGTACCGCCGCCGCCGCCCATATTCTGAATGATGACTTTGGGGTTTCCGGGCAAGTACTTCGACAAGTGACGCGCCACCAGCCGGCCCGCGGTATCGGTGCCTCCGCCTGGTCCGGACGCGATGAGGAACCGGATGGTCTTGCCTTCGTAGAATGGCGCTTCACCGGCAAGGAGCGGGTGCGCCCAAGCGAATCCCAAGAACAGCATCAAACTGGTTAAAGCAGCGCTGATTTTTGCCATAACGATTCTCCTCATTGATGATTTGGCGCACCTCGTAACGGAACCGGATCCATTCCAACCACCGGCGCGAATCATACTACTCCGCCGGCCGATGACAAGACTCAGCAGAGCGAATGTTTGACAAGCGCCGGAGGCAGTAATAAGCGGTGGAGTGAGCGCGGGAGGGAGACATGATACGCGGAGTCTTGTTGCCGGTGATCACGCCCTTCGATGACCAGGTTCGGCTCGACGAGCAGATGCTGCGCCAACTGGTCGATTTTCACATCGAGGCGGGCGTGCAGGGCTTGTTCGTGCTCGGCTCCACAGGGCAGGGGCCGGCGATGAGCGTTGAAGAACGCAAGCAAGCGGCGGCGGTGGCCCTGGATCAGGCGAAGAAACGCGTTCCGGTGGTGATCCATGTCGGCACGGCCGATGCCTGGAGCACGACGGACTTGGCCGAACATGCGGCCGCGCATGGCGCGGATGCAGTCGCGATCGTGCCGCCATACTATTACTCGGATCACACGGAATTCGAAATCATGGCGCATTACCGAGCCGTACACCGCGCGGTAGCGCTGCCGATCTATATCTACGAAAACCCCAAGTACTCCGGCATCTCGATTGCGCCGAATTTCGCCGTGCGCATGAAAGAGCAGATACCGGCGTTGAAGGGCATCAAGGTCGCTTACGGCCAAGGGGCGCTGCTGGAATATGTCCGGCTCCTGCCGGACGTATCGGTATTCACCGGGAACGCCGATCTGTTCGGGCTCGTGCCATTCGGTCTGGCGGGCATGATCAATCCGCCGACGAGCTTCGTGCCCGAGCTCTGCGTCGCGCTGTTTGACGCCCTCGATCGAAAAGATTATCCGCGCGCGGTGGAAGCGCAAAAAAGAGTCGATGCCGCGGCGCGCATCGTGGCGGCGCGCCTGCGCAAGTACGGCCGCGTGCCGCTCCAGGAGGTTCACCGGATGCGCGGCCTCGCGGTCAAGCGCTTTCCCAAGTGGGACACGGAGCAGATGCCCAAAGACGAGATCGCCAAGCTGGAACGGGAGCTGAGAGAAGCGGGAATTCTCGGCCAGTAGGGAGAAGTTCTCTCCCGCAAGAAGGGCGGATTTGCCGACGCGAAACTGAGTCAAACAAAATCATCATGAAACAAGAGCTTGCTCAAAAATTGGTGCAGAGTCTTAAGGACGCCGGGGTCAATTTTGTAACGTATTTGCCGGAGACGCGGCTCAGCCAGATCGTGCCGCTCATGCGCGACGATCGGGAAATAGACCTGATCGCGGTCGCGAACGAGTCAGAAGCCGTCACGATCGCCGCGGGCGCGACGCTCGGCGGCAAGCAAGCCGCGGTGTACATGGAAAATACGGGTATCTTCGTGTCCTGTTACAGTTTGCTCACCGTCGGACGGCAGCTCGGCGTGCCGTTGCTTCTGGTGGTTGCCTACCTCGGTGGGGTGGCGGATCTGCGCAATAGTTTTCTTTACGCGACCATCGGCAGACATTCGATCCCGGTGCTCGACGGCTTGGGAATCGACCATCAAGTGCTCGTCGACGGCGACAAGCTCGAGACACAAATCAAAGACGCCATGCGCGCGGCGAACTCTTTGCGCAGCCCCTACGCGCTGCTGTTTGCCGGGGAGTTTTCCGAATGATCCGCTATGAATGCCTGGAGCTGCTGGCGAGCAAGATATCGGATCAGCTGGTGGTCACTTCGCAGAGCGGGCAGCGCATCGAATGGTCCCATCTGTCGCGTCACGAAGGCAACCTGCTGGTGGGCATGATGGGATGCGCCATCGGCGTTGCCACCGGTTTGGCGCTGGCCTTGCCGCATCGCAAGGTGATCGCGTTGGATTCGGACGGCAGCGTGTTGCTCTCGCTCTTTAACTTGGCCACTCTGGGCAACTTGCAGCCGAAAAATCTCGTCGTCTACGTGTTCGATAACGGCGTCTACAGCGGCAGCCGGATCAGCTACCCGACGGCGACCTCGGGGAACACGGATCTCGCTTCGATGGCGCGGGCGGCGGGAATCAAAAACGCGCAAACGATCGGCGCTTTCGAAGAATTCAAGAAAGCGGGCATCGAAGCTCTGGGCAAAAGCGAGCTCGGGTTTTTCGTCTGCAAAGTCGAAGAAAGCCTGCTGCACCGCGAAATTCCCCGCCCCGTCACCGATCTGGCAGAAAATAAGTACACCTTTGTGCGCTATCTCGAGAGGACGGAAAAGAAAACGTTTCCGTTCGTCGGGCGAGGTTAGTCGAGCGACCGAGACGGAGGATGAAGATGGCGATCGGACGAGGAGCTTGCAAGGGAAAGTTTCGTTGGTTTCACGCGTTCGCGATCGGGGTCTGGCTTTTTGCCGGAGATAATCGACCGGTTGCCGGCGCGCAGGAATATAAAGACAAAACGCTGACGATCATTGTCGGCTATTCGCCGGGAGGATCGTTCGATCTCTACGCGCGCGTGTTGGCGCGCTACATCGGCCGCTATCTGCCAGGCAACCCCACGCGCATCGTCGAGAACATGACCGGCGCCGGCGGCATCATCGCCGCCAATCATCTTTACAATCGCGTCAAGCCGGATGGTTTGACCATTGGCGCATGGGCTTCGCCTTTGATTTTGCAGCACATCCTGGGTAACGAGGCAGTGCAGTTCGATGGCCGGCGCTTCGGCTATCTCGGCATTCCTTCCGAATACGAGACCGTCTGCACGTTCAATCAGCAGAGCGGCATCGCCAAAATGGACGATTGGATCAACGCCAAGCGGCCGCAGAAAATTTCCACCATTGGACCGGGCACGAGCACGTCGGATATTCCCAAGCTGCTCAAGGCCGCCCTCAATCTGCCGATGGATGTGATCGACGGCTATAAAGGCGGCGCCGATGCGCGCTTGGCGGTGGAATCCGGCGAGGTGGACGGCTACTGCGGATCCTGGGGCACGGTAGAAACGGTCTGGCGAAGCGCGTATGAAAGCAAAAAGATCGTGCCGATCCTCCAGGTGGCGCGCAAATCACAGGCAAAATATAAACTCATTCCTTTGGCACACACCTATGCCAAAACCGAAGATGCGCGCGAGCTGCTGCGGATCGCCGACGATGTCCACATCGCGCAGTTTCCTTTCTCCGTACCGCCCGGCATGGCGAAAGACCGGCTGGAACTGCTGCAGCGCGCTTTTGTGCGCACATTCAAGGACGCCGATCTCTTAGCCGAGGCCAAACGATCGCAGCTCGACGTCAATCCGGTGGACGGCCTGACGATCAGCAAGACGCTCACCGGGCTCTACGATTTGAAACCAGCGACGGTGGCGCGGCTAAAGGAGATCTTGCTACCGAAGAGAAAATGATCGCGTTGTGCTCGTGCGTCGGATGTGCGAGCGCTTGCCGGAAACCTGCCTTCCTTGACAGAGAGGGAACTTTGCTTGTAGACCAAAAATTGCTGGCAATTCGAGATCCGGATCGGGCCGGGTCTCAAGAAGGAGTCTACGTTTTATGGCACAGGTCGTGATTGGTATCGGCACGTCGCACAGTCCGCAGCTGAGTATTCGGGCCAAAGACTGGGACCATCTTCTCAAAAAGGACCAAACCGATCCGCGCCTGGATTATCCCGCTCTGCTCAAGCGGGCGAAACCGGGTCTCGAAGCGGAGCTGACGCCGGAAAAATTTCGCGAGCGCGATGAGGCGTGCCTGAAAGCGGTCAGAGAGCTGGGCGAGGCGCTGCAAAAAGCCCAGCCGGACGTCGTGGTGGTATTCGGAGACGACCAGCAGGAACAGTTTCATGACGACAACATGCCGATGTTCGCCATCTACCACGGCAAGACGGTGCCGGTGGTCAAAGATCACGGCCTGCGGCCGTCGGGCTGGAAGGACGCCGAGCGGCAAGGCTGGGCGGAGACTCAACCGGAGTACGAAGCCGCGCCCGATTTGGCCGAACATTTGATCCGCCAATTGACCGAGGCCGAGTTCGACGTCACCCGCTGCAACCGGCTGCGCGCCGAGATCGGCGTCGGCCATGCGTTTAGCTTTCTTTACCGGCGCGTTTTGCCCGGCGGCAGGATTCCGATGGTGCCGGTCATGGTGAATACCTACTACCCGCCGAACCAGCCTACGCCGAAGCGCTGCTATGCTTTTGGCCAGGCGGTGCGCAGAGCGATCGATAATTGGCCGGCGCAAAAGCGGGTGGCGCTGATGGCCTCGGGCGGCTTGAGCCATGTGGTGATCGATGAAGAAATTGACGCGATGGTGATCGACGGACTCAAGAACAAAAAACCCGAAGCATTGTTTCGCTTACCGCGGGAAAGGCTCCGCGGCGGCACCTCGGAGATCCTTAACTGGGTTGCGCTTGCCGGAGCAATGGAAGACCGGGAGCTGAAATATTTCGAGTACGTGACCACCTATCGCTCGCCGGCGGCGACCGGATGCGGGATGGGGTTTGCGTATTGGCAATAGAATAGTTTCTGGTTTCGGGTTTCGCGTTTCTGGTCGAAGACGAGCATGTCGAGAAGTTCCTGTTGAAGATGGCAAGAGAAGAGATTGTTGAGCGCTTGAGCAAGCTTGACACCTGCGCGGTGTCGGATGCTCTGGACAGTTTGAGTCTCAAAGGCGCGACCTGGGGCGTACGGCCGATGTGGCAGTGTCCGCGCATCGCCGGCCGCGCGGTGACGATGAAGATCAAACCGGCGGGTTTGGAGCAGCCCAAGCAGCACTTGGGCACGGCGCCTATCGAGGCGGCCGAGCCCGGCGATATCATCGTCATCGACAACGGCGGCCAGCTGCAATTCTCCTGTTGGGGCGGTCTGTTGGCATTGTCAGCGAAACTAAAGGGATTGAGCGGCGTGGTGATCGACGGCGCTGCACGCGACATCGATGAGGCGCGCGAGCTCGGCTTTCCGGTCTACGCCCGCGGCGCGGTGCCGATGACGGCGCGCGGCCGGGTGGTGCAAGAATCCTACAACCAGGAGATTCAGTTTGCCGGCGTGCAGTGCCACCCGGGCGATCTGGTCTTGGCCGACAGCAGCGGCGTCGTGATCGTTCCGCGGGAAAAGGAAGCCCAGGTGGTCAGCGCGGCGGAAGCGATCTATGCCAAGGAACAGGAGATGGCCGCAGGGATCCGCAAGGGGTATTCGGGCCTGGAAATGCTTGAGAAGCTCGGCTACGAAGATATGTTGAAGAAGAAGTGACGACCCATTGACGCACAATGCTGACGCTTGAAGAAAACTTGTTGTTGACCCAAGTAAACCGGGGGACGCCGTGCGGCGAGCTCTTGCGGCGATATTGGCATCCGGTGGCCGCGGCGGGCGAATTGACCGATGACAAGCCCATTCAGCCGGTGAAAATTCTCGGCGAAAAGTTGGTTGTTTACCGCGACAAGAGCGGGCGCTACGGATTGGTGGGCGAGCATTGCCCGCACCGTTTAGCGTCGCTTGCCTTTGGACGGGTGGACCAGGAAGGGATTCGCTGCCCTTATCATGGCTGGAAGTTTGACCAGACCGGCAGATGTCTGGAGCAGCCCGCCGAGCCGGCGGACAGCACTTTCAAAGAGCGCATCAAGCATGTCGCCTATCCCGTCCAATATCTCGGCGGCCTGATCTACGCTTACCTCGGTCCGCCCCCGGCGCCGCTTCTGCCGCGCTGGGATGTTCTGGTGTGGGAACATGGGCGCCGCTGGATCGTCAAGGAATCGGTAATCGACTGCAACTGGCTGCAGCCGATGGAAAACTCGGTCGATCCGTCGCACCTATTCTGGCTTCACGGCGATACCGCGCACCTGGCGCCGAGGGTGAAGAAGTATGCCGAGAAGCATGAGTTTATCCGTTTCGAGTACGGCATCCGCAAGCGACGCACTACCCTGCCGCTGTCGAGCGGGGGCAAGCCGGAGGTCGATGAGCATCCGTTGCTTTTTCCCACCGTGTTGCGCCACGTCGCGCCTTTCGAGGAGGGCCAGTCTCTGCGTCATAATTTGCAGATCCGTGTGCCGATCGACGATTATCACACGCAGGTTTTTCGCGCCAACTTCGTCCCCTCCGAAACCGAACGATCGCCCGCCGATCAGCCGGTGCCGTTCCGCTTTACGGCGCTCAAAAAAGGGCCGCGCGAATACCGCATGGACCTGGTATCGGCCCAAGACTCGATGGCCTGGGAGACGCAAGGGAAATTGACCGACCGCACCGCGGAGCATGTCGGCGTCGGCGATGAAGGCGTCATCGAGCTGCGAAAACTTCTCAAAGAACAGATCGAGCGAGTCCGTCAGGGGCTCGATCCGCTCGGCGTCATTCGCGATGCGAAAAAAAATCAGTTGATCGACCTGGGCGTTATCAACGAGCGGATCGGCCTGTTCGGCAATCAGCAGCAGCCAGCCCAGGTCGCCGGGTAACGGCGCTGCGATTCGCCAACAAATTTCAGCGAAACGACTGCAATTCATTCCAATGCGCCGGGCCGGAGCAGGATCGTTAACGTATGGAAATTTGACATCTAATATAAGTGATTGATTTTCCGAGCTTTTTTCGAGAAAAACGCTTGCTTGACAGAACCCTTCTGATTAATATGTGAGGTCAGTCCAGGACGGAGAAAAGCCATTATGCTGACCAAACAAGAGAACGACATGTTGACCCAAGTCGGTCCGGGGACGCCGGCGGGCGAACTGCTGCGCCGGTACTGGCTACCCGTTGGCGTGGCGAACGAGCTGAGCGCCGAGCATCCGACGCAGATCGTGCGCATTCTCGGCGAGACGCTGGTTTTGTTCCGCGACAACAGCGGTCATGTCGGCCTCCTGACCGATCGCTGCCCGCACCGCGGCGCATCGCTCAGTTACGGTCGGGTCGAGGCACGAGGCATCGCTTGTCCCTATCACGGCTGGCTATTCGACACCAAAGGGAACTGCTTGGAAACGCCGGCGGAGCCCTGTGAAAGTAAATTTCATTTGACGGTCAAACAGAAGGCCTATCCAGTGAAAAAACTGGTCGGCTTGTACTGGGCTTATCTGGGCCCCTTACCCGCGCCCGTGATGCCCCATTTCGATATCTGGTTCCGCAAAGACGGCCGGCGCAAAATCTTCATCCAGCCGCAGCTCGACTGCAACTGGTTCCAACCGATGGAAAACTCGATGGACCCCGCGCATTTGCAGATACTGCATCAAGACACGGCCAGCCGCGGGCGCAAGATTGAAAATTCGACGCGCGGCTTGACCGACGACGTCAAAGAATTTGACTTTTATGAGACCTCGTACGGTCTCATGAAGCGGCGCACTTACAAAAACGGCATGATCGACGAACACCCGGTGATTTTCCCGAACATTCTGCGCCAGGGGAACGTCGGGCAAATCCGCGTGCCGATGGACGACACGCACACGAAGATCTATTTCGTGCGCTTTTTCCCGAGCGATAACGGCGAAATCGTCGAGCACGACGAACCGCCTGTAGAATACATCACGCCCTACAAAAATCCGCCGGACGCGCTGCACCCGTTTACGAGATTCCGCATGGACGCGGTGCAGGCGCAGGATCATATGGCATGGGAAACCCAGGGGCCGATTTGCGACCGGACCCAGGAGCGGCTCACCAGCTCGGATCGTGGTGTTATTCTGCTTCGCCAAGTGATGTTCCGCGAGATGAAAAAGGTCCAGCAGGGAGAGGATCCCATGGGGGTGATTCGCGACCCGGCGAACAATCCGTTCATCGACACCCATCTGATGGAGTCCATCGCGCAGAGCGCGAACGATCGCGCGCCGCGCGCGGTCAACGAATAGTCCCGGGAACGCGCGCTGCGCGTAACCTGGACAACACAGCGCATGAAAATCCCTTTGATTAAATCCCCCTGTTTCCCCCTTTTTCAAAGGGGGACTATTATAAAAAATAAGCTTCTGTTTACCTGATTGAGATTGCACAAGATTCGGGGCGTCGGTTTCCCCCTCTTTGGGAAAGAGGGGTCAGCGGAGATTTGTGATTCTGCTGTAAAACCCTAAGAATGCTTCGACAAGCTCAGCATGAACGGATTTTTATCAACGATTTCAATCTCTGAACCGTTCTTCCTGAGCCGCGTCGAAGGACTCCGAGGGGTTTTTCAGCAGAATCATTTGCACAGTTGGGCGGGGCTTGATCATTTTTTATAGATCCCAGGGGGAGAGGGGATTTGTTGTACGTTGTCGGCCCAAAGCAAGTAAAAACTGTTTTCATGTGAGAGGCGCTTCGAGCAACGGGGCAACCTTCCCGTGCTCGTACAATGTTCGCGGTGATCCCGCTCTTGCCATCACCCGCGGGCGAGATTATGATCCTGTCGCTTTCTCGTTTCAGTCCTTTCAAGAACAGGAAATTTTATGGCTGACTTAAAACAATTGCGCGAGCAGGTGGCGCAATCTTGCCGCATGCTCGGCAAACTGAACCTCACCAAGGAACCGAGCGGGCATGTGAGCGCGCGCGTGGTCGGTGAGGAAAAAATTCTCATCAAGGCGCGCGGTCCCGAAGAATCCGGCCTGCGTTTCGTCAGCGCGCGCGATATCATTACCGTCGACTTTGCCGGCAAAAAAATTGCCGGAGACGACGGTCTCGACGTGCCACAGGAGGTGTTCATCCATACCTGGCTCTACAAGAGCCGGCCGGATGTTCAGTGCGTCGTGCACGTGCACCCGCTCACCGTCGTCTTGTTCACTATCTGCAACAAGCCCATTCAACCGCTCTATGGCGCTTACGATCCGTCCGGGCTGCGCTTGATCGTCGAAGGGCTCGCCTCTTATCCGCGCAGCATCACGGTGTCGAACGACAGGCTCGGCGAGGAGTTCGCGAAGGCGATGGGCGACAAACAGGCATGTCTGATGCGCGGTCACGGCATCACCAGCGCCGGACCCACCATCGAGGACGCGACGCTCACGGCGATCAAGCTCAACGATGCGGCGGTTATCAACTATCAAGCCAACCTGCTCGGTACGCCCGAGCCCATTCCGCAAGAGGACATCGACATTCTGGTGCGGCCGTCGCGCGGCAGCAGCAAATCGGTCCATGCCGGTTCCAACTGGCGCTATTACTGCAAGCTGCTCAACGAGGAATAGGACAACGCTTCAACATCGTCGCAGTCGTTCAAGACGTTCAAACGTTTCGGAATCAAAGTTGGCGCGGCGATGTGACTGACCGGCTGTTTGCCCATGAGTGATCCCGTGCTCGAGTTTCGCTCGGTAATGAAGCGCTTCGGCGCGCTCCATGCCGTCGACGACGTCAGTTTTTCAGTCGCTCCCGGGGAAGTCTTTACCTTGTTAGGGCCGTCGGGTTGCGGTAAGACCACGACGCTTAGACTGGTTGCAGGATTGGAGGAACCGGACGGCGGAGAAATTCTTATCAAGGGGGCGGCGGTCGCCGCGCCCGCGAAAGGGTTGTTCGCGGCCCCGGAAAAGCGCCAGCTCGGCATGGTGTTTCAGTCCTACGCCATCTGGCCGCATCTTTCGGTGTTCGAAAATGTCGCCTTCCCGCTGCGCGTACGCAAGGAGGCCGGCGAAACGATTCGTCGACGCGTGCTGCAGGCCCTCGAGGTGGTCGGTCTCGCCGGGCTGGCCGAGCGCGGCGCGACGCAGCTCTCCGGCGGGCAGCAGCAGCGGGTCGCCTTGGCACGCGCGCTGGTTTACGAGCCGGCGATCTTGTTGCTCGATGAGCCGCTGTCCAATTTGGACGCCAAGCTGCGCGAGCAGATGAGGGTGGAGATCCGCGCGCTGCAAAGAAAACTCGGACTCACGGTGGTTTATGTCACGCACGATCAGGCAGAGGCGATGACGCTGTCGGACCGGATTGCAGTGGTCAACCATGGCCGTTTTGAACAGATCGGCGCGCCGGAAGAAGTGTACGAAAAGCCGGCGACGCAGTTCGTCGCCGAGTTTTTGGGGCGCACCGTGAGCTTTGAAGGAAAAATCGCAAAGACCGCCGCAGGGTATACGGTCGAGTTCGCCGAGGGATCCGGCCGCTGTGCCCTTAGCGGCCTTACTGGATCGTTGTGGGCCGATGGAATCAAGGCGAGAGTATTCACCAGACCCGAGGACGTCGAGATCTTGCCGAGCGGTCAAGACCAGAGCAATCGCGTTGCCGGCGTAATTGAGCAAGTGGCCTATCTCGGCGATCGTTTCGAGTATCACGTCAAAGCGGCCGGAGTCTCGCTTGTTCTGCCCGCGCCCAAGAAGCAACGCTTCATGCCGGGTGACGCCGTCGCCCTCGCCCTCGATCCTGCGCGGCTCAACGTCCGTCCGATGGAAACGCCGTGAAATCATCCGCCGAGACGATTCTCAACCTACCCAGCCGCTTTCGGCTCCGCCCGATCCGGATCGCGGAAATTTCGGTTTTGATCTTTCTCACCATCGCAATGGGATTGCCGCTGCTTTATTTGCTCTCGGGCAGCTTCAATCTTGCCGCTCCGGGCAAAGCGGCGGTGTACGGCTTGGACAATTGGGTTCGAGCGTTCACGGATGCGGGCACCGTGAGCGCGCTATGGATGAGTTTCTTGCTTTCCGTGGTGCGGCTCATTCCCGCGATGATCCTATCGGTGGTGTTCGCCTGGCTGATCGCGCGCACCGACATGCCCGGCGGCAAATTCATCGAGTCGATTTGTTGGGTCGCCTATTTCGTGCCCGATTTTCCCCTCGTGCTGGCGTGGATACTCTTGCTCGACCCCAATTTTGGCTTTCTCAACACCATCGCCAAGAGCCTGCCATTCATCGACGCGGCGCTGTTCAATCCGTACAGTTTCTGGGGCATCGTCTGGGTGCACACCTCGACCGGCGGCATTTGGTTCAAAGTCATGCTGCTCGTGCCGGTGTTCCGGCGACTGGGCGCGACCCTGGAGGAGGCGGCGCGGGTGGCCGGTGCGACGACGACCACGATGCTCTGGCGCATCACGCTGCCGGTGCTGGCGCCGATGATTCTCGCCGTCTCGGTGCTGAGCTTTATCCGCGGTCTGCAGTCGTTCAACACGGAGCTTCTGCTCGGCACCCCGGCGGGAATCTACGTGTATTCCACCAAGATCTACGATTATCTGCAGCGGGAGCCGCGCGCCTACGGTGAGGCCACCGCGCTCGGGTCGGTGTTCCTGGTAGTGCTGGCGGTTTTGCTGTTTTTTTACTGGCGCTATCTAAGCGGCAACAAAAAATTCACGGTGGTGACGGGCCAGGGCTATTCGACGCTGCGCGTCAAGCTGGGCGGGTGGCGCTACGTCGCCCTGGCGAGCTGTCTTCTCTATGTCGCAGTGATGATGCTGCTGCCGCTGGCCTTTCTGGTGCTTGGCTCGTTCATGCGCCGCTACGGCTTTTTCAGCATCTCGGCCCCGTTCACTTTCAGCCACTGGCACAACCTGCTGGCCGATCCGATTTTTCTCATCGCATTGAAAAACAGCCTGATCATCGCGGGCGCCACTGCTGCGGGCGGGATCCTACTCTATTCGGCGATCGCCTATTTGCTCGTGTCGCGGCGCGCGCGCTTGGCGCCGCTGCTGGAAAGCCTTTGCTGGGTGCCGCACGTGCTGCCGGGAATTCTGCTCAGTCTGAGCGTGTTATGGCTGCTCCTGGCAACGCCGCTGCGCTTTTTTCTTTACGGCACGGTGTGGGGCATCGCCTTCGCCCTGATCCTCGCCGACAGTCCGGTAACGACGCAGGCTTTCAAAGCGGGTTTGTTGCAACTGGGCGGCGACCTGGAGGAGTCGGCGCGGGTGAGCGGCGCCGGTTGGGCGTACACCTATCGGCGCATCTTGCTGCCGCTGCTGGCGCCGATTGCCGCTGCCGTGGGACTGATGAACTTCGGCAGCGCGCTCACCAGCATCAGCACGCCGGTACTGCTGTACAGCCACGAATCGCGGCCGCTGGCGATCTTGCTTCTGGAATACAGCTTCACCGGCGAATTGGAGCGCGCCGCCGCATTGGGCCTGTTGATTACGCTGATCATTGGCGCGATGATGCTAATCGGCAGAAAACTCGGATTGCAGCTGTCGGGAGGCGACTAGCGCAATCCCGGTGATCGCGCGGAGGTGTTTTTCCAATGAAACAGATTTTCGTCCTGATGTTGGTTTTCCAGGTGGCTGGCGGCGCAATGGCTTGGGCGCAAACCAAAGCGAGCGACAAAGAATGGGCAGCGATCGTCGAGGCGGCCAAGAAGGAAGGCAAAGTGGTGGTCGCGGGATCGCCCGATCCGGTGATGCGCAATGAGGTGATTCCAAAGTTCACCGCGCGGTTCGGCATTCCCGTCGAATTCATCGCCGGCCGGTCGAGTCAGATCGTCTCACGCGTGCAGACCGAGCGCGCCTCCGGCATCCACAGCATCGATATCTATCTCGCCGGCCCGGACACCTCCGCCAACGAGCTTTACAAAGACAAGATGATCGATCCGCTCAAGCCGGTGCTGGCGCTGCCGGAAGTTGTCGATGGTTCCAAATGGAAACCCGGCAAGCTGTGGTTTGCCGATCCGCAGGAGCAGTTCATCGTGCGCGCCTTCAGCAGCGTGGCCTCGTTGCTCTTCATTAATACCGATCATGTGAAACCGGATGAAATGCGCCATTTCAAGGATCTGCTCAATCCCAAATGGCGCGGCAAGATTTCCGCCGAAGACCCGACGACGACCGGCGCCGGCGCCAATCTGGCGGCGCGCTTTTTAAGCCAGATCGGCGAAGAGTTCATCAAAGCCCTCTATATCGACCAAAAAGTCGTCCGCACCCGCGACCGGCGCCAGATGTCGGACTGGCTGGCGCGCGGCACGCAACCGATCTGTCTCAACTGCCGCGAAGACGATGTTCGGCCACTGGTCAAGGAAGGTTTCAAAATTCTCGAAATTTTCGAATTAAACGGCATCCCCGGAACCATCAATGGCTCGCCCTGGATGCTTAACTTGGCCAATCGCGCGCCGCACCCGAAGGCGGCGCAGGTCTTTGCCAATTGGATTCTCACCAAAGAAGGCCTGGAGACTTATGCCAAGGGGTACGGTTCGGCGACGCTCCGAACCGATGTCGACGAGTCCTATCTCAATCCAGGCAATTTGCCCAAAAAAGGAGTCAAATACTTCGACGACACCGATTGGCAGTGGATCGTCGGCGGGCGGCACGAAAACCGTGAGAAAGCCTGGAAGATACTGAAGGCGGCGAAGTAGAGGTCCCGTCGAGAACGCGTTTCAGCTTTGATCTGGAATAAGGAAGGAAGAACAGCATGGCAAAAAAAATCAAGATTCATTACCGGGCGCCGAGTCACGTGCCGCTTTGGAAAGTGATGGAGGCGGGTGGTTTTCTCGCCAAGCACGGCCTGGAGATGGATATGGGCTCGCTGGAAGGGCAGCGCAAGCGAGCCACCGAGGGACTGAAAGCGGGCACGCTGGATGTGGTTTCCGGCAATCATCACAACCTCTATGCTTTCAAGGCGCTGCATGGAGATCCCTACGTTCACATCGCCCAAAGCAATAACTCATGGCGCGAGAATTATCTCGTCTGCGGCCAAGGCGTGGGCGGCTTGGCGGATCTCAGGGGCAAGAAAGTCGCCATGGATGACTACGACGGCCACACCGGACTGAACGTTTGGCTTTATCTGCGCAAGAACGGCCTGGAAGAAGGGCGCGACGTGGAATTGGTGACCGATCCGGTGAAGGGCGTCGAGCGCGCCAAATCCGTCATGGAGGGAAAATACGACGCCACGTTCATCCGCGCCGTCGATCGACTGCGGGCGTTGAAGTTCGGCGCCAGGATCATCGAGGTGCCGCCGATGGCGATGATCGAGGGCGTGACGCTGACGACGACCACGACCTATGTGAAAGACCATGAAGAAGAGTGCCGCGCTTTGATTATGGCGATGATCGACGGCACGCACTACTTCAAGACCAACAAAGCGGGCACGCTCAAAATCGTCAAGGAGCATTGCTCGGAGCTGCTCAAGATGCGCACGGACGAGGAGTGGGATTGCTTTTATGAAAATCAGGCAGCGTCTCTGGAGAGCGTGCCCTATCCATCCCTCGAAGCGATCCAGAACGTTTTCGCTTTGGCGGTGAAACGCGACCCGGAAATCAAGGAGTACAACCCGCTTGCGTTATGGGATTTGCATTACGTGAAGGAGATCGATGACAGCGGCTACGTGCGCAAGCTTTACGCTTAAACGCGGCATGCTCATCAGGGCTCATGGGGACCGGAGGCGAACTCCGGTCCCCTTTTTTTCGCCCGGACGCGCCAGCGCGCGCGATCGCGGCGGATCAAGCTTCGACGGCTCTCTAGACGGTGGGCGCGAGACGCGATATGGAATATGCCACAAAGCGGTGCAACGATCAGGAGGAGGCATGAGTGATTTTGGCGGACCTGTCAACTTGTTCGATTTCGAGGTGATCGCCAAAGAGCGTTTGCCCAAGGAAGAATATGACTACATCGCCGGCGGCGCTACCGACGAAATCAGCGTCGATCGTAACCGCCGCGCCTACGCCTCCTGGGCATTTCGCCCGCGCGTGCTGCGCAACGTCAGCACCCTTGACCTTTCGACCGAGGTGCTGGGCAAAAAGGTCAAGCTGCCGGTGTTGATCGCGCCCTGCGGCGGCCACAGGAAAGCCCACCCGGAGGGCGAATTTGCAACCTTCCGCGCGGCCTCGGCCTGCGGCACGGTTTTCGCGGTGAGCGCCAACGCGAGCGCCGATTTTACCGAGCTGTCGAAGGCGGCGAGCGGCCGATTGTGGCTGCAGCTTTATCCGTTTCGCGATCGCGAAATGACCAAAGAATGGCTGGCGCACGCCAAACAGAGCGGTTACGAGGCGATTTGCGTGACCTTGGATTCGCAGTGGCCGGCCAAGCGCGAGCGCAACATCCGCAATAATTATGAAAACCGCCGCGGTGTCAATTTTGCCAGGGGCGCGGGAGAGGCTGCGCGTACGCGGCGCGGCGCCCATCCCGGCGGCGGCGATCCGGCGGCCACCTGGAAAGATCTCGAATGGATTAAAACGATCGCCGGGCTGCCGGTGGTCGCCAAAGGCATCATGACCGGCGAGGACGTCGAACTTTGCGCCGATGCCGGCGCCGACGGGGTGATTATCTCGAATCACGGCGGACGCCATCTCGACAACACTCTGGCAACCGTCGAGGTGCTCGCCGAAGCGGTCGCTGCGGCAAAGGGCAGAACGGAAATCTATCTCGACGGCGGCATCCGGCGCGGCGCCGACGTGGTGAAGGCGCTCGCTTTGGGCGCCAAGGCGGTGTTTATCGGCCGGCCGCTTTTCTGGGGCTTGGCGGTGGACGGCGAAAACGGCGTGGTGCGGGTGCTGAATATCTTGCGCGAAGAGATCGAAATCACCATGGCCAAGTGCGGCCGGCCGACGATCGCCAGCATCGACGGCAGTACGATTATCAAAGCGCCGCCGCTGTGAACGTGATCGTGCGCTCGGGTTCGTCCTCGGGCTGCAGCAATGGAATGTGCTTGGACAGGCTCAGCATGAACGGAGTTTCTCCGCGGATTATCCGCTCCGTTCGTCCCGAGCTAGTCGAAGGACTCCTCCGAAAGATACGCCAACTTGGGAGCAGTGATGAGAATGGAGGACTAGCGCATGCGCTTCGGCACTTTTAGCTATAATCAAGCGCGGCCGTGGGTGAGCGAGCGTCAAGCGTTCGAAGAATTGCTCGAACAGATCGAGTTCACCGACCGGCTCGGTTTTGCCGACGCTTGGTTCGCCGAACATCATCATTCCGACTACGGCATGCTGTCGTCGCCGAACTTGATCACCGCGGCCCTGTCTCGACGCACGCAGCGGCTCCGCTTCGGCAACCTTGTCAGCGTGCTGCCGCTCTATGATCCGATGCGGCTGGCCGAAGAATGCGCCATTTTGGACATCCTCACCGGCGGCCGGCTGAATGTCGGTCTGGGGCGCGGCGTGCCCAAGGACGACATGAAACACCGGCTTGACCGCGATACCGCCCAGGCGCGCTTCGAGGAAGGCATCGAAATTCTCATGCGCGCGTGGAGCGGCGAGACTTTCAGCTACAACGGCAAGGCCTGGGGTTATGAGGAGATTTCCTGCCGGCCGCAGCCGCTGCAAAAACCTCATCCGCCGATCTATTACGGCGCTACCGCGCCGGACAGTCCGGCCATGGTGGCGCGCAAGGGTTGGAACCTTGCGCTCTCGCGCCAGCCGCTCGCAAACTGCGCCAAGGCGATCGCCAACTACCGCGCCGAACGAGGCAAATATGCCAACCTAGAAGGAAAGGGCGATGCGATCATGGTGCGCGATATTTACGTCGCCGACACCGACGAACAAGCATGGAGAGAGGCCGTGCCCGAGCTCACGCGCTTCTGGCAGTTGGCGCGGGACAATTTTTGGCGCGGCGATTCTGTCAGCGGCGACGATCTGGCGAGCCTGACCGAGCGCTACGTTTATTTCCCCGGCGGTCTCACGGTTCAACGGCTCGACGAATGGGGCACTTCGCTCATCGGCAGCCCCGAGACGGTAATCAAAAAAGCGCGCGCGATGATCGAGACGGCCAAACCGGACTGCCTGGTCGGGATGTTTTCGTTCGGCGGCTTGAAGCACGAACAGGTGATGCACTCCCTCGAATTGTTCGGCCAGAAGGTCATGCCGGTACTGGGCTGCTGATAGCGGAGCGAATTAACCGCAAAGTATTTCATAAGAGAGACGCAAAGAGGTCGATATGCCCACCATCGATTCCGACGCCCACGTCGTCGAGTCCGAGCATACCTGGGACTTCATGGATGCGGCGGACCAGAAGTACCGGCCGGTGATCGTTCGACCGCGCGGCGACAGCAGCGCGGAGTATTGGTTCATCGACGGCAAGATCCGCGGTCTGGTGCGCGTGGTGATGACCGCCAGGGAAATGGACGAGGTGGCGGAGCGCACCGGGCGTGTGATGCACACGCCGCGGGAGACCCGCGAGATGGAAAACGTCGCCGCGAGGCTCAAGCACATGGACGAGCTGGGCATCGATATTCAAGTGCTCTATCCGACCATGTTCATCGAGCAGATCAGCGACAAGCCCGAGTGGGAAATCGCCATCTGCCGGGGCTACAACCGCTGGCTCGCGGATATTTACCGCCAGGGGCAGGGGCGTCTGCGCTGGATTTGCATGCTGCCACTGCTCGACATGAGCGCGGCGCTTGAAGAAATCAAATTTTGCCGACAACACGGCGCCTGCGGCGTTTTTATGCGCGGCATCGAAGGCCAGCGCATGATTACGGACCCCTATTTTTATCCGCTTTACGACGAGATGAGCCGGCTGGAAATGGCGGTGGGCGTTCATGTGGGCAACGGCAGCCCGCAAAATGCCGACTTGGTGTCGCAATACAACGGCGGCGGCAGTTTCTGGAAATTTCGTTTGCCGGTCATCGGCGCGTTTCACTCGGTATTGATGAGCGAGGTGCCGCGTCTGTTTCCCAAGCTGCGTTTTCATTGGGCCGAGGCGGCGGCGCAATGGGTGCCTTACGTCGTAAAAGATTTACAGCGCCGTTGGGCGACCCAGAAAAGGGAAGTGCCCGATAACTTGCTTAAAACTTACCGGCAATACGTTTCCTGCCAGACCGATGACGATATCGACTACGTGCTGCGCTACGCGGGCGAGGAAAACATCACCATCGGCACGGATTACGGACACAACGATCAGTCGACCGAAGTCGAGGCGCTGCGCAATCTGAAAAAACTCGGCACGATCACGGACAGGCAGTACGAGAAGATTACCTACGATAATCCCAAGGCGCTGTTCGCGCTCTGAATAACGGCGTGCTCATGTAAAGCCCCGGGCAGATAGCAAGCCCGACTATAACCCCGTCACGCTGGCCGGCGGCTTACGGTGGTGTGTCGCCTGCTCGTAAGCGTAGGCGTATTGGATCAACTTGCCGTCGTCGTAGGGGCGGCCGATGAAACAAAGGCCGGCGGGCAGGTTGTCGCGGGTGAAGCCCGCGGGCACGGTGATGGTCGGCACGTAGACTAAAAAAGTATTCAAGTGCGGCGCACCTTTTTGATCGACAAAAGGCGGCGCGACACCGTCCTTGATCAACGTCGGTTGATGCTCGACGGTTTTGTGCACGATGGCGTCCAGTTTGTGGTCCGCCATGACCTTAAGAAAATGAGTCATCAGTTGATCCTGGGCTCTTAGGCTCTCGTAGTGCCTGGCTGCTTCGGGCTTTCTTTTGAAGCGGTCCTGAGAGCGTTTGACGACCTTGGAAAAAACCGGGTGCGCGATCGCTTCCTCGGGTGTTTTAAACGGTGGTTTTTGGCTCCGGCCGAAATAGTTTCTGAATGATTCGTCAGTTTCGCCCGGCGCGCCGGAACGTTTTGCCAAGAGCTCTTTGATATTCGGGATCACAATCGGATCGACGATCGCCGCACCGGCGGCTTCAAGCTCGCGTACGGCCCCATCGAAGACCTCGGAAATTTTTTTAAAATCCTCTGAATCGGGCTCGGCGTTGAGTCCGATGGACTCGCGTAGAACGCCGAGGCGCGCGCCTTTGAGGCCATCTGTGCGCAAAAACTTCGTGAAGGTATCCGGAATGTGGCTTACGCCGCGTGCCGTAATCGGATCTTCGGGGTCGTAGCCGACCATCGAGTCGAGCAGGATCGACAGATCCTTCACGGTGCGCGCCATCGGGCCGAGCGAGCCGAAGATTTCCGGCCAGCAGCCATAGACGCCGCCGCGGCTCACCAGGCCGGCGGACGGCCGCATACCGGCGATGCAGTTCCAGGTCGATGGGCGGCGGATCGATGCCAGACCTTCTTGGCCGACTGCGACGGTAGAAAAATTGGCCGCTACCGCCGCCGCCGAGCCGCCGGAAGAACCGCCCACGGTCCGTTGCGTGTCGTAAGGATTGCGCGTAGAGCCGAACAACGAGCCGTGAGTGTCGCCGCCGCCGAGCTCGCCCAGCGTCGCTTTGCCGAGCAGAATTGCACCCGCATGGCGTAATCTTTCGGCGACGAACGAATCGCGGTCGGGAAAGTAATCCTTGAACAGGAGCGAACCGAGTGTCGTCGGCATGCCTCTGACGTCGGCTTGGTCCTTTACGATGATTGGAATTCCATGCAACGGTCCCACCGGACCGGAACTCTTGTAAGCGGCATCCAGCCTGTCCGCTTCGTTGAGCGCATCGCTGTTGACTGTGATCAGCGCATTGATATTAGGGCCTCGCTGATCGAACGCGGCGATGCGGTCCAAATACATCTGCACGAGTTGCCGGCAGCTGAGCTGGCCGGATCTGTACGCGGCGTGAATATCATCGATGGTCGCTTCAACGATATTGAAATTGGGTTGCGCCATGGGCGTGCCTCCTTAAGAAGTTCCTTATATTCGATGCATTCGATAATGCGCAAGCAGCGGAGTCTGGCGTCTGGGGTTTAGCGTCTGGCGTTTTATGCCGGACCGATTACGAGTCTCGCTCCCGCCATTGAAATCACTCTGGGTTAATGATTATCCAATCAGGCAAGGCGAACTGACTATGCCATCGATGTCGCAGCGTGTAGCCGGATTTGGCACCACGGTTTTCGTCGAGATTAACGATCTGGCGCGGCGGCACGGCGCAGTGAATTTAGGCCAAGGCGCGCCGGATTTCGACGGTCCGCCGGAGGTCTTGGCGGCCGCGGTCAAAGCCGTGCAAAGCGCTCTCAATCAGTACGCGCCGGGCATCGGCATGCCGGCGGCGCGCGCGGCGATCGCCAATCATGCGGCGCGGTTTTATGCCCAGGAACTCGATCCGGATACCGACGTGCTCGTCACCGCCGGCGCCACCGAGGGCGTGTTTGCGGCGATTCTCGGTCTTACGGATCCGGGCGATGAAGCGATTGTCTTCGAGCCGGTTTACGACACCTACGTGCCTAACTTGGTGATGGCAGGCGTCACGCCGCGATATGTGCCGCTGCGCGGCGAGGACTGGAGCTTCGATCCCGATGAACTGGCGCAAGCATTTAATTCGCGCACTCGCGTGATCATCATCAACACGCCGCACAATCCTACCGGCAAGGTCTTTACCCGCGATGAGCTGCGCGTGATTGCGAATTTGTGCGCGGCGCACGACGTGGTCGCGATTACCGACGAGGTCTACGAGCATATTCTCTACGACGATGCGATTCACACGCGGCTCGCCACCTTGCCGGGCATGCGCGAGCGCGCGCTGACGATCAGCAGTCTGGGCAAGACCTTCAGCGTCACCGGCTGGAAGATCGGTTGGGCGATCGGACCGGCCGCGCTGGTCCATGCGGCGAACCAAGCGCACCAGTTCATTACCTATGCGGTCGCCGCGCCGCTGCAAGCGGCGGCTGCTACGGCCCTGACCCTACCGGCGAGCTTCTACGAGAACTTACAGGCGAGTTATCAATCGCGGCGCGACCGCATGGTCAAGGTTTTACAGCAGGTTGGCTTCAAAGTCTTCAAACCCGCCGGAAGTTTTTTTGTCATGATCGACTGGCGTGGCGTGGCGCCGAGGAACATAAAAGACGATCGGCAATTCGCGGAATGGCTGATTCGTGAGGTCGGCGTTGCGTGCATCCCGGCGAGTCCCTTCTATCAGGAGAGCGACAAACAGCTTGGTCGGCACTTCGCCCGCTTTGCAGTGTGCAAAAAGGACGAAACGTTAGCAATGGCGGCGGAGCGGCTCCTGCGCCTCGCGCGCGCGTGAGGCGCCCTAATACCCGACCCGCTCGATCACCGGTTGGAGCTTCTCAAGATTCTGTTTGACGTCGTCTGTTTGCGACAGTTCGTGCCAGGCCTCCTCGACCAGTTCCTTGCGCAGCACTTGATCGACATCGGCTTGGCCCACGGTCGGCGGCAAGGCACCGCCGGACTTATGTTCTTCCAGGATGCGCAGGATGCCCTGGCTGCTCACCTGGCCATCGAGGGGAAAAAAATGATCATCCATCAGCATCATCGGGAAGAGATCGCGCGTGCGCTCGGCTTCGTCCGGATTGTGGACGCGGAGCTTGGCTTCGACGAAGCGGAAAAAGGGATAGTTGTCTTTAATGCGCATGAATTGATAAGCGCGGATCGAGGCTTTCCAATAACGCTTAATCAGCTCGGGGTTGCGCTCGATAAATGACTTTCGCGCCACGGTGACGCGGTCCGGCCGGCCGTGCGGCTTATTGTCCTCGACGAAATCGTAAAGTTTGTTGAAGCCGCGCTCGAGAAGCTGCGGCACGAACGGATTCTGCACGATCGCCGCATCGGTCTCGCCGGCGAGCAGCGGCCTCCAGGCTTCCCTCAGCGAACCGTACTTGTAACCGATCTTCCAGTCGATCTCGCGGTCGGGATCGATGCCGGCGTTGCGAAACTGCTGCTCGTACCACATCGTGGCGATGCCGCCTTTGTACCAGTCGCCGATGCGTTTATTCTTCAATGCCGCGATCGACCGGATGCCGGGCGCTGCGACGAGTGTGCCACGGAACTGGCTGCGCCACCCGCCGATGATGCGCACCTCGTCGTTGCCGAGGACCCGCTCGGCGAAGGGCGTGCGCACGTGGACGTCGGGAATGATGTCGATGCCAAAGGCGACCATATCGCGGACGACGGTGCCGACTTCATCGTAGCGCTCGCCGCCGGGGCGGCTCGACGAGATCGCTTTGGGGTTGATCTTGGCGTGGACGATCTCGGCGTCGACGCCTTCCTGGGCGAAAAAGCCGGCTTCCAATGCCACTGCGGCATGCTGCACGTGAAACGCATGCCAGCAAGCATTACCGATACGCAGTTTCAAGGGTTACCTCTTCGTCGCATTCAAATCCGATTCCATTAAAGGGAGTGACCGCCGGTCGCCGGTCCTACTTATCCATTCGATGGCGGCTGAGATTAGTTCTCCAGCAGCTTTTTCATCCGTTCGACCACCGCCGGCGGCTGTGCCATCACTTCTTTGGCCAGACTCTCCAGCTCTTCGCCCGTGGATGGCGCGAGATCGAGCAGGCGCTTTTTGGCCTCGGCCACAAGCTCGGGATCTGCCATGGCCTTGTTGAAAGCGGCGCGGAGCGCCTTGGCGCGGTCTGCGGCCACGCCGGGAGGCGCAACCATGGGCCAGCCGAATTCGCCTGGACTGAGCAATACGGTGGCGAGACGCCGGCCGGTCTCAGCGGTTTTGAATTCTTCCATCAGCTCATAGACGGTCGGCACATCTTGCAGCTTGGGATCGCGCTTACGGCCGGTTTGCACCAGGACGCGCGCCGCACCGGTTTTGCGCCAGTCTTTGAAAGCGCCGAAACCGGTGTAGCCGGCCACGCTGGTGGCGCGGCACTGGGTTTCGCCGCGCTGGACGGCGAGATCCATTTCGGCGCCGCTGCTGTATCCGGTAACGCTGTGAAATTTTGCGCCAAAGAGTTCATTCATCAACTTGGGAATATAGTAACCGGTCGAGGTCGTCCCCGAAGCGCCGCATTTGACCGGCTCGGTGGAATTGACCACGTCGCGAATGCTCTTATAAGGCGTTTGGCCGCCGACGAAAAGCACTTCGTTGCCTTCCACGGGCGTGCCGACCCAAGTGAATTTTGTGAAATCGAACTGAACTTCTTTGCGGCCGACCAGCTGGTCGAAGTAGAGCGCCCGTGAAATCACGCCGGCGGTCAAGCCGTCGGGCTTGGCTACGCTGAACAGATAATTTCCGAGAATGAGCGAGCTTGCGCCGCCGCGATTTTCAACGACAGTGTTCGGATGACCCGGCAGATATTTGGGCAAAAAGCGCGCGATCAAGCGCGTCATTTGATCTTGCGTGTTGCCCGGGCCGCTGCCGACGATCAGTTTCAAGGTTTTCCCCGCGTAAAACGATTCCTGCGCGGCCAAGTCCACGTGCCACAGGATAACGATCGCAATTGCGACCAGGATGTTCATGCGCTGCATCTCCGAGAATTCGAGGTACTACTGTGTTTACGTTTATCGCACACCACGGTCGTCGGCTCAAGAAAAGCGTAAAAACGCAAAATCCAGCGACCGGATGGATTACGCGCGCGTCAGCTGGCGGTACTTGATGCGGTGCGGGCGCTCGGCCTCGGCGCCGAGGCGAGCCTTGCGCTCGGCTTCGTACTCGGAATAGTTGCCGTCGAAGTAAACCACTTTGCTGTCGCCTTCGAAGGCCAGGATATGGGTGGCGATGCGGTCGAGGAACCAACGGTCATGGGAGATCACGACGGCGCAGCCGGCGAAGTTTTCCAGCGCTTCTTCGAGCGCGCGCAGCGTGTTGACGTCGAGATCGTTAGTCGGCTCATCGAGCAATAGAACATTGGCGCCTTCTTTCAGCATCTTGGCAAGGTGGACGCGATTGCGCTCGCCGCCCGATAGAGTGCCGACTTTTTTCTGTTGATCGGTGCCGGAAAAATTGAAGCGCGCGACGTAGGCGCGCGAGTTGACTTCGCGATTGCCGATCCTCAACTGATCGGTGCCACCGGATATCTCTTGCCAAATCGATTTGTTCGGATCGAGGGCGCGGCTCTGATCGACATAGCCGAGAACAACGGTTTCGCCGATACGAATCTTGCCGCTATCGGGTTTTTCCTCGCCGATGATCATGCGAAACAGCGTCGTCTTGCCGGCGCCGTTGGGGCCGATGACACCGACGATGCCGCCGGGCGGCAACTTGAACGTCATGTTGTCGATGAGCAGGCGGTCGCCGAAAGCTTTGCTCACCGCCTCAGCTTCGATCACGACGTTGCCGAGCCGGGGACCCGGCGGAATCGGGATTTCCAGTTCGTCGCGCCGCTTTTGCGATTCCTGATCGAGCAGCGATTCGTAGGCGGTGATGCGCGCCTTGCCCTTGGCCTGGCGCGCTTTGGGCGACATGCGGATCCACTCAAGCTCGCGTTCGAGAGTCCTCTGCCGTTCGCTTTCGGCCTTCTCTTCGCGGCGCAGCCGCTCCTGCTTTTGCTCGAGCCAGGAGGTGTAATTGCCTTTGAACGGAATGCCCTGGCCGCGGTCCAACTCGAGAATCCAGCCGGCGACGTTGTCGAGAAAATAGCGGTCGTGGGTGACGGCGATGACCGTGCCGGCGTAGCTCTGCAAATGGTGTTCAAGCCAAGCGACCGACTCAGCGTCGAGATGGTTCGTCGGTTCATCGAGCAAGAGAATATCCGGCTTCTGCAAGAGCAGGCGGCAGAGCGCCACGCGGCGCCGTTCGCCGCCGGATAAGATTTTCACCGGCGTGTCGCCAGGAGGACAGCGCAGCGCGTCCATCGCCATCTCCAAGCGGGCGTCCAGGTCCCAGGCATCCCGTTGATCGAGTTTCTCTTGCACGCTGCCCTGACGCTCCAGGAGCTTGTTCATCTCGTCGTCGGACATCTCTTCGGCGAATTTGGCGTTGATCGCGTCGAATTCTTTGAGCAGGGTGACCGTTTCCTGGACGGCTTGCTCGACGACCTCGCGCACCGTGCGCGCGTCGTCGAGCAAAGGCTCTTGTTCCAGATAGCCGACCGTATAACCGGGCGACAGCACCGCCTCGCCGTTAAATTCCTTCTCGACGCCCGCCATGATGCGCAGAAGCGTCGATTTGCCGGAGCCGTTGAGGCCGATGACGCCGATCTTGGCGCCGTAAAAATAGGATAGATAAATGTCTTTGAGCACGGCGCGCTTGTCATAGTACTTGCCGACGCCGACCATCGAATAAATAACTTTATTGGGTTCAGCCATAATTTGTAGATCTTACCGTCGAAATGGATATCGGTACGCTAACCTGGCGGACGCGATTCTGCAACAAAGGCCGGCCCGGCTTCTCCGGTGTGTGCTCCGAAGATCTAAGCCCCTGAGGGTGAGTCTCCGCTATTTCGTGACGAGTTGGTTCGGCAACTCATCGCGGTCGTCGGCCTGGCGCGGAAAATGTTCGGCGAGAATGGCGCCGCAGCGTTCGATGGCGCGGCAAAACGCGTCGCTAGCCTGACCGGACTTGATGCCGGCGGTGATGGTGTGGACGATTTCGTCCCAAGTGCCGGCGCTGACTTTTTGATTGATGCCGCGGTCGGCGAGAACTTCGACGCGGTGCTCCAGCAACGAGATCAGAATCAAGATTCCCGTGTGATCGCGCGTGTGATGCAGCCCCCGATCCGTGAAGGATGCAAGTGCGAGCGTGTGGACGGCTTCCGCGATGCGGCGGTTGGAGGCCAGGAGACGTTTTACCGTATGCAGACGGCAGAGCGAATAACCGATCAAGGCGCCGATCGCCGGCCATAACTGAAAGTAAGGCGAACCCCAAGGATCGCTCCAGATGCCTTCGATCACCATGCCGATGAACAGGCCGACGATCAGGCCGAGCAGCTCGATTTCGGTGTAGCGCGCCGAAGCGGTGATGACCATCGGCACGATTTCGCCGGCGGTCTTTGCTTCGGCGGCGGCGACGGCCTGCCGAATGCGCTCTTTTTCAGCATCAGTAAAAAAAGCTTCTGCTCTCATAATCACCAACTATCGGAAGCGCCACCGCCGCCAAATCCGCCGCCGCCGCCGCTAAAACCGCCTCCACCAAAATCGCCACCGCCAAAGCCGCCTCCACTACCAAAACCGCCGCCGCCAAAACCGCTTGGGCCGCCGAAAATGATCGGCCCGGGGTGTCGGCGGCGCGATGCGGACCAGACGTTATTCCGCCGCCGGTTGCTCGCAGCGGAAAGCGCCATCAGCGCCAGGACAACGAAGGTAATCACAAACATCGCCGGCAAACTCATGCCTGAACCGGTGCCGCGAGCTTTGTTGCGTTCGGATTCGGGCAGCGGCTCCTGGCGCAAGATCTTATCCAACGCATTGACTCCCGAAACGATGCCGCCGGCGAAATCCTGCTGGCGAAAACGAGGCACAATGTAATCGGAAGTAATCCGTTTAGCGACGGCGTCGGGCACCAGACCTTCGAGTCCGTAGCCCACTTCCAAACGCAGACGGCGATCTCTGATAGCCACGACTAGGATCACGCCGTTGTCGTGGCCCTGCTTGCCGATTTTCCAGGTTTCGCCGACGCGGATGCTGAAACTTTCGATATCTTCCCCGTCGAGAGTCGGTACCGTAAGAACGGCGACCTGATGGCCGGTATCCCGCTCGAGTTGAGCTAGTTGTGTTTCCAATGACTTGATTTGATTTTGCGACAACACGGCGGCGTAGTCGTTCACGCGGCCGCGCAGCGGCGGAACGTCCAGCGCTCGGGATAACGGCGGGGTTACAAGAAACAGCGAGATCAGCCCCAGGCCATACGCAGTTCTCAGCAAAAGACGGCGTGCTGTCGGTGCGATCACTTTTTAGATGCCTGGATCCGTGCCGCCCGGCTAGAACTTCACCTGAGGCGGTTTCTGCGCCGCTTCATCGGCGCTGAAGGTCTCCCGTACCTTGAGTCCCAAAAGGTATTGGGCGGTCAGATTCGTGGGAAAAGAACGAACGGCCGTATTGTAAGTGGTGACGCTCTCGACATAGCGTTTGCGCGCGACGGCGATGCGATTTTCGGTTCCTTCAAGCTGCGCCTGCAAATCGCGATAATTCTGGTTCGCCTTGAGATCTGGATATTGTTCGGCAACCGCGATAAGCCGCGAGAGCGCGCCCGAGAGATTGCGTTGTGCGTCCTCGAATTTTTTGAAGGTAGCAGGATCGTTAAGCGCCTGGGCATCCAATTTGATCGAGGTCGCTTGCGCGCGCGCCTCGATGACCTTTTGCAGGGTTTCTTGTTCAAACTGCGACGCTCCCTTTACGGTCGCGACCAGGTTCGGAATAAGGTCGGCACGGCGCTGATACTGATTTTGCACTTCCGCCCAAGCGCCTTTGACTTTTTCATCGAGACTCTGGAGTTCGTTGTAGCCGCAGCCGCTCAATGCCAAGAGCGTAATCAGGCCAAGCATAGGAGCCAAATGAGCGCGTATTTTCATCGCTTACTCCAGAGATCGTGAATGTTTTTTTATTGTGTCGGACTAAAGTAAGAATTGGGCATCGCTTTGGCAAGGGGGAAATCAAGGCGCACAACCGTGCGCGCTCGGTTGACATTGCAGCAAGATTGCTTTAAAAAATTACGTCTCGAACGAAAATCCCATGAAATATGCAGTCATTAGAACGGGCGGCAAGCAATACCGCGTGTCCGAAGGCGACATCCTAAAGGTGGAAAAACTCGCCGGCGAAGTGGGCGAAAAGATAACCTTCCCGGATGTCTTATTGGTGGCTGGAGACGGCGAGGCGAAAATCGGCGCGCCGCTACTGGCCAACGCCAAGGTTACCGGCGAGATCATCGATCAGTTGCGGGCCAAAAAAATTATCGTGTTCAAAAAAAAGCGGCGCAAAAGCTATAGCCGCCAGCAGGGTCACAGACAGTACCAAACCGCTTTGAAGATTACCGGCATCGAAGCGTAAATCGGGGGACCGACCATGGCTCATAAAAAAGCAGGCGGCAGCTCGCGCAATGGACGCGACAGCCACGGGCAACGGCGGGGTGTGAAGGTTTTCGGCGGCGAGACGGTGCGCGCGGGCAATATTCTGGTGCGCCAGCTCGGCACCAAGATTCATCCAGGCAAAAACGTCGGCGTGGGACGCGACTATACGCTTTTTTCACTGATCGACGGCGTCGTGAGGTACGGGCGGTACGACAAGCTGCGCAAGAAGGTCGATGTCTTGCCGCTCCAGTAATTTCGCTGAGCGGCCCATGAAAAGCCCCGAAAGGGGCTTTTTTTTTGCCATTTATCCGCTTCTGGCGGCCCCGTTCGGTCCTTAGATTTTGGTTATTCAGCAAAGTTTTCAGTGATCCGTGGTCGGTTATCGGTCAGCAATGGCCAGACGAATTCTATGGCCGAATTGTGCTATTGTTTGCACTGATGACTGATAACCGGCTTTGAGCCATGAAGTTCATCGACGAAACCAGAATTCGCGCCATCGCCGGGGATGGCGGCTCGGGCTGCGTCAGCTTTCACCGGGCCAAGTTTGTCCGGCGCGGGCCCGCTGACGGCGGCAACGGCGGGCACGGCGGCGATGTTGTTGCGGTGGCGGATCCGCAGCTGACGACGCTGATCGATTTGCGTTACCGGAAAGAGTGTAAAGCGAGCGCCGGAAAGCGCGGCGCGGACGCCGACCGGGACGGGCGCCGCGGCGATGACTGCGTGATCAGGGTCCCCGTCGGCACGATCATTCGCGACGCCGCCACCGGTGAGTTGATCGCCGATTTAAAAGCGCCGGGCGAACGCGCCATCGTTGCCGCAGGCGGCAGGGGCGGCAAAGGCAATGCGCACTTCACCTCGTCAACCCGTCGGAGCCCGCGTTTTGCCCAGCCCGGCGAGCCTGGCGAGGATCGCGAGCTGGAGATCGAGCTTAGGCTGCTCGCCGATGTCGGCATCATCGGTTTGCCCAACGCGGGCAAATCGACTTTGATCTCGGTCATCTCCGCGGTACGGCCGAAGATCGCGGATTATCCGTTTACGACGCTGGTGCCAAACTTGGGCGTGGTGAGCTACGGTGAGGGCAAGAGTTTTGTCGTGGCCGATATCCCTGGCTTGATCGAGGGCGCCCACCTGGGCCATGGGTTGGGCGATAAGTTTCTTCGCCATGTGATGCGCACTCGGTTACTAATTCATCTCCTTGACGCCTCGCAGCTCGACGAAAAAGATCCGCTGGCGCCGTGGCGGGCGATCAACCGCGAGCTTGCAAGGTTCGACCCGGAACTGGGTGAAAAGCCACAGATCGTTGTGGCCAACAAAATTGACTTGCCGGAGGGTCGCAAAAAGGGCGCGGGATTGGCGAAGAAGCTGCCCAAAGCGTATCGGCCGCCCCACTTGATTTCGGCGGCGACTACCGAAGGAGTGGCGCCGCTGGTGCAGGCAGTCGGACGGATGCTGGACGAATTGAAACGGCAGAGCGAGATTCAAAGTGACACAGCTCGAACAGAAGAAGCGCATCCTTAAGCGAACGCGCCGGGTGGTCGTCAAAGTCGGCAGCCAGATTCTCTCATCGAGCGACGGCATCGAGGAGAATCGGTTGCGCGGCTTGGCGCGCGAGCTGGCCGCGCTGCATACGCGAAACAAGGAAATCGTGGTCGTCAGTTCCGGCGCGGTCGCGGCCGGCATGTCGCGGCTCGGACGCAAACACCGGCCGAAGTCGATTCCCGAAAAACAGGCCTTGGCCGCGGTGGGCCAAATCAAATTAATGGCGCTGTATGAACGCGCGTTTGCGAAATTCGACAAGAGCGTCGCCCAGGTGCTTCTGACAGCCGATGATCTCGCCAGCCGGCAGCGTTACATCAATGCCAAACACACCTTTCAGATGCTGCTCGCCTCCTCGATTATTCCGATCGTCAATGAAAACGACACCGTCGCGGTCGAGGAGATGAAGTTCGGCGACAACGATCACCTCTCCGCGCTGGTGGCGACGCTTTTGGAAGCCGATTTGCTGGTGATCCTGAGCGATGTTGAAGGAGTCTACGACCGCGACCCGCGCCTGCATCGAGACGCCGAGCTGATTCCGCTGATCGCGGAAGCGCGCGGTATTCGTCAGGCGATCGGCGCCGGCAGCATGAGTCCGGCCGGCACGGGCGGCATCGTCACGAAATTAGGAGCGGCCGCGGAAGCCGCGGCAGCGGGCATTCCGACGGTGATCGCGAGCGGTTTAAAAAGCGGCGTTTTGGAAAAAATTTTCGCTGCCGGCGAGCAAATCGGCTCTCTGATCCTGGCGGAACAAGATCGACTGCCGAGCCGCAAGCATTGGATCGCGTACAATCTTAAACCCAATGGCGAACTGATCGTCGATCAGGGCGCTCACGACGCGGTCGTGCAAAAAGGCAAGAGCTTGTTGCCGTCCGGGTTGCGCGAAGTGCGCGGCGCCTTCGGCGTCGGCGAATGCGTCCGCTGTTTGGATCCGGCCGGGAAGGAGTTCGCCCGCGGCCTGGTCAACTACAGCGCCCAGGAGTTGAATCGGATCAGGGGATTGCATACAAGCAGGATTGAAAAGGTGCTGGGCTATAAGGCCTACGAAGAGATCATCCATCGCGACGATCTGGTCATACTGTGATAGGCCGAACCCAGAGGCGGGAAATTGGCTGCGCAGCCGCATGAGCGTTGACTATGTCCTTTAAAGAAGAGGCTCTTCGTCTCGGCAAGCAAGCGAGGCTTGCAGCGCGACAATTGGCGCCTTTGGCTTCGGCGCAGAAGGATCGCGCGCTCTTGCGGATGGCCGAAGCGCTCGAAGCGAAGCGCGCGTTTCTGGTTGCAGAAAACCAACGAGATATCGAAGCAGCCAAAGCCGCCCATGTGCCGAGCGCGCTGCTCGACCGGATTGCCTTGACTTCGAAGCGGGTGGAGGCGATGGCCCAGGCGGTGCGCGACGTCGCCGCGCTGGCCGACCCGGTTCGCGACGTGGTCAAAATGTGGCGCCGGCCGAACGGCCTGCAAGTGGGCCGGATGCGCATTCCCCTGGGAGTCATCGGCATGATCTATGAAGCGCGCCCCAACGTGACCGCGGATGCCGCAGCGCTGTGCTTGAAATCGGGCAACGCCGTGATCCTCAGAGGCGGCAGCGAGGCGCATCATTCGAATCGAGCGATCGCCGCGATCCTGCGAGAAGCGTGCGCCGAGACCGGCATTCCTATGGACGTGATCCAGGTCGTGGAGCGAAGAGACTACGCTCTGGTGAACGAGCTGCTGCAACTGGAAGAGTATATCGATCTGATCATCCCGCGCGGCGGCGAGGAGTTGATCCGCGCGGTGGTGGCCCATTCCAAAATCCCGGTGATCAAACACTATAAGGGCGTGTGTCATGTGTACGTCGATGCGGATGCATCCTTGGAGATGGCCGAGCGCATCTGTTTCAACGCCAAAGTGCAGCGCCCCTCGGTGTGCAACGCCATGGAGACTCTGCTCGTGCACGAAGCCATCGCGCCCGAGTTTTTGCCGGCTATGGCCGCCCAATTCCAGCGCGCCGGGGTCGAAATTCGCGCCTGTGAAAAAACGCGCCAACTGGTGGCGGGGTTAAAGGCGGCTACTGAAGCGGACTGGTCGACCGAATACCTCGATCTGATACTCGCCGTGCGCGTGGTCAAAGACATGGACGAAGCGATCGCGCACATCGAGCGCTACGGCTCGGAGCATACCGAGAGCATCGTCACCAAGGATTATCAAAAGGCGCGCGAGTTTCTCGACCGCGTCAATTCATCCGCCGTCCTGGTGAACGCCTCGACCCGTTTTAACGACGGCGGCGAACTCGGCTTGGGCGCCGAGATCGGCATCAGCACGAGCAAGATTCACGCGTTCGGTCCGATGGGTCTGGAAGAACTAACGACCACGAAATTCATCGTGTTCGGCGAGGGGCAGGTGCGGGAATGAGAATCTCCCGCCAGGATAACCGTCCGCTCCCGCATTGTTGCGGGTTTCAGGTTTCGGGTTTCCGGTTAACCCGAAGCTCGGAACCGGAAAGAAACTTTTTGTCTGTTCGTGCCCCGAAAGGCCGCCTCACAACCGAATGAAAATCGGCATTTTCGGCGGCACCTTCGACCCGATCCATTGGGGCCACCTACGGAGCGCAGAAGAAGTCAGCGAGACTTTCGGGCTTGACCGGGTCTACTTTGTTCCGGCGTCGATCCCGCCGCACAAACGAGCGCAGACGCATACGCCGGCGCGCGACCGTTTGCAGATGGTGCGCCTGGCGGTGGCGGGCAATCCGCGCTTCCGAGTTTCGACAGTGGAAATCGAACGGCCGGGAGTCTCGTACTCCGTCGATACCGTTCGCGAGTTCAAGCGTCGCTCCCAGCAAGGCGACTCTCTGTATTTCATCATCGGCCTTGATGCATTTCGAGAGATCAGCACGTGGAAGGACTACGAGGAAATTCTTGCGCTCTGCCATTTTATCGTCACCTCCCGTCCGGGAAGTATCGCAAGCGATCCGCTCAAGGGCGCCGGCATTGCCGTCAAAAAACTGTTTTGTTATGATTCTAGGGAGAAAAACTATCGCCATCGGAGCGGCACACGCGTACACTTCGTCGAACTCACCGATATCGCCATCTCGGCCTCCGAAATTCGCGCCCTAGTCCGCCAGGGAAAATCGATTCGCTACTTGGGACCGCCGTCCGTCGAACGGTACATCAAACGGCGCGGTCTCTATCGCGGCGCCAATCAGGGGCGGTGACGCTTTGAAAGAGATCAGTTCCTGGGACAAGGCGCTCCTGCTGGCGCGCGCAGCCCTCGACAAGAAGGCCTGCGATCTGGTGGTTCTCGACGTCCGCGAACAGACCTCGATCGCCGATTACTTCATCCTTTGCTCGGGCCGCTCGGATCGTCAAGTGCAAAGCATCGCGCAAGGGCTCGAAGAGGATGCGGCGGAGGAGGGGATCAGGCCGTACGCCGTCGAAGGAGCGCAGCGAGGGCATTGGGTCCTGATGGATTTTTCCGACGTGATCGCGCATGTTTTTTACCAGCCGGTGCGCAAATTTTACGATCTCGACGGGCTATGGGGCCATGCGCCGCGCGCGCAGCTGCCCGACAGCTACATGAAACTGATCGAGCAGTTTCAGATCACCGAAGAACTTCGGCCTTCGTAAATCAACGCCGGTTTCACACGGCCGCAAAACCAGGAAACTCTATGAGCACGTCTCCGCCGGTGGTGCTGATTATTTTGGACGGCTTCGGCATCAACCCGCGCAAGGAATATAACGCCGTCGCCAATGCAGCGAAGCCTAATCTGGACGCGCTGCTGCGGGATTATCCGAATTCTCGTCTTTCGATGTCGGGAGTCGACGTCGGCTTACCCCCGGGGCAGATGGGCAACTCTGAAGTCGGCCACATGATTCTCGGCGCCGGGCGCATCGTTTATCAGGATTTGACCCTGATTCATAAGGACATCGACGAGGGAAAGTTTTACCAGAATCCCGTGCTGCTTGAGGCGCTGCGCAAAACCAAGGCGGCGAGCGGCCGCTTGCATCTAATGGGTCTGCTCGGCGACGGCGGCGTGCATAGCCACCAACGCCACATGGAAGCGATTATGGAAATGGCCAAGCGAGAAGCGATCGGCCAGGTTTACCTCCACCTGTTTCTCGATGGCCGGGATACGCCGCCTACGAGCGCCGAGCAGTTCGTGCTCGATCTGAACGAGAAACTGAAAGCCTTTCCGGACGCCAAAATCGCCACCCTCAGCGGGCGTTATTACGCGATGGACCGGGACAAACGATGGGATCGCGTCGAAAAAGCCTACGCCTGCCTGACCCAGGGCACAGGCACGCAGGCTTTGTCGGCGCTGCAAGCGATCCGCGACAGCTATCGGGATAAAATCACCGACGAATTTGTCTTGCCGACGGCGATCAGCAGCGCCGTGCCTGACGGATTGATCCGTGACGGCGACGGAGTGATTTTTTTTAATTTCCGCGCCGATCGGGCGCGCGAGTTGACCCGCGCGCTCACCGAGAAGGAATTCAAAGAATTTCCCCGGCCGCGGCGTATCGAGCTTTCGAGCTACACGACGATGACCCGGTATGATGAAACCTTCAGCCATCCAGCGGCCTACGCGCCGCGCGAGGTTCGCCGCATTCTCGGCGAGGCGGCGAGCCAGGCGGGGATCCAACAGCTGCGCATCGCCGAGACCGAAAAGTACGCCCACGTAACTTATTTTTTTAACGGCGGCGAAGAGAAAAAATATCCCGGCGAGGAGCGCATTCTGATTCCGTCGCCGAAAGATGTGGCCACCTATGACTTGAAGCCCGAAATGAGCGCGCGACCGGTGACCGAAGCGTTGGTCAAATACCTGCGCGAGCACGAGGCTGGTTTGGTGGTGGCCAACTTCGCCAATGCTGACATGGTCGGCCACACGGGGAACTTCGAGGCTTCGATCAAGGCGGTCGAGGTGATCGATGAATGCCTCGGCAGAATCGTCGACGCTGTGCTAGCCAAAAGCGGCAAGCTGATCATCACTGCCGATCACGGCAACATAGAGCAATTGATCGACTATGAGACCGGCATGCCGCACACGGCGCACACCAATAATCTCGTGCCGGTCATTCTCGTCGATCGAGAGCATCAAAAGTGCCGCCTCCAGCAAGGCACGGCGATCGACGTAGCCCCGACGGTGCTGCAACTGCTTGGCCTGCCAAAACCGGAGGAAATGACCGGTCGTTCGCTGATTGTTGGGAATTAGTGTTCCTTCAAAGCGCGCAATACAAACTCTCGGTGCGGCGCGATGGAACTTGTCGCTAGACGAGATTTTAGCGATCGCCTCGACTGGCTGGTCGATTGGCTGTATCCGCCACGCTGCCGCGCTTGCGCCGGGCGTATTCACGGACGCGACAGCGCCTATTTCTGTGCGGCCTGTTGGAAGGCGATTCGTTTAGTTGGCCATCCCTTGTGTAACGTTTGCGGCCGACCGTTTCCGGATGCCAGCGGCGCCGATCATACCTGCGGAGTTTGCCTCGAACGGACGCCGCGCTTTGCCGCGGCGCGGGCGTGGGCATGCTACCCTCGAGAAGAGCAGCAGAGCGATCCGCTGCGCCAGGTGATTCAAAAATACAAGTACGGCCGCAAAGTCTCGCTGGGAAAGCCGCTCGGGCGGCTGCTGGCGCGCGGCTGCGCGGAATTTCTCGGTGCGTGCGGCGTCGACTTGATCATTCCCGTGCCGCTTCATCCGAAGCGGCTGCGCTGGCGCGGCTTCAACCAATCGCTCCTCCTGGCCCGGCAGGTGAGCCGGAGTTATGGCGTACCCGTCGATCCTTTCGTGCTTCGGCGCCAGCGGGAGACGGCTCCGCAAACCGAGCTGGCCGAGGCCGAGCGGCGGCGCAATGTCCGCGGCGCGTTCGCCCTCCATCCGGAGAAGTCGATCAAGGCTCAGACGATCTTGCTGGTCGACGATGTGTACACGTCGGGTGCGACAGTCGGCGAGTGCAGCGCCGTGTTGAAGCGAGGCGGAGCCAAAGATGTTTATGTGCTCACGCTCGCTCGCACGGTTTAACGGGTCGCGTAAGATCGATGTCTCTCGACGATCAAGTCCGATGGGATAAGCGGCACGCCGGCTCCGGCGCCGCCGCCGGACCGTCAGAATTTCTGCGCCACATTTTGTCCGCCGATTCATGGCCGTTGCCGCGCGGACGGGCCTTGGACATTGCCTGCGGTCGCGGGAGAAATTCGCTTTACCTGGCCGAGCAGGGATTTGACGTTCTCGGCGTGGATATATCCGCGGCGGCGCTTGATGAGGGGCGGGCGCGCGCCGAACGAAGCCGCCTCGCTATCCAGTGGCGGCAAGCCGATCTCGAAAATACTCGACTCGAGCCAGGGGTCTTCGATCTGGTTTTGAATATCAATTTCTTGCAGCGTTCCTTGATTCCCGGGATCAAACGGGCGCTTAAAATCGGCGGCCATGTCATTTTCGAAACTTTCTTGATCGATCAAAAAAATCTCGGTCATCCGACGAATCCTGATTATTTGTTGCGCCACAATGAATTGCTCGATCACTTCCGGGATTTTCGTGTGCTTTGCTATCGCGAGGGCAGGTTCAGCGAAAACGGCGCCTTATCGTACCGGGCCGGAATATTGGCGCAGCGCTCTGGATGAGCCGCCAAGTCTCGGGTGCCAGCGTGGCGGTGCGTTTAGGCTTGCGGCGGTAACGGATCCGGCCTAGCCATCCCGGGGCGTTCTCTATGGGACGGGGCGGTTGAAGTATCACAATATTCACATATAATGATGGACCTGGTGAGCCGTATGGATTTCGTCCGCACCTTGAAAGTGCTTGCCGATCCGCTGCGCCTGCGCGTTCTGGCTGCGGTCGCCCAGGAAGAACTGACCGTGGGGGAAGTGCAGGAGGTGGTCGCATCGGTGCAGTCGTCGGTGTCGCGTAATTTGGCGATGCTGCGCGAGGCGGGCTTCGTACGCGACCGCAAAGAAGGAACAAGCGTTTATTTCTCGGTCAGGCCCGATATGCCGGCGGCGGCGCGCGAGTTGTTTACGACTTTGCAGGCGCGGCTCGACGAAATGGCCGAAGTCAAAACAGATCGGGCGCGGCTGGAGGAATGCCGCCGGCGCCGCCTGCGCCGGTCGCAGGACTACTTCGAATCGGTCGCCGGAGATTGGGAACGCATCCGCAAGAGCTATTTCGACGACCGCGTGGCATCCCTGGCGATCGAAAAGCTACTGCCGCCTAATCTGACGCTCGCAGATGTCGGCTGCGGGACCGGCAGCCTGACATTCGAATTGGCCCGCTTTGCCGGCAAAGTCATCGGCGTAGATCTGTCCCGCGAAATGCTGCGGCGTGCGCGCGCCTTAGCGCAAGAGCGCGGTTGCAAAAATGTCGAATTTCGCCACGGCGACATTTTCGATTTGCCGCTCGCGGCGCGCAGCGTGGATGCGGCGTTTTGCGTCATGGTGCTGCATTTTCTATCGGATCCGGGCCGGGCGATCAGGGCTCTTTGCCGCATCGTCAAGGCGGGAGGCGCCGTGATTTTAGTCGATTTGGTGCAACATCAACAGGAATGGATGCGCGAGCAAATGGCGCACCGCTGGCTCGGCTTCGAACGCACGGCGCTGGAACGCTGGTTCAGAGACGCCGGAGTTGCCGATTTGGATTACCGCCTCACGGGGTCGTTTGCAGGGGAAAAAATCGCCCGCAACGGCAACCCGCCGGCGGAGATTTTTGTCGCGCGGGCAACCTTGGACCGCAAAGTCCGCCAAAGGGCGGATCAGGCACGCGCGCAGGGCTGAAAGGCGAGATGCGCAAAAGGGGGCCGTCGGCACTAGAGGCGATGAAGAAGACGATGACCTCAGCCGTAATCATCGCCAGCGCAAGGGGAAACAAAACTTCATGAATCGAACAGAACAAGTCCTGCGACAACTGCTTGAACAACGCATCGTGATCCTCGATGGCGCCATGGGAACGATGATCCAGGCGGAAAAGCTGGGCGAGCGGGACTTTCGCGGCGAGCGATTTGCCCGTCACCCCAGGGATCTCAAGGGATGTAACGATCTCTTGTGTCTTACGCAGCCTCAGCTGATCACGGCAATTCACGAGCAGTATTTTGAAGCCGGCGCCGACATCGTCGAAACCAACACCTTCAATGCAACGTCCGTATCGATGGCGGACTACGGCTTGGAGGCGTTCGTCTATGAGATGAACGCCGCCGGCGCGCGAGCGGCCAAAAAAGCGGCCGATCGGGTGATGGCCAGACAGCCGCAGCGGACCTGCTTCGTCGCCGGCGCCATGGGTCCGACCAACCGTACTTGCTCGATTTCCACCGACGTCAACAGCGCTTCGGCGCGCTCGGTGACTTTCGAAGAACTGGTCCGGGCCTACTATGAGCAAGCCCGCGGGTTGATCGACGGCGGCGCCGATATCCTGCTGGTGGAAACGATCTTCGACACGCTCAACGCCAAAGCCGCATTTTTCGCGATTGCCGAGCTCTTCGGCGACGATGACGCCGTTCGAGTGCCGCTGATGGCGTCGGTGACTTTCATTCAACCCGGCAGTAACCGCGGCGTGACGGGTCAAACCGTCGAGGCGTTCTGGAATTCGATTTCCCACGTGCCGCTGCTGAGCGTAGGCATGAATTGCGCGCTCGGCCCCAAAGAGATGCGGCCGCTGATCGAAGAACTGGCGCAAATCGCGCCGATTTACACCAGTAGCCATCCCAATGCGGGACTGCCCGACCCGCTGCTGCCCACCGGCTTTCCGGAAACGCCGCAGTCGCTGGCGCCTCAGCTGAAGGAATGGGCAGACAACGGCTGGCTCAACATCGTCGGCGGCTGCTGCGGCACGACGCCGGCGCACATCCAAAAACTCGCCGAAAGCGTGCGGCACGCCAAGCCGCGACCGCTGCCGCAGATCGAACCGTATTTGCGCCTGAGCGGGCTGGAGGCGATGACCGTTCGGCCGGAGTCGAACTTCGTTAATATCGGCGAACGCACCAACGTCACCGGCTCGCCGGTTTTCGCCAAGCTGATTCTCGCCGGAGAGTTCGAAAAAGCCGTGACGGTGGCGCGCCAGCAGGTGGAAGGCGGCGCGCAGATCATCGATATCAACATGGACGAAGCGATGCTCGATTCGAAAGCGGCGATGGAAAAATATCTTCGACTCATCGCCGGCGAATCCGACATCGCGCGCGTGCCGGTGATGATCGACAGCTCGAAGTGGGAAGTGATCGAGGCGGGATTGCGATGCTTGCAAGGCAAAGGCGTGGTCAACTCGATCAGCCTGAAAGAAGGCGAGGAGAAATTCATCGCCCAAGCCAAACTGATCCGCCGCCACGGCGCGGCCGTGATCGTCATGGCTTTCGATGAGCGGGGCCAAGCCGACACCTACGAGCGCAAGATCGAGGTGTGCGCAAGGTCGTACCGGATTTTGACCGAACAAGTGGGCTTCCCGGCGCAGGACATTATTTTCGATCCGAACATTCTTACGGTCGGCACCGGCATCGAAGAGCACAACCGGTACGCGGTGAATTTCATCGAGGCGACGCGCTGGATCAAACAAAATCTGCCGCTGGCTAAAGTTTCCGGCGGGGTGAGCAATATTTCTTTTTCGTTCCGCGGCAACAATCCGGTGCGCGAAGCGATGCATTCGGCCTTTCTCTACCACGCGATTCAGGCCGGCATGGACATGGGCATCGTCAATCCCGGCATGCTGACGGTCTACGAAGAGATTCCCGGGGATTTGCTCGAATTGGTGGAGGACGTGCTGCTCGACCGACGCGCCGACGCCACCGAGCGTTTGATCGCCTTCGCCGAAACGGTCAAAGAAAAGGGCAAGGTTGCGGTCAAAGACGATTCTTGGCGCGACGGCAGCGTCGAAGAACGGCTGTCCCACGCTCTGGTCAAAGGCTTGACGGATTTTATTGAGCAGGACGTCGAAGAAGCGCGGCGGAAATACGGCACGCCCCTGGGCGTCATCGAGGGGCCCTTGATGGACGGCATGAATATCGTCGGTGATCTGTTCGGCTCCGGCAAGATGTTCCTGCCGCAGGTGGTGAAAAGCGCGCGGGTGATGAAGCAAGCCGTGGCCTATCTGACGCCTTTCCTCGAAGCCGAGAAACAAAAATCGGCGGACACGTCGGCCCGGACCAAGCTGGTTTTCGCTACCGTCAAGGGCGACGTGCACGATATCGGCAAGAACATCGTCGGCGTCGTGCTGAGCTGCAACAATTATCAGGTCGTCGATCTTGGCGTGATGGTTCCCGCCGACAAGATTATCGACACCGCGATCGCCGAGAAGGCCGATATCATCGGCCTCAGCGGATTGATCACGCCGTCGCTCGACGAAATGGTGCACGTAGCGGGCGAAATGAAGCGGCGCGGCTTGACCGTTCCGCTGCTGATCGGCGGCGCGACCACCAGCAAGCGCCACACGGCGGTGAAGATCGCGCCGGCGTATAATTTCGAGACCATCCACGTGGTCGACGCCTCGCGCGCCGTGCCGGTGGTCGGCGCCTTAAGCAAAGCCGATACGCGCAAAGCGCTGGACGAGCAGAACCGCAAGGATCAACGGGAGATCCGCCATCAATTCGAGAATCGCGCCGGTACGCGGATCATGTCCTATGAAGAAGCGAAACGGCATCGCTTGCATACCGAGTGGGACGACCATCACATCGCCGTGCCGGAGTTTATCGGCACGCGCGAGTTGAGAGATTTTCCGTTGAGTGAATTGGTGCCGTTCATCGACTGGTCGCCTTTTTTTCACGCTTGGGAAATTCGCGGTCGGTATCCGGATTTGTTCGACCAGCCGGTCCGCGGGCCCGCAGCGCGCGAACTTTTCGCCAACGCACAGCAGCTCTTGACAAAAATCGTCGATGAAAAACTTTTCTCGGCGCACGCAGTCTATGGATTCTTTCCGGCCAATAGCGAGGACGACGACATCGTCGTGTACGCCGACGCGCTTCGCGCCCGAGAGCTGGCGCGGTTCCATACTCTGCGCCAGCAGAAGGAAACTCAAAGCGGCAAACCGCAGTTGGCGCTGGCCGACTTCATCGCGTCGCGCGCGACCGGCCACCTGGATTATCTCGGCGCCTTCGCCGTCACCGCAGGGCACGGCGCCCAGGAGTTGGCCGATGCGTTTGAGCGAAAAAACGATCCCTACAATTCGATTATGGTGAAGGCTCTGGCCGACCGCCTGGCCGAAGCTTTTGCGGAATTTTTGCACCAGCGGGCGCGCGCCGAATGGGGCTACGGCAAACATGAAAAGCTAAGCCATGAAGACCTCCTGCAAGAAAAATATCGGGGAATCCGCCCCGCGCCCGGCTACCCGGCGCAACCCGATCACACCGAAAAGCCAATCCTTTTCGATTTGCTGAAGGCCGGAGCGGCGACCGGTATCACACTCACCGAAAACTTCGCGATGTTACCCGCCGCTTCGGTCTGCGGTCTTTACTTTGCGCACAGCGGCGCGCGTTATTTCGCCGTGGGTTCGATCGGCAAAGATCAGGTAGAATCCTACGCCGCGCGCAAGGGAATGGCGGTCGCGGATGTGGAGCGGTGGTTGTCGCCGATCCTGGGCTATGATCCCCAAGCGAGATGAAACAACCATTCCTAGACTCGCGCACGAGGCTTGCGCTAAATGTCCCAAATCTGCGACTCGCTTCCGGTAAACAGCAACCCGTAGCAGCTACTTTACCAAAATTTGATCGCGGCGACAGTTTTGGCCGCGAGGCACATGAATTGCTCCATCCCGTTTCGGAGGAGGTGCAATCATGAAGAACATTGTAGGTGTTTTAAGTTTCGTGTGCCTGTTGGTACTCGGCCTTGCGGCACCGCTTGACGCTCAAGATTCACCCGGCAAAGACCAAGGCAGCGCCACTATTCAAGGTAAAGCCGGCGAGGGTGGCGTCGATATCCGAATTCAGGGCCAAGGGGAACAGAAGGACCGGAGCAATCCAGCTCCAACCGGACCGCAAGGCCCCGCGGGCGCGCCCGGACCCCAAGGAGCGCCGGGTCCACAGGGGCCCGCCGGTCCCGCCGGCGGAACCGAAGTATTGGGTATGGATCCGACCATCGCACTGCTTGTCGGTCTCGCAGTGCTCGCCGTGGTGATCGTCGCCATCGTTGCCGCGTCACGCGGACGCGACACGCACTGATGTTCGGGGGAGTTCGACGGATCGAGCGAGGCCGGCGATCGTTGCCCTCCGGTCCGTCGAACTCATTTCATGTTGAAGCGATCGTAGAATCGGCTTCGGTTTGAGCCGATGGACGAGTTTGTAAAAGTGGCTCGCCAGGACCGCACCGCTTGCGGGGCTTGCCATGATGTCGTTTGACCCGCCGGTTAGCTCAACGATCTGATATCCGTCCGCACCGAGATCTTTGTAGCGCCGTACATAGCTATCGCTGAAGCCGAGAATATGGCCCATTTCATGCGCAAGAACGCGGCCGGAAATATCTTCGGGTCCCAGTAGGATCGCGCGCCCCCATACGTGAGTGGTACGAGCTCCCGTTGTGAGAATAGCGGCTCTCGGCGGGAATAAACTCAAATGGTGCTCCAATACGAGATCGGCTCCGGTCGGCGGTGGATGGCTCTGCACATACAACCGCGCCGGCGCGATCATGATAAAGTTCACACGAACGCGAAACTCATCGTCGACGGAACGCAGCCGCCATACGGCTTCAACGTTTTCTTTCACTGATCTGAGAAAATCGCGATCTTCGATGTCGGTATAAAGCGAAACGTCGATCAGCCAATGCCCCTCGACACGCTCGAGGCGGATGAATTCCGGAGTGTCCAGTAGCGCGGCGGCCGCGGTCATTTCTCTGCGGCCAAACGCTGGTGCACTGATTTCTGGTCCGCTTCTCTCCAGGTTGGCGGCAAAAGCGGTTTGCCAAAATCGATTGTATTGAACATGAGCGCCGATATTGCGCATGGAGCTGCGCAATTCGAGATAACGAACCGCGAGTTCCTCGTATCTCGGTTGTCGGGTTGTTCTATCCGCAGCGGCGATGCGTCCCAATGCCATCTCCGCCTGGGCGAGTGCCTGCGTAGCAGCTCCGATCAGCTTATCGGTCCACGTCCAGCTATATCCAACCATGCGCGCGCCCGATTCGTGAGGCGCTTTCTCGGCGACAATGTTCGGCAAAATTTGATAGCCGAAGGGAATCTCTTGCGGCGGTTCTAGCCGTCGAAGCAGATCGGTCTGGCCATCGGTCTCGAGAGCGGACCGAAGCGAGCCGTAGTATCGATCGAGACGCTCGAGATAAATTTCAAACCGTTCTTGGGTTTGCTCGCCACGAGCTTGCACCTCGGCGGCTGACAGCCGAAATGACGGTTTGAAAAGATTACTGGAGATCCAGACCGAGCCCAAAAGGGCAATTCCTACCATCCAACCGAAGAGCTTTAAATGAAGCATCAATGATCAAGGTGACCAGAAGGTCGACAGCGTCAGGAAGCTTATACGCGCTTTTTGCCGCGCCTGCTACAGCCAGCGAAAAAAGCGCCGGGCCGGCAAAGGAGTGAAAAGGCTTCAGCTATCCAGCTCAGGCTTGGGCAGGGGAATGAACGGAACTCCCTCTTCGGCGAGTTCTTTGACTTCCTGGGTCGTGGCGGTGCCATGAATCGGCCGCTCGGCGGCTTCGCCTTTATGGATTTGCCTCGCCTCGGCGGCGAAGCGCGGCCCGACATCCTCGAAGTTTTGCCGGATGTAGTGATGCACTTTGATCAGCATCTCGTTAAATTCCGCTGCGGTCGGCGCGGCAGGCGGCGCCGGCTCCGGCGCCTTCGCGGGGGGTGCCGGCTGCTCCTTTTTAACGTGTACGGCGCAGGCATGGGGCAACTTCTCCACTCTGGTGGTCCCGCAGGTCGGACAAGAGATGAGCTTTTTGTCGGCCTGCTTCTGGAACTCTTCAAAGCTTGGAAACCAGCCTTCAAAAGCGTGCTTTTTCTTGCAAATAAGGTTGTAAATCACCATATGCTTTCTCAAAGGTACGATAACCAATAAGGTTACCACGGCGGCTTGTCAAGTACGGCTAATGCTCGGGGCGACTGAAAGCCCGGAGAAGGAAGCGGTTTCTGAAGCCAAGTATTAACGGCCGGTGGCTTCATGGTAGGATCACCCTCATGGCCAACCAGATCAGTTTAAGAATCGTCAGAAAAATCGCGGATGTGGCGCGAGAGCGGTGGGATGCGCTAGCCAGGGTTGCGACGCCCTTCGTCAAATGGGATTGGCTGGACAGTCTAGAGCGCTCGGGATGCGTCGACGAAGCGACGGGCTGGCTGCCGCACCACCTGGTGGCGGAGAAAGGGAGCGATCTGGTCGGTGCCTGCCCGATGTATCTCAAGCTCCATAGCATGGGTGAATTCGTCTTCGATTACGAATGGGCCGAAGCGGCGCATCGTTCGGGTATTCAGTATTATCCCAAGCTCTTGGTGGGTGTTCCGTTCACGCCAGTAACCGGCCATCGATTCCTCACCGCCGCGGGCGAAGATCGCGCCGCTTTGATTCAGTTGATGGGGCAGGCTTTGGCGAAAATCGCGACCGACAACAAGGTCTCTTCGGTGCACGTTAACTTCTGTTTGGCTGACGAGCGTGAAGCGCTCAGCGCGGTAGGATTTTTGCCGCGCAACGGCATCCAGTACCATTGGCAAAACCGCGCCTTCGACAGCTTCGACGACTATCTCGCTAGTTTCCGCAGCGAGCGCCGCAACAAGATCAAGCGCGAACGGCGCGCCGTCGCCGAGCGGGGAATTACGATCCATGCTTACGAAGGAGCGGAGTTGACGCGCGAACATCTGCGCACGATGTTCCGGCTCTACAAAGTTCATGTCGATCGGCTCTATTATGGCCGCCAATACTTGACTGCGGAGTTTTTTGACGAACTGCACAAACGCTTTGCCGATCATTTGTGCGTGATGCTTGCCTCCCGGCAAGGAAAATTCATTGCCGGGACATTCAACGTGCGTGATCGGAGGGCGCTCTACGGCCGCTATTGGGGCTGCTTCGAGGAGCATCCATTTCTCCACTTTAACGTCTGCTATTACTCTGCCATCGAACATTCGATCCAACTAGGGTTGGAACGCTTCGAAGCCGGCGCCGGCGGCAGCTTCAAACAGCTGCGCGGACTGGAACCGGAGCACACCACCAGTATGCATTACATCGTCGACGGCAAGTTTCGCCGCGCCGTCGAGCGCTTTCTCGACCAGGAGCGTGAAATGATCCGGCGCAAGCGCGAGATGCAGCTCGCACAGAGCCAATTGAAGTCGCATCGCGAAGAGCCGTAGCCCGCCGAACAATCGCAACTCGCGTTGCTGGGGTCCTGCGCGGGCCATTTCTTGACTCCACGGGGGCTTTCCATTAACGTCGGCGCGGAGTACAGCCGTGAAACTTTCTTGGAAGAACGCCGCCGAGCCCGTGCTGTTTTTTTTCGCCTTGCTGGTGCTCTGGCACATCCTCGTTGAACTGATCAAGGTGCCGGCTTTCATACTGCCGCCGCCGCGCGATCTCGCAACGGCATTCATCAAAAAACTGCCCATTCTGGGCAGTCATTCGCTGATTACGTTTATTGAAGCGTTCGGCGGCTTCGCCCTATCGTTGCTCCTGGGCGTCGGTTTCGCGATCTCGGTGGTTTACTCGCGCCATTTGCAAAATACCATTTATCCGCTGATCGTCATCCTCTATGCCATGCCGAAAAGCGCGTTTGCGCCGTTGATGGTGATATGGGTCGGTTACGGATTGTTTTCCAAGATTGCGATCGCCTTTCTCGTGGCGTTTTTCCCGATCGTCGTCAATACCGTCGTCGGCTTGAAAGAGGTCGAGCCTGAACTCTTGGAGCTGGCGCGCATCAACCGCGGTTCGGCATGGGATGTGTTCAAGAAAATTCGCCTGCCCAATTCGTTGCCTTACATGTTTGCCGGCATCAAGGTGGCAATCGTGCTGTCGGTGACGGGCGCGATTGTCGCCGAATTCGTCGCCGCCAACGAAGGGCTCGGCTATTTGGTATTGCAGGCGAATTACAGTTTAGACACGGCATTCGCTTTGGTGATTCTTCTGATCCTTGCCGTGTTGTCCTTGGGGCTGTTTTGGTTGGCGGAGCTTTGCCAGCGCAAGCTCGCGCCGTGGAGTGCCGGGGTGCGCGAAGTCGAAGGCTCGTTTTGATTGTGAGGTTTGCGCCGTGTCAAGAGTGAGGAGGATTTCCATGATTTTCCACCGCCTGGGGATGCTGATCGTGATCGTTGCAGCTGCATGCAGCGCGGTTTACCCAACAGATCCGGTTGCGGCCGCCGAACTCACGCCGGCAACCATTCGCCTCGATTTCATCATCGGCGGCAAACATGCGCCCTGGTATGTCGCGCTGGAGAGGGGCTTTTACTCCAAAAGGGGATTGAACGTGACGATCCAGGCAAGCACCGGCTCGGCCGATACCGTGCGCACGATCGGCGCGGGTGGAGCCGATTTTGGCTTTGCCGATATCGGCACGACGATCGTGGCCAAATCGCGCGGCACGCCGGTGCAAGTCGCCGGGCAGTTTGGCTACGTTCCGGCGACGGTGATGTGGCGCGAGGATACCCCGATCAAGAAATTGAAAGATCTCGAAGGCAAGTCGTTCGCGATCAGTCCGGGCCAGGCCCAATGGTTTCTGATGCCCGCCTATTGCCGGATCAATAAGGTCGATTACAAGGCTATTCGCATCCAAGAAACAGCGGCGCCGATCCAACCGGCGGCGCTGGTGACGAAGAAGGCTGACTTCATCGTTATGTATCGCGCATCCAACGACGAGGTGGCCGAGTTGGCGGCAGCCAAGGTGGGGGTGAAGCTCAACCGCATCTTTATGAAAGATACGGGCCTCGATATCTACGGTACCGGATTGATTGTCAAAGGCGAAGACGTCAAGAAACGCCCCGACTTCGTGCGCGCCTATATCGAAGCGACGCTCGAAGGGCTGCGTTATGCTCGCGACAATCAAGAAGAGTCACTGAAGATCCTGTTCAAGCACAAACCGGAGCTGGATCCTGTCTTGACGACGCAGCAGCTCAAGAACGCCCTGACCGAAGTTTTTCTGCCCTTGGAGTCGGTCAATATCGGCCTCGGTTATATGAAGCCGGACGTCATGGACAAAACCGTCAAGATCGTCAACGAGTACTTTGACGTGGGCCGGAAAGTAAGCACCCAAGAAGTCTACACGAACCAATTCATCAAGCGATAAACCATTCCGAGTCGCGTTCGTGCCGCCGCTGATCGCCGTCGAACAGGTGTCGAAAGTCTTTACCAGCGGCGCGCGCGTCGTCACGGCTCTGGAAGACGTCTCCTTTGAAATTCACTCCGGCAACTTTGTCTCGATTGTCGGCCCGAGCGGCTGCGGCAAAAGCACGCTGCTAAAAATCATCTCCGGTTTGTTGCCGCCGTCGTCAGGCGCCACGACCGTGGGCGGTATCCGAGTCGAACGCCCGCTGGAGAACGTCGGCATGGTTTTTCAAGCGCCGGTGCTGCTCAAGTGGCGCTCGGTCCTCGGCAACATCTTGCTGCCGGTGGAGTTTGCCAAACTCGATGTCACCCGGTACGCGACCACGGCGAGAGCCCTGATCAAACTGGTGGGCCTGGACGGCTTTGAAGATATGTACCCCTACGAGCTTTCCGGAGGCATGCAGCAGCGCGCTTCGCTGTGCCGCGCGCTAGTCACGGATCCGCAGCTGCTCTTGATGGATGAGCCGTTTGGCGCGCTCGACGCGATGACGCGGGACGATCTCGATCTTGAGCTGCTGCGGATTTGGGAAGAGCGGAAAAAAACCGTTTTGTTCGTCACCCACAGCATTCAGGAAGCGGTGTTTCTGTCCGATCTGGTTTTCGTCATGTCGGCGCGCCCCGGCAGGCTGATCGAAAGGATCACGGTCGAGCTGCCGCGGCCGCGGACGATGGAAATGATGAGCACGGCGCGATTCGGTGAGTATACGCTCAAGATCCGCTCGCTATTGACTGCCGCCGGCGGCGCGCCCGGCTCGGCAGCCGGCTCGACTCACTGAGCTTTCAGCTCAAGAATCTGATCGGGGCAGAGGTGTCTTGCGATGGCGAAGTTTGCCAAATGGATAGCCGCACTCGCTATGCTCGTCGCGGGGAGTTCGCTGCGCGCGGCCGAACTGGGTTTTTGCCGCAAGATCCGGCGCAAAAGGGCTTGGGCGCCTTGAAAACCGAAGCGATCGAAAAAACCGTCCGCGTGGTCAACGAGTACTTCGATACCGAGCGCAGAGTGACGCCGAAGGAAATTTATACCAACCAGTTCACCCAACTCTAAAAGGTTGCAGGGCTCGCCCGGGAACGGTGTCGCGGCGCCGTGAGAGTGGCTGGCGGGCGCCGCGAGATCGGGAGTGTGAAATTTGTTTGACCGTGCGCTATCATGGCACAAAGCGCCTCGGGAATAGCGATCTTAATGGCCACCAAAGCTGGACTCACCTATGCCAACGCGGGGGTTAGCATCACGGCGGGCGACGAACTGGTTCGGCGCATCGGACCGATCGCGCAACGGACGCCGCGGGCCGGCGTGCTCGCCGGGGTCGGCGGTTTCAGCGCGCTCTTCGATCTGCAATCGCGCGGTTTGCGCGAGCCGGTTCTGGTATCGTCCACCGACGGCGTCGGAACCAAGTTGAAGATCGCTTTCATGACCGGGAGGCACGATACCGTCGGGATCGATCTGGTTGCCATGGGAGTCAACGACATTCTCACCCAAGGCGCCGCGCCGCTGTTTTTCTTGGACTACTTCGTTTGCGGCAAGCTCGACGTGAACATCGCCACGGCGGTGGTTCGGGGTATCGCCGCCGGTTGTATGGAGGCGGACTGCGCCTTGATCGGTGGCGAGACCGCCGAGCATCCGGGCGATTTTGCCAAGGGCGAATACGATCTCGCCGGTTTCGTGGTCGGGGTGTTAGAGAAACGGCAGATCATCGATCCGTCGGAGATTGCGGTGGGGGATATCCTTATTGGCATCCCTTCGAGCGGACTGCACAGCAACGGCTACTCGCTGGCCCGTAAAGCGTTGCTGGAGCGCGGGCGCTTGAAGCTTAGGCAGCGCATGCCTGATTTGGGCCGAACCCTGGCTGAGGAGTTGCTGCAGCCGACCCGCATCTACGCCAAGCTGATGCTGCCGTTGTTCGCCAAGTTTGCCATCAAGGGCGCGGCGCACATCACCGGCGGCGGCATCCGCGGCAACCTGCCGCGCGTTTTGCCGCGCGGCCGGCACGCCGTGATCGACCGGCGGAGTTGGCCGGTGCCGGCGATCTTCGGGCTGATCCAAAAGATCGGCTCGGTGGCGCCGGCAGAAATGGATGCAACTTTCAATAACGGCCTTGGCATGATCCTCGTGGTCGGCAAAGGGCACGCCGACGCGGTCGTCAGCACACTTCAGTCATTGGGAGAAAAATCTTACGTGATCGGAGCGATCGAGAACGGAACGCGCGGCGTGACGCTGCGCGGTTAGGGAACCGGTATGGCGCAACCCCTCACCATCGGCGTCTTGATATCCGGCGGCGGCACTAATCTGCAGGCGATCATGGATGCCATCGAGGCGAGGCAACTCGATGCCCGGATCGCCTGTGTGTTCAGCAACAGAGCGGACGCCTACGGTTTAGTGCGCGCCAAAGAACACGGCCTCACCACTCAAGTCCTGGACCATAAAAATTTTTCCAGCCGCGAGGCGTACGACCAAACGGTGGTCGAGTATCTGCAGGGGCGCGGCGTCGAGCTGGTCGTGCTTGCCGGCTACATGCGCCTGCTCTCGCCGACGTTTATCAAGGCCTACTCGAACCGGATCATGAATATCCATCCGTCCCTGCTGCCGGCTTTCCCCGGGCTGCACGTGCAGAAAAAGGCCCTCGATCACGGCGTCCGCTTCGCCGGCTGCACGGTGCATTTTGACAACGAGGAATGCGATGACGGACCGATCATCATTCAAGCAGTGGTGCCGGTTTTTGCCGAGGACTCCGAAGAAAGTCTGGCGGCGCGGATTCTGCGGCAGGAACATCGCATCTACCCGCGCGCGATCCAGCTCTACGCCGAAGGCCGGCTGCGCGTCAGCGGACGCCGCGTGCTCGTCGACGGCGCCGGACACGACGAGGGGCAGGTTCTCATCCAACCGCCACTGGCCGAGTGAAGAGGCACAAGGCCACTTTGATCCTGTGCGCCAAGCTGGTCGTCAGCATCGGCTTGCTGGGATTTTTCCTGTCGCGCATGGAACTCAGCCAGTTTTGGGCAACCTTGCGCTCGGCCGATCTTACCTATGTCAGCGTCGCCCTGATCACTTATCTGGTCGGCCAAATCATGAGCGCAGTGCGCTGGACGGTTTTGTCGCGGCCGCTGGGATTTACCATGGGGCTCAGCGGCATGACGGTTTATTATTTCATCGGTATGTTCTTCAATCTCTTTGCGCCGGGCACGGTGGGCGGCGACCTCAGCAAGATTTACTATTTGACCCGCGAGGGCCAAGAAGCCCGCGCCGAGGGTTGGGGCGCGGCGACGTTGCGGGCCACGGTATCGGTGGTCGCGGATCGCGCCGTCGGCATGTGCGCCTTAGTTTGGCTCGGCGCGGCCGGTTTGGTGCTGTTCTCGCACTACGACATCCCTCCGGCAGTTCGGTCCTTCACCTATGCTTTGGCCCTGGCGCTCCTGATGGGCGGGGCTTGTCTGCCGGTGATCACGCGATATTTGCCCGAAGATAGCCATCCGCTGATCAGCAAGCTGCGTGTGGCGCTGGAGAGCTATGGCCGTGAGATCGGCGCCATTCCCATCGCCCTCGCCTTGTCTTTGCTCGTTCACTTGATTCAAACCTGGATGCACGTCGTCATGGGTAAAGCGCTGCATCTCGATCTGCCGTTTTCTTTCTGCCTGATTCTCTATCCGCTGGTCGGAACCTTTGCGGCGATACCGATAAGCTTCGGCGGCATCGGTTTGCGCGAATCGGGCTACATGTTCCTGCTCGGCACGCTCGGATTCGGCTCTGAAACGGGCATCGCGTTCGGGCTCCTGCTGTTCATCATCGTGGCGCTCGATAGCCTGCTCGGCGGCTTTCTTTTCTTAATCATGCGCAAGGGGAACCCTCTCGGCGGCTTATGAAACAGGCTAGAGAAGATAACTGCGAAAGAGCGTGGCCAAGCCGAGAAACGAGAGAAAACCGAAGGCGTCGGTTAGACCGGTTACGATGATGCCGGAGCCGAGGGCGGGATCAAACTTGAGCGCCTTCAACAGCAAAGGGATCACGGCGCCGGCGAAACCGGCCATCAAGCCCAGATTCAAGATCATAGCGCACGCCAAGACGAGCCCCAGGTAGGGATTGCCTTTCCACAGCACGGCGGCCAAGGCAATGAGCGCGCCGGCGGCCAGGGCGATGGCGATATTCACGCTCACTTGCTTGACGATCGCTTTCCAAGCCGAAGAAAATTCCAACTCGCCGAGGGCGATGGCGCGAATAATGACGGTGGCGGTTTGAGTCGCGCCGTTGCCGCCGACACCGGCGACCACCGGCATGAAAGTTACCAAAGCGATGATGTCTTGGAGGGTATGTTCGAAGAGGCCGACGACGGAGGCTGCCAGGGTGGCGGTGATCAGATTGACGAGCGTCCAAGGCAGCCGCATTTTGACCGAGCGCGACACGGGCGTGAACACCCGGTCCTCTTCGGCCAGGCCGACCATCTTGTACATGTCTTCGGTGGTTTCCTGGTTGATGATATCGATGACATCGTCAACGGTGATGATGCCCTCCAGACGGCCGCCCTCATCGACGATCGGCAAGGCCAGCAATTCGTAACGCGCAACCAAACGCGCGGCTTCCTCCTGATCCATGAAGACATTGGCTTTCACCGGATCGGCGATCATCATTTCCTCAAGAGCGCGATCGGGCGGCGCGATCACCAGGTTGCGGATCGGTACTACGCCGATCAACTTGCCGGCGTCATCGACGACGTAAAGATAGAAAAATGATTCCAGCTCGCCGCGCTCGCGAATCTTATCGATGGCGCCTTGCGCCGTGGTGTCCGGAGGGAGCGCCATGAAGTCTGTAGTCATGAGCCGGCCGACGGTGCCCTCGGGGTAGTTGATCAGCTCGCGCACCGCCGCTTGGCGCTCAGGATCCAAAAGGGCCAGGACTCGCTCCCGGCGCTCATCGGACAAGCTGTCGATAAACGTCACCGCATCGTCGGGCTCGGCGCGGACGATCAGCCGGCCGATTTTTTCATCGTCGATCAGCGCGAGAATATCGGGCAGCAGTTCCGGCGGCAGTTCCTTCAGGGTCTTGGCGGCGCGCCGGGATGATATCAGCACGTCGAGCAGCTGGCGAACCTCTGCCGATTGCAGGCCTTTGAACAATGGGGCGATATCGGCGGGGTGGCTTTTGCCGATAAATCGCAGCACCCGGTCCGGGGTCGCCGTACGGAGCATTTCGCGCACGGTATCGTAATCAATTGGCGACGGTTTCATGCTCCACGACTCGTGAACCGCTTCTTCATAGCGGCAGCGCTGCGCATTTTCAATCTCTGAGTGCGGATCGGTCGGCTTTCACTACGCCGGTAAAATTTGCTAGTGTATGGACGATCTAGTCTGGGGATGAGAAAGGCGCCGATGCGACGCGGTCGAAAATTCTTGCCTGCCAAGCCAATTTTGAACTCGACGTTAGCCCTGGCTTTGTCGTTTTGGCTCGGCTCTGAAACGCAGCTTGCGGCGGCAACTTTTGCCGCATTGGAGGGCCATCGACCGCCCTCCTTCGCCGCTATCGCAAAAAGGACCATGCCGGTCGTGGTCAACATTTCAACGACGTCGCAGCGGCCCGGCCGGAGCGGCTCCAACGATCCGATCGAGGATTTTTTCAATCGATTCTTCGGCGAGGCGCCGCCCAAAGAGAATCAGCAGCGGAGTTTGGGTTCCGGCATACTGATCAGCAAAGACGGCGAAATCCTGACCAACTATCACGTCGTGCGCAACGCCGATACCATCAAGGTGAGGCTGGCAGATCAAACCGAGTACGAGGCCCGGCTGGTCGGCAAGGATGATCGCACCGATCTAGCGCTGATAAAAATTCGCCGATCGGGAGGCAATCTGCCGTTTGCCAAGTTGGGAAGTTCGAGCCAGATCGATGTCGGCGATTGGGTGATGGCGATCGGTAACCCGTTCGGCCTCGAACATACGGTTACCGCCGGTATCGTGAGTGCCAAGGGGCGAGTCATCGGCGCTGGACCCTATGATAATTTCATTCAGACCGACGCCTCGATCAATCCGGGCAACAGCGGCGGCCCGCTGATCAATGCCGACGGCGAGGTGGTCGGCGTGAACAGCGCCATATTCAGCCAGTCCGGCGGCAATGTCGGGATCGGCTTCGCCATACCCATCGATCTCGCGAAAAAAATCGCCGACCAGCTCCGTAGGAACGGTAAGGTGGTGCGCGGCTGGCTGGGGGTGCGGGTACAAGACGTCACGGCGACTTTGGCCTCCTCGATGGGCCTGTTGCGCAACCCCGCCGAGACCGCTTTGGTTACCGAGGTCGCAGAGAAGAGCCCGGCGGCAGAGGCGGGTATCAAGACCGGCGATATCATTGTCGAGTTCAATGGCAGGACGGTGCCGAAGAGCCATGAATTTCCTTCAGTGATCGCCGACACCGCGCCGGGTCAGAAGGTATCGCTGCGAGTCTTTCGGGAGAAAAAGGAACACTTGGTCAGCATCAGGATCGGCGAATTGAACGAGGAGAGTGACGCCAATCAGCAGCTCGAATCGAAAGACGCCGATCTCGGGCTGCGGGTACAGCGGATCACACCGGAAGCGGCCCGACGGCTGGGGCTCACATCGGCCAAGGGGGTGTTAGTCGTGGAGGTGCAGCCCGGGAGCCCGGCGGATCAGGTCGGGATCGAGCCGGCCGACGTGATCCGCGAGGTCAATCAACGACCGGTTACCAACGTGAAGGAATTCGAGCGTGCGACGCGCTTGGGGCGGCGCGGCGACCGCATACTGTTGCTTGTGCAACGCGGTGATAATGCGGTATTCTTCGCCTTGAAACGGAAAGCCTAGGAGGACATATGTTTGGACTCGGCGTACCGGAATTGATGGTGATTCTAGTGATCGCGCTGGTGATATTCGGGCCGAGCAAGCTGCCGCAAATCGGCAGCGGCTTGGGCAAAGCGATTCGCGACTTCAAAAAAGGCGTCACCGAGAGCAATGACGAAGAAAACAGCAAGGAGAGCCACAAAGAAACCAAGGATCTGCCGCGCTGACTTCAATCCTTCGCACCCGCTCGCCCATTGGTCCCAGCTCGCCTCGTCACGAAAATAATCCTGGACAAATTGCCTGTCCGACAGACTCCGGCACCTGCGGCTCGGACGCGATATCCGGCAAAGCAGAAGAGGGGCAGGCTTTGAGCTGCGCAGCCGCGTAGCGGTTAGAGTTCTCGCCTGGGGCGGCGTCCCTTTCTAGCGAGAACGACGGTATAGAGAGAAGCTTTGTTGATCTTGTAAACCCTTTCCACCGTGAGCCCGGTCTCGGCGATGAAGGGTTTGAGCTGGAGGTCGGTGCGCCAGCCGAGCCAGCGCGTAAGGGGGTCCATGGCTTTGGTCAGGCTGCCGATCAGCGGGACGTCGCTGGTGAAGTGATTGACGATGACGATCTTGCCGCTCGGTTTACAGACCCTTTTGGCTTCGGCCATCATGCGCACCGGATCCGGAACCACCGTGACTACGTGAAACGCCATGACGAAATCGAAAGTGTTGTCGGAAAATTTTAGATCGAGGGCGTTCATCTCCATCACCCTGAGATGACTCCAGCCGTTGTCCTGGATTTTTCGCCGCGCCCGCGCCAGCATGTCCGGAGCCAGGTCGACTCCGGTCACGTTGCAATGAGTCGGATAGGCCGGGAACGATGTGCCCGTGCCGGCGCCGACTTCGAGCACCTGCGCTCCCGGCGGGATCTCTAGATCCTCAATGACGCGTTCCAGCCGGCTGTAAAAAATCTTTCCAAAAACGCGATCGTAGAGGGGAGCAAACTCAGAGTAGAGCTTGCTTTCGTGTGCCTCAATTTCCGCCATATGCTGTGCCCGGATGATGCTTGCTAAGCGTCGCGAATGTCCTTCGGTTGCTTGTTGTAGAATAGCGAAATATCGCGCTTACGAAAACGCCATTGCTTGCCTTTTTTGAAGGCGGGCAGGATATTTTTGCGGGCGAATTCATTAACGGTGTCGGGGCTCATGTCCAAAATCACGGCGACTTGTTTGCTATTGAGTAGCTCCTCTTCGCGTTCCCACATAAGCGCTCCCCCCCAAGAAGCTCCATGGCTGAAGTTCGTTCTGTCTAACAAGTTCATTTTAGGCTGTCAAGGAAGATTAGCGGAAAAAATCGCCCTTGGACGAAAGCTTAGCGAAGCCATGACCCACCCTCGCATCGCGCAACAATCTCTTGCGGGATCGGGGTAGTTCCATTAGCATTGGCGTTGCTATTTGCGTTTCCCGCCCGCGGCGGACGGCAGCGATATTCAGCGATCCGATTCCTAAATGACAAAGGCCCTCAAAGTCCTCGGCTTCGTCGGCGCTACGCTAGTGCTTTTTTTTCTTGTCGCGGCGCTGGCGTTCTATCATTTGGTCGGAACCGGCGAATTTCGCCGTTTCTTGATCGATGAAATCGAACGCCAGACCGATCTCAAAGTTCAACTTGGCGAAGCCGATTTGGAAATCGGTTGGATCACCGGCGTCGCCTTCAACCAAGTGGCGATCGCGGAACCCGGCGCGGCCAAACCCGCTGTCACCGCGGAAAGAATCACCGCGCGGGTGGCGCTCACGCCGCTGTTCAAGCGGCAGGTTGTTTTCTACGAGATCCGTTTGCAGAAACCGGTGGCGGCATTGGTGCGCGATAAAGACGGGCGGATTCCGTTCCTCGATCGTTTGCTCAATCTGCCATTCCTCAAACGTCAAGATCCCCAGTTTAATCTCGATCTGCGCGCCATCAAAGTGCAAAACGGAGTCATCGATTTCTCCGACCGGTGGGCCGACGGCGCCATCGGCGACTGGCGGCTCCTCAACGCCAGCGCCACCTTAGAACGGGTGCGCGGCCAGCGGCTGCGTGAGTTTATGAAAGAGCTGCTGCACAAACCCGCTGCGGTCGCCGCAGGCTCGGCTCTGCGTTTCGATTTGCGGGGCGAGTTGATGAAGGGCAGCGCCAAGATGACGCTCAAAAGCGCCGGCCGTTTGCTCTTTCCCCATGAGGCGATGGAGCTGCAAGCGGCGCGCTGGAATGCGGATGTCGAGCTGGTGAATTTCCCGGCGTCGCTGATCAAAGAACATCTGGGCGCACGGCTGCCGATCCAATCGATGGCCGGCCAGTTAGCGCAGCGTGTTCATATCGAGGGCAATCCGGCGCAACCCCTTCGGATCAGAGCCGATATTGACTTTAGACAATTGGGTGTGGAAGCGCCCGATCTGTTTCTCGCGCCGCTCACTCGGATGGACGGCAAAGGCAATTTCGAGGCTGAATGGAGTCGGCAACTCCTGCAAGTGGCGCATGCCCAATTGCGCACTAAGGAAATCGAGCTTTCATTTCGGGGCGCGCTCAGCGGGCTTGATGGCCAAGATCCGCATTTGAGTTTAAGCCTGGCGGCATTCAGCGCCCCTATGGCAGTGCTGCGGAAATATCTGCCGCTGAAGATCGTCGAATCGCCGCAATTGGAAAGAACCCTCAATTCGATCCAAACGGGCCAACTCGACGTAAAGACGGCCGGGGTAGATGCGAAGTTGGCTGGGCTGCGCCGGCTCGGGCCAAACGGTTTCGGGCAACAGCTCTGGTTCGAGGGCGATATCCGCAACGTGTCGGCAAACGCCGTCCTAGACGGCGCGCTGCCGCTCCGCTCCGTCCAGGGCCATATCCGGTTGGCCGACGGAGTGTTGAGCGTGGAAAACCTCCGCGGCGTCTATGGCGATTCCAATCTGACGGATGTCGATTTGCGCTACGATTTAGCTCCGGCTTCGGGCGGCAAGCTGGAGATGCAGGCGCGCGGCGATGCTAATCTGTCGGAGTTAAGGGCGCAGCTGCGTTCCGGTCTCTGGTCCAAGCCGGCGGCAAAGGTCGCCGCATCCCTACAGGAACTCGGCGGGCGCGGCCAGGTCAATTTGGCGCTCAAGCAGAACGCCAATATGGCGACGGAATTCAGCGGCAAGGTCGCCCTGGAAAATGCCCGAGCGCGCTACGAAGGCTACGCCCTGACCGATCTCAAGGGCGAGATCACGTTCACGCCGAAGGATCTGAGGGTCGAAAATTTACGCGGTCAACTGAGCGGCGCGCCGGTGCAGATTCAGCTGGCAATCAAAGATTACGCCGGCGAAGAGGGAGTTTTCGACCTGACGGTGGAGTCCCCGGGCATGAAAGCGGGACTGATCACGCCCCTCTTGCTCGAAAGCGGCACGCCGCAAGATCCGGGCCTCATCCGCGGCCTGGTGCGCTATAGCGGTCCGTTCAACAGCAAAGACCGGCGCAGATTCACCGGCACCCTGGAACTCATGGGAGTGCAGGCTTCCCTTTACCCGTTACTCCAACCTGTGCGCGAACTGAGCGGCAAAATCGCGATTGATGAAAAAGGCATCGACTTTCAAAACCTGAAAGCGGTGGTCGCAGGGTTTCCCTCCGCCGCCAGCGGGCGCTGGCGTTTCAGCGAGAAACCGCAATTGCTCTTCGAGCTCGCCGCGACCAATTTGGATGTGACCTATCTCATATCCCAGATCGATCCGGAACTGGGCGAGTTCTACGCCAACTTGCAAGCCGAGGGGAAAATCGCGCTCAACCGGGGACGGATCAGAAATTTCGAGTTCGGCGAGCTTAAAGCCGATGTCAGCCTCGACCGGCGATCGTGGCGCTTGTACAACCTGTCGGCGCGTTCGGGCGGCGGCTCGATCGCCGGCGCTACCACCATCAACGACAGGACTGACGGTCTGGCGATCGCCACGGCGCCGAAAGTTCAAGCCGTACCCATCGAAACTTTTTTGCGCTGGTTTAATATCACCAACACCGAGATGACCGGCCGTGTGAATCTTACCGGCAATCTGGAAACCACCGGCAAGAACGACGCCGAACGAAAACAGAACCTGAACGGCGCGTTTAACCTGCGCATCGAGGACGGGACGATCAACCGCATGCGCATCCTGGTGCAAATCCTTAACCTGCTCGATCTCTCGCGCTGGTTTACCCTGCAGTTGCCGGATCTCACCAAACAAGGGATTCGCTTCCGCGCCATTACGGCGGACTTCAAAGTGATCAAAGGGGTTTACAGCACCGAGAATCTGGTCGTTGACAGCAGCGATCTGCGCATGTCCGGCAGCGGAAAAATCGACGTGCCAAACGATGAAATCGACTTGGTCGTCGCGGTACGCCCTTTTTCCGGCATCGAGTCCGCGTTCAATCAAGTGCCCGTCCTCGGCCGCGGCGTGGCTGCAATCATGAATTCGTTTTTGGTCGGCGCCTTCAGCATCAAGGGGCGTATCGAAGAGCCGACGATTACGGCGATGCCGTTGGGCACGCTTACCGAAATGTTCTGGAGCGTTCTCGGCATCCCCAAAAGCATTCTCACCATGGGAGAGCCGGAAAAAAAGGAAGAACCCAAAGAGGCCATCAAGGCGCCGGCCAAATGACCGCGAAGCTTACGCTCTATACGCGAAAAGACTGTTGCCTCTGCGAACAGATGAAGACGGTGATCCGTCAGGTGGGGGCGACCACTGCCGTCGAGCTGACCGAAGTCGATGTCGACAGCTCGGCCGAACTGCAGCAGAAGTTCGGCGACCAAGTGCCGCTCTTGCTCATCAATGGCCGCAAAGCTTTCAAGTACCGGGCCACAACAGCGGCGCTCGCGAGACGGCTGAATCATAAGCGCGGAGCGTTGCTCCGCGCTTGTTTCGGGATCGGCTCGAGGAATCGCCGGGATTGAGGGAAGCGCTCGACGCAGCTAGGAAGCAGTTCGTCACTATTGTGGCGGTGCGCTACGGCAATGCTACTCGCCCCTTCGTCTCGCGATGTCAGTTAACCAAGTAGCATTGCGGCCGCAAGGAGATGACATAATGGCCAATCAGATCGTTTGGTGCGACATTCCAGTGCTCGATTTGGATCGGGCAGTGAAGTTTTATTCGGCCGTATTGGGACAGGAAGTGAAAAAGCACGATTTTCCCGGCACGACCATCGGCGTTCTGCCGCACCATGACGGCGAAGTCGGCGCTTGCCTTCTTGCAGGGGCACAAGAGAAGCCGACCGACCACGGGGTCATGATTTACTTGAATGCAAACGGCAGGCTGGACGATGCCATTGCAGCGGTGTCGGCAAACGGCGGCAAGGTGTTGCAGCCGAAGCATGCGATCGGCCCGTTCGGCTTCCGCGCCATCATCCTCGACAGCGAGGGCAACCGGGTGGCGCTGCATTCGGATTGAAGAGGCGACGATGCATCTGCGCGATATCGCGGGTTGGATCGCCGTCGCAACACTGCCTGCTGTGGTCAGTGCCGGAGCGGCGACCGAGTGGGTTCTCATGGGACGACATGGCGAGTGCGCGCCGCTGTCGAGTTTGGCGCGCAAGGGGCCGGAATTTGCCGGCCTGCGCACTCCTTATCAGCTAATCGACAAAATGCGCGCGGCCGGCCACACGGTGGACGTCAAAGAACACGGCACGCCCCAGGGACCCATAATCGAAGTTCATGTGCCGGCGAAAGAGATCGCCGTAACGATTGTCGGGGCAGGTTTCTGTAAAGCGCAATGATACGGACAGCAAAATTTTGAGTTGCGCGTTAGGTGAATTGATCTTAATATTTCTGCCGGAGGCCGAGGATGCCGCCGAACGCTTACTGCAACCGGGGACGGGGCTTTTTGGTCGCTGCGACGCTTCTCGCCATGCCGATTGTGACGCAAGGCGCGCAACCGGCGAAAGCGCCGCCGGCCAAGGCTGCGCCGTTGGATGATAAGGCCGTGTGGTTTTTGGCCGGACGGAACGGGGAATGCACGTCGCTCTCCATGCTGCAGAACAAGGTTGTCGAGTTTAAGCAGGTCAAGAGCCCTTACCAGCTGAGCGACAAGCTCAAGGCCATGGGCCACAAGCCGGAGATCAAGGAATTTAAAGCCGGCGTCCGCCCGGCAGTGGAAGTGAGAGCACCGTCGGCGGGGATTCACGTGATGTTCATCAAGCAGGAGCACTGCGACAAAAGACCGGCGGAGAAGTAGGGCCCGGCTTCACTCGGGCGCGCTCGAGAGCAGGCTAGAGCGGCGCCTCTGGTTCGTGCCGGCGGCGCGGGCGGTCCGACTGCTTGAGAATTTTTTTGCGCAGACGGATCGACTGAGGCGTCACCTCGACCAGCTCGTCCTCCGCGATCCACTCCAAACCATCTTCCAAGCCCATTTCGCGGTGCGGCGTGATGATGATGTTCTCGTCCTTGCCGGCGGCGCGGATATTGGTGAGTTTTTTCTCGCGTACGATATTGACGTTCAAATCGACATCGCGGGAATACTCGCCGACGATCATGCCTTCATAGACCTTTAAACCGGGGGGGATGAAAATAATCCCCCGCTCCTGGAGATGAAACACGGCATAAGGCGTGGCGTGGCCTTCACGGTCGGCGACCATGGCGCCGTTCTGGCGCGCTTGAATGTTGCTATGCCAGGAAGACCAACCGTCGAACAGCGCGTTCATGATGCCGGTGCCGCGAGTATCGGTCAAAAACCGCGAGCGAAAGCCGATCAGGCCGCGTGACGGCACGGAGAATTCCAGACGGACACGGCTCGAGCCGGCATGAATCATTTTGGTCATTTTACCCTTGCGCATGGCGAGGAGCTGCGCGACCACACCGATGAAATCCTCCGGAATATCGACGACCAAAAGTTCCATCGGCTCGTGCAGTCGGCCGTCTATTTCGCGGGTGACCACGGTCGGTTTGGAGACCATCAGTTCGTAACCTTCCCGGCGCATGGTCTCGATGATGATGGCGAGCTGAAATTCGCCCCGTCCGGTGACTTGAAACGAGTCGGGCTGCTCGGTGTCGGCGATGCGCAGGCTGACATTCTTTTTCTGCTCGTAAAAAAGCCGTTCGCGCAATTTGCGCGAGGTGACGAATTCGCCCTCGCGGCCCGCCCATGGGGAGTTGTTGGCGCTGAAAATCATCGAGATCGTCGGCTCATCAATACGCAGGGCGGGCAGCGGCCGGGGATTTTCACGATCCGAAATCGTATCGCCGATGCCGATGTCGTCGATACCGCTGACCGCGACGATATCGCCGGCCTCGACGGAATCGACCTCGACACGCTTGAGACCCTGCCAACCGTAGACCTGGGTAATCTTGACGGGCTCTTGCCTGCCATCGACGCGGCAGAGGGTGTAGTTGCCGGCGCTGAGTCGGCCGTTTTTTAGCCGCCCGACGGCGAGACGTCCGACGTAATCGTTATAATCGAGGTTGTTGGCCTGGAACTGCGTGGGCAGCGCCGGATCGTAACTCGGACCCGGCAGCGTTTCGACGATCAGCTCGAACAGCGGCTTGAGATTTTCGCCCGGCTGCTTGAGGTCGCGGGTCGCGGAGCCGGCGCGCGCGTTGGCGTAGACCACCGGAAAGTCGAGCTGGTCTTCGCTGGCGTCGAGATCGATGAAGAGATCGTAAATCTCATCGAGCACCTGAACGACGCGCGCATCGGGACGATCGATCTTGTTGATGCAGACGATCGGCGTAAGCTTCGCCTCGAGCGCTTTCTTGAGCACGAAGCGGGTCTGCGGCAGCGGTCCTTCGGAAGCGTCGACCAGCAACATGACGCCGTCGACCATCGCCAGGGTCCGTTCCACTTCGCCGCCGAAATCGGCATGACCGGGTGTATCGACGATATTGATCTTGACCCTGCCGTAGTGAATCGTCGTGTTTTTCGCCATGATGGTGATGCCGCGCTCGCGCTCGAGGTCCATGGAATCCATGACGCGTTCGACCACCTGCTCATTGGCGCGAAAAATGCCGCTTTGATGCAGCAGGGCATCGACCAGCGTGGTTTTGCCGTGATCGACATGGGCGATGATCGCGATGTTGCGCAAATCGTCCCGGCGGCTGAGCTGCGCTTGAGTCATGAACTGTTCTTATTCAAGTTCGATGCGGCGAAGTCAAGCTTTAGGACTCTTTTGTTGAGATCGGCCGTACCATAGCGTAAATTTGTCGGATACATGGGACGATTGTGGCCCTATCTGGCGCGTTATCGGCGCAGCTACCTGATCGGCGCCGTTTGTTTGCTCGCGACGGCGACCCTGGTGATGTGGATCCCGTGGTGGACGCGCGAGGTCGTGCGCATCATCGAACAGGGCGGCTCGATGCGCGACGTGACCTACTACGCCGCGGTGATCATTGCCGCAGCGCTCTTGCAGAGCGTGGTGCGGACTTACTCGCGCGCGCTTATTTTCAACGCCGGGCGCAATGTCGAATACGATCTGCGCAACGATCTCTTCGCCCACCTGGAAAAACTGCCGCTGGCGTTCTACCAGGCGCATCGCACCGGCGACCTCATGTCGCGGGTGATCAATGATATTTCCGCCGTGCGGGTGATGCTCGGCCCGGGCGTGCTCAATTTTGTCAACGCCCCGTTGTACTACGTCTATGCGGTGGCGCTGATGCTGTCGATGGACGTGCGCATGACACTGGCGGCGCTGGCGCCGTTTCCGTTGCTCATGTACGTGGCGCGCAAATTCCGCGGCAGGATCATGAACAGCTCCCTGCAGGTGCAGCAGCAAATGTCGGTCTTGAGCAGCCATGTGCAGGAGAATTTAAGCGGGATGCACGTGGTCAAGGCTTATTCCCAGGAAGAATTCCAAACCCAGCAGTTCATCGGCCTCAATAAAGAATACGAAATCAAAAGCATGGAAATGGCCAAGATGCGCGGCATTGTCAATCCGGTCATGCAGGGCATCAACGGCCTTACCCTGCTGATCGTGATCTGGTACGGCGGCGTGCGGGTTTTGCGCGGCGACCTGTTGGTGGCGGACATCGTCGCTTTCATCGCGTACTTGAACGTTTTGGCTTGGCCGACCGCGGCGTTTGGCTGGATGCTGTCGCTGGTCGAGCGCGGCCGCGCGGCCATGCGCCGTCTGGAGGAAATCCTGGAGACCGTGCCGGCGATCGCCGACCCGCGCGCGCCGCTCACCCTGGGCGGTCTGCAACAAGGAATCGAATTCCGCAATGTGGCTTTTACCTATGAGCGGCAGCGAAACGGCGCGGGCACGCTGCAAGGCATCAGCTTCGAATTGCCGGTTGGAAAATCGGTAGGTCTGGTCGGCCGCATCGGTTCGGGAAAGAGCACGGTAGCACAGCTCTTGCCGCGGCTGTTCGACCTTTCATCCGGCGAAGTCCTGATTGACGGTCGGAACATCACCCAGTTTGCGCTGACGGACATTCGCCGCATCATCGGCTACGTGCCGCAGGACCCGTTTTTGTTTTCCACCACGCTCAGGCGCAATCTCACGCTCGGCCGCGAAGAGTACAGCGAAGACGAGTTGGCAGGCGCGATTAAAATCGCCAGGCTCGACCGCGATTTGGAAATTTTTCCGCAAGGGCTGGAAACCATGGTGGGCGAGCGCGGCGTGACTTTATCAGGCGGACAGAAGCAGCGCGCGACCTTGGCGCGCGCGCTGATCATGGATCCGCCGGTGCTGGTTTTGGACGATTGTCTATCCAGCGTCGATGCGCAAACCGAAGCGGAGATCCTCCAGGGCCTCCGCTCGGTGCTCAAAGGGAAAACCTGCTTGATCATTTCGCATCGCATTTCCGCGGTCAAAGAGGCCGACGAGATTCTCGTCCTGGACCAAGGCCGCGTCATTGAGCGCGGCGATCATGAAGAGCTCGTGCGGCGGGGCGGAGTTTACGCCGAGCTCTATCGCCAGCAACGACTGACGGAGGAGCTGGAGCAGATCTAGCGGGTGTGTCGCATCGATGGCGCAGGTGGTTTCGCAAGAGGAGATTCTCGGCAAGGCCTATGATGTTCGCCTGATCCGACGGCTGTGGAAATTCATCTTTCCCTATCGCCAGCTGTTTTTTTTCACCATGGCGCTGTTGCCGCTGCAGCAAGCCTTCGGCCTGGCGCAGCCCTATCTGATCAAGATCGGCATCGATCAATACATCGCCGGGAGCGATCTTTGGGGTTTGCAGAATGTCATGCTGCTGTTCTTCTTGGTGCTGGTCGGCGAAACAGTCACGGCTTTCGCGCACCATTACCTTTCCATGTTGGTGGCGCAGCGTTGTCTCGCCGATATGCGAGTGGCGATTTTTTCCCACGTACAGAAGCTGCCGTTGAGCTATTTCGACCGCAATCCGGTGGGCCGCCTGGTCACGCGCATGACCACGGACGTGGACGTGCTTCAGGAGATGTTTTCCTCCGGCGTGCTCACGCTGGTGTCCGACTTTATCATGGTGGCATGGATTGTCGGCATCATGTTTTACCTCCATGCTGGTTTGGCGCTGGTCTCGCTGGCTTTGATCCCCCCGATGGTTTTGGCGATCAATTTTTTCCGCGTCAAAGCGCGGCAGAACTATCGCCAGATTCGCGAGCGCATCGCCCGGGTCAACGCCTATCTGGGGGAGGCGATCTCCGGCATGACGGTGATCCAGCTTTTCTCCCGCGAACAGAAGACCTACCGCGAGTTTGAAGCGCTGAACGCTGCGCATCGCGACGCCTACCATGTGTCGAACACCTATGAGGCCGCGCTTTATTCGATGGTGGAAGCCGCGGGCTCGGTAAGCCTGGGACTGCTGCTTTGGTACGGCGGCGGCGAGGTGCTGCACGGCGTCATCGGCATCGGTACCTTAGTGGCTTTCAAAGAATATATTCACCGATTTTTCGTGCCGCTGCGCGACTTCAGTCAGAAATACGCGGTGATGCAGTCCGCCATGGCTTCAGCGGAAAGAATTTTCCAACTGCTCGATACCCCGGCGGACGTGCAGCAGGCAAAAAACCCGGTCGTACCCAAACCGTTTCGCGGCGAAGTGGTCTTCGATCAGGTCTGGTTTCACTACAAGCCGGGGGACCCGGTGTTGAAAGGGGTGTCCTTTCGCATCGAGGCGGGGGAAAAGGTCGCCGTGGTCGGCGCCACGGGTTCGGGAAAGACCACGCTGATCAAACTGCTCAACCGCTTTTATGATATCCAACGAGGCTCGATTAAAGTGAGCGGCGTCGATGTGCGCGACTGGGATTTGCCATCCTTGCGCCGGCATATCGGCGTCGTGTTGCAAGACGTGTTTCTGTTTTCCGGCGACGTGCGCGCCAACTTGGCATTGGGAAATCCTGACGTACCCATGGAGCGGATCGAAAAAGCGGCCGCGGTGGCCAACGCCGATCATTTCATACGCCAGCTTCCGGATGGCTACCTGGCCTCGGTGCGAGAGTGCGGCAGTAACTTCTCCGCCGGCCAGCGCCAATTGCTTTCTCTGGCGCGCATGCTGGTATTTGAACCGGAGATCTTGGTGATGGACGAAGCGACCTCGAGCGTCGATACGGAGACCGAAGCGCTGATTCAAGACGCCTTGGAGAAAGTCATGCGCCAGCGCACCTGCCTGCTGATCGCGCATCGGCTTTCGACGATCCGCCATGCCGACCGAATCATCGTTTTGCACCACGGCGAAATTCGCGAAATCGGCACTCATGGCGAGCTGATGGAACGCCAGGGGATTTACTACCGCCTCTACCAGCTGCAATACGAGCGCGAAGAGGTCGAGCTTGCGCCCCGAGAAGACGGGACGAAGATCGATGCTTAGCCCGATGATCCTACGAAGTCCCGACCGGGTGTCGCCCTTCCGAAGGATGGCAATGCCGCTGAGCCTTGAAGCGGCGAACGAACGAGTGGATCATGCCCTTACGAGTCAAAAGTTCCCAGATGAAGCCAACACGAACCGTGCGATGGAGCATCGGCGCTCCCGCCATGGCTCCTCCGGGGTTCACACGATCGGCACAGCGTCAGCGATTTTGCTCGTAGCGTGATAATCGAGGCTAGGCATTCAGCACGAGAACTCATTGGGTCGCGCTTCGCGCATGCAAACTTTGTGAAGCTAAAAAAAACAGCGTCATTTTGGGGGTCCATCGCCTTGGCGGTGTTGTTGTCCGGTTGTTCGCCTTTTTACGTGCTCAGAGCCGCCTATGAGGAAGGGAAGATTCTTTGGCGTCGAGAAGCGATCGCCGATTATGTTCAGAAACCCGAGGTGACCCTCGACCATAAAGAGAAACTCAAGCTGGTTTTGGCGGTGCGCGACTACGCCCGCGACGTGCTCAAGTTGAAGGTCGGCGGCAGCTATGCCAGTTTTTCCCGGGTCGACCGGCCCGATCTCACCCATATCGTGGTGGCCGCGCCGAAGACGGAACTGCGACCGTATACCTGGTGGTTCTTGATCGTCGGCAGCGTTCCGTACAAGGGCTTTTTCGAACGAGCGGACGCCGAAGCCGAGGCGCGGCGCTTAGATGCCGAAGGCTACGACACTCATATTCGACCGTCGGCGGCTTTCAGCACGCTTGGCTGGTTCGACGATCCGCTGCTGTCCCATCTGTTGCGCTACGACAAAGTGGTGCTGAGCGAGATCGTCTTTCACGAGCTGTTCCACAATACGCTCTACGTCAAGGGCGCCGGCGCCTTCAATGAAAGCGTCGCGAATTTCGTCGGTCATCGCGCTGCCATCGATTTTTTCCGCGAGCGACTCGGCGCAGACAGCGCGGAGCACCAACGCGCGATCCGCGTTTGGGAGGAGGAGCAGGAGTTCGGGCGTTTCATCACTCAACTGGCTCAGACCTTAACGGAGCTTTACACTCGGGATATTTCCCGAGAGGAGAAACTGCGTCTACGCGAGGAGATCTTTTCCCGCGCCCAAGTCGATTGGGCCAATCGGATCGCCAGCCGGCCGGAACACCGCGCCCGCGTCTTCAGCCGCCAACCGCTCAATAACGCCGTCCTGATGCACTATCTGGTTTATCTGAAGGATCTCGAACTTTTCGAAGCGCTTTATCAGCAATCGGGGCAGAGTCTCAGCAAAACCATCGCGATGCTTCGGCGAGCGGTGAAGAAAGGCGGCGAGCCGTTCGAAGCGGTGCGGTTATTAGTGAACAGTTATCAGCCAGTGATGAGTAGGGAGGGATCAGTAAGCAGTGATCAGTAAGCAGTGAGCAGTGATCAGTAAGCAGTGAGCAGTAAGCAGTGAGCAGTGAGCAGTAATCGGTCCTGTCAGTATGGGAGCCGAGAAACCGCTTTCTAGCCGAGAGCCAATGCTTTACTAAAGTTTTGGATCGCTTCAATGTGCGCCGAGGGCGATTTCAGGCCCGCTTTCATCGTGTTAACGCTTACGTGAGTGGCGCCCAGCGCTTGCCAAGCGTGAAAGTCTCTCAGCCAGGCTTCGGGCGTTCCCTGGCCATAGGCGATGCGACCCTCGATGCCGATTTGGCCGGGGTCGCGACCGGCCTCTCTGGCATAGGCGCGGACCCGACCGATCGCCTGGTGGCATTTCTCGTCCGGAGCCAAGAGCGGAAACCAGCCGTCGCCGAATCTCGCCAGGCGGCGAAGGGCGCGCTCGTCAGTGCCGCCGAACCAGATAGGAATGGGCCGCTGCACCGGCAGCGGGTTGATGCCGGCGTCGGTAATCTTGTGCCAGCGGCCCTCGTAATTAACCAGTTCCTGCGTCCAGAGCTGGCGCAGAACCTCGACCTGTTCTGCGCAGCGCTGGCCGCGGTTTTTGAAATTTTCGCCCAGGGCTTCGTACTCCACTGGGTTCCAGCCGATGCCGATGCCGAAGCGCAGCCGGCCGCCGCTGAAAACGTCGACCGCGGCGGCTTGTTTGGCGACCAAAACCGTTTGGCGCTGGGGCAAAATGATAATGCCTGTGACCAGTTCGATTTTCTTGGTGGCCCCCGCCATGAAACCGAATAGCACCAGGGGTTCATGGAAAATATCCAAATGACTGTAGGGTGGTTTCCAGCCCGGCCGGCTGGAGAGGTTGGCGCCGATCACGTGATCGTATGCCAAAATGTGCGAAAAACCGAGTTCCTCGGCGGCCTGGGCATAATCCCTGACGTAGGCGGGATCGGCGCCGATTTCCGTTTGGGGGAAAACTACACCCATGCGCATGATCTGTCCTCCCGCGGCTAACCGAGCGAAAATAAACCAAGCCCGGGCCAGGCAGCACGGGGCTTGATTTTACCGCCGGCCATACGCAAATTCTGCAGCGCGAAATGTCATCTTGACTTAACCCGTTCTTTTCGTAGGATACGTTCCGTACAAGGAGGAAATATGAACGGTTTTCGAACCACGATTCTCCTGGCGTTATTGACCGCGCTGGTGGTCTGGATCGGCCAGATGCTCGGCGGTCCGCAGGGCGCGGTGATGGCCTTGATCTTCGCCGGCGCAATGAATTTTATCAGCTATTGGTTCAGTGACAAGATTGTCCTCAAGATGTATGGCGGGCAAGAGATCACCGCCAACGACGACCCGGAACTCTACGGGTTGGTGCAGGAATTGGCGGCGCGGGGCGGTTTGCCCATGCCCAAGGTTTATATCATTCCCGAAGATACCCCTAACGCGTTCGCCACCGGCCGCAACCCCGAACACGCAGCCGTCGCGGTAACGCAAGGAATCCGCCGCATTCTCACCAAACGCGAGTTAGCCGGGGTCCTCGGGCACGAATTGGCCCATGTGAAGCACCGCGATATCTTGATCAGCAGCATCGCGGCGACGCTCGCCGGGGCGATCAGCCATTTAGTGAATATGGCTTATTTTGCCTCGATGTTCGGCGGCCGCCGGGATGACGAAGAAGGAGGAGGGGGCGGCATCTTCGGTCTCATGATCATGATGATTGTCGCGCCGATTGCGGCGATGCTGATTCAAATGGCGGTGTCGCGCTCGCGTGAATACCTGGCCGACGCCGGCGGGGCGAAGATTTCCGGTGATCCACTGGCTCTGGCCGGCGCCCTGCGCAAGCTGCACATGGGCGCACAGAACATTCCGCTGCAGGTTAGCCCGGCCACGCAGAATGCTACGGCGCACATGTTTATCGTCAGTCCCTTGAGCGGCGCCAGCTTCGCATCGCTGTTCAGCACCCATCCGGCTATGGAAGAGCGCATCGCCCGGCTGGAAGCGATGGCGAAGGACTTAAGCTACATGCGCGTCTAGGGCGCCACGGAGAGCGATTTTCCTACCAGGGGGCGGCGGACCGGTCGCCCCCTGGTTTTTTTCCAGCCAGGCCGAGAGATCCGCTAGACTCTCCGGCCTGATCTCATGACCCATCTCGTATTCTCGAAACGTCACGGGGACACCTAATTCGCGCAGCCGCTCCACGGAAGCGCGGGCTCGCTCGACCTCGATCGTGCGGTCATGAGTGCCGTGATGCACCAAGACCGGGAGCGTTCCGACACGGTCGCTGAGCTTGATCTCGGCTAACAATTCCGGTGGTAACCAGCTGCTCAGGGCTATCAGGGCGGCGAACCGCTCGGGATACGCCAGCGCCAAGCCATAGGCCATAACTCCCCTTGGCTGAAACCGAGAACGAGCAGCTTCTTGGCATCGATAGGATACCGGGTGAGACATTGGTCAAGAAATGTTTGCAGTTTTCTCTGCGATGCCAGCATGCCGGCTAGGTCGGGGGGGCCGCCCGCACTGAGAGAATACCAGGCATAGCCGAAAGCGTCGGGGCCGATGGGCAGCTCGAGCGGCGCCTGCGGGCAGATGATTAGAAATTGGCCGCCGCAGAGATAAGGGGCGAGGCCGACGAGATCGAAGGCGTTGGCGCCGCGGCCGTGCAGCGCGAGAATCGCCGGGTGCGGGCCATCTCCGGGCGGCTGGTAGACAGTATGGATAAGTTCCAAGATCGCTCCTTCGTTAGAGTCGCTGGCGGAGCAAAACGAGTCTAGGAGTATCCCGCGCCAAGCACGTTAAGCCCGCAAAGGCCCCTTCCCCCGGGTTTTTCAACTCCGGTTGGCGCGCTTTGTTGCAAATAGCTATTCATGCATCCGTTCCAATCGCCTCACGCCGAGGCGCAGCGAAGCCACCGCTGCGGCGATGGTGAGAGCTAGCACGGACAAGAGCGGCGGCGCAATGGTCCAGAGCTCCGGGGCGGCGGCTCTGCCGCGCCGAAACGCGTGCAGCGCCAGGTTGTAGATCGGCCAGGCCTCGATCACTACGGCAAGGCCGATGAAGCCGATACTCAAGATCATGGAGACCGCGCCGCCGAAGCTGGTCGGGATTTCCGCGGCATTTTCGTAGTTAAAGTTGGGATAGAGCGCGCCCAGGCCGACGCCAATGGCAGTGATGCCGAAGGTCATGAGAAACACGGTGACGAGCGACAAGGCCATCATCCAGGGCGGCACCTTGAGCATGAGATTGCTTAGAAATACCAGCAGTTCGCCGAGCATGAGCAGCGGAATGAAATTCAGCCAGAACTTGCTCCAGAGCAGCGAACGGAGGGCGATCGGCGAGGTCTGAAGGAGCCAGAACGCTTTGCCTTCGAGACTCACCGCGGGAAACGCGAAGCGCATAGCGATCGCGCTCAGTACAAACCCGGCAAGCGCCAGATTGGCGAAAGCGACGACGATCCGTATCGTGCCGGCGGGCATGGGAGATCGGTCGAGCGGCAGCACTTTAAAATTGTAAAGATAGACGACGATCAGCGCGATCAGGAGAAAAAGTTGTGACCACTGGGCAGTGTCGCGCAAAAAGGTCTTGATGTCTTTGAGCATGAGCGCGCGGATGATTGCCGGGAACGGGCGCGTCAGCGCTGCCAGCAGCCAATCGAGAAAGACGCGCTTTTGCCGCCCCTGCCGCGATTCCTGCGCCTTGGACCAGCCGTCTAAATAGAGCGCGCTGCAGGCGCAGTGAGCGGCGAGCGGCAAAAATAAGGCGTAGCTCGCCAGCAGCGCGAAGAAGAATCCCTGATCGGTTTCGCGCTGAAACAAACTGCCGGCGAGAATTTCGGCCGACCAGTTGCTGGGCAAAAGCAACGACGACGGCGTCTCCATGGCGCTCAGAAACTGCATGAAGTTGCCAAAGGATTCGGGTTGAACCAAGCGTTCCGGCTGGGCGAAACGGAACAAAAAGTAGATGATGATAAAGCCGAATAGGCCAAGAAAAAGGAGCACGTCGCGGATACGCCGCGCCGGCAGGAAGCACACCAGCAAATGAGTCATCAGGCAGCCAAAGGAGGCCGGAATGACGAGAAATAGCGGTAGAATAGCGGCCACCCAGAAATAAAGCGCCGGACCGCCGCCGAACACCGCGCCGTAGGCGGCAAATACCGGCAAGCTGAAAAACAGCACCATCCAGGATGAATTGATCGTGGTGGCGATCAGCCGCGCATAGAAGAAGGCGCCGGAGGACACCGGGGTGGACTGCACCAAGTCGAGGTCGCGGGCGAGAAAGAACGTCGATAGCGAGGCGACCAAATTGCTGAACAAGAGCATGGAGAGAAACGTCAGCAGGATAATCAGCAATAGCTGGTACGCCAAAGCCGGACCGAGCTCGTAGACCGTCTCGAAGTAGCGCAACACACGGCGAATCAGTAAAAACGTGCCGAACCAGAAGGCCCCGGCGAGCACGGCCAGCAACAGGCGGCGGGCCCATGATGACTTCCGGCGGAAGAACCCGTTCTTCCAGGTGAGCCAGACGGGGGAGAGTAAGACGGCGATGGTGGACATGTGGGAGTCAAAAATTGGATCGGGTGGTTCTACCGCGGCGTGTTCGCCGGTCTTGTTCTACTTCCTCGCCTTCCTTGGAGCGAGAAGATGCGTGAAGCGGGCGAGCGCTTCCAGTTTTGCGGCGGTCCTTCAGTCGATCGATCATGCCCGCGTCAGTTCGAGAAACACGCTTTCGAGGTTGCCGTTGCCGCTGCCGGCCAAGCGGTGAATGTCTGCGGTGGCGCCGCAAGCGATTAAGCGGCCCTTTTGAATAATGCCGATGCGGTGGCAGATTTCCTCGGCGACACTGATGCTGTGGGTCGATAAGAAAACCGTCGTGCCGTCGGCGGCCAGCGCGCGAAAAAGATCTTTCAAGGTGCGCGACCCTTTGGGATCCATCCCGACCATCGGCTCGTCAACGATCAAAATGCGCGGTCGGTGCAGCAACGCGGCGCACACGACGAGGCGCTGCTTCATGCCGTGAGAGTAGCTCTCCACCAGTTCGTCCTGCCACGGAGTAAGTTCGAGATGCGCCAAGAGATCGTCGATGCGCCGCCCCAGCGAAGCGGATTCGAGTCTATGCAGCTTGCCGACAAACTCGAGAAACTCCTTGCCGCTCAGCTTTTCATAGATGAACGGCCGGTCAGGAATGAAGCCGGCGATGGCCTTGGCTTTGGCCGGTTCCTTGATGATGTCAAGCTCATTGAGCAGGACTTGCCCGGAGGTCGGTTTCAAGATGCCCATCATAGTGCGAATGGTCGTGGTTTTACCGGCGCCGTTGGGACCGAGAAAGCCAAAAATCTCGCCGGCGGCCACCTGAAGATTCAAATCGCTGACAGCGGCGAGACGCCCGTAGTGCTTGGTCAGATGAATGAGCTGAATCATGCGCTTGGCGCTTTCGAGTCTCGGGTTCCGCTGGGGAGAGGGGATACAGGTTTGCAGTCGAAACTCCAAACCCGCAACGCGGAACTCCTTTTACGACCTCTAAATAACCTCTATCTTCAAATTGCCGATCAGCTGCAGGATATCGATTTGCCGGTCAATTTCCCCCTCGAGAAACTTGATGTGAGTGACGTCGGCGGGGAATTGGTTCAAAGCCGAATCCAGCGATATCCAATCGCCGAGCCACACCTCGGACCAAGCGTGATAGTAAAAAGCCCCGCGCAGGTAAACCACACCGACGACGGTCTTTGCAGGGATACCGGCGGCGCGCGCCAGGGCGTTAAACAGGACGGTGTGCTCGTTGCAATCGCCTCTCCTGGTTTGCAAGACTTGCAGCGCGTTGGGAATGCTCACGGTCGGCTGTTTGGCGATTTCCCGATAAACCCAGTTCTTCAGTCTCTCCGCGGCGCGGCGCGCGTTGGTTTCACCTTGTAAAATTTTCCCCGCCAAAGCCTGGACCCTCGGGTGATCGGACTGGACGAACGGCGTCGGCCGCAAATAAGCGGCGAGATTGCGGTCCTCGATCGGCAGCCGGCGCGGCGCCAGACGGGAGAGCTCTTCCCGGCGAATCTCCAAGCGGTCGTCGCGCCGGCGTTGGCGCCCCCCGTCGAGAGGAAAATGGCTCCAATCGATGCCGCTCAGTTTGAACTCCATGACGCTTTGCGCGGCCGGTTCGGCAATGGCCTGAGTTACCTGGATGGCGGTTCGGGCGACGACGTCGAGCGCTAGCGCGCGCGCCGCAAGGCGCTTGGCCTCGGGCTCGCTTTGCCGCATGAGCGACATGCCGGCCGGGGATTCCTCTCTCAGCGTGCGGCCCTGGCCGTCAACCCATGACACCACCGAAAGGCCGCGAAAGTCTTGCCGCAGTTTAATCGCCGGTTCGCTGCGCTCGCCGATGCGAACAAACTCGCGCCCTTCGATGACGACGCTGGTCACCTGCTGCGACAGAGTTGCGGGGTCGAAGATGGAGAAATAGAACTTTTTGCCGCTTTCGAGTTGCTGCGTAACGATATACGGTTTGAGCGCTGCCAAAAGATAAGGCGCTTGAGTCAGGGTGATCTGTTGCGTCGAGCGGTGCCCAGCGGAGTCGAGCGCCAAAGCCAGTTTGTTGTCAGCGACCGCGCCGCGCGCCTTAAAGGAGATCTCCTTGGAAACCAGCTCGAAATCGAAGCGTTCGAGAATCCAATCGTGATTCGCCGTCATTGCCAGTTGGGTTTCGGCCGGTTGCACGGCGCCGAGCAGGTTCAGCTGCAACACGGAGCGGTCGCGCAATTCGTAGCCTGTTCGGGTGGGCATGATGGTTTGAGTGGCATAGCCGATCTTCTCGCCGCGGAAGAAGACGCCCCACCACTCTTCGATCCGGTCGGTGATTTTCTCGCTGCCGCGCAGGGTGAGCAAAGAGGGCGGAGCGGCGAGCTGGCGTTTGATGAGCAAGACATTCATCACGCACCAAAACACGACGATGGCAATGCCGATGGATCGCTTAACAAGCATGCGGGTGAGGATATATGGTACGGCCTCGGGGTTGGCGATTCAATGTTAAAAAAGCAAGGCTTCGACGAACCGCGCGGCGCCGAGATCAAGTTTGCCGCCGACCGCATGCTCGGCAGGCTGGCGAAATGGTTGCGCGTGCTCGGGTGCGACGTGATCTACGGGCCCCATCTGAGCGGTTACGGCTTGATCCGGGCGGCGCGCGCCGAGCAGCGTTTGATTCTCACACGCGACCGGCGGCTGAAACAAAAACAGCCGCCGCCGTTCATTTTCATCGAAAGCGATCATTACGGCGATCAGTTGCAACAGGTCGTGCGCGCGTGCGCCATTGAATTTGCCGGCAGGCTGTTCAGCCGCTGCATCGAGTGCAATACGCCCTTGCAAAGCAAACCACGAGAGACGGTCGAGCCGCTGGTGCCGCCCTATGTGTTTGCCACCCAGGAGAGTTTTTCCTGGTGCTCGCGCTGCCGGCGCGTTTACTGGCCGGCCACGCACCAGCAGAAGATGCTCGATGAGCTGAGGAAAATGGCGCTTTGCTGAGCTAGAATTTTTATCGGCTGTGTGGTAATGAATTTGCCTGTTCTTTTGCTTCCCCGATTCAGCCGAACCGGCTGATCGGCTTCAGCTGAAGCTCAGCCGCCGGTAAAGCCTTAACAAAGCCAACGGCAAGGATCGCGTTGCATTAGAACGGGAATAGCACGATCGCGTTGGCCTAGAACAAAGATTCCGAAATCATTTCCCCGGTAGCTCAGTTGGTAGAGCAGGTGACTGTTAATCACCGGGTCGGGGGTTCGAGTCCCTCCCGGGGAGCCAGACTTTGACTCCGCTTCGCGCCGTCTCAGGAGCGAAGCGGAGTCCGCCTATGGAGAAATGCGCGTCTACTGCACCAGGAGGCTTAACTATGGCATCAAGCAAACAAGTCGTAGGAAATCCGACACCGAGAATTGAAGGCGAGCTGAAGGTCAGCGGCCAGGCGAAGTACGCCGTCGACATCACCCTGCCCGGCATGCTTTGGGGTAAACTTTTGCGCAGCCCGATCGCGTCGGGCAAAATCAAACGCATCGACACCAGCAGGGCGGAGAAGCTTAAGGGCGTGCGCACCATCGTCACCGGCGCCGAGTGTAGCGGTTTGAAAATCGGCCGGCGGCTCTATGACATGCCGATCCTCGCTGATGGGGAAGTGCGCTTCATCGGCGAAAAAGTTGCCGCCGTGGCGGCGGATAATGAAGAGATTGCCGAAGAAGCGGTGAATCTGATTGAAGTCGAATACGAGGAAACCGAGCCCTTGTTGGACCCGGTCGAAGCGCTCAAGCCGGGAGCCAAGCTCATCCACCCCGACGTGATGAATTACAAAGGGCTGCCCAAACCCCTGAAAGAACCGACCAATGATTTTATTTACATCACCTGGGGCAAGGGGGATGTCGAAAGCGGCTTTCGGCAGGCCGACATCATCGTCGAAAACACGTTTACCACACCGGTAGTCCATCATAGCTATATTGAACCCCATTCCTGTGTGGTCAGCGCGGCGGCGGATGGCTCGGCAGAGTTTTGGTCGTGTAGCAAAGTCCCCTACGGGGTGCGCGAGCAGGTCGCCAATGCTCTCAAGCTGCAGCAGGAAAAATTGAATTTTAATCCGGTCTACATCGGCGGCGACTTCGGCGGCAAGGGCGACTTCATGGATCTCGCCGTGGTCTATTTACTATCGAAGAAGGCGGGGCGGCCCGTCAAGCTCGTCATGGACTACGAAGAGGAGTTTGCGGCGGGCAATCCGCGCCATGCGGCGATCATCAAAGTGAGGACGGGCGTGAAGAAAGACGGCACCCTGGTTGCGCATCACCTGAATTTTATTTTCGACAGCGGCGCTTACGGCGCGTTCAAGCCCAATGCATTCCTCAACGGACCGCATCTGTCGGCCGGGCCCTACAAGATCCCCCATGTGTTTATCGAGGAGCATATGGTCTATACCAACAAAATTCCCTGCGGCCATATGCGCTCGCCGGGCGATCCGCAGGGTTTTTTCGCTAATGAAAGCCAGATGGATCTGGTCGCCAAGAGACTCGGCTTGGACCCGGTGAGATTTCGCCAGAAGAATTTCATGCACGACGGCGATATCGATCCCACGGGCGAGGAAATCTCTTACATCAGGACCGACGAGACCCTCAAGAGAGCTCTGGATGACTCCGGCTACAATAAGCCCAAGGGAAAAAACATCGGCCGCGGCCTGGGGCTCGTGCAATGGACGCCGGCCGGCGGCATCGGCACGGTGGCCTTGACGCTCGATCACAAAGGAGTGGTGACGATTGCTTCGGCGATGGCCGATCAGGGCGCCGGAACCTATACGGTTCTGAGTGAAATTGTTGCCGAGGAGCTCAAAATTCCGCTAAGCCAAGTGCGCTTTCAGCAGCTCAATACCCGCGATGGGGTGAAAGACACCGGCGTCGGCGGCAGCCGGGCGACGCGAGTCTACGGCAACGCCGGCTATGAAGCGGCGCTGAAGGCGGTGGCGGCGATCAAACAAGCCGCGGCCGCCGAGTTCGGCGTGCCCGCCGATCAAATCACGCTCGCCAAAGGGGCCGCGCTCCATCCGCGCATGGAGCGGCGCTTGACCTACGGTGAGATCGTCAAAGCCAAAGGCTCGCCCATCGTCGTCGAAGGAACTTTTAACGATAGTTCGAAGGTGCACGCCGCGTCGATGTGCGTGCAGGTGGCGGAAGTCGAAGTCGACCGGGAAACCGGGCAAGTGGAGCTAAAGAAATTCACTTCGACGCATAACACCGGCACGGTCCTCAATCCCCTGATGCATCAGGGACAGATCGAAGGCGGCAGCATGACTGGAATCGGCTATGCGCTGATGGAGCAAGTGATTATCAGCGACGGCAAGGTAGCAACGACGCACTTCGGCGAGTACAAAATACCGACGATCAAGGACGTACCGGCCTTCAGAAGCTCGGTGACCGAGCAGCCCAAGGGCGCCGGACCGTACAACAGCATGCCGATCGGCGAGACCGCCAATATCGCCACGGCGGCGGCGATCGCCAACGCCGTTGAAGACGCCTGCGGCGTGCGCATCACCAGCCTGCCGATCACGGCGGAGAAGATTTATGAAGCGCTGCACGGCGCGAAGTAGCCTGCAACCGCAGAGTAGACCGGAATCCGCCGGAGGAGGGGGCCCAATCGCCAAGGGCACACCGGCAATGAATTGAATTCCGAACCTTGGCGCGCACTCTCTGACTTTCCTGCCCATTGACCGACCCGGGGCTTGTCAGCGGTTTTTTTGTCGCATAAGATCGCGCCTGAAATTTTTCAGGAGCAGCGCGGTGATTCTCGACGGCACGATCAAACTCGACGCTTCGGTGGAGAAAGCGTGGGCGTTTTTGATCGATATCGACAAATTCTCGACGTGTCTGCCCGGTATCGATTCCGTCACGCAAATCGACGACAAGACCTTCGACGGGATCATTTCGGCGACGGTGGGGCCGATCTCGGGGAAGTTCAACTTCCGTTCGACCATTGTCGAAAGCAAGCCGCCGACTCAGATGGTGGTCAAGACGGAAGGCCAAGATACGGTGACCAAGAGCACCATCCATGCGGACATGGTGGTCGATCTGCGCCGCTTGTCAAATTCTCAATCGGAAATGGATTACAAAGCCGACGTTGGAATCAAAGGCCGCCTGGGGATACTCGGCGACATGGTTTTGCGCGCGACCGCGACATTGATACTGCAGGAATTCACCAGGCGACTGCGCAAAGGTCTGGCCGAGGAAAGTTAACAGCGGATTTTACTCGGGCAAAGATCTAACGGCGCAAGAGAAAATTTCCTTTGCCGAGCTCGGCGAACTAAGGAGATACGATGGCGGACGAAAAGTACGACGTGATTATCGTCGGCGGCGGGTCGGCCGGCTGCGTGGCGGCGACGCGACTATCAGAGGATCCCAATCGAAAAGTCTTGTTGCTCGAGGCCGGGCCGGACCCGCAGCCGTTGCCGGAACTGGTGGCCAATTCAGCGCTGCAAACGCGTTTGCTGCTGGAATCGGATTATATCTCGATGTTCGGCACCGAGCGCCATATCGACGGCAGCACTTATTACGCGCTCGCCGGCCGGATCATGGGCGGCGGCTCTTCGGTCAACGTAATGTCGGTTTTGCGGCCGCAACGTTATGACCTCGACCAGTGGGTCGCCGCGGGTAATCCCGACTGGTCCTACGAGCGCTGTTTGCCCTTCATGAAAATGATCGAGTCGGATCAGGATTTTCCCGACAGTCCGATTCACGGCAAGGACGGCCCGCTGTATGTCAAGCGCCATTTCACTCTCGATATGCCGATGTCGCCGCCGGCGCGCGGATTCGTCGAAGCCGCCTATGCCATGGGGCTGCCGAAATGTCCCGACCTCAATGTGCCGGAACCTTACGGCGTGTGCGCGTCGCCCTACAACATCAAAGACGGCAAGCGTCAATCGACCGTGGTGGCCTACTTGAACAGCGCGCGCGGACGAAAAAATCTGACGATCATCGATCAGGCCACCGTGCATACGCTCAAGCTCAACGGCCCGAAATGCGAAGGGGTCCATTACGAGAAAGACGGCGTGATGCACAGCGCGCTGGGCGGCCAGGTTCTCGTCACCTCGGGGGTCTACGGTTCGCCGCAAATCCTGATGCTCTCCGGCATCGGTCCGGCCGAGCAGCTGAAGAAGCACAACATCCCGGTGGTGCACGAGCTGAAGGGCGTGGGGGAAAACTATCACGATCACCCGGTCGTCTTTATGACTTATGAAGGACCGAAGGAGTCGAAGGAAGACTGGGTGGTGCCGCGCTTCCGCTTGATCATTCGCAAGAACGCCATCAGTGAAGCGGCTAATTTTCACATCAATATGCGGCCTCCCACCGAAGTAACCGGCTTGAAGCGGATGATGCCGATATCGGCGCATCTGCTCGAACAGCGCAACCGCGGCCGCGTGTACTTAAAGAGCGCCGATCCGCACGATCAGGTGGGCATCGATTCGGCCATGTTGGAACATCCGGAAGATTTAAAGGCGATGGTCGAGGCGATGCGTTTCATCGACGAACTGGTGCACCGCCCCGAGGTGAGGGAATTCTACGGCCCCTTGATACAACCCGGGCCGGGCGAGGATTGGGGCGAGTTTGCGCGCAAGACCTACGACAGCTATCACCACGGCGTCGGCACTTGTAAGATGGGGCCGGCGAGCGATTCGACCGCCGTCGTCGATCAGCGGCTGCGCGTGCACGGCATGCAGAACCTCTGGGTCGGCGACGCTTCGATCATGCCGGTGGTGAGCCGGGCGAATACGAATTTGACTTCGATCATGATCGGCGAGCGCCTGGCGGATTTTGTTCAGGAGGTCGCATAAAATCCAGGCGTTTAACGTCTTGCGTTTAGCGTCTAGGAGTTTTCCGAAACACCCAACGCTAGACTCGAACCTTAGACGCTTTATCGGAGGTACGATGGCCGACTATCCCTTAACAGCGCAGGCGATCAAGAATGAATTCAAGCGCGCTGGTATTCGCTTCGTCGTCGCGCTGCCCGACCGGGTGACCAGCCATTATTTGCTGAAGGGGCTGATCGCAGATCCCGAGTATAAGGTCGTGCAGGTGTGCAAAGAGGACGAGGGCGTATCGATTTGCAGCGGGCTCTATGCGGCCGGCCAGAGATCGGTATTGATGATGCAGTACACCGGCTTTTTGGATTCCATCAATGCGATCCGCGGCATCGCCGTGGAAGGCCGTTTTCCAGTGGTGATCGTCGTCGGTTTGCTCGGCAAGGAACCCGACGTCGAACCGTCGAAATCAAAAAAATACGGCGTCAAGATCATCGAGCCGATCTGCGATGTCATGGGGCTCGAGCACCATCTAATCGAGCGCGACAGCGATACGAATAAGATCGCCGCGGCGATCGAAAAGTCGTTTGCCAATTCTTCACCGAGTATCATTCTCATCGGAAGGGAGCCGCGCTGATCATGATGAAGCGGGATGAAATGCTCAAGGCCTTCGCGCGCCGGCGCAAGGATGAAATCGTCGTCGCGGTCTACATGGCGGCGCAAGAGATCACCCATATCGCGCCGAATGATTTGAATTACACTTTCGTCGGCGCCATGGGCCAGGGCTCGTCGCACGCTCTCGGCCTGGCGTTGGGCCGCCCCGATAAAAAGGTGGTGCTGTTCGACGGCGACGGGAGCTTGCTCATGAACCTCGGATCGTTGGTGACGATCGGCACGCAAGGGCCGAAAAACTACGTCCACTGCCTGTGCGAGAACGGCTGCTATGAAACCAACGGCTCGGTGCCGACGCCCGGTGCGGGTAAAATCCGTTTTGCCGAACTGGCCAGGACAGCCGGCTATAAGAAAACCTACGAGATCGACGACCTGAACGACTGGGAGCAAAAACTGCCGGCGATCCTCGAGGAAGAAGGACCGGTGTTCGTCACACTTAAAGTGGAAGCGGGAGAGGCCTACCCGGAAAATTTTCAGCGGCTCTACGACCGTACCTACCGGGATAAATTTCGCGCGGCGTTGGCGAAAATCTGAAGCCAGCGTTTGGCGTCTAGAGTCTAGCGTCTGAGCCGGAGCATTTAACGTTGGACGCTGGACTCTGAACGACGGACGCCCTTCCTTGAGCGCCCGTTACACTTCGATGAACACCGAAGCGGCGCCGCAACTGCTCGCGCTTTTCTGCTCGATCTCCTACGCGGCCGCCTTGGTGTCGTCGCGCTTGGGGCTGCGCTATTCGACTCCCACGACGGTCACTCTGGTTTCGATTCTCGTCCAGAACACTGCGCTTTGGAGCGCGGTGTTCATATCCGGCGGAATCCCCGCCGTCGTGCCGCTGGCGGCCGGGTTGATCGCGATCGTCGGAGTATTCCAACTCGGCGTTCGACTGCTCGCCTACACCGGCGTGTTGAAGATCGGCGCGTCGCGGAGCAGCGCGCTTCAGTCGATCAGTCCGCTGGTCAGCGCGACGATCGCGATCGCCTTTCTTGGCGAGACCACGACAGCGCCGATTGTCGGCGGCACTTTGATGGTCATCGCCGGCGTGGCCCTGGTTTCTTGGAAAGCGGAGCGAGACATCGCGGGGTTTCGCTGGCGCCATCTCCTTCTGCCGATCGGGGCGGCCTGTTTGACCGGCCTCAATCATCCGATCCGCCGCTACGCGCTCGGCCTATCCAATGAGCCGCTGTTTTTTGCTGCCTTGATGGGGTTGGTTTCTTTGACGGGTTTCCTGCTGTATCGGGGAGCCTCGCCGCTGAAACAATCTCTGGTGTGGAGCCGTCAAGCGAACCTGCCCTTTGTGTCAACCGGTGTCTTTGAAACCCTATCGCTCGTTCTTATCATTACCGCGATCAGCATCGGTCCGGTTGTGGTCGTGGCGCCGATCGCAGCGAGCTATCCGGTATGGGCGTTGATCGGCGCGAAGTTGTTTTTGCACGACGTCGAGAAAATCACCTGGAAGACCCTCGCCGGCATTCTTAGCGTCGTCGCCGGAACGGCGGCGATTCATCTGGGAAGATAGCGGATTGAACCACAAAGGGCGCAAAGGTCACAAAGTTAAAAAATTGGGATTTGGAGATTTGACCACAAGGAACGCAGAGAGCGCAAAAAATGCGACGCTATAGGGGCCGAGCGGCTGGTTGCCTGCGAACTTTGTGTCATTGCGCCTTCGCGGGATAATTTCCGACTAGCTCCTAAGCTTGTCACGGCGGCGCCGCTCGACTAGGATCGGGCTTTATCGGAGGTGAGGCCGTGAAGATTTACGATATTTCGTTGACCCTTTCGCCTGAGTCGATCCGGTGGGTGACGGCGCAGCCTCTGGAGTTGATCGGGCGCAAGCGCATGAGCAGAGGGGATGCCAATAATTCATCGTCGATCCATTCGAGCGTGCATGCCGGCACGCACGTCGATGCGCCGTTTCACTTCGTTCCCGACGGCAGCACGATCGAGCAGTTGCCGCTCGATCTGTTTATCGGGCCGGCGCGGGTATGCGCGGTCGAGCCCGCATCGCATATTACGGCTGCGGATGTCGCTAAGGCAGCCGTTCAAGGCGAGACGCGCGTGCTGTTCAAGACCCGCAATTCGCTGCTGTTGAAGAAAGGCGTCTACGATCCGAGCTTCGCGCCTTTTTCCGTCGATGGCGCACGGGCGTTGGCGGAACTCGGCGTCAAGCTCGTCGGCCTCGATTATCTGTCCGCCGCGAGCGCAGCCGAGCAGGTGCCGGTGCACCGAGCCTTTCTCGATCGCGGCGTGATCTTATTGGAAGGCGTCGATTTGTCCGCGGTCGAGCCCGGGCGCTACGAGCTCTTCTGTCCGCCGGTCAAGCTCGCCGGCTCCGACGGCGCGCCGTGCCGCGCGGTGTTGCGCGAGCTGGCGTGAGATGGTTCGGCGCATCAACCGCAAAGTAACTATGTACCGGTCGACACAACACAGCGCATGAAAATCCCCCTTTCATCCCCCTTTGCAAAGGGGTGTATGGACCGGAGACATAGGTAACAGGTGTACCGGAGACATGGGTAACACTTTTTCCATAAGCACAGGCATAATCCTCCCCGAATTGGAAAGGGGGAGGAGAGTATGGCCTGGGGAGTG